>ERZ791929.96-NODE-96-length-107387-cov-30.778659_pt1 | contig 107387 bp, 96 predicted proteins | sample MGYA00510129_ERZ791929 | MGnify/ENA primary metagenome ERZ791929 (study PRJEB30046, sample SAMN00792049) | human gut metagenome | study: EMG produced TPA metagenomics assembly of the A metagenome-wide association study of gut microbiota in type 2...
GGGAGGGGCGCCTTTAGGTGCACCTCCCTTTAACCTGCACACAAATCGAACGGGGAATACGGTTTGATTCATGGCGACGAATATGACGTTGAGATATCAATTTTTCTTATCCAAAAGGGGCTTTCTTATATTGGGCCAAATTAGCCAGTTTTTCTGTGGTATGCCCATCTATCCCATTCTTCTCCTTAAAAGCCAGCACGGCGGCTTACGGTGCGTTACAAGGGCTAATTCAAGTTGCTTTAGCTAAGTTAATTTTCACTTTACCCTAATCTCTAAAACACCCTTATGTCAAGCCCATGACCAAAAACATCATACTGCAACAAAAGCCAATGCACTATTGTTACAGTATGATTACTCATAAACTTTCAAGAAAGCATTGTAATGTATCTTATGGATAGCTAGATCTTGATGTCACTCCACTTGCTTTGAAAACAAGAACTTACTTCTAATTGCGGTTCCCACTATATTTTACAGTTTCTTCCGCAACCATACTCAATTCAGGTATCTGTGTTGGGTATGTATATTTCTTTTTCAGACGTTCATAGAGCACTGTGCCTACGGACTCCATTACTTGTTTCATCATGTCCGAATCGGAGAACATACGCACAAAAAAATCATCGTTCTGCTCATAGCGTGTGCTGCCATCTCCGGAAAATCTTTTTCAAGTCATATACAACGTTCGGGTTCGTTTCTTCCTCCAAAATTGTTTCTTCATAATACGGTTCAAAGATTTGATGACTCAGATATTAGCAAAGTTGTCCCTCTCACATTTGGCCAGATTCATCATATCATCAAAGATCTGTCCAACTCCCCATTCTTCTTTTAAAAAGCTCACACTGTGGCTTATAATGCGTTATAAGGCCTAAATTAAATGTTGAAGAAATATAAACCTGTGCCGCCCTGCGTATTTACATCGACCGGCACTATCATCACTCAATCAAACACTTCAGCCAATCTACGCACAAATTCACATGTCCATCCTCAGTGTAATTAGCCATCTGTTTCTTACTCGGTTTCATTCTAGCAGTAGATATCTTTACAACAGCGGTATTTCTGTTTTCTAAACATCTTGCTAAATTAGCGGCCCCCCTCTGCATGGCTCTTTTTACACCGTTTATTGTCTCCCTCCCTATTAAATCCTGTATTTCTCTCCAGGCGCCAGAACAACCACCCGCCCAGGATTTACAATACGGCTGCACAGTACATCCGGATTCCCATTGAACTCATTCCATTCCGGCGCATCCACGCTCCCCCAGTGCCATAAAATCAATGGGGTGTCCGGGTATGCCTTGGCAAATTTTTCTGCTCCATCCAGCCCTATATGCCACCTGCTGTCTGAAAAATCAAATAAAACAGCATTCGGTTTTGGCATCTTAAGCTGTGTCTCCAACAACCTGCTGTCTCCAACCGCCCATATGCTTCCATCCGGCGTATCTAGCCAGAACCCACAGAAATCTCTTGCGTGAAAGTCCCTTGTGTGATGTTTGGGGGATTCATTCTGCCATGCATGGTCTGCAGGCGTCAAAGTAACCTTGATTGATCCAATGGTAAAATAGTCCCCAATCTTGTGGCCATGTCCATTTATATGCAGTTCTTTTGCCAAAAGTGTATTTACATATTCTGTTGTATGAAACGCCCCTGTCTTGCCTGCAAGCCTGCTGCAGGTCTGTTTTCCATAGTGGTCGTTATCGCAATGTGTCAGAAGGATTCCATCTACTGCCGGTACTTCATCCTCTGTAATAGGCATCTCAATCAATAACGGCATATCAAAGCCACTTAGTACAGGATCCACCATTACGGTTGTACCTCTGCTATTAATCAGTGCACCCGCATTACCTAACCATCTGATTTCTGTCCCTTCAATCTTGGCAAATGCCTCTTTTCCAAAATGCTGCGTTTTCGGTGCTGTTGCCTGCATAGTCTGCCTCCCATCATTCACTCCAGAAATTTCCCTGCTTTTCATCATGGTCTTCCCTGCCAAAATAATCCGCTCTATTTCTTATAGATTGGCTTTATGCCCACATCATACATACCATTCCGGCGATTTCTTATACGTCTGATAACCTGCCATGTCATGGCTGAAAAAAACAGTCCCCTTTTCCCGTTCTGCCAGTTTTCTGCATGTTTCAATGCTACCGCCAAACTCCTCCGGCCTGGCGCACATCCCCGGAAGCACGGCAGGAGGTCCATAGTTTATGGCATTATAAACTGCATCCGATGGAAAAACCGCGGTTCCAAAGGTTTCCGTACGTACCACCATGCCCATGGTTCCCGGCGTATGTCCCGGAAGATGGAGCAGTTCCAAATCATCCGCCAGTTTTACGTCACCTCTTACCAGGTCAAATGCAATTCCATCCAGACCATTGAATTCATGACGGACATAACCATCATGGCGATACCTGATTTCCTGACAGTCATAAATATTGGAAAGAGTAAATCCGTGACGTGCTTCCTCCTCCTGTATGACCACATGTTTTCCGGCCTTTGTCCCACAAAATAAACGCAGGTTGCCGGCATGGTCAAAATGCATATGAGAAAGGATAAGTATGTCAATATCATATGGGCAGAGTCCCAGTTCTCCCAGCCGGTCCTCCAACCGGTGAAACCTCTTCACCGGGTATTCCTCCAGAAGATTTTTGGGCCAGCGAGCTTCATATCCGTCATCGATTCCCGTATCATACAGCACATTACCAAGAACCGGATGCTGCACCAGGACACAGTAGCAGGGGATAGGCCAGACAATTCGCCTGACCCCATCCTTCTTCTTTTCCTGTTCGGTAAGGGTCAAATGCTCCGCTTTATATGCGTCAAAGTCCCCGAGATCCAAAAGCGTGAATCTTGTCTTTTCCATCTTTTGCTTTGCCATATATATTCTCCTGTCAGATTGTCGTTCCCAGCACTGCGCCGCGGTAGATTGCTTCCACCGCATTCCCGGCTTTCGCGGCATCGCCTACGGTTACCACTTCAGCATCCATCCCCTCCAACTCTTCTGCCAGCGTATGTTCCGGCCTGGTGCCAAACGCCAGGATAATACTGTCAAACCCTCTCAGACCAATGATTTCTCCATCCTTCTCATAGTCCACACCATCCGGATACACAGTTTTAACGGTAGCTGAAGTGATTAACCCCACATGGTTGGACGCCAGCCTCTCAAGAAGCAGCTTCTGCGTAGCCGGATGGTCATCTACAGCGATTCCGTTCCTCATTTCAACCACAGTAACCTCATAGCCATGCTCCGCCATGAAATCCGCTGTCTCCGCCCCTTGAAGGCCACCGCCAAGTATCAGAGACTTGTTACCGGGTGCAATTCGTCCAAGCAGGATTTCACGGTTCGCAATGTAGCCGGATTCCCTTAATCCCGGTATTCCCGGAACCAGCGGATTGCCGCCGGTGGCAACGACTACAACATCCGGATTGCAGGACTCAATTAACTCCCGGTCTGCTTTTGTATTGTAATGCATATGAACTCCATATTTTTTACACATGTTGCTGTAATAAACACAGGCTCTCGCCAGCATCTGCTTATGGGGCGGGATGGCGGCTATCCGAAACTGTCCCCCCGGATATGTACCCTGCTCAAAAAGTTCAACCGCATGTCCCCGCGCCGCTGCCGTCCATGCCGCTTCCATGCCGGCAATGCCGGCTCCTACTACTACCACTTTCTTCTTTGTTTCCGCGGGCTTTATCTTAAGTACCGTTTCCCTCATGGAGAACGGATTCACCATACAGCCCCTGAATTGGCCGCCATGCCCATAGCTTCCATAACAACGCTGCAGACAGCCTACACATGGACAGATTTCCTCCTCTTTCCCCTGGGCCGCTTTATTGACAAACTCCGGGTCTGCAAACAGGGCTCTTCCCAGTGTAATGAATTCCACATCTCCCTTTCTTAAAAGGCTCTCCGCATATTCCGGTTCATTGATCCTGCCCGCCACAGCTACCGGAATACTTACCACCCTCCTGATTTCTTCCGCAGGGTCTGTGTTGTATCCAGTCTTCACGGCAGCCGGGGCGATTCCATAACCCACGCCGTTCATGCCGCCTGAAACATCGAGCAGGTCCGCGCCTGCCTCTTCCATCAGCATCGCCAATGCCGCCGAATCCCTTCCCAGATTACCGTCTGATACCATATCATCGCCGTTTAAGCGTACACTGACCGGATAATCCTCACCACATACTTTCTTAATCCCCTCAATGATCATGACTGGCACTTTTGCACGGCCTGTAATCCCACCGCCAAATTCATCGGTCCTGCGGTTGGCGCTTGGAGAGACAAAATCATTCAGCAGATAGCCATGGGAGCAATGGACCTCTACCATATCGAAACCGGCCTTCTTTGCCCTTACAGCTGCCGCAATAAATGCGTGAATTAAATCATGAACGTCCTGGGTCGTCATTTCATAGGGAGTCACCCTGTCGGTCTGCTTCATAATGGCGGACGGAGCCATCACCCTTACCATGGAACGTCTGCCGCCGTGCTGAAGCTGCAGACAGATTTTCGCTCCATGAGCATGAACTGCATCAACCAGTTTTTTCAGGCCCGGAATTTTATCATCATCCGTTATGGATATCTGATGATCCGAGGATCTTCCGTCCTCTGTTACAAAACAGTACTCTGTGATAATCATCCCCACACCGCCGTTTGCACGAGCGGTAAGATAGGCAATCAGCGGGTCTGAAACCGTTCCGTCCGGATTGCCCAGGGCCGCGGACATGGGCGCCATAATTGCGCGGTTTTTAAGTTCTAAGGAACCGATTTTCCCCGGTGATAAAAGTTTCTTGTACTTCATATTCTTTACTTCCTTCCGCACATTCTATGATTACTTATACTCAAGCAGACAGTTGTCTACGATTGCTTTTCCTGTTTCCTTATTAAGCATCCTGTATATCAGTTTCCCCTCCTCAATCTTCCACGCCTGGAACTTTACATAAGTATCCGGGAATGTCACGCTTCTTAACTGTGTGGCAACATGGGTGACGCGTTCCGGCTGATAGGGGATAACCGCCTGGATTGCCAGCCTTGCTGCAAAACCGGCAGAGCATAGACCAGGCATAAAGGCCCCCTTATATCCGTAACCTTTTCCAACCTCCGGGTCAATGTGGGTGGTGTAGGTATCGCCGGTCAGGCGGTATAAAGCGGCAAGGTTGTCTGCAATGTGATCATCACATTCAAAATCAGGCTCCCTGCCCGGATAATTCATCTTATTGGAAACGTATTTTGGTCTTCCATTATTACCAAATGCAGCGATATAGTGCTGGCTTCTCAATGTACAGACCGGATTGCCCGCAATATCGTACATCTCCATCTTACACTGGTTCACAACACCTTTCTCGCCCCAGTCAAATACCTCCTCTACGCTGTCTTCCGTCAGGATTTTTCCACACAGGGGGTCAATGGGCCTGTGCATGATGAAATCCACACCCATATGAAGCCGGTTAGGGATATAACCATCCAGAGCTTCAATAATCAAATCTCCGGGAATCTCATTAGGAGCGTAAGGTACCCTCCGCTGTGGCTGCATGGTGATTGCATTCAGATAGGCCGTCAGGACAAAGGATGGCAGTGCTTTAAATCCATCCGGGCAGCCTTCCCACACATACGCCAAGTCATCTTTTGTACATCCTACCCCCAGCGCATAAAGGATTACGTCCCTCCACGTATACTCAAAATATCTCGGTCCCATTCCCTTTCCTATGATGGAATCAAAATCCGGGGTTTTACGGGTATGCCAGTCAACTTTTTCAATATTTGCCATAATTATATTCCTCCTATTGGTATTCTTATTTCTCAGATTTGTTTTGTTCTGCTTCCACTTCCTTCATGGCTTCTTTCAGAATTGGAACGCCCATGGTTACTGCATGGATTCCCAGCGTACTGACAATATGGAGCACATCCATGATTTCATTGATTTCAGCCCCACAGTCCAGCGCCCTTGAAATGTGATACCTGACCTCAGAGGGATGCAGGGTAACCGGCGCCGCATGGACAGCAAGGTAGATTAATTCCTTCTCCTTTGGGGACAGCGGACCATTGTTCCATGGACCTGCTTCAAATTCTGTAAATGTTTCAAAATAGTCCGGGTCCAGCTTTAAAATATTTTCTTTCTCATCTGACCAGTATCCGCCATGTTTGGCAATATAGTCCTTTTTAAGGGCCTTTTGTCTTCCATCCAATTCACTTGCGGCAATGCTGATTCCCCTATGCTGCAGTTCATCCACAAGAATCGGCACGCTCATCCGGTGGGTACTGGCGCCTGCCATACAGGTAATCTCCAATACCTCCAGGATTTCCTTTACATCGATTCCCAGCTGTAGGGCATGCTTCATATGATTTTTAAGTCCACCTGCATTCAAGCATCCGGTCACACTGTCGATTGCAATACAGATAAATTTTCGCATTCTGATGTCAAGGTAATTGCGCTTATCCGGTACAGAGGAATAGCTTGCATACGAAGCCACGATACCTGGATCCAGCTCAAGAATGGTATCCCACATCGCACTCCATTTCCAGGCGCCCCGGGCCTCAATGAACTTCTGTTTTGCGGCCTCCTGGTATTCAGACCATTTTTGTTCCATGATTTTCTTTCTCCCTCCTGCTTATATGTTTGTTACTATTATATAAAGCAATTATCATGCCAATCTGTTTCTACTGGTCTACCACGCCATATTGTTATTTGTTGTGTCATTTCGTCCAAAAAACACACTCTTTCTTCTGAACTGTGTCATTTATACATGTGCCATTTCAACACTGTGTCACAATCATACCTCTTATCTGCAGGATGACGTTCCACCGCAGGCCACTCCAAGAAACGGTATAGTTTGCAGTCCCAAAATGCCAAGTCATGCGCCCTCTTATCTTCATGGTATAATAAATGCCGGCAACCGGAAACGGATGCCGACATTGAAAAACAATTTCAATTATTATAAATAACAGCCACAGTCAACGGAAAGCACTTCTCCATTGATACAACGGGACATGTCGCTGGCCAGGAACAGCACAGCATAAGCTTGATCAATTTCCCACGGATGCACGGAACGTACGGTACGTGTATTGCGTACCTCATTCATGACTCCCTCGGCCAGGGTCTGAGGACCGCCGTCATCATGAGCATAGGCGGTAGGGCTAGGAGTATGTCCGGGAGCAACCGCATTACAGCGGACACCGGTACCGGTACAGCGGATTGCAACGTTCTTGGTCAGGGTATTCAAACCGCCCTTTGTTGCACAATATGCAGCGCCGCACATGGGGCGGATACCGTTAACAGAAGAAATGTTGATGATATTCCCGCTATCCTTTTTCAGGAAATATCTTACTGCTTCACGGCACAGGTACAGCGGTCCCTTCATGTTGGTATCCACTACCTGATCAATGACCTCATCACTGACCGCATCAATGGTAATGAGTTCTCCTTTGCCGGCATTGTTAATCAGCACATCAATGTCACCATATGCCTCTAGGGCTTTTTCAAATACCTTCTTACATTCCTCGGGTCTAGATGAATCCGCAGTAATTCCGGTAATATCACCACCAGTCTTCTCTTTGATATCGGCAATGGCTGCGTCCAGCTTTTCCTTCCCGCGTGCAGTCACAAATACCTTTGCCCCTTGCTCAACCATTAATTGTGCCATTTTTTTGCCCATGCCGTAGCTTGCGCCGGTTACAATCACAACCTTTCCATCCATCATCTTATTAAAGTTCCGGATGGTGAAATCCTCCTCATAGCGGCATGTTTCGTCAATACGATGTTCTGACATATTTTGTTCCTCCTTGAAATATTATTATTTTTATGTTTAAATTCCAGTAGCCACACAGATAGTTGTTGCTACAATAGTTACAAAAAGCGGAATCACAACTGATGTTGCAAAGCTGTGACGGTATGCATTCTTATGGGTCAGCCCCAGCAGGTCATACACCAGGAACAGGCCGGAAGAATGAGGCAGCGTATCCAGGGAACCGGATGCAATGGCTACCAGCCTGTGGAGTACTGGAAGATTTGCACCGGAAGCCAGAAAGGTAGGCGCCATGGTCTCATACATGATGCGCTGTCCGGAAGACGAGCCGCCCGCGATGGCACAAACAATACAGGTCACAACCACTGCAAGCAACAGCGGGTTCATATTCAGTCCCAACGCCCAATCTATAATGTTCTGATAGGCCGGCGTGGCTTTTACAACTGCGCCAAAACCAAGGATTGCCGCAATCCCTCCGATGGAAGTCACACCACTGGTCATTCCTTCCGTAAAAAGCTTCAACCATTTTACCTTTCCGAAAAACCGATCCGCATTCAGGACAATGACCATGATGCTGCCAACTACCATTGCAGCCACTGCAATCAATGTGGCATTGATACCCTTATGGCTGCCAACAATAATGATAAGGATGAGACTGACGATTGTCAGAAATCCTTTCCAGGCCGCCGGCAGCTGGCTGGCATCAACTTCATAGTTCTTCGGGTCCACATTGGCGGGATAACTCCATTCCTCCTTACGCTCACGGGCCTTCTTAGATGCCCATTCCCCATAAAGCGCACACATTACAAACATTGCAATACCACAGGTAATACCCATGATGGGGGCCGCATTCAAGCTGGTTCCCAGATATTCTGTGGCCACCAGGTTGGATAACTGCGGCGACCCCGGCAGACAGGTCATGGAAAAGGTAGAGGAACCCGCACTGAAACATATGACCGTCAGATGTCTGGGCAGGTTGGCTTTCTTTAACATAGTATACAGGATTGGCGCTGCTGCGTAAATCACCACAAATAAGCTGATGCCGCCGTAGGTCAGGATACCCACAATCACGATACCCACCAGCACCACATGTCCAATCCCAAACCACTCCGTAAACTTATTTCCAATTGCAGTGGCACAGCCGGATATATCCATTAGTTTTGCATAAAAAGCTGAACTTACAAAAAGAAGCATATAGCTGGTAAACGCACTTGCATATCCCGGCACAAAGCTGCCGGTAAATGTTTCATAGACCGGCATATGGTTAAAAATCACGGCAATCAATGCGCCTGCCATTGCTAACGGCAGTGCTCCCAGCCCTTTATAAGCAAAAACCATCAGAAAGATGATTGCCAGAATAAGTCCTATAACTCCTAACATCTCTTAATCCCCCAATTATTGTTTTTTTAACACATGGTCAACGTCTCTGCTGCCACGCGGTGTCACAGTCCTGAGCCAGGAACTTACCGCCGCTGCACTCCAGCACCACACCGTCTATATAGGAAGACATGTCTGATGCAAGGAAGAGCGCCACATTTGCTACCTCCTCCGGCTCCCCTGCCCTGTGCAGCGCAAAGTTCTTTGCCACGCGCTTTACATCCTCCTCGGTCCGTCCTGCCGCTGCCTGCATGGCCGTGTTGATGCTTCCTGGCGCCACCGCGTTTACACGGATTCCAAAAGGAGCAAATTCCGCGGCAGACATCCTGGTCAGGCCATTAATCCCATATTTGCTGGTACAGTATGCACTCCGGTACATAGGAGGCATCAGTCCGCCAAAGGAAGCCACGTTCACGATTACCCCGCCTCCCTGCTCCTTCATGACACGTCCCGCGGCCTGGGTTCCCACAAAGTAGGAATTCAGGTTGGTATTCATGATCCGGTTCCACTCCTCCAGTTCCAGTTCCAGTATGGATTTCACAACCGTTGTGGCCGTATTGTTAATCCAGATATCGATACGTCCCAAATCGTTCTTTACCTCTTCCACAAAAGCATAGAGCCTGTTGGAATCACTGACATCCACACTTCTTACATAAAGGTCAAACCCCTTCTCCTGAAATTCAGCCTTTGCTTTGTCAAGCTTTTCCTGGGACCTGGAACAGATGGCAACCCGGCATCCTTCTTTTGCAAACGCTTCAGCCATGGCATAACCAATTCCTTCGGAACCACCGGTGATTGCCACGACTTTTCCTGCTAAATTTAAATCCATACTTCCCTCCTCTAAGATTTTTGTCCTTATTTTTTTATATCAAGAGCCAGGCACGGGCCGACAATATTCCCAAATGCTGCCGCCAGCGTCAATTGGTCGGTATTTAATACCACGGCGGAGCACCCTTCCTCAATCACCTTTTTCACATCGGCGGCCGTCTGCCCTGCGGGTCCGGCGGACGGACAGGCCATAAAACCGATATTCCTTGCCCGGCAGCGTTCCATAACTTTTAAATAGGCCTCGTTTACCTCAGAAGTAAAGGTTCCATCCGCGTTCAGAGAGCCACAGGCCTGTCCATAATCTGCCTTCCCAAACATCACCATGTCCCGTCCTGGCTTTAACTCATCCAGGATCTCATCCAGGTGTCCAATTGCTTCCGGGTCCTCAATCATGGGTACAAATACCAGTTCCTGTACATGGTCTAAGTATTTCATCCAGTTCTTTGCCTCAAATCCGTCTGCATGGTTGGACCTGCAGCAGCTGGCATTGCCATATGGCGGATATCTGAGGGCCTCCTGAGCCATCCTGCATTCTGCCCCGCTGCGGATATGGGGCACCAGGACACCGCGGGCGCCCATCTCCATGTAATTTCTCATAAGATATGGAATCAGCTCCGGGACACGGACAAAGGGCACTACCTGATTCAGCTCCGCTGCCAGAATCAGTTTTTCCGTTGTCTCCCGCTCCATTCCTGTATGCTCATTGTCAATGACCACAAAATCAAAGCCCACGGTCCCGGCAATGTCCAGTACAGCAGTATCCCTTAAATAGTTAAAAAATCCCACAGGCGCTTTTCCTGCACTGACCTTTTCCAGAAAAGGATTTTTTTCAAATAAATCGCGCATATCCTACCTCCCACAAATCATTCATCAACCCGTACAAGATTCTGATAAAAACCAATCTTATGGTCGATGGTTGCCTGCAATTCCACACCGCTGATTTTTGCTATGATTACCGTAAAATGGGAAGGCTTGCTGGGATCGCCGGATGCCACCCTGGTACCCGGCATCAGATGTCCGCATACCGTATAATCTGCATTGCTGGCCACACAATGTGCATGGATATAGGGAGTTCCCGGTCCATACTCGCAGCCGACCATGGGCCATTTGTCCACCGGTCCTTCCCAGAGCCCGGGAATTGTCGGGAACATCCTCTCAACCACCGTGTCCGGAGTATCCCCCTCTGCGAGATTACACACCGTAGTGCCAATGGTGCCCTGCAGGCTGATCTCACATTTTCCATGCATGGTCCCGATGGATACATTTGTGGGACACAGTTTCGGGTTGATTGGGAAATGCTGATATGTAAAATCAACCGCGCTTCCGCTGCCGTCCAGAATAATGCCGGTCCTGATATCCTTCTCCCGGCAGATATCGTATAAGGCTTTCAGGATATCCTCACCAGGCTCAAATCTGGCGAAAACCACTTCCTCTATCTTTCCGCTTTCAATTAATCTTGCCATAATGCAATCTCCTTACTTTGATTTAGAATAAATTGCCTTCTGGGCCTCTGCCGCCTTCTCCAGCACAGGGTCAAAAAGCCGGTGCAGTGTCTCCTGGTCCGCAACCTCGCCAAGCACTTCAAAGGTATTCTCCCCCAGCTCTGCCGCCGTATAATCTGTTTCTCGCTCCAGATCGCTCATCAGAATTGGGTTGCCAGGCACGCGAAAGGTAACCCCATTGGCATAATTTGCATTCACGATTGTTCTGCGGTGCCGGACCTGGGGATGGTTTGCGACCGCTTCAAAATCATTAATTCTGCCATAAACACATTTCCCTTTAAACAGCATGTCAGCCACCTCATCGCTGTCGTACCGGCTGAATACCCGGTTCACCTCTGCGTCGATAGCCTTATAATCCGCCGCCCTCTGTGTCATGGTTGCCCATCCTTCATTGGCATACCACTGCGGCTGGTTCAATGCCTCGCAGAATGTCTTCCACTGCGCATCCGTTCCAACGGTAATCATCAGGGATTTTCCGTCCTTGCATTTATAGGCGCCAATAGGTGCGCTGGACGCGTAGCTGTTGCCCATGGGCCTCGGTACCTTACCCGTCATCAGGTAGGAACTGAACTGATTTTCCAGGCAGAAAATCAGGGAGTCCATCATTGACACATCCACCCTACGACCATGTCCAGTTTTCTGTGCTTCCAAAATTCCCATCAGCGTGCCGATGCACGCCATCAGTCCTCCGGAGTAATCCGCAATGGAACCCCCGCTCTTTACCGGTTCCCCGCCCTCAGGGCCGGTGATGCTCATCATGCCGGATTCTGCCTGCACGGTCTGGTCAAAGGCAGCGTGGGATGCATATGGTCCGTCCTGTCCGTAACCGGATATTGAGGTAAATACAATTCCAGGATTGATTTCTTTCAGTACTTCATAATTAATCCCAAATTTTTCCATGGTGCCCGGTTTATAATTTTCTATCACGGCGTCAGCCGTCTTCACCAGCTCCAAAAACAGTTTTTTATGCGCCTCATCTTTCATATTCAATACAATACTCTTTTTGCCTCTGTTACGGGTGGCAAAATGACTGCTCACTTCATGGTCGATGATATTACCGTAACGTGTGTTATCGCCAATGGGTGGGTTTTCGATTTTAATCACTTCCGCGCCAAAATCTGATAATAACAGGGTGCACATGGGGCCGGACATAAACTGGCTGAAATCCAAAATCCGAAAACCTTCTAACGGTTTACTCATATTTTCGTCTCCTTTTATTGTTTATTTACGTTCAAGTATCAGTGGAACCTACGCTTATATATAATGCAAGTTTCATGCCAAAAATTTAAGTCCGTTTAAAACGTTTTTGCTGTGCTTTTTATTGGTTCCTATCTTTCGGCACACTATTTTGTGTCAAAAGCAGTTAATCTACGGCACAATCGTGACACATCATTGTGTCATTCACCACTGTGCCAGCGTTCTTCTCACCATCCATAACAAGCGGATTGGACGGCACTGTCATTTTCGTCCCATCCGGGGCCGTTATTTCGATAAACATGTGCCTGGCCTGAACCTGTTCATGCCTTGCTACCTCTTTAAAATCATTTATCCGGCCATATATACATTTTTGGGTCTGCAGCCGCTTCATCCATTCCCCGCTGGTATATTCTGCAAACGCAGTCGATACCTCTTTTTCAAGCATATGGTGATTTTTCAGGCGTGCTCCCACATTCCGATAATCCGGATTTTCCAGCCATTCCGGATGTCCCATAACATCTGCGAAATTTTCCCACTGTGCCCCTGTAGCAACCGATATCATGATTTTTTTTCCATCCCTGCACGTAAAATCCCCAACAGGGGCGGAAAGCGCGTAATGATTCCCAAGCCGCTCCGGAATATGCTCCGATTTCAGATATACACTGAACTGGTTTTCCAGGCCGTATAGAACCGAATCCATCATTGATACGTCAACCCGCCTTCCCCTGCCGGTGCGCTGTGCGTCGATGAGCGCCATAAGCGTCCCGATGCAGGCATTAGCCCCTGCGGCAAATGTGGCAAAATCACTCCCGCTGCGCACAGGGTCTCCATGTTCCGGGCCCGTGATTGACATGAAGCCTGATTCCGCCTGGATTGTGGCCTCATCATACAAACGTCCATTCCCATAAGGACCTGTCTGTCCATAACCGGTTACAGATGTATATACCATTCCTGGATTTCTGCTGCACAATGTGTCAACATCCAGATTCCACTGTGACATCCGGATATCTGGCACAGATGTCACAACCGCATCAACCCGGGTAAGCAGTTTCTCCAGCCATTTTCTGTCGTCCGGCTCATCCGGTCGGAAACGGACTCTCATTTTTCCTCTGTCACAGACACGATAGTCCTGACTGTTTTCTTCCTTCTCTTCCTTCGGGAACTCCAGGCGGATTACCTCCGCTCCATAATCAGAAAGCAGAAGAGCGGCTATCCCTTCTGCTTCTGTGGTTCCCATCTCCACGATTCTTATTCCATCCAATGGTTTCAGGGCCATAATCTGTCCTCTTTATTTTTCATTATCAATACCGCAAAGTTCTACCTTCGCCCACCGCTCATACAGTTTCTGCACCTGAATACAATCCGCGTCATCCCCTTCTTCCGCTTTGGGGATTGCCAGTATCTGCGCCGTAAGATTGCCGAACAGGGAGGGGATTCCCATATCCTTGCTTGCGGAATTAAACAAACCCACATCCTTGCTCATCAACCCTAAGGAAAAATTCCAGTTTTTTCCCGGAAACACAATATTGGGGAATTTCATGGTTGCCGCATGGTTGGTTCCTCCACTGGTGCCAATTACCTGTACCGCCAAATGCGGATCGATACCGGCTTTGGCGCATACCGCGACCGCCTCCGTTGTCGCGGCCGCGCAACAGGCCGAAAGAAAATTATTTGCACATTTAATCATATCGCCGGAACCGTTGGGCCCCATGTAGGTCACCTTATCCGGAGCCCCCATCACATCCAGCACCGGCTTTACCGCAAGGAATGTGTCCTCTTTGCCGCCGCACATGATTGTCAATGTCTGTGCCGCCGCGCCGGAGGTTCCTCCGCTCACCGGGGCATCTAACAGCTCTATCCCCTTTTTTTCAAGGAGCGCGGCAAGCTTTTTCGTGCTGACCGCATCTGCCGAGGTCATATCAATGATTATGGTTCCCGGCTTACACACCTCCATAACACCATCCTTACCCAGCACCACCTCTTCCACCTGCTGGGATTTTGGCAGTGAAAACACTAAAATGTCACTGTTTTCCAGAAGCTCTCTCTGGGAAGCAGCGGCAATACCTCCATTTCCCAGCATCCAGTCGATTGCCTCTGTCTTTGATTTTTCGTCCGGAACCAACCCTGAAAATCCGTGCCTCTGCGCACTCTTCCTTCTATATACTGGCAGATATACCGTATATCCACTTTTTACCAGTCCATGGCAGATTGGAAATCCAATAGCTCCCCAGCCCAAAAATCCAAACTTTTTATCTTTTAAATCACTCATCACTGTTCCTCCTGTCCTTCCTCCATCCCCAGCAATTTCGCCGGGTTCTTTTTACTCATTGCTTCCACCTCTGCCGGTGTGCACCCAAACTGAATCATCATTGCTATAAAGTGGCGCATGCCATCGGCGGGCGTCATGTCCCATACCTGTGCCAGATCTGTTCCCATGATACACCTGTCAGCGCCAACCAGTTTCACGCAATCAACATAATCGCTAGGATCCATGCTCCCCAGACGAGGCATCAAGGTTCCGTATACATGTTCAATATACACGCCCTTAGCCGCCAGTTCCTGAATCTGATCCAGGGTAAAGCGGCTCAGCTCTGCCAGCGGATGGGTGGCAACCATCTTCGTGATCCCCTTCTGTATTGCCGCGTCAAACATCTTTGTACTTTCTTCATAGGACATATGGCCGGAGCATACAACCATGTCATACTGCTTCACCAGCTCCAATATATCAAGTACCTCGTCCTTTAATATCCCATCCTTCTTAAGGATGCTGATACCTCCCTCTTTCCCCAGATAGGACCGGCACCATTTTGAATCCATAGCCGGAAACCACACAACCTTACATCCGATTTTGGCCATGGCTTCAATCGTCTCTGACGCGTGGGACAGGCCGCCGGTTGTGGTGTAGCCAATCACAACACTGCCGAATACGCGAAGGCCGGATGTCAGGTTCTTTTCGATTAAATATGCATCGGACACTGTATTATAGGAAAAACTTTTTAGTACAATTCCTCCCATTTTGGAGCGCTCCGCCATTTGCGCCGCCTGTATGCTGTCGACCGGCCTTTCTGCAAGCGGATCCGGTCCCGGATGTATATGCATATCAATACTGCCTTTCCAGATATCATCAATTACATTTACATCAATCCTTCCAAGTGGTTTATTGCGCACTGCCATTATCTCTTCCTCCTTTTAAACTCCGGCTTCCCTCTTACAAAGCCTATACTTTTATAACATGCAACTTTCATGCCAACTTTTTTGTGCCATTTTCCCCCATTTTCCTTAAAACCCAAAGTCAACGTGTCATTTTTCTTTTAAATGGCACACATGTGTGTTATACTTAATGATATTATAACGTAAATGACACATTTTTGTACAGGAGTGACCCCTATGCCAAACGAAAATTTCGACTATGTTCCTTATGAGACACTTAGTATTGAGCGGAAGAAGCTCTCCCGCCTGTATACCTTTATCTGGCGTTACATCGGCAAGACCATATCCATAAGCCACGGAAGCCGTTACGCCATGGGATTATTCTCCCGCGACGGACTTCTCCTGGACCTCTTTGCACATGAGAATTATACCCTGGAACGCTTCATGAATGATGGGATCCGGGCAGGAAGCAACTGGGTGAACATCGGTTATAATGCTGTCCGGCAGGGAATCATTGGACGTGAAAGCCTGTGTACCATCGGTGAGGAAAATGAATTTCCCCTATTAAAAAAGTATGCCGTTTACTATGCCCCTATCAGCATCCTAAGTCCTTATGAACCTTATGACCAGATGGAGGAATGCGGTCTTGGGATTATTGCTTCTCTGGACAATGCATGGGACGATTATCTGACCATGATCCGAGGAACAGCCCATGATATGATGATAACACTGCAGTTTAACAACATTGCAACCATGTATTACGAGCGCAGCGGCAAGGGCATTCTTTCCATTGATAACATGATGAGCACCTCCGGGCGCAATCTTGCCACCTACTATAATGATGAACTTTTTAAAGTCCTTGAGACTCCGCCCATCAATATATACTATGAACCGGCGGAAAATCTCATCGATCCCCTGCCGGCCAACAAAGAACTCTGGGACATCGTACAGAACCACCGCACCATTGCAAACCAGCCTTTGGAGGTGACCTGCAATGGAAAGACCGTGGAAGTCATCGCTTCGACTGATGCCTTCAACCAGCCTATGATTAATGCCCATGGCGTTGTCTTTTACTTTACAACTCCCCAGAAGATGACCGCTGAGCTTTCCAGACAGGTGGCAAATGGTGCAATCAAGACCTTCCATGATATCATTGGAGAAAATGCCGATTTGAAAAAACTGATTCAGAAAGCTCAGCGCATGGCGCAAACCAACAGTAATATCATGATTCTCGGAGAAAGCGGAACCGGCAAAGATGTATTTGCCCAGGCTATTCATAACGCAAGCGCACGGCGCGAGAAACCGTTCATTGCCCTAAACTGCGGCGCTCTTCCCCGTGACCTGGTAGAAAGTGAACTGTTTGGCTATGAGACCGGAGCGTTTACCGGCGCCCGCAAGAACGGCAATATCGGAAAATTTGAGCTTGCCAACGGAGGCACCATTTTTCTGGATGAAATCGGGGAAATGCCATTGGAACTGCAGGCAAAACTGCTTCGGGTAACCGAAACCAAGCAGCTGATGCGCCTGGGCAGCTCTAAGAATATACGTGTGGACGTCCGTATCATTGCCGCAACAAATGCCAATATTGACGACATGATTGCACAAAAGCTTTTCCGTGCAGACTTATATTACCGTCTCAGTACCATGAAGCTGTATCTCATGCCGCTGCGGGAACGGCGCGATGACATAGTTCCTCTTGCCGAACATTTTATCCGGAGCATCTCCAGACGGATTGATAAACCAAACATCATGCGTTTTTCAGAAAACGCAAAGGAACTTCTTCAGCAAATGGACTGGTTTGGCAACGTCCGCGAGCTGCAGAACCTGATAGAGTGCATTGTGCAGTTATATCCCGGAGACATCATTCTCCCGGAATATATCCTGGACAATGTATCAGAGCGGTACTATCCCAAGAACGCGTTAAAGAATATCAGCTCCGTCTCCGCGCTCCGGGAAGCATTTCCGAAGGAGGATACCGCTGCTGCCGTCCCTTGGAGTACCGGCGCACCCTCTGTCCCGTTGCCTGAGGCGGCTTTCAATATTCCTTCGGGTACCGAAGCGCCGCTGGATCCGTCCAATCCGCGGCATCCCAAAAGCGGGAAACGCAAAGTAATTACAAAAGAGGACATATATGAGGCGCTGGCTGCCTGCAGCAACAACCGTACCGCAGCCAGCCAGTACCTGGAAATATCCCGGCGGACCTTCTACCGAAAATTGGAAGAATTCGGAATTGAAACTGATTAACCACGTTTATTTACTTCCTGTATGGCGGCCAGCATTTTCATTATCTTTGAATCCCGGTCCCTTCTGGCCGCCTTTTCATCATCGTAACGGTAAAATCCCTCGCCGGATTTTACGCCCAGCTTTCCTTCCTGTACCATTTTGTGCAGCAATTTTGGACACTCGGTGTCGGAACAGAGAACCGGAGGCAAAAGCGTGGCTAAACGTTCATAAATGTCAATACCTGCAAAATCACTCAGCCCAAACGGTCCCTCAAACGTATAACGCGGGCCGAAGGTAGATGTGACAGCTTTATCAATGTCTTCCGGTGTCGCCACCCCTGACTCCACAAGGTGGGCCGCCTCGCGGAACACGGACAGCGTGATTCTGTTCAGAATAAATCCGGGAATACATTTATTCAGCACAGCAACCTGTTTGCCCGTATCCTCCAAAAAGTGTTTTGTTGCCCCCGCCACCTCATCTGAAGTCTCAGGTCCCCGTACAAGTTCTACCAGCGGCATCACATGGGCAGGATTAAAAAAATGGGTGATGACCAGGCGTTCCGGATGGGATACCTCCAAAAAGCTAAAAATATCCATGGTTGATGTATCACTGGACAGAATTACATCCTTGTCACAGTATTCATCTAATTGGGTAAAAATGTTTTTTTTGACCTCCTCTGACTCAGCCAGGTTTTCAATTACAATATCAGCCTGTTCCACAGAACCCTTCAGGTCACTGCTTCCCGCAATCCGGTTCATGATGTCCGGAATATCCCCTGCTTTCATCTGCCCCAGCGATACCAGCGTCTGAAGGTTATTTTCCATCTGAACCAACGCATTCGCTAAATTTGACGGGGTCCGGTTATACAGGAATACCTGATGGCTGTTCATAGCCATAAACTGTGCTATGCACTGTCCCATGCTTCCCGCTCCAAGTACTGCTACCTTCCACTGCGATACATCCTGATTTCTCATAAAAAATTCCTCTCCTTTTTATTTTTCCTTGAGAGAAACTGCCCTCCCAAGTCATAAACCATGTCACAATACAGAACGCAAGTTTCATGCCAAAACAATTTGGCACAATATTTCTGACACATATTCTGGCACATTATATAAACCTATATTACCTTTACGCATCTCCATTTCCCGCTCTTATACCGTATGGAAAACGCTATGGTTCTGGCAAACCAGTCCATTCCCATTGCGGCCCATACTCCTGCTACTCCCATCCTAAATATGATTCCAAACAATACTGCCGTCCCAAGCCGGAAGACCACCATAGAGCCGATTCCTATGTACATAGTAATTTTCACATCACCCGCAGCCCTTAGGCTGTTGGCAAGTACAAATGATGTCGGATGAAGCAGGAATGCCAGCACGTTATGAAGAGTAATCAGCAAAACACTGATTCTGCAGGTTTCTTCCGACAACTCATAAAAGCCAAGAATAAATGGAAGAATGACTATTACAATGCCGCCCATACCACCAATTAACACATAGGTGATTTTCATAAACTTTTTTGTATAATAAGTAGCCTGGTCATATTCTCCTGCTCCAATACACTGTCCCACCACCGGTATAATTGCCAGATTCATGGCATTTGTTGCGATTGAGGCAATCTGATCTATACTTCCGGCCACTCCATTGGCCGCAATCTGGGTGGTTCCAAACAGTGCAACGATACTGGTCACAAGTACTCTTCCCAATGCGAACAGACCGTTTTCCACCCCATTGGGAACCGCTATTTTCAGAACCCGCACCGCTATTCCCTGATTCCAGGAAACCAGATTCTTCCAGGTGATGCAAATTTCATACTTTGATTGCATAGACAAAATCAGCATAATAATTGCCGCCACCACCCTTGACAGAAGCGTTGGGACAGCCACACCTGCTACTCCTGCATGAAAAATAAATATCCCAACTGCATTTCCAGCCACATTTATAACATTCATCAAAAATGATACATACATGATTATTTTTGTTCTGTTCATAGAACGGAACAATGCTGATGATGAATTATAGATTCCTAAAAAGGGAAAGGAACATGATGTAATGAGCAGATAATCCTGCGCCGCCCTCATAACCTCTGCTTCTACGCCTCCAAACAGTGCGCCTAATATCTCCCTACAAAATAAAAGACACAATGCCGTAATTCCCACAGATATTAAAAATGCGATTGAAAAAAGCTGGGAGGCCGTCCGGTTGGCATTCTCTCGCTCTTCGCTTCCAAGATATTGGGATACTACCACGGCACCACCCGTGGCCACCGCTGACAGTACTGTGATAATCAGGTAATTCACCATATCCACAAGGGCCACTCCGGATATACCTGCTTCTCCTGCATAGGAAATCATGACTGTGTCAGCAATTCCCACCAGCATAAGTAAAATCTGCTCCACAATTAGAGGCGCAATCAGTTTTTGTAAATCTTTATTTGAAAACATAGTCTCCCCTTGTCCGTTTCATCTAAAACAAATGCTTCCTGCTCAATAATCAAGCAAGAATGATGCCACTTTTGGCAAAAAAAGACCGCTGTCCCAAGCTCCCTCTCTTGACACAACAGTCTTCCTTCTGATTCCTGTTAATCCAAAATCGCTCCATTTGTGATAATCACCTGGTGATACCAGTAAAAACTGTCCTTTTTGATTCTTCCCATATCTTTTAAGTCCGCCTCATCCCGGTTGACATAGACAAACCCATACCTCTTTCCGTATCCCTGATGTGTGCTGACTAAATCCATGAAGGACCACGGACAGTATCCGATTAAATCCACTCCGTCTGTAATGGCAAGCTGCGCCTGTTTAAAATGGCGTTCCAGATACACAATCCTGTATGGATCATGTACTGTTCCATCTTCATTTAATACGTCCGACGCGCCAAGTCCGTTCTCCGTAATAAGAAGTGGAAGCTGGTACCGGTCATAGATACGCCTGAGTGTGACACGCAGCCCGACAGAATCCACCATCCAGCCGTATTCGGTCTTTTCTAAGTAAGGGTTATCTCCGGCGCGGTAAACCCCCTCTTCCCCAATCATGACCTGCTGGTCCCCATTTCTGGGCTGGCAGTCCATTCCATCGTTTTTGCTGGCGCTGACAGTAGCGGTAGCATAATAGTTGACGCCAAGAAAATCCGGTTTTGCTTTTTTGAGGATTTCCATATCCCCATCCTCCATCACAGGAGTGAATCCCTTTTCTGCCAGGTAAGACCATGCCAGTGAATTATATCTCCCATATACAGCCATATCCAGATACATCCAGCAGCGGATGCTCTCCCAGTTATCTGCCGCAATCACATCCGCAGGATTGCATTTTTCCGGATAGACTGCGGTAATGTTCGGAGCCGGACCGATTTTACCGCCTTCACACATCTTATGGCACAGCAGGGTTGCCTTCGCCCCCGCCAGGAACATATGGTGGCACTGCTGATACAGTTCTTTTTTGGAAGGAATTCTTCCGGGATTCATGGCATTGGGATGGTTAATCATCACATTCTGCTCATTAATGGTCAGCCAATATTTTACCCGGTCTCCAAAGTTCTCAAATAAAATCTTTGCGTACCGCTCAAACGCATCAATTGTTTTTCGATTTCCCCATCCGCCCTTTTTATGCAGTTTTAGCGGCAGATCAAAATGATACATGGTTACGACCGGAACAATATCATATGAAACCAGCTCGTTAATCAGGTCATTGTAGAACTTAATTCCTTCCGCATTCACGTCACCATCCCCGTCCGGAATAACCCTGGTCCATGCAATGGAAAAGCGGTATGCCTTCATTCCCAGATCAGCCATCAGCTTCACATCTTCCCTCATGTGATGGTAATGGTCGCTTGCAGCCTTAAAATCCGTAATTCCCTCCGGTGTTTCATAGATATCCTGGACGGACATGCCCTTTCCGTCCTCATTATATGCGCCTTCTATCTGGTATGCCGAGGTGGAAGCCCCCCAGAGGAAATGCTCAGGAAACCCTTTAAGTGTTTTATAATACATAATCCTCCTTCACAGACCACACATGTTCTTTGCCGCTTGCCTCCCGGGTATTCTGCGCCATGACCCCCACCAGTCTGTGAGGAACATAGGCCTCCTCCAAATATTCTGTCTCCCCGGATGTAAGATTGAAATCCACTGCCTTCACCGCGTTTTCCATGTGATGGATTTTCGTCATTCCGACCACAGGTGCTGTCACCTTTTCCAAAAGCCAGGCCAGGGCAACCTCTGTCATGGAAACACCGTATTTATCAGCCAATTCCACAACACGCCCTATGACAACCTGATCCTGCCGAGCGGTACCATCGTACTTAAGCCTTGCATAGCTGTCTTCTTCCAGACGCTTTGAAATCTCGCCCGGCCTCTTTGACAGCCGGCCTCCCGCCAGCGCACTGTACGGTGTAAGCGCTATGTTCTCCTCACGGCAGTAAGGTATCATTTCCCGCTCCTCCTCACGGAACATGAGGTTATAATGCCCCTGGACGGATATAAATTTTGCAAATCCTTCCTTTTCCGCCAATGCGTTGGCTTTGGCAAGCTGCCATGCGTAGCAGTTGGAGATTCCGATATACCGCGCCTTACCGGCTTTCACCATGCGGTCTAATCCGTCCATAATTTCATAGAGCGGGGTCTGGTAATCCCACATATGGTATATATACAAATCCACATAGTCCATACCGAGATTTTTAAGGCTGCGGTTCAACATCCGCTCAATATGCTCCTGCCCGCTGATTCCCTTCTCCGCCTCCTCTTTTGTCCGGGGTGTGAATTTGGTGGCCACCACCACCTCTTCACGCCCCGCAAAATCCCTGAGCGCACGCCCTACATACTGTTCGCTGGTCCCCCCCTGGTATCCGACTGCCGTGTCGTAGAAATTCACCCCCTGCTCCAGGCCGTGCTTTATGATTTCACGGGAACGTCCCTCATCCAGGGTCCAGCTGTGCTGCCCTTTCCCCGGATCTCCGAATCCCATACATCCCATGCAGATGCGTGAAACCGTCAAATCAGAGCATCCAAGTTTTGTGTATTTCATATACGTCTCCTCTCCTGCAGGCATCCCAGCTTTTTTCTTCCAAATCACAACATCAGAAACTTTGGACTATATTCCGCCTGATTGGACTTGGCTGTGAAGATTACTTTCCCAATTTTCCAACCGTCCTTATCCCTGTGGAACTCCACATCAATTATTTCATCATAAAACTGCATATAAATAGTATTGGCTCCATAATGCTTTGTTCCCGGACGTCCCGGGCTTAAATGCCAGCATGTGATTTTCTTATGGAACGGGTCAATATCTGACTCATCCACAATATGTATGCTGTACAGATTCTGTTCATAAAAATCCTTTTCAAATCGCAGATATCGGTCAACATCGAAAACACCATCTTTTTTATATATACTGCTGTCAATTCCGGATTTGATGATTTCAACATCTCTACTGCAAAGCTTCTGAAACAACGCCCTATCCATATGATCAACGGACCAAAAAAACCGATTTACCAAATCCCTTAAACCGCGTGTCTCTCCACCCAGCCTTAAAGCATCCGCAGAAATCAAATGCGTATTCTTTGTCTCTTCATAGAATTTCCAAATCCCGTTCATTGCCCAGGTATTCCCATATTCATAGCCCAGTTCAAATTTAATATTCGTAATCCTGTTATTACAAATATCAAAATACAATTTTCCTCCATAAATAAGCGGAAACAACTGTCTGCCCTGATAAACCCCGGTCATATGGTGCATATAACACCACACTATGTCATGTCCGTCCGCTTCCCTATGTATCAAATTGGTAATGACCATATTGCTGATATTATGTTCCTTTGGCAGTTGCAGGGCTGATTTAATTTCTTCTATTCCCCTATGGGTTCCAGCCAATGTAGATTCCAGTACAATATCGTCATTGACCAGCTCCTTGCAATTATCCCAATTTCCCAATTCGTAACAGATTAAAAAATCCGACATTACGTTCCTGTAGTTCTTCACAAGCATCCTCCAAAGTATTCATGAAATTCCAGACAATCATCCTCGGCTTGGGTAAATATAGTGGGGATTGGGTTCACATTATATTTAAACATGTTCCACTGGTTTGTATATCTATCAAATTTAGCATATACTGTATGAATTGCCGTTGTGCAGATACAATGCACGTTATCCCGATTCATAACACGGTTTTTCAGCCGGTGGTCCTCTCCTCTTGGCATATAAGCAACCGCCATATCCTCTTTGAACAGGATTCTGCCCATGCGGCAGGAATGCATCATTTTGGCCTCCTTGTGAAATTTTGACCTTAGGAAATCACTTACCTGGCGGTAACCAACGAGATCAGCCGTATCCGGCTTATCTGACCAGAGTACCCCTTCCTCAAATCTGGCGGCAATATAAAAGTTATCCGTTGTAAACTCAGTCATGAACTTATAGTCATTATGGTCAAACGCATAAGCGTATTTATACAATAATTCAAATATCTTTTCTTCATTGCCCTGTGGTTCATCGTCAACAGGAATCACCTTCCACGGATTATCAATGTCCGGATTAATCATTGGTTCATGTCCGCAGTAGGCACTCTCATCCATTAATGTCCATCTGTCTTTCACAAATATAGTATTGCCCTTTGCGTAACACAGATCAAATCGGATTTCCGAAAATTTCCATACCCCATCCTCTTTCACCAAACGGTTCGCATATTCTCCCCCAAACAGAAAGGGGAACACATTCACGCCATCATCCTTTGCCTCTATGCATTGGATATATGCTGTCTGAACAGCATTTTCCCCTCTGCTTCTGGCCACAAAGTTCAGTATCTGCGCTTTCCTGATATCCATTGGGATTCCAGGCCACATAAGCGCCCTGCAGATATTCTCAATTCCTTTGTGGTATCCTGCCGTACTAAAGTGGATTTCACAGCCCTCTGTAAGTACCTGGCGCACATTCGTAAAATCCCTGTCCCGGATCATTTGGATAAGCAATACAAACTGCTGGTGTATCTGTCTTCTGTTTTCTCCCGTATAAAATCCTTCCATAAGCCGCGGCTATTCCTCATCTTTCGCTGATTCTTTTTAATTTGACCGGCTCCCCCGGAGCAACAATCCGAACTCTGCCGGGATTAATGACATTCTCTAATAAATCCATGGGATTTGCATTACATGCTGTAATATCAGGCCGGTTCACCGATCCCCAATGAATCAGCACCAGTTCCGAATTCGGGTACGCCGCTGCCAGTTTGTACGCGCCGTCCAATGTGATATGCCATTCGTTATCTGAAAAGTCAAACAATATCATGTCAGGCTCAGGCAGGCGAAGCTGTTCATCCATCAACTTTGAGTCACCGACATCCCAGAAGGTGCCGTCGGGCGTGTCTATGTAAAAACCACAGTAATCCTCCGGCACATAAAGCCGTTTATTCTTATATCTCTTATCCTGATTTTGCCAGCAATGATCCGCCGGAGTCACCAAAATATGCATTGGACCAATTGTAAACCGTCCGCCGATGTCATGCCCAATTCCGTTTATCCCGTCACCCTGCATCTCAGACGCGACATACTGAGTCGTATGGAATTCCTTACATCTATCATGTACTGCCAGACAAGTTGGTAGACTATAGTGATCCCGGTCTATATGCGTGACCAATATACCATCTAAATATGGGATTTGTTCAACCGTTATTGGAAAATCAATCAACATCGGCATTTTTGCATCTTTTAACATAGGGTCAATCATTATACATGTGCCATGACAGTTCACCATGGCCGCCCCAACCCCCATCCACCGGATAACAGTATCATTACTTGCAGAAAATGCTTCTTTCCCAAAAAACTGGGTATTGGGTGCTCTTCTAATACCGGGCTCCATTTTTCCTCTCCTTTTCCAATGTCTATTCTGATATCATCTGTTCTGCCTGTTTTTCTTTTTCAACCAACTGGTTATCATAGCCTTTAACAAATGGGTAATAAATAAGTATGCCCACAGCCATTGCTGCCAGCTGCATGATAATTGCGCGCAGTGGTGTTGAACTTGATAATGCAACATTCAATATAGGCGGCGTTGTCCAGGGAAGCACAACACCTGTAAATTGCCCTACCATTCCCGATACGATGCCTGCATAATATATGGTATATGTAGTAATGGTGCTTAATATCATGGGAATCAGCATCATCGGATTTAACATCATGGGAAAACCAAACAGAATCGGTTCACCAATACAGAACACCGCGGGAACTATGCCTAATCCGGCCACACTTTTCAACTGTTTGGATTTACAAAAAATCAATGCTATTAAACAAGGCAAAAGCAGGTTGGCACCGCCGCCAAATTTAGCACTTTGCATAAATGAATACTCAATTACATTTGGCAGTGTCTTCCCTAAATTCCATGCTTCCAGATTGGCAGCGCTTGCTGTTAATGCCAGCGGCTGGATAAACGCTGAAATAGTTGAAGCATGTAGGCCTGGCCACATTACCAGAGCTCCCAGGCAGCTGATAAATACAAAACCGCCAAATGATAATCCAATTCCCTGAAGCGGAATCTGAATCGTTGAGTAAAAAAAGGTTTGGAAGCTGGAATATCCCAGCAAAGTAAAGAAGTAATTGATAACGCTTGCCGCAATACATATGATGCAGGCAGGAAGCAGAATCGTAAACCCTTCTTCCACAAATTTAGGGACAGAATTAGGCATTCGAATCCTAACATTCCTGTCAATCAGCGCCTTGACACTCTTTGGCACTAAGATACCTACAAATAGGGCCAATATCATTCCTCTCATGCCCAAAGCGCTTGAGGCAATATTTCCATCTGTAACTTCAGATAAAATCAGAAAGACAGCAACGGTCAGGGCAGTACATGAAATATACTCCTTTACTTCTATTTTTTTACAATACAGCTGCGCAAGCGCAATCAACATCAGTAATGTAAAGCCTCCTGAAGTAAAGGATGTGATTTTCTGACATACAGGTATTAATCCCGGAATGGATTTCACAATCCCCTGCCAGGGCCCCACATCCAAACTGGAAATCAATGTTGCAAACGAACCAACAATCAAAATAGGCAGTGTTGCCTGTAAAGATTCAGAAATTGCCTGCATAAACGTAACATTTTGAAGCTTTGCCCCAAACGGAGTCAGAATCCGTTCTATTCTATTTGCAAATTTTTCCACGTAACCCTCTCCTTAACCTTTATTGTATTCCTCAATTCTGGCCTTCGCATCCGAATAAATCCTATCACCATTAAGCATGCCATAAGCCTGCGTATCAATAACTGTAAACGGTACCCCCTTATCCGCATACTCTTTTTCAAGCGCGGCCTTCTGAAACCGGATCTGTGGTCCGAGAAGAATAACATCCGCACCATCAATGACATCCCTTATACGCGAAAAGCTGTAGGCATTGACAATGGCCTCCTCGCCCCTTTTGGCTGCAGCCGTTTTTATCCGCTCCGCCAACATCCCGGTGCTTGCACCAAACTGGCATAGTAATACGATATTCAGCATCCTCTTATCTCCTTTTCTTTAAAATTGAAATCATCTGCCTTGCCAAATCCTTGGTAACCTCAGCGTTGGACAGATGAGTTGCCGCGTGTACAATCAAAAAATTCATAGGTACAGGATCGTCTCCGGCAGCTCTTTTCAGAATTTCCATATGTGCCTCATGGGCAAGCAGATATGCTTTTTCACTCTCCTGCATCAGCCGCTCCGCTGCTTCAAAATCATCATCCCCGGCAGCTTCAATTGCCGCTAAAGAAGCGCTTCTGCTTTCTCCTGCATTGGCAACAATCGTACAAACTATTATATCCCAATCCATATTCTGTCACCTCCTTTCCGCTGTTTCTATACTCACCATTATATCAGGCGGCCTTATTACTTCTACATTTACAATTGCACGCCCCGGTGCATTTTTCAGAATAATACTTTTTATTATTTTTCCGCCTCCATCTCTTTCAAAACTGTATTCCTGTCATACGCTTTCACAAACGGAAGCCAAATAATAATATCAATCAAAATGATAACAACATTAAGGACAGCCGCCCGCACCGGTGTGGAATTTGCTAACAGCGGATACAGAACCGGAGGGGTTGTCCATGGCAGTACAACTCCTGTGGAGCGCCCAATCAATCCTGTCACTATGGCTGTGTAAGTGAGCACCTGATTCACGATAATACTGAGAATCATTGGCAAATAAAGAAGCGGATTCAACATAACCGGAGCGCCAAAGAGCACGGGCTCGCCAATACCGAAGACGGCAGGTATGACTGCAAGACGGCCTACACTTTTTAACTGCTTACTTCTGCACACAAATGCCATGAGAACAGCCGGAATCAAAAGGCATCCTGCCATTCCCGGAAGGGTCAGATTGAAAAATTCCTGGGTGATAATATTAGGGATTTCCTGATCCGCGGTGTAAGCCGCCAAATTTTCAGCGCTGGCAGCAATAAGCAGAGGGGTGACAAGATTGCCAATGGTCCCCGCATGCAGTCCGCACCACATGATTGTAGCTGCCAGAATGCAAATAATAATATGTCCTCCCAGTGATAACCCGATATTTGAGACTGGCGTTTGAATCACACTATATATAATACTGTGCAGACATCCCAAAGAACTATGTTCCAAAATCGTATCCAAAACACCGGAAAAAGCCAAAAGGATAAGACCTGGTATTAAAATCTTAAAGCTGTCCTCCACAAATTTCGGAACAACATTTGGCATACGGATACATATTTTCTTTCTAATCATAAGCTGCATCAGCCTGGGTACCATGGCGCCAATCATTAACGCGCTAAATAATCCGCTTGTCCCCAGCCACTCCACCGGGACACCATTCCAATCACAAGGCGTTACCATCATGAAAACAGCGGCTGCAATGGGGATACATGCAACACTTTCCTTCATATTCAATTTCGATGCATAAATATATGTCAGGATAATTACAACATAGAGTGAAAATAATCCAAGGGTTATCAGCTGCAGCTTCCCGCAGATGTCGACCAGGTACGGAACTCCTGTTACAATACTCTGCCAGGGTCCAACATCAAGATATGCAACCAAACAGCCAAATGATCCAATTAAAATAATGGGCATGACCGCCTGCATGGTCTCACTTATCGCTGCAATAAACTGGACTGACATCAGCTTTGCTGAAACAGGTGTCATGACATCTGATATTTTATCTGTAACTTTTTCCAAAACCCTACCCATTTTTCTCCTCCGTTTTCGCTTTTGCTATCTGTTTTTAACTTTATTATATCCGGCGCCTTTATGATTTCTATATTCACCGTTGCACTCCCCGGTGCATTTTCTGATAATGTACTTATTGGCCCACATTTGCTATAATCCTAATATGGAGAATGATGGGGAATGTCTTAATCATTACATCAGCATTTAAAAGTATTATAATTATGATGAGGACGAGGTATGAAGGTATGGACAAACGATTAGAGTTACTGGAATACTTATTTGCACAAAAAAGAAATGTATCCAACCGCGAGCTGCAAACTGCTCTCGGAATTTCGAAAAGAACAGTTATTAACTATGTCAAAGATTTGAATTCCCTTGCCCCTAATATAATACATTCTTCCAATCAGGGTTACTTCTGTCCAAACCCATCTGCTATCCAGGGAACCATTGCTAAGCTTCAATCGACACAATTATTTGATACTTATTCAAAACGAAGGGACTATCTGTTCAAAGAACTATTACTGAAAGCCACCCATCCGTCATTTGAAGAGCTGGCAGAACAAATGTACATTTCCACTGTCACTCTTAACAACGAACTGGTGCGTCTTAGAAATGAATTAAAAGAACACAGCCTTTATTTAAAAACGAAAAACAACCGGCTGTTTATAATTGGACAAGACCGGGATAAACGAAGATTCACCATGCTGCTTTTAAATCAGGAGCTTCGGCAATCACATTTCAAACTTGAAAATATGCAGAAGTTTTTTCAGAATGTAACAATTAATGATATATCAGACATGGTCCGGCAGACATTGAGAAATCACTCCTATTTTCTGGATGATTTTTCCTTTTTAAATTATGTCCTGCATCTTGCCATCTGCATAGAGACAACTCTATCCCGCCGGGAGGTTCCTGATACGATAAACAGCGTGATGGATAACTATTCATTTACGCCGCATATATTAGAAATAGTAAAAGATATCCATAAAAATCTAACGGATATCTATCATACAGATATTTCTTTTACACAAGTACTGGATGCTTCTGTTCTCATGACGACCAGAATCCGTTCTGTTAACTTAAGCAGTCTAAACTTTGAACAAATACATACCATCCTTCCGGCTCAGGTATGCGGGATACTGTTCAAAATAATAACAGCTGTTCACAGTATTTACGGCATTGATCTTAAAGCGGATAACTTTATGGTGCGATTTGCCTTTCACCTGAAAAATCTTATGGACAGGGCTGCAAATTCCCTTGTTGTACCGGAAAACTACTTTATTACAATAAAGGATGACTACCCTTTCCTGTATGTGATTGCGGAATATATTGCTTCCATCATAGGCCAGGAAATACATGCTGCATTGCCAGAAAATGAAATTTCATATATAGCTCTTCATTTGGGCGTTTTGATGGAAGAAAAAAATAATGCCGCAACAAAAATCAACTGTGTCATGGTATTATATGATTACTATAACATGGGAGTCACCATTTTTGAACATATCAAACAAATGGCTGCTCCCATCAATCTTTACGGTATTGTTACTTCCTATGAGCAGATTCAGAATTTATCTTCGGTTGACCTAATTATTACCACACTGCCCGAAGAGTCTGATTTAGGCATTCCTACAATCAAGATACACTTGCTTCCCACAAGGCAGGACTATGAGTCCATTCTTTTAAAAGCCACTGAACTGACCCAGAATATCCACCACAGGGAACTGGCCCGTCAGATTCAACAGCTTTTTAAAAAAGAGCTATTCTTTCCGCACACAAACTTTTTATCGCGGGAAGAAGTGATACAGTTCCTATGTGAGAGGATGGAAGCGTCGAATTATGTTGATAAAGCTTTCCATCAGGAAATCCTCTATCATGAACAGGTGGCCCCCAGCGCTTACCGGAATGTTGCGCTTCCGCATCCATTAACCGCAGATGAATCGCTTACGCGTGTATCCTCCATTGCTGTTGCCATTAATGACCATCCCATCCCCTGGGATACAAATCAGGTGGATTTTATATTCCTGTTATCCTTACGCGGTGAAGACCGGCAGCTTTTTAAAGATGTGTTTACAATTATTTCTTCTTTTCTTCAATCTGACTCCAATTGCCGGCTTTTAAAAAGCTGTGACAGCTTTGATACATTTGTTAATCTAATTATCTCAGCGTGATTATCAATTTATTATAATATGGATCACCAAACAATAAAAAGGGAAATGATTCCATCTCCACATAATAGGCAGTCTGCAGGCACAGCCTCATGTCTTTAGAATATATGGCTACCACCCTTATGTCTAAAGCCTTTTCTTTTCCTTTATTCTTACTTCTACGTCTCTCACATGAGAAAACAAAATAAAATACCCCGGAAGAGTCATCTTCCGGGGCTTGGCATCTATTTCTCACGCCCTAAAAAACACCCATTTTCAGGCCGCAAATCCACTCATTTTTTCTCAAAAGCCACTACATCTTGTGGTTTCATCCGTCATTTCTCTCCAAAACCACAATTCGGCATCTAAACCACCGTAGCTTAATGTGTTGCTACGGTGGAATAGATGCCACTTGTTTATATTTCATCTATACTCTCTCTGCAAATGTATATCCATAAATATATTATCTTTTTAATATTGCATCAATCTCGTCCAGACTAATATCTGGTCTCTCATATTTTTCTTCTGTATAGTCTCCGTAACCAAGATCAAATTGCTTGATAAATTTGACCATTCCTACTGGCCCCAGTGCTTCTCTTAGGACCTTCATCCCGGCATTTCTTACATCGGCTGGATTATTCAAATCAACATTTAACATTTAAAACACCTCCCAGGCAAACTGTAGTGGATTCTGCACTTTAACTTTTAGCTCTAATTTTGAGGCCATGTTGCTCATTTTGTCATCTGTTGTAAGCAACACATCTGCATTCGCACTCTCCGCTGCAGCTATATGCAAACTGTCAAATGTGCGGATCTTTGATATCTTCATTATATCCTCTGATCGTTTTTTTATCTCATCTGTATAGGCTACGTGCATATGTGTAACCTGATATAGCTCTTTAACTTTTCGCTTTTTTGTCTCATCGCCCATACGTTCCATCTCTAATTCCAGCATCTCGCTTCCGACAATTTCATATACGTTCAATTGCCCTCGTTTCAATATAGTAAGGATTGCTTCACTTTCCAGATGAATACGTTCCTGCGTCTGATCATCAAACGGCCGATTGTAACAACAATTATCCAAATATATTCTCATACATCATACCTTTCTGCTAATCATATTATAAACCATTTTACCGGGATAAACAATCTTTTTATAATAACGGGATAGCAGTCAGCTCTGAAATGTGCCTTTACAGGAAATTTTGTCATGTCATGCTTTTTTGCCTAATTCCATTTCCTGAAAAAATCTCTTAAAATCTTCCAGTTTTGTATAAGCGTAATAAAAGACTGTTCCAAATGATTTCTGGCTCCCACGATAATCCAATGCAGTCTGGTCTTCACTACTGAATTTTATACTGAGTACCATCTTCCCGCTGTATTCTTCGTAATCAGTTTTTATTTACAAGAATCATCCTCTGCTTCCTGCCAGCTTTCTGGGGCAAGCCGGGCTTCATGGTACCGCTTCCCTTTGGTCCCTCTTAGGATCTGGAAAAATCCAGACATAAAAATATACCTCATCCCCACAGCCCATGGATTATCGGCTGTGGGGATCCATTAACGCAAAAAATCTAGGGAGCGTTCTTCCGCTCCGCAGATCTAAGTATCGCTAATAATCAAATTTTCTCATAATGGTCCACATCAATGACAATAACAGGTGAATCTCCCACATCAACCATTATAGGCATGGCCACATAATTAACCATGGTAATCTTTTATTTTCTTGCAAAAACTTCTAAATCCACGGATTTCCCAGAGAATGAGGTTCTTCGCCCAAAGAACCAAGAAGTTGTTTACCCGCATGAATCGCTGTCCGCAGCGCCTGTCGCACCGCTGCAGATTCCCCTGTGAAACACAGCACCACCTCATTAGCAAAGCAATTGTCAAGAGGGTGATGATAACCGATCACAGTCACCGGGGCAGACTTCACCGCCAGATCCGATACGAGGCATCCTATGGCGGCCGGCCCGCAGCATATGATTCCAAACGCCTTGCCTTCCACCGCTCCCAGCGTCTTGACACAGCACTGCCCCGCCCTCGCAGTATAGCTAAAGGAAAGATGACCTGCGTCATTTACATAAACTTCGCCGAACTGTTTCGGCAGCTGTTCCAGAGCGATCTCTACCGCATGCCTTGCATCCGATACATCGTTGGCTCCAATATAGAACAGGGTACCGCATCCAGCTCCGCCCTTGCTGTCCCTGGATGCCTCCATGGAGATCAGCTCCACATCAGCCGCCTTTACAGCCTCATCCACAGCAATCACCTGCGGCCCTACCGCCACGCGGCCTCCAAAGATGCCAATAGAACGGTATTCTCCCAGCTTCATAAATGGTGCAAGGGAAGGATCGATTCCGGGAATCACCAGACCGATCGTATCTCCTATTGCAGTACCTACAAATTCTGTTATCTGGCTATGGTCTGTCATATGGTTTCTCCTGTTCTTTCATTTAACATATCCTTATTATACCATAGCTATTTCTTCTTCTATATGCAAAATCAAAACCATAAACCTGTAAAATCCATTCGAGTCTGTGTTGGACATGTTTGGTGATAATATCTTTATCCTACAACTGTGGCACTAATATTCTCTTTTTAGAACTATACTTTTGCCATAAACCGATTCCTTTGCATGAATTATACGAAATAGCCATGCGTAACTACCGCTGTCGTTCTCCCGCTTCTGTACTTCCGCATCCTTCGTTCTCATGATACAATCAATGTATCTGATATGATATGGAGCCAGTTCGAGCTAATGTATTACAGAAGAAGATGAGGAGGACTTTTGAGATGTAGATTACTTTTTAAATGAATTTGATGATATTGAAAATGACAATTTCGGTGAAGAAGGACTCTATATCTTCTAAATCCAAATTATTTACTTTCTATACCAGCTTTTTTAACGGGCTATTTTCATATTTTTAATCAAAAATAAATACTTTCCCATAAAGAGAAAAGCGGCCTTCTATGCATTACACAGAGCAGACCGCATTTACATCAAACAGATTTCATTTTTTTATTTTATTCTTATATTCCTTCACAGTCATATTCTCATATTTTTTAAATACTCTGCTGAAATAGCTGCTTTCGCTGTATCCAAGACGGAAGGCAACCTCCCCGATACTGTCCTCTGTGAAATAAAAATATCCCTTCGCAAGATGCATCTTTTTCATATGAAGATACTCTGTAACGCTCACATGGAACTGTGACCGGAATATCCTGCTTAAATATCCCTGGCTGACTGCACAGTTCTCAATAATCTTATTGAGCGTAATCTCTTCTTTAATATGCTGATCAATATACAGAAAAATATTGTCAAGAAGAGGATACCGTTTCATACTGCTCTGCTGGAACAAATAATCGACCACGCGGAACAGCCACAACTCAGATGTTTTCTTCTCTAAAATCAAACTCTTATTGATGGGAAACAGTTCAATTATGGTATTCTTTTCATCATATAAATTCTGCGTGTCCGTCAGCTGCTGCCCTATGTAAGAAAATGCTTTCACCAGCCGGTCCGGCTCAGGGCCGGCATTTTCATAAATACAGTCTATAATCCCCGGAAGTCTTTGGTAGAACATCTGAAAGTCCCTTTCTTTCAGTATCTCCACCAACTCCTCCACCTGTTTATTTGAGGTATCTTCCTTCTCTGTTTTATAGTTTCTAAAGATTGTATTCAGATTTTTGGCCATAACCGGTTTTTCAATCATTGCCTTTACCGTCCCCGGAACAATGCTCTCAATCAGGCCGGCCGAAGTGCAGACTGTCATTCCATAGATCACCGTATCAGGGCAAAACTGGCGGATGAGCCGACCTGTTTCCGCGCCTGATATTCCCGGCAGCTGCATTTCCACAAAAACAAGATCAACTGCGCATGACCTGCATACCTTGACAGCCTTCTCTCCGGTTGTCACCTTATCAACAATCTCAAACTGTTCATATCCGGCAATCATTGCTTCAAGCGCTTCCTGTGAAAGCATATCGTTGTCAACAATCAAAATTCTGTACATAATTTTGAAATCCCTTCTTACTTATACTCCGGAAAGATAATTTCGCATCTACAGCCTTTGTTTTTGTTAATCTCAACTGTAATAGTATACTCATCTCCAAACAACTGAGCCAGCTTTCTCTTTGCGCACTCCATTCCCAGCTGAATATAATATCCCTCATGATTATTTTTGTATGGTTCAAATCTGATTTTAAGCTCCTCATTACTGAAACCGCTGCCTGTATTGATGATCTCCAAAACAAAGTTACCCTGTTTCAGATAACCGTTCAAGCTGATCGATCCGCCCTCCGGGCTCAGCATGACGCCGTGATAGAAGGCATTTTGGACAAAAGGAAACAGCACGCCTGCCGGCAGCTTCATCATCTGCATTTCCCGCGGAAAATGAAGGGTATAGTTAAACTGAGAACCTAACCGTATTTTCTGAAATTTAAGGTATTGTTCTACATATTCCAGTTCGCCTGCAAAATGAACAAAGGTGCCCTTGTCCGCAATCCCATATTTGACATGGCTGATAAACAGATCCGCCAGCTCAGTGGTTCTCTCCGCCTGTTCCACGGTTCCCAGGTTCTGCAGGGCAATCAGCATATTCAGGTAGCTGTATGGATTGGACTGTGCTTCCAGCTCATGGAAACGCACCTCCAGCTCAGCTTTTTCTTTTAAATGCTTCTGGTTTGTCTCCTGGATTTTCTTAATGCGCTTTTTCAGCATATCCTCCTGATAATACTGGTTGGCCCTGTTTTCACTGAGCTGTGTGATCACCAGACTTACCAGATTTGCCATATCCAGTATCTTTTCATATGAATATACCGGTAGTTCTTCAAATCTCTGCCTTGATTCCTCCCGCAGCCGTCTGAAACGTTCTGTCTCAACAGTCGGTTCTATTTGCCTAACTGTCTCCGGGGCGTCCTCGCAGCGGAACTGGCCGCCCAAAAAACCGCCCAGGTAATTGCCCTCCACCACAATCGGAATCGCCATCTCAATCAAACCGCATGGGCAGAAATAAATATGGGTTTTCTTTGTGACTGCGGCCTGAATGGACCCCATGGCATCCGAAGTCCGGCAATTCTGGCGCAGTTCCTTATCCTCCCTGAATTTTCTGCAAAAATCAGAGAAAAAAGTCATGTCTGTGACCGGTTCCCCTTTATAATCAACTGTAACAAACGCAAGTCCGGTCGCCTTCGACAGACTCTCCTGTATATGTTCCAGCTTGTCTCTTCCAAAGAGACGGATTATATCTATGGAACCAATTCCGCGGCTGGTCTCCCCTGTGTCCCTTTCTTCCTGGTCAGTGGATGCAAGCGGGCCTGTATCTTCGAATATCCTGTCGAGTTCTTCCATCATTTTTCCTCTTCAATGATTATATAAATTATTTTACTCTTGTTTTCCATGAAATACAATCTATTTTGTTCTCAAAAAGACCGGTCTGCATTACAGTCCGGTCTTTTTGGTATGATAGCTTTTTAGGGTTAACGTTTAAAGGGCCTGTTCTGTACGGCTGATGATATCATCCTGTACTTCTTTAGCAAGAACCGTAAACTGCGCACTGTATCCAGCCACACGCACCACAAGGTCTTTATACAGTTCTGGATGCGCCTGTGCATCCAACAGAATATTCTTGTCAATTACATTGAACTGAATATGCATACCTTTATGGTCAAAGTAGGAACGCACCACTGCTGAAAAACGCTTGAGACCTTCATCGCCTGCCAGGGCAGATGGAAGGAACTTCTGGTTATACAATGTACCATTGGAGTAGTTCTCATGATCCAGCTTTGCAACCGACATAGCTGCCGCAGTCGGACCGTTTGTGTCCTTGCCCTGTCTTGGCGATACACCGTCCGCCAACGGCTGTTTTGCAAGACGTCCGTCAGGCAGAGCTCCAACATCCTTTCCAAACAATACATTAGCCGATACAGGATAGCATCCTGCCTGGTATACTCCGCCTCTTGGGTTTTTATATTTTTCCACTTCACGTGAGTAGATCTGGCCACATCGTCTGGCAAGCAGATCCACATCATCCACATCATTTCCGTACCATGTGGTGTTCTCCATAATGCGTTTGATCCTCGCGTATTCCCCGTCCCCTGCATTCGCGGTCTGCGATGCAGAAAGCTGTGACTGAAGGGCTGATACGTCAATGGAACCGTTACTGCTGAGAATCCGTTTTACAGCCTCGTAAATCCTGGCCTCATCGTCGGAAGCGGTCTCACAGCAGCCGCAGCCGAAATTGTGATCCAGCGCATCCTTTAATTGAGCCATGGTAAGTTCTTTATTCTCAAAGACATGCGTCTGCATCGCATAAATGGAGTCACCGCAGTCAGCAACACCGAACGCCTGAGGTCCTGTAAAATTATAGACAGCCCCACCATGCTGCAGGCTGAGTCCCTTGCCAATACAGTCATCGACCAGACCGGAAAGGAATGGAAGCGGAGTTCTCTCTGTATGCGCATAATCCACGCTGTTACAGGCTTCTACTACGTGATGTACAAAGTACTGGATCTGTTTCTCAAATGCGCGCCACACATCCTCAATACTCTTGAACGACGTAACATCTCCCGTATCCGGCCCCACCTGGTGTCCGTTGTTCTTTCCGCCATTTAATGTAAGCTCCAGTATTTTCGCCACATTTACAAAGGCCGAATCATGCCAGCCGTCCGTCTTGTGCGGGCTCTGCGGCTCCACACAGCCGATCATGCCGTAATTTCTCGCATCCGCCAGGGATACACCGCGGTTGCAGAGGGCGGGTATAATTGTCTCATCATTATACATGGCCGGCACGCCGGTTCCCAGGCGTACCACCTCACATGCTCTGTACAGAAACTCCTCCGGAGTATTCTGGTGAACACGGATCGAGAAGGAGGGCTGCGGAAGCTGCACATGGGCTGCCGCCACCATACACATGTAGGAGACATCGTTAGTTGCGTCCAGTCCATCGCCGGTCTGACCGCCGACAATCAGGTTCTGGAATCCGCCGTAACCGGCAAATGCCTGTGCGGATACTTCATCTCTGATTTTGCTGAGTCCGTTGAATTTTACCCATAAACAGTCCAGAAGCTCCTGTGCAAATTCCTCTGAAATATTATGATCCATTTTCAGATATGGATACATATACTGGTCAAATCTTCCCGGGGAGATCGAATGTCCACTGGATTCTATCTGGATCAGAATCTGTGTAAACCAGAATGCCTGACATGCTTCATAAAAATTAGTCGCCCCATGCTCTGGAACCCTGTCACATACCTGAGCAATACGAAGTAATTCTGCCTTCCTGACCGCGCAACTGCATGAAGCCGCCATCTCCCTGGCTTTAACCGCATATCTGCGGGCAAACTGAATGGATGCGTTGTAGCAAATAATCATCGATTCATAAAAGGTTCTCTTTTTTACATAATCAGGATCATTCTGATCCAGTTTCTCCATTGTCTCCACAATCAGTTTAATCAGACCGGAAAATCCAAGCTCCAGAACTTTCCCATAATCCGCGGACACATGTCCTATTCCGCCGTAAAAATAGTTGCCCACCGTAAACACACCGTTGGAAATAGCTTCTTTTGTAGCCTCCGACATATACGCGGATGCCAAATCACTGGTTGTCTTACCTTTCCAGTATTTGAAAGCCTCCTTTAACTCACTTTTTGCAGCTTCGCTGATCTTAAAAGGATCGGCGCTTCTCTTATCCATGGTATCGAACTCTTTTTCCACCCATTCGAACGAAAACTCCGGATAGATCTGGGCGGAGCGGAGATTTTTAGTAATTACACCCACAACCAGCTCGTCATCTCTAATTACGATGGGAAGATGGTTTAAGATTCTCTCCAGCGCTTTTGCGCGCCTTATAAGGATAGGCATCCCTTCCGTTTCGCGGTACGATTCTGTGACCAGTACGGCACGCTCCGACTCAACTTCCGGTACAGCAGCCACAAACGCTTTCTTTAAGCGCTTTATTCGTTCAGTTGGTTCTGTAAAGCCTTTTGCTATCATTTAACATCCTCCTTATATATTATTTTTCTACCACCATCATACCCTAATTTCTATAAAAAACCGATTCAATATATAAGCTAAAAAATCTCACAATACAGACTTCTTTCAAATAAAAAAAATTAATTCCCCGGCTTATACATGTCATTTTAGACACCACATGTATAAGCCGGGGACATTTTTGATAAAACAGGACAATCCAAACCTGCATCCACGCAGAACATGCCCTGGAGATACCCAGGGCATGTTCAAGGTTAACTCATTACCAACCAACTGGTCGAGCTCCAGATGAAAAGAAACTCTCACAGAATCCGGATATCTGGCGCATGTCATAATCAGAACCCGATTAGCGATTCCCGCAACGGCCAGTTTCCGTTTTTTTTCCAGGAGAACTTTGACGAATTTTGTTCTTGTATTGCTTAACCGTCATATTTTCAAACTTTTTAAACACTTTACTGAAATAGCTGCTTTCATTGTATCCGAGACGGAACGCAACTTCCGCAATACTGTCCTCGGTAAAGTAAAAATATCCCTTGGCCAGATGCAGTTTTTTCATATGAAGATACTCTGTAACACTGACCTGAAACTGCTCCCTGAAAATCCGGCTCAGATATCCCTGGCTGATGGCGCAGTTCTCAATAATACTGTTAAGCGTGATATCTTCTTTTATATGTTTCTCTATATAAATAAAAATATTCTCCAACAGCGGATAACGGCCGATACTGTTTTGCTGGAACAGAAAATCCATCACCCTGAAAAGCCAAAGCTCGGATGTTTTCCGGTCCAGAATCAACACCTCGTTAATAGGAAACAGCTCTGATATATTCCCGCTGTCGCCATACATGCTTCTGGTATCCAAAAGGTTTTGTCCCAGATAAGTGAATAGCTTAATAAGCCGGACTGAATCCTCCCCGGCAATCCCATAGATCTCATCGATGACTCCGGCAATCCCGCCGTAAAAATCTCCGAAATTTTTGTTTCTGAGATATGAAGCAAGCGTCTCAAGCTGGTTCTGCACAGAATCTTCGTGCTCTGTCTTATAGTTCTCCAGGATCTTTTTCAGAAAGTTGTATGTAATCGGTTTTTCCAGAAAATCCTTTACCTGGCTGTGAGCTGCGCTGCGGATCAGAATATTGGCAGCATGGGCAGAAAGGATATATATATTAATCTCCGGATTTGACTGGTGAATAATCCTGCTGGCTTCCAGGCCGGTCATTCCCGGCATCAGCATATCCATGAATACAATATCGATCACGTCCTCTTTACAAGCCCGCACCGCCCCCTCGCCGGTTCCCGTCATATGAACCACCTTGAACGCACTGTCCTTCGCAATCATTATATTCAGCGCTTCGCGCATAAGTATATCATCATCAGCTATCAAAACCCTGTACATGATTACTCAGTCCTTTCTTCATAATGTTCAGGCCATAGTAAAATAGTTTTTGATCCCTTGTTTCTGTAGCTTTCTGAGATTATGCTGTACTCCTCTCCAAACAGGCGCTTCATTTTTTCCCTGGCGTATTCCATGCCCATTTTGATGTAATATCCTTCGTGTTTGTCTTTGTATGTTTCATACTTGATATCCAGCTCAGCTTCCGTCAACCCCGGACCGGTATCATTAATTTCCAGCACTACATTACCGTTGCGCACGTAACCCGTTACAGTGATCTGTCCGCCTTCTTTTTTCAGCATCACGCCATTATAAAAAGCATTTTGGATAAAGGGCATCAATACGTCGGAGGGCATCTTCTGCATATGCAGGTTTTTCGGTACCTGAATCGAATATTCCAGCCGGTCTCCCGTCTTTTTTTTCTGAAACAGCAGATACTGTTCCGCATGTTCAAGCTCTCCGGAGATGTGCACGAAGGTACTCTTTTCCATGTATTTATACTTTATATAATCAATGAAAGAGCTCAGCAGTTCGTTTGTTCTGGGCGCGTCCTCTATAATTGTCAAATTAAGCAGCGATGTCAGCATGTCCAGAAGTTCATACTGGTTGCCGCGCATTTCCAGCTCCTGTACTCTCTTGTTCTTCTGTACAATCTCCTTGGCGTAACCATGGTTTACCGTCTGTATCTTTTTAATACGCTTTTTTAAAATATCTTCCTGGAGATGCTGGCTGATCTCGTTCTCACTTAACTGATTGATAACCAGAAAAACAAGATTGGCTATGTCCAGAAATTTTTCATATGAATAAACAGGAATTTCATCGAGCAACGATTTGTATTGGACCACCGCTTCATCCGCTTTTGCCGCGTGCATCACGGACGATAACCGGCTCACCGAATCGGGTGCGTCATTACATTGGATTTGACCGCCGATAAACCCGCCCAGATAATGACCGCGCACGATAATTGGTATCGCAACCTCCAAAAGTCCGCATGGGCAGAAGTATACGTTTGTTTTCTGTGTAACCGCTGCCTGGATGGATCCGAACGCATCGGATGATTTGCACCGTTCCATTGCCACCGGATTGTTCCGGACCTTTTCACAGTATCGTGAAAAGGATGTAGCAGATGTAATGGGATCCCCCTTAAAATCCACGGTTATAAAAGCCAGCCCGGTTGCTTTGGAAAGGCTCTCCTGAATGGTCTCCAGTTTCTCTTTTCCGAACAGATGAATGATATCCAGTTCGTTGATACGGTCCTCTTCATTTATGCTTAGATATTCATCCAATGCATCTGGTTCCACTTCATCCATGTGCATCATCTTGTGATATTCCGCCATCTGATTATCCCTCTCTTTACTGCCTGTCACTGCTATTTTATCACTTTTATTTCTTTATAACAATCATCTTTCAATGCAGAGGGTTGGATTGGAACGGCAAAAGGCCGTGCTGTATCCCTTTGGGCGGCACGGTCTTATGTCTATCTTGTCATAAGGCATCTGTTCTGTATTTCATCTGTATATTAATAGATGCTTAATAAAATTTCCTTAATAGCCTCTGTTCCAGCTTCTCTCGGATTACTTATAAGACAATTATCCATAAGAGCATTGTCAGTCATATTCTGAAGCTGCCCCTCATACGCTTCTCTGCTGATTCCCAGCTCTCTGATAGATGCCGGCATATCCATACAGCACATCAGAGACCGAATCAGCTCCTCAAGGGTTTTAACAGCCATCTCCGGGGCCTCGTTCATACCGACTAACTGAACTTTATATGCAAGAGTCGCATACTTGTTCATAATATCATGGTTGACGCTGTTATACTCAATCACCTTATTTAACAGCATAGCGTTGGCTAACCCGTGAGGAATATGGAAGGTTCCCCCAAGCTGATGAGCGATGCTGTGATTCAACCCCAGGCCCGCTGTGTTGAAAGCCATGCCTGCTAGTGTGGACGCCTCATGCATCAGGGTTCTCGCTTCCAGGTTTTTTCCGTCCCGGTAGCATTTTAAGAGAGCTTTGATCAGCAGTTCCGTTGCCTTTTCCGACAATGCGTCGGAGAACACATTGCAGCCGTTCGCAACATAGGCTTCCAAAGCATGTGTCAGCACATCCATACCCGTATTCGCGGTGATAGCCGGAGGCACAGACAGGGTCAGCCTTGGATCAAGGATCGCCACATCGGCCAGGATATCTTCGGATGAGATCAGATGCTTGCTCTTTGTTTCCGAATCAGTTATCACGGCAGCGGAGGTAACCTCTGAACCGGTTCCGCTGGTTGTGGGGATGGTGACAAACCTGGGTTTGGGAACCAGCTCACGCACACCGGCAAAGTAAATCATTGCCTTTGCCGTATCAATGGCAGAGCCTCCTCCAAAACCGATAACAATATCAGGGCGTACCCTGCAGAGCACCCCAAGCCCCTTGCCCACGATCTCAATGGTGGGATCCGGTATAGCCTGGTCGAACAGCTCCACAGAGTTGCTTGAGTCCAGAGAATCCAGTATATAATTGATTGCCCCACTCTCCGCAAGAAATTTGTCGCATACAACCAGAATCCGTTTTTTACGGATCTTACGCAGGTATTCCATTGCATAATTTCCGCTTCGTATCTTTGTTTTTATATATACATTTGACATGTGCGCTTCTCCTTTACATTAACGGATACTGAAGGCATCCGTCATGACGCATTTGCGCTTTCTGCAGAAGGTTCTCGGCGATGTCAGACCTTCTCCTGTGGGACCGGCAATTGTAAATGTGGTATAGCCCTCGCCTCCCACGCCGATACCTGCATAGGATGGAGCGTTTTTTACAAAGATGGTAGTCTCCATGATCTTTGCCATCTTACTGAGCTTTTCTACATTTTTAGAGTGCATCATAGCCGTATGGCGGTTTCCATGCTCCGCCTGATGGGCATATTCAATGGCTGTATCCACATCGGATACACGTACAACAGGGAGAATCGGCATCATCATTTCCTCCTGAACAAGCAAATGATCCTTGGGGACTTCCATGATGATCACCCTCACGCTGGCATCCACTGTAATACCCAGCTTATCCAGGATATAGCGGGCGCTCTTTCCTACAAAGGATGTCTTGGGACCGCCTTTTTCCGTAGTAACAAGCGCTACCAGCTGCTCTAACAGCATTGGATCCGTGATCTGGTACGCGCCGTTTTCTTTCATGTGGTGGATCAGATAATCGCAGATCGAGTCTACTGCAAACACTTCCTTCTCCGCGATACATGGAACGTTATTGTCAAAGCTGCATCCATCCACAATATCCTTTGCCGCTTTGTCAATGTCAGCCGTCTCATCGACCACTACCGGAGGATTGCCTGCCCCTGCGCCAATCGCCTTTTTGCCGGAGGAAAGGACTTTCTTTACAATAGAAGGTCCTCCTGTGGCTACCAGGAGGCGGACACTTGGGTTGTCGATCATCTTATTGGTATTTTCAATGGACGGTTCTTCCACCATGGTAATCAGGTTTGGCGGTGCGCCGTTGTCAATCAGCGCCTTGTTCAACATTTTCACCGTCATCTGTGAAACTTTTTTGGCTCTGGGATGAGGGCTGAAAACAACCGTATTGCCGCCGGCAATCATTGAAATGGAATTGTTGATGATTGTCTCGGTGGGATTGGTGGTAGGCGTAATAGCACCGATTACCCCAAATGGGCAGTATTCCACTAAGGTCAGACCGTTGTCACCGGTAATGGCCTCGGTCAGCAAATCCTCTGTACCGGGTGTTTTCTCGGCAGCCAGGCGGTTTTTGATTAATTTGTGTTCATAGTCACCAATCTCGGTTTCTTCCACAGACAGCCTGGAAATCAGCTCAAGATTCTCTCTCTTGATTATGGTTGACCGGATCACATCCACATATTTTTGTCTGTCTGAAATTTTTGAGAACAACAGCTTTTTCTGGGCCTCTTCAGAAGCGGCAATGGCCTCATCCATTGTCTTAAACACACCGTACCGTTCTAATTTGGGTGCTGTAAACTTCAGAGGCTGCTCTGCCTTAATCTCTTTTAAAGCCTGTTCTACCAGCTGTTCAATTACTTTTATATCCATATCCAAGCGTATCACACCTTCTTTCATTTATGCGCAGTCGGCAGCGGCATTCCATGCAATGCCAAGAGGGGTAACAAGGAGCGCATCATTTGTCTTAACAGTTGTTATCCCTAATGCCTTCTCAAATGTCTGTTCAAACTCGTCAAAACAACTGGCTCCGCCTACTACATAGACGCAGTCCACATCATAACCGGAAAGGAATCGCTTTACAATCGAAGCCATTTTCTCTACCACCGGTTTTATAATAGGAAACACATCATTTTCCTTGTCCTTATCCTTTTTCAGCTTTTCTGCTTCTTCGATCGGGATTCCATAATATCCGGCCAGGACCAGAGTCATATGGGTTCCTCCGGTTGGCTCATCAGCGGTAAAAATTACCTTTCCATCTTTCAGTATACTGATTCCGGTGGTTCCGCCGCCCACATCCACAACCGCGCCGTCTGTGATCTCCAAAACGGAAGCTGCCGCAGTCGGTTCATCGATCACATTGATCACTTCAAATCCTGCGCCTTCCACCACATTGGAAATGCATTTCACATTCCCATCCATAATACCCGGAGGAACCGCGGTGGCCGCTGTCTCCAATGTTACTCCAAGCAGTTCTTCCAGCTGAGCTTTCAGTCTGCGGACCGTCTGCATCGCGCCGACGAAATCCACCACAATGCCGTCCTTTACCACTTTGGAAACCGCAGTCGCACCTGCAACGGGATGGTTATCTTCGTCTGTGACAGCAATCACAATATTGGCTGTTCCCAAATCCACGCCCGTCTTTAGGTTCCCTGAATAAGGATTGCACTTGTTTTCCCTAATCAGTTCTGCAAATTCAGACAGCACTTCTTTGGTCATGAGCATATAACCCCTCTTTTCTATCTCTTTAATTTAATGCCGGATGATTACATAATCATTGTTTTTCAGCGCACATGCATTGGCTTCATCCACATCCACATGCATCTCCAATTCAAACTGATCCGACACCCGGATTAATACATCTCCAAATACTCCATGTCTCTCTCCGAATGTTTCCACTTCCACGATATCCTTATCCCATACTCCCATGGCCTCCGCCTGCTGTGGGGTCATATGAATGTGGCGAAGCGCGACAATCGCTCCCTGCGGCAGCAGGACCGTTCCCTTTGGTCCCACTAGCTCCAGGCCAGGCGTTCCTGACAAATCTCCTGATTCTCTGATCAGCGCTTTCACTCCAAGCCGAAAGCTGTCCGTTTTGGATATCTCGATCTGGCTCTGTTTTCTGACCGGGCCCAGGATACGTACCCGTTCAAACTCTCCTTTTGGCCCACGGATCGTCACTGTCTCGTTACTGGCGAACTGCCCCGGCTGCTTTAATTCGCCTTTTACAGTTAGTTCATATCCTTTTCCAAACAAGGTCTCAAGATCTTCCCGAGTCACATGAACGTGCCGATTGGATACTCCTACAGGGATTTTATAAGTATTATAGTTTACAACTTTCTCCATTACCCGTTCAGTAATCAGTTTCAGCAGTTCTTCATTTACCATCATGTTCAACCCCTTTCGGAAGTTTATAAACCGGCCGTATTGGCCGGTATATACTTACTGATACATTATAATGACTTTGGTAAGATTTTCTCTACGTCTGTGTGTGGTCTTGGAATTACATGCTGGGAAACTACCTGGCCTACATTGGCCGCAGCGGCTGCGCCTGCATCCACGGAAGCCTTTACTGCGCCTACATCGCCGCGTACCATAACTGTTACAAGTCCGGAACCAATCTTCTCATAACCGATGAGCGCTACATTAGCAGCCTTTGTCATTGCATCTGCCGCCTCAATTGCTCCTACCAAACCTTTGGTCTCAACCATTCCTAATGCTTCGTTTGACATATTTTTTTCCTCCTGAATGATATGTTTTAGTTATTATAGTAAAATTTAAAATGCTAACTGTTTCAACAGCCAGGCCTTGTCGGTCTCTTCCCAACGGAAGCCCTGGTCATCTCTTCCGAAATGGCCGTATGCTGCTGTTTTTAAAAACTGTGGCGTTCTCAGGTTCAGTTCTGAAATATAATCAGCTACTCCAAAGGAAAACACGGATTTAACCAGCTCCTCAATACTGCTGTCCGGTATCCTGCCGGTTCCGAAAGTATTGACTGTAATTGCTTCCGGTCCAATGCCTCCGATCACATAAGCCAGTGCAACCTCACATCGGTCCGCCAGCTCCGCGGCTACAATATTCTTGGCCACATAACGGGCCATGTAAGCGGCCGAACGGTCCACCTTGGTCGGATCTTTTCCTGAAAAAGCGCCTCCGCCGTGTTTTCCCACAGTTCCATAGGTGTCTACCATGATTTTTCTTCCGGTGACACCTGTATCCCCGGCAGGCCCTCCTATGACGAAACGCCCCGTGGGATTCACATGGATCCTTGTCTTCGGCGTGATCCATTGCGGATCAATCACAGGCTCTATGACAGTACAGCGTATAAATGCTTCCAGCAACTTGTGTGAAATATTTTCACTGTGCTGTGTGGATACAACAATACTGTGGATGCAAACCGGCTTTCCCGCCTCATTGTACTTCATTGTAACCTGGGTTTTTCCGTCAGGATACAGAAAGTCTGCTTTCTGAACCTTTCTCACATAAGCCAGACGTTCCGCCAAGCGGTTGGCCAGATGACAGGACAGCGGCATCAGGCTTTCCGTCTCATTGACAGCATAGCCATACATGATACCCTGATCTCCTCCGCCCAGAACTTCTTTGCCGGTTCCGGCGCTTCTGGTAACTCCCATGGAAATATCCGGCGACTGGTTATGTATATTGGTAAAAATCATACATGTATCGGCATCAAACCCTTTTCCATGTTCCGTGTATCCTATGTTTCTGATAATCTCTCTGGCCTTTGCAACAACGTCTACATGACCGCTTGATGTAACCTCACCCGCCAGCATTAGCGTATTGGCAGATGCCATAGCCTCGATCGCCACCCTGGATTTTGGATCCTTTCCCAGATATGCATCCAATATACCGTCTGAAATCTGATCACATACCTTGTCAGGATGGCCCTCTGTTACAGATTCCGATGTCACATAATAAAATCTGTCATCCCGTCCTTCCATCATTCCATCAACCTGCTTTCTTACTGCAATCAGCGGATCGAAAATCCGCTTGTCAACGTACATCTTCTTCTACGGGCGAAATGCCTTGCTGTGGTCGTCCCTTCTCCTGTTGTTGTTGCGATTGTAAAACTGGTGTGACCTTCTTTGTCAAATCCAATTCCCATAAAGGAGGGGCCGTTCTTTACAAATACAGAGGTCTGCATTTCTTTTGCCGCCTGGTTCAAATGTTCGATGGACTCTGAATGAATGGTTGCCGTATGTTTATAACCTTGTTCCACATCCAAAGCAATCTCCAGAGCTTCCTCAAAGTCAGCCGCCTTCACAAGAGGCACAAGAGGCATCAGAAGCTCCAGCGTAACGAACGGATGAATCCGCTCTGTCTCTGCTACGATCAGTTTGATGGTTCCATTACAGGGAATACCTGCATATTCAAGAATTTCATTGGCGCTCCGACCTTCCAGTTTTTTGTTAATCACAAAATCCCCGGTGACTGCCGCGTCCAGAAGTTTTTGAATCTCTTCCTCATTTTTGACATAATAAACTCCATTTTTCAGAAGCTCAAATATAAAACGATCCGCTGCTTTTTCTTCCACAACCATACACTTTTCCGACGTACACATCAGATTGTTGTCAAAAGAAGCTCCACGGACAATGTCCCTTGCAGCCTTTTCGAAATTCGCTGTGGCATCCACGATGGCGACAGGATTGGCTGGTCCGGCTCCGATTACCTTTTTGCCGGAAGTCATGGCCTGGCGCAGCGAGCCGCTACCTCCTGTGCAGACAACCAAATCCACGTCCGGGTGGCTCATAACCTCTGTGGTAAATCCCATCAGGCTTACGTGAAGGGTAACTACCAGGTTATCTATACCGCTGATGCTGCGGATCGTCTCACTGATAATCGTTGTCAAAAACTGTGAAACTTTTACTGCTCTCGGATGTGGGCAATGGATGATCGCATTGCCTGCAGCCAGCATTCCAATGGTGTTACTGATGAGTGTCGCACAGGGGTTGGTGCATGGCTGTACCGCACAAACAATACCAAAAGGGGAAAGTTCATAGAGCGTCATACCGTGGTCACCTGTATTCACTTCTGTTATCAGGTCCTCCACGCCGGGCGTCTTCTCAATGGCAAGCTTTATTTTTTGTGCCTTATCACAGACATTTCCCATGCCTGTTTCTGAAACGGTCATGGCTGCCAGTTCATTGGCAATCGGACGAAGTGCTTTTTTCACTCCTTCCAGAATTTCCTGCCGTTCATTCAGAGTCAGCTTTGAATATCTGCTGTAAGCTCCCTTTGCAGCAGCCACCGCATCGGTCACACTGGAGTAAATACTGCTTTTCATGTCATTCATTACCTCCTTTCCTTAAAAATAATTCATTTTACACTAAATATCCATTGTATCTACAATTCCGATAATCGCCATATCGATGACAGCCTCCCGTTTGGACTGGTCCACGCGGACAGAAGAGCCCGAACCAATCAGGACCGTCTCACCGATTCCGGCTCCGACATAATCCACAGCCACTTCCTCTGAATCAATGAAATTACCGTGTCCATCAATCCGTCTGATAATCATCAGTTTGTAGCCAACCAGCGAATTGTCCTTCCTGGTAGCTACTACTGTGCCTATTATCTTAGCCAATCTCATACTCTTCACATTCCTTTCACGGAGAATCCGGCTGTCTCAGGAGCGTGTTTAAATATTTCTTACCGGAACTCCTGTTCTCCATTAATTCTTTTTGTGCCTTGTAGTACTGGTGCTCTTCGCAGATGTCGTGCGTTTAGCCGTCTTTTTGGGCCTTTCGGGCGGCGTTTCCGGAGAATCCGGGACTTCCGGTTCTGCCGGATCTACGGTCCCGGTCCTGGTCGGTTCTGCTTCAACCAGAGGCTCCGATTTAATTTCTATCGGCTCTGCTTCAATCTTCGGCTCCGGTCCGGCCTCTGCTGGTTCCGCTTCAGTCTCCTGCTCCGTATCTTCCGGCGCTATTTCTTCCAGCCCAGTCTCTTCCGGTTCTCCCGCCTTAACCGCTTCCATTGTCTCAGCCTTTACTTCAACCTCAGCCTCCGTCTCCTCCTGTGCTTCTTTCTTAGGAGGGGAAGGCGGTACTGGTGGCTCAGGACAACAAAATGTCTGATCGACATAGTCGGACGGCCTTGGAATGACCTTCCATGAAACCAGCTTTCCGTTTGCGGTTCCAATCTGCTTTCCTGCATTGACAGCAGCATTGACAGCGCCTACATCCCCGATGATTTTAATGGTCATATATCCAAGACCTTTTGTGTTTTCAATCTCCAGGATCCGTACATTGGCTGCTTTGGCCATGGTATCGGCCACCACAACCGCAGTGGACAGTCCACTGATTTCAACTAATCCCAACGCCTGTTTCATCCTATCACCTCGCTCTCCTGTTTATTTGAATACGATATTCAGAAACTTCGCCCTGTCTTTAGCCAGGTCCGTTACAATATCGCCTTGCTGAAGGAATATAACACCGCCGGATGCAAACTGTTCCACATTGGACGATGATATAACCCTTTTTTTCTTTGTATCAGGATGCTGCGTATCATTTCCCGATGCCGTCTCTCCGGCCGGAGAATGACCAGGGGATTCATAGGGCGCTCTGCCTGTGAATTCATCCACGCTGCATATCTCGACTCCATACTCCAGAATCTGCCTGTAATAATTCATGACCCGGTTCCGGTAAGCAGGTTTTTCCTTTCCGGAAAATCTCGCAAGGCCAGAACGCAGAAGCACTACGCGGCTCCCCTTATCCATGCATTCCGATATCCAGGAGGTTTCGTATGTATCGCTGATACACAATGCAGTTTTTACGAGAACATCTCTCGGAACCACCGGCATCACTGTAATCGCCGTTTCCAGATCCGCAGGTTTTTCACAGGAGCGGTGCAGAATGTGGCTGCAGGCTTTCGTTTCCATGAGTCTTGCTTCATATCCCATGTCCTTCCACGAGGAAGGAATCACAGGTACGATCTCATATTGATCCGACGTTTCCATTTCCCTTAGAAATTCCATGTACCGGTCGCTCCATGGCGACACGCACAGCATATAAAGCTTCTGTCCGGGATGGTTCGCGTTGTCTGCTTTTCTTTCTGCCTCCAGCTCTCCGAGTACACGCAGCACCAGCTCTTTCAACTGTTCTTCGCTGATTTTCAATTCCTTCACCTCGTTTCAAGGAATGCCCCTATCCAACGGATAGGGGCATTCCCCGCTGCAACCGCTGCCAGATAATTGATTCTATCTGCTGCCTTTATTCAAGATGTGGAAGAATCTTCTCAACATCCGTATGAGGGCGTGGAATAACGTGGGTAGATACAACCTCTCCCACTGCTGCCGCAGAAGCTGCGCCGGCATCGGTAGCTGCTTTAACCGCACCTACATCGCCTCTTACCATAACGGTAACAAGTCCGGATCCGATTTTCTCATATCCAACCAGTGTAACGTTGGCAGCTTTAACCATGGCATCCGCTGCTTCAATTGCACCGACCAATCCTTTTGTCTCGACCATACCTAATGCATCTGCATTCATATTAGAACCTCCTTAATTGATTCACATTCTCCAGATTTATCTTATTAGATATATGGAGTTGTTGTAGACTTAGGTTCATCACCTAATGCACCAAGCATTTTCTTGCCCGCTTCGATGGAAGCCTTCACTGCCTGGCGTACAGCGCCGGAATCACCGGTAAATGTGAGGATAACCTCGTTTGAATAGCTGGTTCCGCCGTTACCTGGTGAACAGTAGCCTACCACTTCAACGTTAGCAGCCTTTACCGCGATATCCGCCAGAACCGTGCCGATTGCAGCCGGTCCCGCGCATGTCATGCCGAATGCTCTTCCAACCGGCGCACCCAACGCCTTCTCAAGACAGTAACTGGCTCTTGCGGTATACTGGAACTCCAGATGTCCCGCATCGTTGCCGTATACATCGCCGAAGTATTTTGGAAGAACCTGAAGGGCAATCTCAACTGCTCTTCTGGCATCCGATACATCATCTGCTCCGATATAGATCAAGCTGCCGTGTCCGGCACCGCCCTTCGTATCTCTTGGAAGCTCTACGGAAATGATTTCTGTGTTGGTTGCCTTTACAGCCTCATCAACTGCCCATATCTGAGGGCCCGCTCCGGTTCTGCCTCCCACAATACCGATGGAACGGTATTTACCTAACTTCATAACGTCCACTAACATAGGATCCACGCTGGCAATAACAAGGCCGATCGTATCGCCGATTGCCGTTCCCACAAACTCGGTTAATCCAATATTACCGCAGCATTCTTCCTTTGGCGCCTCTGCCTTGCACTCCTCTTTCCCGATGCCAAGTTCATCGGAAACCTGCTTCATTACTTTCTCAATTAACTGCTGATCCATTTTTCTTCCTCCATTCTAAAATCTTGTCTAACCGCCAATGATACATTGAAAACCATAACTCTCCACCACTGCCTTACATTCCTCCAGATCCTCCGGAGCCAGCGGCTTAATTTGTTTCAGTGTGTAATCCTGGCCCAACAAACCATACTTGTTTTCGCCAAAGGAATGATACGGCAGCAGATGTATAGTCCGTATACCCACCAGGGTTCTGGCAAACTCTGCGATCGCCTTAATATCCTCCACCGAGTAGTTAAAGCCCGGAATCACCGGAACACGGATTACAGTATTGGATATTTTACAGATCTCGGGAGCATTTTTAATAACCAGGTCATTGCTAACCCCCGTGAACTTTTTATGCTGCTCACCGTCCATATGCTTAATATCCAGAAGCACCGTATCCACATAAGGAATTACCTTCTCAATCGCTTCACGGCTCCCCACTCCAGTGGTCTCAATGGCGGTATTCCATCCCTGCCCCTTGCATGCCTGCAGAAGCTCGGAAGCAAATTCATACTGCATCAGCGGCTCACCGCCGGATAAAGTGATGCCTCCGCCGGAACGTCTGTAGGTTGTGGCATCCTTTTTCAGTTCCCGGATTACCTGCTGGATCGACATTGTCTTTCCTTTCAGCACCAAGGCGCCTGCCGGACATGCATTGACACATTCGCCGCATCCACTGCACAGCTCTCTGTTAATCCAGGTTTTATTTTCCGGACTGATTGCCCCTCTCTTGCAGGCCGTTATACAACGGCCGCAATGAAGGCAATCATCTTCTTTATACATAATAACTGGTTTGATACTCTGGGATTCAGGATTACTACACCACTGGCAGGAGAGAGGACAGCCCTTTAAAAACACGATCGTCCGGATTCCCGGTCCGTCATGCAGGGAAAACCTTTGTATGTCGAACACGGTTCCCATTAAATTATAATTGATTGAATCCATGCCGAACTCCCTTCACTGTATTATACTGGAACCGCACTAAAAGGTCTGCTCTGTACGGCTGATAATATCGTCCTGAACTTCTTTTGCCAGAACGGTAAACTGTGCGCTGTATCCTGCAACACGGACTACCAGATCCTTGTAATCCTCCGGATGCTCCTGTGCTGCAAGCAGGGTTGCTCTGTCAATAACGTTGAACTGCACATGCATGCCCTTGTGATCAAAATATGCGCGTACCACGGATGCGAAACGTTTCAGGCCTTCATCCCCTGCAAGTGCGTCAGGAAGGAATTTCTGGTTGTATAACGTACCGTTGGAATAGTTTGCATGATCCAGTTTTGCCACGGACATGGCTGCCGCCGTCGGTCCGTTGGTATCCTTTCCCTGTCTCGGGGAAACGCCGTCAGCCAGAGGAGTCTTAGCCAGCCTTCCATCCGGAAGAGCGCTTACATCCTTTCCGAATAACACATTGGCAGATACAGGATAGCATCCAGCCTGGAACTGTCCGCCGCGCGGATTCGTGTATTTTTCCACTTCGTAGGAATAAATCTGTCCACAGCGTCTTGCGATCATATCAACTTCGTCAATATCATTTCCAAACCATGGGGTGTTCTCCATCAGTCTCTTAATGTGTGCATAATCAGGGTTCACACAGGCCGGTTCTGTCTTGGCCGGCTCTGCGGGTGACGGCCAGCGGCATGCCTGTGCAGGTCCGGCAAGCTGTGCCTGAAGATCCGCCAGGTTGATGGAGCCGTTATTGCTAAGGATTCTCTTGACTGCTTCATAAATCCTTGCTTCGTCCGTGCACTCGTCAGCCGTAGCAGCAGGTGCGGAGGCATTGCATGCATAACCGAAGTTGTTTGCCATTGCTTCTTTCAGCTGAGCCATGGTTACTTCCTTGCTCTCAAATACATGTTTCTTGATGGCACACAGGGAGTCTCCGGAATCGGCCACGCCGAATGCCTGCGGGCCTGTAAAGTTGTAAATTGCTCCGCCTTCCTGTACACTCTTGCCTCTTCCGATACAGTCATCTACCAGTGCTGACAGGAATGGAAGCGGCGCTCTCTCTGCATGTGCGAAGTCAACACAGTTGTCGGCTTCTGCCAGATGATATACGAAATATTCCATCTGTTTTTTGTATGCCGCAAAAATATCCTCAATGCTGGTAAAGGAAGTCATATCACCGGTCTGCGGGCCTAACTGCTTGTCGCCCACCTTGCCGTTGTTCAGGGTGATTTCCAGAACCTTTGCAATGTTGAAGAACGCTGCGTCATGCCAGCCCTCTGTCTTGTGCGGGCACTGCGGCTCTACACAGCCGATGATGCAGTAGCTTCTTGCATCTGCTAGAGACACGCCTCTGTTGCACAGTGCAGGGATAATTACTTCATCATTGTACATAGCCGGAACGCCCAGTCCGAGACGGGTCACTTCGCATGCTCTGTAGAGGAATTCATCCGGTGTATTCTGGTGAACGCGGATGGAGAAGGAAGGCGCCGGCAGAGCTACGTGGGCAACAGCTTCCATACACATATAGGATACGTCATTGGTTGCATCCAGGCCGTCCTCTGTCTGGCCGCCCACGATCAGGTTCTGGAATACTGCGTATCCGGCAAATGCCTGTGCGCTGACCTCATCACGCGTCTTGTTGACATCATTTAATTTAACCCAGATACAGTCAACCAGTTCCTGTGCAAATTCCGGGCAGATGTTTTTATCTGCGGCCAGATGCGGATACATGTACTGGTCAAAACGTCCTGGTGAAATGGAGTGGCCGTTGGCCTCGATCTGAAGGAGGATCTGTACAAACCAGAATGCCTGGCATGCTTCGTAGAAATTGGTTGCTCCCCGTTCCGGAACCCTGTCGCAGTTGGCAGCGATCTGGAGCAGTTCTGCTTTTCTTACAGGATCCGGGCATGAAGCTGCCATCTCTCTTGCCTTGGCAGCATAGCGGTGTGCAAAGTTGATTGCTGCCGTATATGTAATTACAATCGCCTCATAGAAATTTTTCTTCTTGATGTACTCCGGATCACTTGTATCCAGCTTTTCCATGGTCTCGATTACCTGTTTAATGATTCCGGTGAAACCGATATCCAGAACCTTGCCGTAATCTACACACACATGTCCAACGCCGCCGTAGAAGTAGTTGCCTACCGTAAACACTCCGTTTGCGATGCAGTCCTTAGTCTCCTGTGACATATAGGAATCTGCCAGAGCGCTGGTGGTCTTTCCTTCCCAGTATTTGAATGCTTCATGCAGCTCTGCTGCGGTATCTTTTGGAATCTGGAACGGGTCGGCAACTCTGGTGCCCATTGTCTCAAATTCCTTCTCAACCCAGTCATAAGAAAATTCAGGACAAATCTCTGTTGAACGCAGATTCTTTGTGATTGCGCCTACAACCAGCTCGTCATCATGAATGGTAATCGGAAGATTGTTAAAAATTTTCTCTGCTGCTTTGGCACGGCGCATAATAGGAGACAGTCCCTCTGTCTCTTTATAGGACTCTGTTACCAGAACCGCCCTCTCAGACTCAACGTACGGAATTGCATCGACAATTGCTCTTTTAAGACGTTTCACTCTCTCGGTTGGCTCTGTAAACCCCTTTGCTATCATACAAATATCCTCCTTTATTTTGTTTTCTATTGCATAGTTTTCAGTTTCCGGGATTTGCCCGTCCATCAATTCCAGGGCGTCCCTCCTCCTCATAATATCCTATACGGACGAAAAAGAAGACATATTATTAAAACGTAATAGATGTAAAATACAGACTTTTCATCACGAAATTGTGACGCCCAGCAGCTTGAGAAACCCTTTTAGAATTTCCACATTCCCGGGCCAGGCCGGGGAAGTTACCAGATTTTCAAAGATTACCGCTTCATACGGCTCCTTTTCCATGAAAATGCCTCCGGCTGCCAGTACCTCCGGCCGCACCGCCGGATAAGCAGTCACCTTTTTTCCCTTCAGCACTCTGGCCGCGGTCAGGATCTGTACTCCGTGGCATATGGCCGCCACCGGTTTTTTCAGATCCATAAAGTAATGTACCATATCTATTACCCTGGAATTCAGCCTGAGATACTCGGGCGCCCTTCCCCCGGTAAGGAACAGTCCGTCGTATTGTTCCAGCTTCAGATACTGGAACGAAGCATTGAGCACAAAATTGTGCCCCGGTTTTTCAGAATAGGTCTGGTCACCTTCAAAATCATGAATCGCTGTCCTTATGGTGTCTCCCGCAGTCTTGTCCGGGCAGACCACATCCACCGCCACCCCCGCCATCAGTAATGCCTGATACGGCACCATCACCTCATAATCCTCCGTATAGTCGCCCGCCAGCATCAGAACTCGCTTCATCCGTTTCCTCCTCTCTTTCCCATGGCATGGTATCGCCCTCTTCCCGCAGGTAATTAAGAATATCTCCCACCCCTTCGCCGGTCACGGAGCTGACATAGAATATCTTCTTGCATCCCGTAAGTTCCAGCCACATGGTGGCTAGGTCCGGCCTTGCCTCCGGCTGGTCAATCTGTGTCACGATCCCTATGACTTCCCTGGTTGCCATGGATACAATATTGGGGCTGTACAGTGAATAGTCCTCAATGGCGCTCATCAGCAGTCCCACAATGTCAGCCTCATAGGAATACAGAATCAACGCCCTTGCCAGGGTTTTGTTCTCCGCATACTCTCCGGGCGTATCGATAATAACATCGTAATTATTAATGTACTGCGTCTTATGGTATGTTATCTTTCTACCCTTCATCGCCTGTGTCAGCGTGGTCTTTCCCGCTCCGCTGCGCCCCACCAGCATGATCTTTTTCATTGACGCTCCTTCCCGGCTAAGCAGCATGTAATCAGGCCTTTGTGATCCTGCATACCGTAAAATCAAGTTCTGAGGACGTGTACTCCAAAATCCGCTCAAAGGCGATATTGACATCAGAAATGGTTCCCGTGATAATGAGCGTACCGCTGAACCGGTCGATAAAACCAATCTGTATATTAGAAGCCTTGATGGCCAGATCCGCTGTTATGATTGCTGTCTCACTGGGAGTAAGGGTCAGTACTCCGATGGCCGAACGGTGATAATCAACCTTTGGATCCAGTCCCAGTTTTTTGTAAATCACCTCATCCGGGCTGGCTATTATATGAGCCATGGTAATCTGTTTGCCGGGCACTGATTCCTGTATAATCCTCATCAGGTCCCCCTGGCTTCCATTCCAGTTTTTTATTTCCATTTATCACCATCACCTTTCCGCCTTTATTTTTATATTGTAACATTTTATAAAAGTTTCCTTTAGTACTAGACAAACTGATTTTTTGTATTATACAGACTTGTACGCAATGAGTCGGACAGTATTGGATAATACCATTTTTTAGACTGCCCATTCATTGTATAGGATATCTTTTTTCTTTATAATTAAAAAGAAAGGGATTTGAGTGATATATGAAGGGAGAGTATATATGACGCTGTTAGAACAAATAAAAGAAGCGGGAATCGTCGGGTGCGGCGGGGCCGGCTTCCCTACCCATGTCAAGCTGAACTGTACCGTGGAATATCTGATTATCAATGCCGCCGAATGTGAACCGCTCCTGCGGACCGACCGTTTTCTTATGCTCCATAAGGCCAGGGAGATCGTCACGGCCGCCGGTATGATCGGAGATATGGTACAGGCGGGTAAACGTTATATAGTACTGAAAGAAACATACTCGGAAGAGATTGCCGCACTGGAAGCTGCCATTACAGAACTTCACAGTCCTGTCAAGCTTTATAAGATGAAGAACTTCTACCCGGCCGGCGATGAACAGATCATGGTCTGCGACGTTACGGGGCGCACGGTTCCGCCTTCCGGAATCCCCCTTGACGTGGGTGCCGTGGTATCCAATCTGGCCACCGTTTATTCCATTTACAATGCATCCCAGGGACAGCCCTTTACCGAAAAATACCTGACGGTTACCGGGGCGGTGAACTCCCCCTGCATTGTCCGCGCTCCTCTGGGTACTTCCTTTGCAGAGTGCCTTCTGCTGGCCGGAGGAAGCAGTCTTTCCTCCTTTCACGTAATCGCAGGCGGCCCCATGATGGGTAAATGCTACAGAAAGGAGGAAGCCGCGGGACTGACCGTCACAAAAACCACTTCCGGCTACATCATTGTCGCTGACGATACGCCCCTGGTGGAAAAGCATAATATTCCCATATCCGTTTCGCTGAAGCGGGCCAAAATGTGCTGTATCCAATGCTCTTACTGCACCCAGATGTGTCCGCGTTACCTCACGGGACATCCGTTAAAGCCGCATATGATTATGCGAAAGCTCGCCTATGCCCAGTCTCCCGAGGAGGTTCTGGAGGACGAGCATGTCAGGCAGGCCATGATATGCAGCGAGTGCGGACTCTGTGAAACATATGCCTGTCCCATGGGACTTCAGCCGCGCCAGGTCAATATTTATGTCAAGAATCTGCTCCGGCAGAATAAATACCGCTATCCCAAGCCTTCAGAGACATTTACACAGCTGGAGGAACGAAGCTACCGGAAAGCGCCGTCCAAGCGCATGGCGGTCCGCCTGGGTGTCGACCAGTATTATGACTATCATATTGACAGCTGCAAAGCCGCTGATCCCGCCACAGTTCGGATCTCCCTAAGACAGCACATCGGCGCCCCCAGCCAACCTGTGGTACAGACAGGTGACACGGTTTCGTGCGGGCAGCTGATCGGAGCGATTCCTGCGGAGGCGCTGGGTGCCAACATTCATGCGAGTATATCCGGAACCGTCGTACAGGTTACTGATACTGAAATTGTTATTTCTGCTGACAGGCAGTAGTTAGGAGGAAAATCATATGATTACCATCGGTTTTTTAGAATTAAACAGCATTGCCAAAGGAATCCTGGCCGCAGACATGATGCTCAAGGCAGCGGAAATCAAGCTTGTCTCTGCAAGGCCCAGCTGTCCCGGCAAGTATCAGATTTTAATAACAGGGGAAGTTTCAGCCGTGGAATCAGCTTTGAGGATCGGTGAGGAAAGCGCTAAAACCAATGTGGTGGACCGGCTTCTCATCCCCAGAGTAAACCCGCAGGTGATTGAGGCCATCAACATGTCCTCCATGCCCTCCAGCCTAAAGGCGCTGGGCATTCTGGAGTTTTTCTCCGTCACAGGCGCAATCATCGCCGCCGATGCAGCGGCCAAGGCGGCCAATGTATCCCTAATCGAAATCCGCCTGGGAACAGGGATTGGGGGCAAATCCTTTGTAACCTTTACAGGGGATGTGGGCGCGGTGGAGGAAAGCGTGGAGGCAGGTGCAAAGACAGCAGAAAACAGCGGCGCACTGCTTGAAAAGGTTGTGATTGCCCATCCGGACAAGGAACTGTACCGCAGCCTGCTTTGATAAAGGAGACAACATTATGAATGAAACACATACAGCAAAAGAAATAACAGCCGCCCTTTTGGACGCGCTGAAGCATCAGGGATTATGTTTAAAAGAAGCCTTGCAGATGATTGAAAAAGGCGAAGAAATGGCAGAGATCATCCATGTACCCATGGTTATCACAGTGGTGGATGAGGGTGGCAATACAGTTGCCATGCACCGGATGGATGACTCCCTCCTGGCCAGCATCTCCATCTCCTACTCGAAAGCGTACACGGCGGCGGCGCTCCGCGCGCCAACCGGGGAAGCCGCCAGGGATATCCTGCCGGGACAGTCCTTATACGGGCTCCAGCAGACCCATCCCGGCAAGTTCTGTATCTTCGGCGGAGGAATCCCCATCATGAAGAACGGACGCTGTATCGGCGGTCTGGGCGTATCCGGCGGCACTGTGGAACAGGACATGACCGTGGCCAGACACGCGTTATCACTGGATTAAAACAAACAATACGGAAAAAACAGGAGACACCGGAATCTTCCGGATGTCTCCTCAGACTGTAGACAAAGCGGCTCTGGGATTTGTATCCCAGAGCCATTTTTCTCTTATTATCCGAATTGTGTATAAAATAGAAATTTTGTGTGGCTCCCCTTCTTCCAGGAGTCCCCATTTTGCCTTAATCTTCGCCAGTTTTTTGAGATTCATGCAGGCAAATGTAAGCCCGGCTTTCATTTCCATTCGGGCTTTTCCATACATCTGTGTATACCGGAATCCATGATTCTCCTTTGCACTTGCGAATACTCGTTCAATGGTTTCTTTTCTTTGCGAATATAACTCTTTCATCCCAAGCGTATGACGGATATCTTCACACGTTTCCAGGTATGGCTCCCATATGTAGCGTGTAACAACCTTTACATGATCCTTGCTTTGGGTACACTGCTCCAGGTATGGACAGTTTTCGCAGACCGTTCCGCTGCTCTTATATTCACGATATCCATCACGGTTGGTTGTACGATAGGACAGTACCTGATTGTTTGGACAGATATAGCAATCATAATACTCATCATAAACGTACTCATATTTCTTGAAGAACCCTTTTTTGGTCATGGGACACTTGTATGGCAAAAGCGGCTTGATCCCATCATCTATCAGGAGTTTTGCTATACCGGGGGTTTTATATCCTGCATCGGCTATCAGCGTCTTGATTCCAATCTCTTTTATCTTGTCATACAGGAACTTAAAGGTTCTGCTGTCATGATGGTTTCCCGGATGAACACTATAACCAAGTATTCAGCCATTCTTATCACACGCGGTCTGTACTGCATAGGCAAATACACTTTTATGTTCCCCTTTGTGGAACCATCCACTTTCAGGGTCAGAAGTACTTGTTTTAATCGTCTTTTCTTCTTTGCCACCGGATGGGCCGGATGGCGGATTACTGTCATCATCCTTTTCTTTCAGAGGCCGTTTACCATGTGCTTCACGGTCTTCATTGATTTCCTTCTTTAGCAAATCTTCAAAAAACAAAGCCTCCTCCTGAGCAATCCGCTTCTGCATCTTTTTATTGTTTGCCCTGGCTTTTACATGGGTAGAATCCACGAAGACCTCACTTGGGTCTATCAGTTTAAATTTATAACATTCCTGCAGTATATGGGAAAATATCTGCTCAAAAAGGCCAGTGTCCTTAAAACGGCGGGTATAGTTTTTTCCGAACGTTGAGAAATGAGGGACCTTATCCATCATTTCAAGTCCAAGAAACCATCGATAAGCTACATTTACTTCGATTTCCTTTACGGTCTGCCGCATGCTTTTGATACCATACAGGTACTAGATGAATGGAAGCTTTATCAACATGACCGGGTCCATACTGGGGCGTCCATTATCAGGACTGTACTTGTCCACTACAAGGCCATAGATGAAGTTCCAGTCAATCGCTTTATCAATGATTCGCAGAAGATGATCCTGGGGAACCATGTCATCCATACAGAATATCTGAATCTTTCCTCTTTTCTTGTCCTTATTTTGAGTCATCATAGAAATATCCCACCTTCCTTTGATACTTCCATTCTATCAGAAAAGAGCTATAAAATCCTGAAAACAGGAATATTTATAGCTCTTTTAACGAAAAATCCGAGGCGTGAGCCTTGGGCTTTGTCTACAGTCTGAGGAGACACCGGAATCTTCCGGATGTCTCCTATCTTTTACTGTCTTTTACTGAGTACGGTTACTCCTGCCCTTCCTTCTTCTTCTTGTTGGGAATGTAATAACAGTTGGGGCATTCATCCGGGTCCTTCTCTGCTTTCTTGTTCTGATATAGGCAGTTTGGGCAGTCGTCTGGAGTTTCTTCTATCTTGTCCGTTTTATAAAAATTACCGGAGTACTTCTTATCACTCATGCTGTTACCTCCTAGTTATGAGCACTTAGAGACCGTATTCTGGTCTCTAAGTGCGATACATGTCACTGGCACTTGGCGAGGTCCTGTCGAGCTTAGTGCAGTGACGAAAATGTGGTGTATTTCTTCTTTATCTGTGATATCATTATAACAGAAACAATCATGCAAATAAAGGAGGAATCAAAATTGAACCGAATCATTGGAAAAAAAGCTCCTGACTTTCACTTAAAGGCTGTCTCCGGGGATGGAGAGGATTTCTTTGATGTGAGCCTTGATACCTATAAGGGGCACTGGCTGGTCCTGTTCTTCTATCCCATGGATTTCACTTTCGTCTGCCCCACCGAGATCACCACGTTTAGCAATGACCTGTATCTGTTTGATGAAGCGGATGCCAAACTTCTGGCAGTCAGCACAGACAGCGAATACACGCATCAGGCTTGGATCCGCAACGGCCTTGGCCGCATTGGTTATCCCCTGGGAGCCGACAAGACCTTGTCCATGGCGGCTGACTACGGAGTACTTCTGGAGGACCAGGGAGTTGCGCTGCGCGGCCTGTTTATTATTGATCCTGACCAGACGATCCGCTACAGCGTGATCCACGACAACAACATCGGCAGAAACACCCAGGAGGTTCTGCGGGTCTTAAAAGCGCTTCAGACCGGTTCGCTCTGTGGTGCCAACTGGACCATCGGGAGCCAGCCCCTGAAAGAGGACCGGCCCTCTCTTCCCGACTCCTTCGCTTCTGACAAAACGGTGAGAATTTATACCCTTCCCGGCTGTTCTTACTGCCGCCAGGTCAAGGAATTTCTTGCCGACAACGGAATTTCCTATGAGGAAATCGATCTGGACAGCGATATGCAGGGCCAGGCTTTTATGGACAGCCGCGGCTATACCGCACTTCCTGTGACCGTGATCGGCAGCCATGAGATCTCCGGGTTCCGTCTTGATAAAATCAAGGAGCTGCTGCTTTAAACGCTAAAGAATCCGCTTCCGAACAGTACATTTACAATAAATGTAAATATAAATATGGTAAATGCAGGAGGATCGATATGGGTGTCGCAGCAGCTGTTAAAGGTCTTGCCTATAAAATCACCGAACAGCGAGGTCAATATACCGAATACGATACCCATAACAGGGTTCTGGGCGGTAACGGCCGCCAGTGCTGAGATCAGCGCAATGTGGTGGGTTGCCGGCATGGCAAACCCAGTCTGGGCAAAAATAAGGGATACCGCTGCGATTCCAAAGCAGAGAACCGGATAACTACCAATGGATGCCGCCGATGCCCCACCGTCCACCAGCGCCTGATACACAAATCCGGTTGTGGTTCCGATACCCAAACCAAGAATCACATTACAAAGCATTCCCTTTCCGCCGGTAAAATACTCTCTCGTCTCATCGGGAGCGGCTTTTCCTATCAGGCCACTGGAGCCAAATACCAGACGCGCAATGACGGCGGATATGATAACGGTGAATCCAGGAAGATCTGTGTTTAGGTGAAGAACTGCCCCGATCACATAATGAATCAGAAAACCAATCACACCGAACACGCCGCCTACCAGCAGTGTGGCCGGATCCGCCAGCCCGTTAAGGCAGGACAGAATATCGGTTCCGCTTCCCAGTTTTTTGGTCTTACCTGCATATGCGGACGCTGCCACGCCGCCGGCAAACGCAATATGCGGGCCAAGATAGGAACCGAACGCAATGAATCCCACCGTCATGTCTGCCCCTCCGGCCATAGCCGCCACAGCCCCTGCAATGGCGATCACGCCGGTCAATATAAACGCGGGAAGCGCTCCCATATATGCACCTATGATTCCTCCTCCAAATGATGCTACTAATGCAAACAAATTCATATGCCTATATTCTCCCTTCTTTTTATCTGCCCGTGGGCAATCCACTTCTATGTACCCCTACCCTCCTTTCCCAAATGTATTATGTTATATAGATTTTATCATCCCGGAGGCTGTTTTTCCTTATGCTATTCATACGAAAAAATGGTACTTTTAAGACATTTTCAACTAAATACAGGAAAAATTGAGCACAAAAAAAGCTGGCGTACAAATTTCTAAATCACCTGTACACCGGCCATCATTTTTTATGATACAGACTCCACGATCGCAAGCTTTTCTCTTGCAATCGCCAGTTCTTTGTTGGCGGGAATTAACCAGTACGCTCAGCTTAGAATCAGGGGGTGAGATAACGACCTCCCGGTCTCTCTTTCCATTGGCTGCCCATGCCGGTGTCAATCGTTCTACCGTTGAAGACAGCCGAAATGCTTAAATACAATTGTTTTTATAAACTATGGCGTGAATCTTGATTAAATCAATAACTCCCATAACAAAAGTTCCCCCTCTGTTTGTTCATAATTTCACATCCTATATATTTAAATCCCGCGCTTTCTGCTGTGATAACTGGTGTGCAGAAGTAATTGCGCCATTTTACTCATAGGTTCCCCGATAAATGTTTCATATAGATGTTTAATCTCCTGATTTTCAAGGGAATTTCTGAAACTTCTCTCTTGATCAGCCAAATAAAGTGACCGGATTCTCGCCATCCGAAGCTGGTCCGGAACAGGGAGTATACCGTTGTCCGGCTGTCCTCCGCCGCCAATACACCCGCCGGGACAGGTCATTACTTCCACAAAATCATAGTCATCCACAGCTCCTGTTGCAATCAGCTGTTCCGCCGCCCTGGTGCCGTAGACAACCGCGGTACGCACATCGCGGCCGCCAAGAGATACCACAGATTCCTTCACCTGTTCCAGCCCTCTCACCGGCTGGTACTGCATCAGCAGATCAGGCGGTTCAATCCCGTTCACAACCGAATATGCCATGCGCAGAGCGGCCTCCATCACGCCGCCCGTATTGCCGAAAATCACCCCTGCCCCGCTGCCTTCTCCCATAAGGGAATCAAATGCAGATGGGGTCAGATCATAAAAACCAATACCTGCTTCCCGTATCCACTCCGCCAGTTCCCTTGTGGTCAATACATAGTCATTGTCCCTAAGTCCCGGAATCCCCAGATACGCTCCTGCAGAGCACAATTCTTCCCGGGAAATCTCAAATTTCTTGGCAGTGCACGGGGCAACCGCGATATTCACGATCCGCCGCGGGTCAATCCCCTTTTCTTTAGAAAAATATGTCTTAATCAGGGCGCCCTGCATACTGATCGGGCTTTTTGTACTGGACAGGCACGGAATCCGTTCCGGGTGAAATGTTTCTATATATTTTACCCATGCCGGACAGCAGCTTGTAAACTGGGGCAATGGATGGGAATCGGCTATAAATCGTTTGAGAAACTCCGTCCCCTCCTCCATAATGGTCAGATCCGCTGAAAATGCCACATCCAGCACAAAGTCCGCTCCCAGCTTCCTGAGCGCAGAAACCATATAGCTTTCCACAAAGTCTCCGGGCTTTCCGCCAAAACATTCCCCCAGCCCCACGCGCACAGACGGTGCTGTGGAAAATATAACAATTTTTTGCTGGTCATTTACAGCCATGGCAGCTTCCCGCCACTGGCTCTTTGCGCGGATTGCCCGCTCCGGGCAGGCAGCCGCGCACTGGCCGCAGTGAATACATGTAAAATCATCCGCTCCCGTGACTTTACACGGCTGTGCCACTCCTATTTCTTCTGCGCATACGGCCAAGCAATGGCTGCAATTCGCACAGATGTCCTCATCCTTTTCAATTGCAGGGTTATCCGGGGATACAGGAACACTTTTAGGATAACGTTCACTCATTCAGTCCCAGCCCCCTTCTCTTATCTGATATGACAGCAGCGATCTTTTCGGCCGCCGCATCAATCTCTGTCTCCACCATCAGCTTTCCGCCTGTTATTCCTTCCATCTGATTACACAGCACATCCAATATTACAGGGCTTCCCATCACAAATGGCGCCAGCCCCAGATGCAAGTGAAAGCCCAGGGCCAGTGCAAACGCCCCATCCGCCAATGCCTGTTCTTCCAGCCATTGGGGTGCGGAAACCACCACCGGAAGTTTGGGCAGATCCACTCCCAACGCTCCGGCCAGCTCCCCGGCAACGGCTTCAATACGGCCGATTGCAAGGCAGGGGCCGAAATTGAGTACTGGTGGAATCCCAAGGCTGCGGCAAACCTGTGACAAGCCCGGTCCCGCCAATCCGGCCGCATCCCGGCTCATAAGACCGCAGTTTTCAAGGCCTCCGCAGGTACATCCGGCAGACACCACCAGTATATCTCTGGCAATCAGTTTTTTCACCAATTCCACTGTAAATACGTCATGGCCCTTGGCCCGCAGGTTGGAGCAGCCCACAACAGCCGCCACTCCCTTGATGCTTCCGGCAGCGATTAGATCAATCAACGGGGCAAAGCTTCCCCCCAGCGCTCCTTTGAGGGTTCTCTCCGTCACACCTGTAACCGCCTCATTACATCCGTGATCCTGCATGGGATTCTGCCGCTTTCCCGCCCTGCTGCGCCTTACATAGGACGCAATGGCAGCTGCAATTACATTGACGCTTACATCTTCGCGGTCCTCCGGGTGATAGGGCAGGTGCCTGGCTCCCTTTTTCTTTGCCACATCGTCCAGACAGAGCATGGGGATAGAAAGTTCCTCACAGATCGGTTCGATCCCTGGAAGGGAACAGTTAAATTCCGATACCACCAGATCGATGCATCCGGTCAGCAAAACAGCCTCACTGCTGTAATTATTGCCCGCATGCCCGCAGAACACTTTCTCATAACAGCGGCTTCTGGCCTGGAAGTCCTGTCCCACACACGTACATCCCACAATCCGTATACCCCTGGCTCCGGCCCGGTCAGCCATCTCCTTGATTTCCGGATGCTCCATCATCCCGGTCAGGCTGCCGAACATAGAGTGCTGGTGGCCTGTAACCATGATATTGATGCATTCAGGATCGATCACCCGCATTCCCACGGGATCAAACCCTAATTCCGGCTCCCCCATCAGGATATCATTCAGACGGTTGACCAGCACAAGTCCGTATATTCCGGTGGAGATTCCCAGCCGCAGACACTGGGTCAGCATGTCCATTGGATCTGAATTCAGATTGGTGGAAGTTTTCACGATTGCGTTGAATATCTCATCCTTGGCGCCACCCGGAAGAAGCCCCGCATTTTTCCACACCCCGGTCCGCTTAGCATAGGCCAGTTTTTCCGTTAGATGCATGGGTTCCTCATATGGCCTGCGCAGATCCTCCAGCACTGCCTCTGACAGGCGAAGCGCCATTTGGGAATCATCCGCTTCACCAATCCCCAACTCATCGCACAAACGGTGAAGCGCGTCAACTCCCTTTAGCTTCCTTCCGGCTAGAGCTGCCGACTTCAATTCTTTGGCGGCCTGCTCCATCACATGAATATAGCAGCCTGAACCAGCGGCCACCGAGCGCAGGAAATTCCTTGCCGCTATGGTGTCCCTGTCCGCTCCGCATACCCCCTTTGGCCTTGCTTTGGATATACGGCAGGGTCCGTTGGAGCAAAGCCTGCAACAGACGCCGTCCAGGCCAAATCCGCATTTTACCTCCTGCTGCACCATTCTGCGATGGGAATGATCCTCCGGTACTGATTCAAGAAATTCCTGCAGCCGTTTGTCCGCACTGATACACATTGTTTTATCCATATGTCCCTCCTTTATAGATGTATCCATATGGATTCATTATAACATTCTTCCAATGAATGTTATGTGTACGATCCAGACATAAAACCTGGCATTTACAGTTATACAGCCCAAAATCCCTGCATCGCTTGAAAATAAAACATTTGCCTATCCATAGTTTTAAACTATATCCCAAAGGGTCAGCTGTCTATCCGTCAGCTGACCCTTTATCATCCTATAACTCGTTTATTCTTGTATGGAAATTTCCCTGATTGAATATTTAAAGAAATCATTCAGGCATTTCTTTACTTTATTCCTGTCATCCTGATGGAACGAATTCAGTATCTTACAGCGGTAAAACACAGCGCTCTCTTTGGATGATGCCAGAGACAGGATCTTCATGGCCGATTCTTTTCTCATCAGCACCATAATCTGCATCAACCTTGCGTATATACCGTTGCCACACACATCACCCACATATGTATCTATATCTGTCAGCAGCTGACAAAACGCCTCTGCTGTAATTTCCTCTGTCTCCACATCCAGCAGCCTGTCCCTGAATCCATCCAGCCTCTCCAGAATCTCAGGCGTACGGTTATCATAACAGGTCAGATACACTTCCGTCTCGATCAGATTCCTGGCAGCATAGATTTCATCATGCTTGTTCATTTCCTGGTAATACATCCACATGACAGTCTCTTCGGGAACCTTTGTTCCTTCCTCACTGACGAAACTGCCGTCTCCTGGTTTGATGGTCAGCATTCCCACAAGAGAAAGGGCCCTTAACGCCTCCCGTATCCGGCTCCTCGTAACACCAAACAATTCTGCCAGGTCCCTCTCGTTTGGGAGCTTATCACCTGGCTTCAGCTGGCCGGACGTAATCATCCCCGCAATCTGTTCCATAATCTGTTCCGTCAATGTGACTTTCTTTAACGGCTCACATTCCATATTGATACTCTCCCTTTCCATAACCTCATTACTCTTACTATAATAGCACAGCTTATCCTTTCATGTCCAGGGAATAAAAATGGCCCTACAGCGCGCACCGCAGGGCCAATCCGAATAATCTGCCATTTCATTATCACTTGATTTCCATATACATCCCAATTACCCGGTCAATCTCTGCCTTCTGATTTTCCGTCAGCGGACACATCGGCTTTCTGACCTCTCCTGCCTGGATTCCCTGACAAGATGCTATGTATTTAAGGCTTGCGCATAAACCGTTTTTAAGCACTGCATCCAAAATACAGTTGGATTTGGACTGCAGAATTCTGGCCTCATCATCATGGTGGGACAGATACAGCTCCATCACCTTCTTGTACTGAGGCAGCATGAAATTAAAATTGCTGCCAATGAAGCCGTCACACCCAAAGGCCAGGAAGGCAACCATACAATTTTCAAATCCGCCGTAGCACCTTATATCCGGATTAACATCGTGAATCCGCTCCATTTGATAGAGATTGAGATTGGTGTGTTTGATGGCTCCCACAGCTCCTGATTTCAGGAGGGCTGCCAAATCCGGCTGGGACGGATTCAGCTCCCTGTGGGTGCTGGAAGGAATGTTATAATACAGGACCGGCATATCCACTGCCTCAGCAATGTCGTAGTAATATCCTGCTATTTCCTTGTCGGAAAAGCCAAAGTAAAATGGCGGAGTTGCTGCGATGTTCTGTATTCCCATTTCTTTTGCTTTTCTGGCATAGAATATGGCCTCTTCCGTGCTAATAGCTCCCACATGGGCGAACATCTCTGTCCTATCCGTATATTCGCCAGCCAGTTCAAAGGTATGTACCCGCTCTTCCCTTGACAGCAGGAAGCATTCCCCGGAGCTTCCTCCAATAAAAAAACCATCGGCCCCCTCTGCAAGATTCCTATCCCATAACTGTCTCATGGCAGAATCATTTATCTGATTATTTCCATCAAAAGGTGTGATGGATGCCACATATAATTTTTTCATATTTGTCTGACCTCTAATCTAAATGATAAATTTCCTGCATATCCATCCATGGACCGTCTGCCGATAGCGGGTTCATACACGGCACGCACTCTCCCCACCACCGCTGTGTCTCGGAATCCGCTGCCATCTTGGCCATGTCCGCCTCATAATTATCTCCAGTATACTCATAATAAGAAAATAGGTACTCTCCATGGCAATATATAGAGTAATTCCGGATATTGCACTCCTTTATCATGTCATTAATTTGTTTCCACGGCGCTGCATGAAGTTTCTTATAGTAATCGGCCTTTTCAGGTGTTAATCTTGAAATACTTCCATAACGTTTTACATCTGACATATGTATCTCTCCTTTTCTTTACAAACCGTATATCCGTTTAGCGTTTTCACGGAACAGTTTATTCTGGAATTCACGGCCTCTTCCCTCTGTAATTTTCATCAATGCTTCAATCCAAGGGGACAGGCCGGTTGCAATGTTGCACACAGGATAATTGCTGGCAAACATGACTCTGTCTTCTCCAAAATAATCCAGGGCAATGTCAACTGCTGGCTTCAATGTTTCCGCAAACCACTCCCCTTTCGGATTCAGGCCGGAAATCTTGCATACCACATTGGAGAGGGATGCCAGCTTTCTGATATTCAGTATCCAGCGTTCCTTATACTGCTGTTCTTCCTCCGAAGGCGTCTGAACAGAAATAATATCCGGGTCCACAATTCCCATATGGTTCAGGACAATGGTTGTATCCGGGCAGGCTTTTGCCGTTTCATATAAATCGCCCAGCTCTGCATTCCGTACACAGCCTTCAAATACCAGTCCCTTCTTTCCCAGATAACGGACATTTTCAACAAAAAGCTGTCCCAGGCATGTTCCCGGCAAGGCTTCAGGGACATGGAGCACCTGTCTTACTCCCTTTACATATTCGGATGCATATTTATCAATATACTCCTTAAACCCCTCCTCGTTGAGATAACCGGATATACATGCGCCGGCAAACATCTGTCCCGGATTGGCGCAGCATCCGGCAATAAAGAGATTTTCCTTCTCCTTATCCCTTCTTGCGCAGTCCACCTCAACATATACAGCCGCCTCAACCTCATAGCCCTTGTCCGGCTCCAGTGCGTTTTTATAGTCTTCCAGCGAATATGTACGGTTCAGAACTTCCCCTTCTCCATCCAGCCACGGGAGCGAAAATTCTTCCTTATTCCAAATATGCAGATGGGTATCAATGATTCTCATGGTGCTCCTCCTTGCTTATAATATCAATCTATACGCCTACTGCGCATAATCCACGTTCAGCCCTCCGGCTTCGCTGGATTTATAGCAGGCCTCCACCACACACATGGTATGGTAGGCATCCTCTACACTGTTCATATAGTGATAAGAGGGATCCTCCAGTTTTTTCATCAGGCCGCCCATAGTCCCAATAAATGCCTCGTTGAACCAGCTTCCCTTTACCTCCAGTTCCCTCCAGCCCTTGCCGTCTTCCGTAATATACTCCACCTTATCAGGACGGCCTGTCGGATAGTCCAATATAAGCCCCAGCTGTATGCGGATTGCGCCCTTAATACCTTCTATCTTCATTGTACTTTCCTGATAATCCGGCGCATAGTCGTGATTATGGTTAATATGAAGATTCACACGCAGCGTATCGCCGTAATCCATGATAATGGCAGTCCTTGTCTGTGAAAGAGCCTGCATCTTGGGATGCTGCATAGTTTTGCAATACACGCCTTTTGGATTTCCCACGAAGCTGCGGATACAGTCAATGTAGTGAATGCTGTGATAGTTAATTTCCATACGCTCCAGGCCAAACAGGAAACTCCACAAGTGCCATGGATGAAGTTCCACAACCCTCCAGTCAATGTCCACAATATCTCCAATCACGCCATCCTGGATGAGTTTCCTTGCGGCAATCATATACGGCGCCTGACGCAGCTGGAAATTCACACCTGCAGTCAGATTCTTGGCATGGCAGATATCCAGGATTTCTTTGGCCTGCTCTATACTCTCACCCATGGGTTTCTGCATAAGCACAGCAGCATTGTCGGGCAGCAGCCTTAAGATACTGGCAGTCTTGGAGGCAGGTACCGCTATATCAAAGACTGCGTCTTCCCTTACTCCCAGTTCGATTAACTGTTCCAGCTCCGGCACTGCATTGGGAATCCCAAATTCCTTTGCCGCCTTTTCAGCCTTCTCATGGTCCAGGTCATAAATACCCACTACTGGATACCCGGCCATCTTATAAGCAGGGAGATGTGAACCGGATACAATTCCTCCTGCCCCGACAATCACGATATTCCTTGCCTTTTCAGGCATCTCCGGTACATAATTTAATTCTTCAATCCTGTTCGCCATAGTTAAAATACCTCCTCAAATCATACTCAGATTTTATTGTACCACGCCTCCCTTTCCTTTAGAAGTACTCCCGGACAGGCGGATGGTTTTCTTGATTTTAAGTATTTACTGCTTATTCCTTTTTATAAACCATTGGATATGCCAACCACCACCAAAGCGGCTATGATAACTGCATTTCCATATATGGCCACACGTTTGGCCTTTTCAAATCCTTTCCATTCTCCATCCAGGAACCCCCATGCATTGGCAATGATGAGAGCCAGTCCATTGAACGCAACCCAGCCCACCACCGGACCAAGGGTACCTAATAGGGCTGTCGCCTTACCATAGATAGCCAGCGCACTGAACCATACAATTGACGTCAGCACAACCTTAAAGTATGCTTTTGCGCAGCCGGGTTTTGTATAATCCGTATAAGTCTTGTTCTTAATCAGTTTTGATATGGCATAAACAAAGTTTGCCAGGAATCCTCCCGCAAATACCACTACCCAGGACAGAAGGCTTGCGCTGGTTGGGTTTACCCCCTCTTTCACAGCCAGGGCAACCGGATAATTGGCTGCTGTGGCGCCGATATTAATGGCTGCTGAACCGGCGCCGGAGGCAAGCGCCATGATAAGCCCGGTAATAAATAAGGACGACGTTCCTTTTTCTTTTGCCGTTTTAGTACCCTCATTATTTCCATTTTTCATAAAGCCCGCCTTTGACAGGACAATCACACCGCCCAAAAGTATAAGCTGCCCTAACAGAAGGACCACAAGAACACGGGCCGGCGGATAGGTTCCCAGTATAATCATGGGAACAAAGCTCCCTAAAAGGTTTGATAATCCCAGGTTAATGCCTGTTACAAGAGACACGCCAATCATATCAATCGCTTTGCTGTACCATATAGAACTGATTCCCCAGAAAAAACCGGATAAGGCGCCCACAATCAGCGTGGGAACAGGGGTGGCTGTTATATAGCTTAAATAATGAGGAACCTCCACCATACACCAAATATGTGGGATACACAATACTCCGATAAAAGAAAACAGAACCCAAAACGCTTCCCAGGAAAACGGTTGATACTTCTTAAAGCAGATTCCAAAGCTCCCCTGAAAAATACATGCCAAAAACAGTACAAAAAATGCTGAAGCCATTTTAATACCTCCCAAATATTTCGTTCTATACTTTTCCTTGATTTTTATCGATAAATTTATCGGTACTACCAGTGAACCGTTCGTGATTATCATAAAATAAGTTATATGTAATGTCAATGCATATATTCAACAGTTAATTTCTGTATTTTTTGTGCACTATTAACATTGTCAAACATACTTATCCTATCTATAATTCATTTATGGTAGTACCAACAATTTATTTTTTAATTCATTTATTGTTTATTGGTAGTACCACATCAACAGTATACATATCAAACTACAGAGACAAATATCCACAACACAACAAACCGGAGGTACATATCTTATGAGCATTCAATTAAATGGAATCACCTGGTCCCACAGCCGTGGTTACACTTCCATCACAGCGGTGTCACAGCGTTTTTGCGAACTGCACCCGGATGTATCCATTCACTGGGAAAAACGTTCTTTACAGGAATTTGCCGACGCACCTATTGAAAATCTGGCAAAGTCTTACGACCTGCTTGTGATTGACCATCCCTGGGCCGGTTTCGCGGCCACTACAGGAATACTGCTTCCTTTAGAAAAATATCTGTCTAAGGAATATCTGGATGACCAGCTTGCCAACTCTGTGGGCGCGTCTCACCTGAGTTATAATTTCAATGGTTTCCAAAGCGCACTGGCCATTGATGCCGCCACCCCTGTTGCGGTCTGCCGTCCTGATTATTTTAGAAACGGAGAACATCCTCTTCCCGCAGATTTTAAGGATGTAATGGACCTTGCCAGAAAGGGGCATGTGGCGTTTGCCGGCATCCCATTAAACCTGTTGATGGATTTCTATATGTACTGTGCCACATCCACCGAGCATTTCTTTGACGATCCTGACAAAATCGTGGAGACAAGCCTGGGAGTAAGTATCCTGGAGGACATGCGTCAGCTGGCTTCCTACTGCAGCAAATCTATTTTCCAGTGGGACCCAATCCAGGTACATGAAGCACTGGCTGAGGATAATGATTTGTATTACTGCCCTTACGCCTATGGCTACACCAATTATTCCCGAAGAGGCTACTGCAGCCATCCTCTAAAGGCCATGGATTTGGTTACCTACCGCGGCAGGATGCTTCGCAGTGTCTTAGGGGGTACCGGACTGGCTGTGTCCAGCCTATGCGAAAATAGGGAAACGGCACTGCGCTTTGCGGAATATGCTGCCTCTCCCCTGATTCAGACCACCCTGTATACAGAAAACGGCGGGCAGCCCGGCCACCGCAAGGCATGGCTAGACGAAATCAACAACAATATGACCATGAATTTCTTTAAAGATACCCTGAATACTCTGGACCATTCCTATCTCCGTCCCCGTTACAACGGTTACCTGTATTTCCAGGACCATGCCGGAGACTATATACAGGATTACATTATGAACGGAGGCAGTCCGGCCCATGTGCTTGACCAGCTGAACCAGCTCTACAGAAAATCCAGGGAGGAATCCAAATGAAACCTTTGGAAAATATGATTGTCCTGGACTTTAGCCAGTATCTGGCCGGCCCCTCCGCAGCCCTCAGGCTTGCCGATATGGGGGCCCGTGTCATCAAAATTGAACGACCGGGGAGCGGAGACGGCTCCAGACAGATGAAGCTGCACAATCTGGACAGCATGGGGGACAGCGTCCTGTTCCAGACCATAAACCGGAATAAACAAAGTTTCTGTGCTGATTTAAAATCGCCGGAGGACATGAATATGGTAAAAAAACTAATCCGGCGTTCTGATGTAATGATTGAAAATTTCCGTCCCGGCGTCATGAAAAAAATAGGACTGGACTATGAGACAGTCAAATCCATCAACCCCCGCATGGTGTACGGAACCGTTACCGGTTATGGAGCCACCGGCCCATGGAACAAAAAACCGGGACAGGACCTTCTGGTTCAATCCATTTCCGGGCTGGCATGGCTCAACGGTGATGACGGACAGCCGCCCATGCCGTTTGCCCTCTCCCTGGCAGATTCCTACACCGGCATCCATCTGGCGGAAGGCATTATGGCCTGCCTGTTCCGCCGTTTCAGCACGGGCCTGGGAGGTTTGGTGGAGGTCAGCCTTTTAGAATCCATTCTGGATATGCAGTTTGAAGTCATAACCACCTTTTTAAATGATGGACATAAGCCTCCCAAGCGCAGCGCCTTCCACAATGCCCATGCATATCTGGGAGCCCCTTACGGAATCTACCGGACAGAAGACGGTTATATAGCCCTGGCCATGGGAAGCATACCCGAGTTGGGCCGGCTTATTGAATGCCCTGCCCTCAGTTCTTACGACAATCAGGAAGAATGGTTCACAAAGCGGGATGAGATTAAACAGCTCATTGGCTCCCACCTCTTACACAGGACCACGGCCAGCTGGCTTAAAGCCCTTAATGCCGGCGGGTACTGGTGCTCCGATGTATACTCCTGGGACCAGCTGCTCCAGTCAGAACAGTTCCATACTCTGGATATGCTTCTCAACATCAGGCGGCCCGGAGGCAATGACATATTTACCACCCGCTGTCCCATCTCCTTTGGTGATGGCCCCATAAAAAATGAAACCCATGCGCCTCTGCTGGGCGAACATACACTGGAAATCATCGAAGAATTTCATTTAAAGGAGGGAGAGGAAGCATGAAACCATTAGAAGGTATCACCATACTGGACTTCAGCCAGTTTTTATCCGCCCCTTCCGCCACCCTGCGTCTGGCAGATTTTGGGGCCCGCGTCATCAAGGTAGAGCGTCCTGACGGAGGCGATATATGCCGCACCCTGTATGTGTCCAATCTGATAATAGAGAATGACAGTTCCCTGTTCCACTCCATCAACCGCAACAAGTACGGGGTATCCATTGATTTAAAAAATCCAGCTTCCCGGGATATACTATGGTCATTGATTGGGAAGGCAGATGTCATGGTCGTGAATTTCCGTCCCGGAGTGGTGGAAAAGCTGGGACTGGATTACGCTTCTGTAAAGCAGCACTGTCCGTCCATGATTTATGGTGAGATTACAGGTTATGGAAAAAAGGGTCCATGGAGCCCTATGCCTGGCCAGGATTTGTTGGTCCAGTCCCTGTCCGGCCTGGCCTGGCTCAATGGGAACCAGAATCAGCCCCCGACTCCCATGGGACTTTCCGTGGCGGATTTGTTCGCCGGCCAGCACCTGGCCCAAGGCATCCTGGCCGCACTCATAAAACGGGCTTCCTGCGGTGAAGGCTCTTATGTACATGTCAGCATGCTGGAGTCCGTGATGGATATGCAGTTTGAAGTCTTTACCACCTATCTGAATGACGGCGGGCAGTCGCCTGAGCGTTCTGCAGTCAATAACGCAAATGGCTATATCAATGCGCCTTACGGCATATACCAGACCCTTGACGGCTACCTTGCCATTGCCATGGTACCCGTGCCTGTGCTGGGGAAACTTATAAGCTGTGATTCCCTCATAGGGTACACGGACTCTGAAACATGGTGTACCAGGCGGGATGAGATAAAGTCGCTGCTAGCTGACCACCTGAAAACCCGAACCACAGAATACTGGCTGTCAAAGCTGGAGCCCGCCGATGTATGGTGCGCGGATGTATATACCTGGGATAAGTTATTTAAAACAGACGGTTTTAAGGAATTAGATATGCTTCAGACTGTCCGCACCCCTGGCGGAACAGAGTTTGCCACCACCCGGTGCCCAATTACCATTGACAGGGAACATTATAAAAGCGCAAAAGCTGCCCCTGCTATAGGACAGCATAACAATCAATATATATATTACAAGGAGAATCAACATGGAACAGACTATTTATTTTGAAGAATATGAAATAGGAAGCGTCCGCGAATCCATTGGACGCACCATTACAGAAACGGACATTGTCCTTCATGCCGGTCAGACAGGAGACTTCTTTCCCCACCATATGGATGCGGAATTTGCAAAAACCACTGAATTCGGAAAACGTATCGCCCACGGCACACTCACCTTCTCCATTGCAGTGGGCATGACTGCCAACCTGATTAATCCGGCTGCTTTTTCCTATGGATATGACCATATGCGCTTTATCCATCCGGTTTTCATAGGGGATACCATCCATGTGAAAGTTACCTTAAAAGAAAAACGCGAAAATCCAAAGCATCCTGACAGAGGCTTTATAACAGAGGCTTTGGAAATCTTCAACCAGAACGGGCAGCTGGTTATGGTCTGCGAACACATCATGTCCTGTCTCAAGAAGACAGCTGATGCCTGAATAATTGACATAACAAAGCAAAGACCTCCCCTGGTTTCGTATTCCTGACCAGGGGAGGTCGTCTGCCATTCGTGTGTTTATGTCCTCTGACCCACTTTCCGAATAAATGGTATGAACATTCCTCCTGCGCTGTTTCCCAGTGTCATAACCAGAATATAGACCAGTGCTTTAAGGGACCACACACCTGCCACGGTAAAATAAAACATATTGGCAATACAATGTTCAAATCCAGCCAGTATGAACACGCTGACTCCCAAAAACAGGATAACCGGATTCCCCTTTGACTTGTATCCGTCCACAGCAATGTACATCAGCATCCCGCAGAAAAAGGCCAGTATCAATATGCCTGACAGACTGTCCTCCAGTTTCACGGCGCATATCCCAGCGGCGGCCCGGGCTGTCTTAAGCCTGGTAAAGGATACCAGGGTGCCGGTGGTAAAGGTTCCGCACAGATTCCCAAACCAGACAACTCCCATCTCAGCCATATATGCCAGTGGACGCCCCAGTGCGTATCCTATTTTACCCGTATAGAGAGCAAACTGATTCAGCACAATGGCATAAAGGCCCACAGTAAACAGAAGGGAGCCTGCAATCCGGTTCTCTACACCCAGGTAAACCACCCCGCCTATACCAATGACGATTCCTGCCAAAAAAGCATCTAAAAATGTTTTTACATGTTCCCCCATGGCTTATCCAATCTTTTCTTTTGCAGATCGAATCAGGTGTTTTAGCAGCACCAGTGTGGTAACGCTTCCCACGCCTCCCGGCACTGGCGTCAGCACTCCTGCCTTTGTCTTCACCTGGTCAAAATCCACATCGCCGCACAGGCTTCCGTCCTCATCCACGTTAATTCCCACATCAATGACCACAGCCCCCTCTGCCACATGCTCCGCCTTAATCATGCGGGCCTTACCCGCTGCAGCCACCAGAATCTCCGCATTCCGGCAGGTCCCTGTAAAGTCCGCGGTCCTTGTGTGGCATATGGTTACGGTCGCGTGCTGTCCCAGCATCAGCATTGCCAAGGGTTTTCCCACCACCAGGCTTCTTCCCACCACAGTCACACGCTTGCCCTTCAGCTCAATTCCCTCATATGCAAGCATCTCCATTACTGCCTCGGCCGTACAGGGCGCATATGCATCCGAATCACCGGCAAAAACCTTTGCCAGATTTATGGGACTGATGCAGTCAATATCCTTTTTAACATCAATCAGGCTCTCGATTTCCTTCTCGTCAATCTGCTTTGGAAGTGGCCTCAGCATGAGGATTCCGTCCACATCCGGATTCCGGTTGATTTTCTGGAACTCCTCCACAAACTGGTCATGACTGATTTCAGCAGGAAACAAAAAGGATGTGCAGCGCAGTCCCAATCTCTGGGCACGTTTTGTGGCTCCTTTCTCATAAGAGATATCGTCCGGGCGTTCTCCCACCCGGATAATTGCCAGATGGGGAATATATCCTTTCAATTCCTCTATCTGGACCGTCATCTGCTCCTTCATCTGTCTGGCCACATCTGAACCCTTTATCTCTTTCATAATATCCAATCTCCTTTCTGGCAATGCAGGTATATGATGAATCAGGAGGGGAATATCTTTCCCCCTCCCGAAATCATTTTTATGAGTTTTCCTGAAGTATATGGTATTTCTTGCTGCCCAGGACATACATCCTTGCAATGATTACAAACTGCACCGGTATCAGAACCACGTACTGGACGATTCTGGTGGACAAAAGGGCCAGGTAGGGTGCCCCGTACAGCAGTGAAATCCAGCAGGTATTAAGCAGAAGCCCGTAGACCAGCTGTACAATCAGCACGGCGCATGCAATCCGAAACATAGACCTGTTTTTATGCAGCAGGATTCCATAGGTTAGTCCGGTTAAAAATGCAGTTACTGTAAAACCCGGAAAATACATTCCTATTGGAAACAGTATGGCCCCCAGAAAATCTGCAGCCGCTGCTGCTATGCCTCCCTGCACAGGTCCGAAGAGAACCGCGCCAATAACTATGGGTATAAATGCAAAACCAATTTTAACATTCCATGCTGAAAAGGATAGAAATCTTGACAATACAATGGATACAGCAATCAGGATACCCATCCATACCATATGTTTCGTCTTTGTCATTGCATCCTCCCTGCTACTTGATGTGTTTAAGCACAGCGCCGTACACCTTGTCGGACAGCGCCCTGCCCTTGTCTATGAGTTCCTCTGTCCTGGCATTCAAATCCTCTGCCTGGGTCCGGTCCTTCATCAGCTTTGTGTTGATAAAAATGTTCAGGGATGCCCCCTCCAGGGCAGCTCTGGCAAACAATGCGCCTACTCCCACGTCGCTTAAAGCAATCCGGGTCCCCTTTTCTCCCAGCTCCTCTAAAAGGGTCAGTGACTCATACGCCTTTTCCACAATCTGCAGTGGAACCAGACTGGCTTCCAACAGCGCATGTTCCATGACAGCCTCTCTGGCGGCTTTTTCTTCCTCTGTTCCCCTGGGTAATCCATAGGCCCTGGATAGAGGCTCAAACACCCTTGCGTCCTCGTCTGTCAAATGCTTTAACTCATCCATGAGACTCTGTGACTTTTCAATCAGTTCCTTTATATCCGGCTCCACATCCGCATACTTCCTCTTGCCCAGCGTCAAGTTGCCAACCATAATTCCAAGGGCGACCCCCATGGCCCCCACTGTGGCCGATGCCCCTCCGCCGCCCGGAACAGGCTCATTGCTTGACAGTACATCCAGAAACTCCGTTACCTTCTTATCCAGCATCATATCGTCATTCTCCATTTTAGAATAATCCTGAGATAGATCCATTTTCATCCACATCGATTTTTTCAGCCGCAGGCACCTTTGGAAGTCCCGGCATTTTCATAATATCACCTGCCAGGGCCACCAGGAATCCGGCTCCCACAGATGCAGTGATGTCCCTAATGGATATTTTAAAGCCCCGGGGCCTGCCAAGAAGCTTGGCATTATCCGTAAGGGAATACTGTGTCTTAGCCATACAGACAGGCAGATTTCCATATCCCAGGCTCTCCAGATTCTTCATTTCCTTTAATGCCTTTGGAGCAAACTCCACCCCGTCCGCACCGTACACCCTGGCTGCAATTGCCTCTATCTTCTCCTTGATAGGCAGATTGGTGTCATACACAAATTCCATGGTGCTCCTGCCTTCAGACAACCGGATTACTTCCTTTGCCAGGGCTTCCCCGCCTGCTCCGCCTCTGCCCCATACATCGGTCAGGGCCACATTGACTCCCAGCTCCCTGCACTTGTTCTCAACCAGCTCCAACTCGGCCGCTGTGTCGGACGGGAATTTATTAATAGCGACCACTGCCGGCAGATGGTATACGGTAGTGATATTCTCAATATGCTTTAACAGGTTGGGAATTCCCTTATTCAGGGCTTCCAGATTCTCATTATTCAGTTCTGCCTTAGGTACTCCGCCGTTATATTTTAAAGCGCGTATTGTGGCCACCAGAACAACTGCATTTGGACGCAGCCCGGACATGCGGCACTTGATATCCACAAATTTCTCCGCCCCCAGGTCTGCTCCGAATCCTGCCTCAGTCACCATATAATCCGCTAATTTACAGCCCATCTTTGTGGCAATGACGCTGTTGCATCCGTGGGCAATATTGGCAAAGGGGCCGCCGTGCACAAAGGCAGGGGTTCCCTCCAAGGACTGCACCAGGTTCGGCTTCAAGGCGTCCTTTAAAAGGGCTGCCATGGCGCCCTGGGCCTTTAACTGTCCGGCGGTTACCGGCTGGCCGTCCAGGTCATAGGCTACTATAATCCTGGCCAGGCGTTCCTTCAAGTCCATGATGTCGTTTGCAAGGCAGAATACGGCCATTACCTCAGAAGCCACCGTGATATCAAATCCATCCTGACGGATTGTACCGTCCGGCTTTCCCCCTAATCCGTCCACAATATTCCGAAGCTGGCGGTCGTTCATGTCCACCGCCCTTCTGAAGGTAATGCGCTTGGTATCGATGCGCAGGGCGTTTCCCTGGTGGATATGGTTGTCAAGCATAGCCGCCAGCAGGTTGTTGGCAGCTCCGATGGCGTGGAGGTCGCCTGTAAAATGAAGGTTGATATCCTCCATAGGAACAACCTGCGCATATCCTCCGCCGGCAGCCCCGCCCTTAACTCCAAAAACAGGTCCCAGGGAAGGTTCTCTCATGGCAATCATGGCCTTCTTATCCAGACGGTTCAGGGCGTCTGCCAGACCGATGGTCACGGTTGTCTTGCCCTCACCTGCAGGCGTGGGATTGATGGCTGTCACCAGCACCAGCTTTGCATCAGGTCTGTCCTTTAATGCATCGTTGTAATAGCGGTAGTCAATTTTAGCCTTGTATGGTCCGTAATTTTCAATATATTTTTCCGGAATCCCCAGTGCGCCTGCAATCTCGTTGATTGGTCTTGCCTTTGCTTCCTGTGCAATCTCAATATCACTCTTATATCCCATTTTATCTTCCTCCTCTATTTTCTTCTGGGCGCAGCATGAATTGCACCGCCGTCTGCATCCTCAATGGCTTCACCTATTGCCTCGCTGAAGGTGGGATGGGGCCGGACCGTGGCAGCCAGCTGACTCATGGTCAGCTTACCCGCAACCCCGTCGCTCAGTCCGGTAATCATGTCTGTTGCCCTGGAGCACATAAGCACCGCCCCCAGAAGCACCTTGCTTTCTTCCTCAAAGACCAGCTTTACAAAACCCCTGTCCGCCATTTCAATCACAGTCTTTCCATTGGACGACATGATGGCCTTGCCTGTGATGGTCCTGATTCCCCGCATCTTGGCCTCATCAGCCGTCATGCCCACCGCTGCAATTTCCGGATTGGTGTAAATGCAGGACGGGATACAGGAAAGATTCATGGGTGCCCTTTCCCCAAACATGGAGCACACCGCGTTGACTGCCTGGGCGGAAGCCACATGGGCCAGCTGTATGCCTCCCAGAACAATATCACCAATGGCATAGATCCCCTTAATGCAGGTTTCAAAAGAGTCATCCACCGGAATCATTCCTCTCTGCATCTGCAAATTTAATGAAGGAGGACAGATTCCCTCTGTATTGGCCCTTCGGCCAATGGAAACCAGGACCCGCTCAGTCTCTACACACTGTTCTTTTTCCTTAGACATAAAATACACCGCCAGCCCCTTCTCCTGCGCTGTCTGTACTGACTGGTCCGTATGCTCTACCCGGTCCACCCGTGCGCCTGTATACACCTTGATTCCTCTTTTTTTAAGAATCATGGTCAGGTTCTGTGAAACCTCCCGGTCCAGGGTGGGCAGGATACGGTCCAGGGCCTCAATGATTGTAACCTCGCATCCCAGAGCATGGTAAATGGTTGCAAACTCCACGCCAATCACGCCTCCGCCTATGATTACCAGTTTTTTACAGTAAACACCTTTCCCCTCCAGCATTTCATCGCTGGTCACCACTCCCGGAAGAGTCAGTCCTGGAATTGGGGGCATGGCAGGCTTGGAACCAGTTGCAATGAGAATCCTGTCTGTCTCGTAAGCCTGGTCCCCCACCTGTATTCTGTTGGAATCCAGTATAATGCCGCATCCCCTGATTAAGTCTATCTTATAGGCCTTAAACAGGCCCTCGATTCCTCCTCGCAGCTGTTCCACCACCTCTGCCTTGCGCTCATGCATCCCGGCAAAGTCATAGGATACCTGCCCTACATGAATGCCCAGCTTCTCACAGGAACGAATCTCCTCCAGCACCTCTGCCGCATGTACCAGGGTTTTTGTGGGGATGCATCCCCGGTTCAGGCAGGTTCCGCCCACATCCCGGCTTTCCACCACAGCCACCCTGTGCCCCATCTGTGCTGCCTTGATGGCCGCAACATAGCCGCCCGGGCCAGCTCCCAGCACAATTAATTCATATCTCTCACCCATTTTACTCTTCTCCTTATATAAAACATGCCTGGGACACCAGACGTAGCGGACTACGGCTGTCAGCGCCCCAGGCGCATTCTTACATGTATGCTAGGTGTTTTACCCTCTGCTTTTCTCTCTACTTCCAGCCGGAATATTTTAGCACCGGATTGCGCGCAGCGCCAACCTCATCCAGCCGGCGTACCGGCGTGGAGTGGGGAGCTTCATGCATGGCTTCCGGATTCTCCACGGAATTTTTATAAATCTCCTTGAAAATATCCACTACGTTGTCCAGAGTCTCCTTAGACTCTGTCTCCGTGGGCTCCACCATCAAAGCCTCATCCACAATCAGCGGGAAGTACATGGTCGGCGGATGGACTCCATGGTCCAGCAGTCCCTTTGCAAAATCAAGAGCAGAAACCCCATTCAATTTCTTGAGCCTGGTCATGCTCATAACAAACTCATGCATACAGATATTGTTGAATGCAATATCAAAGGTGTCCTGCAGCTTCACACGCATGTAATTGGCGTTGAGCACTGCATTTTCGGCTGCTTCCGGTATACCCTCATTGCCCAGGACCAATATGTAGCTCAGGGCGCGCACTACCACCAGGAAGTTACCGTAAAACTCCTTTACGGAACCAATGGTTTGGGCCGGGTTCTCAAATGCATAGCCCTTTTCGGATTTCACCGCATGATACTTGGGAAGGAACGGAGCCAGTATATCCTTGCACCCGACAGCGCCTGAACCAGGCCCGCCGCCTCCGTGAGGCGTGGAGAAGGTCTTATGCAGGTTCAGATGAATCACGTCAAATCCCATATCGCCCGGACGGGCGATTCCCATGACGGCATTCAGGTTTGCCCCGTCATAGTAGTTCAGTCCTCCTGCCTCATGCATGATTTTTGTGATTTCCAGTATATTGCGGTCAAATATACCCACTGTGTTTGGATTGGTAAGCATAAGTCCAGCCGTATCATCTCCCACAACCTCCCTCAGCTTATCAAGGTCCACACAGCCCTCATCATTGGACGGAATGCTGATTACGGTAAATCCCGCCATGGTACAGGAAGCAGGGTTGGTTCCGTGAGCGGTATCCGGTACAATGATTTTGGTGCGTTTCATATCGCCCCTGGCTTTGTGGTATGCCTTAATCAGCAGCAACCCGGTATATTCGCCGTGGGCGCCTGCCGCGGGCTGGAATGTCATCTGGTCCATGCCTGTAATCTCACAGAGCAGTTCCTCTGCCTTTACCAGCACTTCCAGGCATCCCTGGACTGTTTCTTCCGGCTGCAGGGGATGGACGCCTGTAAAGCCAGGAAGGGCTGCCATCTCTTCATTCAGCTTTGGATTATATTTCATGGTACAGGAGCCCAGAGGATAAAATCCGTCATTTACACCATGTGTACGTTTCATCAGTTCTGTATAATGTCTGGAGATATCAATTTCAGCCATCTGCGGAAATCTGGGAGCCTTTTTTCTGGCCTCCCGGGCCGGAATCTCTGCAACAGGTACATCGCAGGCCGGAAGCAGTGAGCATCCATGCCCCACTCTGCTTTTCTCAAAAATCAGTTCCATTATGCACGCACCTCCTTCAAACACTCTGCCAGAGCATCAATCTGCGCCTTGGAATTCATCTCGGTGACACACCAGAGTATGCCTCCCTCTACTGGGTATCCGCCCAATATATCATGGTCGCTCAGTTTCTTAAGCAGCACATCTGCATCGCAGGGAATCTTTGTGACGAATTCATTGAAGAAATCCCCTTGGTTTACCAGCTCAAATCCCGGAATCCTACTGATTTCTGCCGCTGCATAGTGCGCCTTGGAATAGCACAGGGAAGCCACCTGGCTGACGCCGGTCGTTCCCATGGATGCCATGTAAACCGCTGCCGTCATGGCGCAGAGGGCCTGGTTGGAACAGATGTTGGAGGATGCCTTTTCCCTTCGTATATGCTGCTCCCTTGCCTGAAGCGTCAGCACATACGCCCGCCTTCCGTCCACATCCTTTGTCTCGCCCACAATACGTCCGGGGAGCTGACGCATCATGTCATGGGTACAAGCCATAAATCCCAGATAAGGGCCGCCGAATGCCAGGGACATACCCAGGGGCTGGCCTTCACCGGTGACCACATCAGCGCCGCACTCCCTTGGCGATTTAAGGGCGGCGCCCGCAATGGGGTATATGCCCATCACAAATTTGGCGCCTGCGGCATGTACCGCCTCACCAATGGCAGCCGCATCCTCAATCTGTCCGAAATAGCTGGGCTGCTGGATGAACACGCCTGAGGTGGTCTGGTCCATGGCCTCCATCAGGGCTTTAAGGTCGGTCTTTCCGTCCTTGGCCGGAACCACCACAGCCTCTGTGTTGTTTCCTTCGCAGTATGTCTGTATGGTCTGTATGGTCATGGGATTGGCTGCCCCGGATATCACCGTTTTCTTTTTCTTGCGGTTATGGCACATGGCCATGGCCTCTGCGGCTGCGGACGCGCCGTCATAAACAGAGGCATTGGATACATCCATATCGGTGAGTTCACAAATCATGGTCTGGTATTCAAAGATGGACTGAAGGATTCCCTGGCTGATTTCCGCCTGATAAGGGGTATATGCCGTCAGGAATTCTTCTTTGCCTGTAATGCTCTTTACAATGGATGGTATATAATGGTTATAGGCGCCTGCCCCGCGGAAAATGGAGCTGTATACCTTATTCTTAGCTGCCATGGCCCTGACGATTCCGCTGACCTCCAGCTCCGACTTCCCCTCCGGTATGGCAAGCCTGTCAACCTTCATGCCGGATGGTACTACTGTGTACAGCTCGTCAAAAGAGCTGACTCCCACGGCCTTCAGCATCTCCTGCTGTTCCTCAGAGGTAGATGGAACATATTTTCCCATGCCTTAGCCCTCCTCTTCACATATCTTCTCATATGCTGCGCTGTCCACTAATTCTTCTCTTTCAGATACTTCCTTTACCTCTATAAGCCATGCCTCATATGGGGCCTCATTAATCATCTCCGGGCTGTCCAGGATATCCTCGTTCACTGCGGATATAACGCCTGTAACAGGACTGTACACGTCGGAAACCGCCTTTACACTCTCCACGTCCGCAAACGCCTCTTTCACAGTAACCGTATCCCCCACCTCAGGTAAGTTTACAAAAACCAAATCTCCCAGCTCATGCTGTGCAAAGTCCGTAAGCCCCACTCTTACCGTGGTCTCATCCACTTCCTCCACCCACTCATGTGACCTGCTGTACTTTAAATTCTCTAAAACGTTCATGTCTGTTCCTCCTCCTGATTTTTGTTATGAAAATTAATATTATATATATTATTTTGCTTTTTTGTAGAATGGCAAGGCCACCACCTCGGCCTCAATGCGGCGCCCGCGGACCTCCACTTCCACCTTTGTCCCTATTTCCGTACAATCCAAATCCAGAATGGCCATTGCTATGGCATAACCCAGGAATGGACAATGGGTCCCCGATGTTGTCCATCCCACTTCCCTGTCACCTGCGTATACCTTCTCATTCTCCCTGGCAATGCCCCTTCCAATCATCCTAAGACCTACGCGCTTGCGTGTGAGGACGGACTTCTCTTCCAGTGCTTTCTTTCCGATGAAATCATCCTTCTGCATCTTCACTGCAAACTTAAGTCCTGTCTCCAATGGGTGAATGGCGGCATCCATCTCATGACCATATAATGGCATGGCTGCCTCCAGACGAAGAGTATCTCTGGCTCCCAGTCCGCATGGAATCAGGCCCTCTGCTTCCCCTGCTTCCAGAAGCATGTTCCATAATTTAGGTGCATCCTCATTGTTCACGTACAGCTCGTAGCCGCTTTCACCTGTATAGCCAGTCTGGGATACGATGCACTTGATGCCGCCTACAATGCCTTCCGGAACAAAGCTGTAGTATTTTTCAGGAATATCTTCATCTTTTGTAAGTTTTCTCAGGATGGCATCTGCATTAGGGCCCTGGATTGCCAGCTGGGATAATTCGTCCGAGATATCTGTAAATACCACGTCCCCATTCAAATGGTCCTTCATCCAATTGACATCTTTTTCACGATTTGCCGCATTCACAACCACCAGATATTTCTCCTGGTTATAACGGTATACAATCAGGTCGTCCACCACTCCGCCGTCCTCGTAGCACATTACGCTGTAGCGGACCTGACCATCATACATGTTTGTGAAATCATTGGTCAGTATGTAGTTGATATTCTTTAGTGCATCCGGCCCCTCAAACAATACCTCTCCCATATGTGACACATCAAATAATCCCGCCTGTGTCCTGACTGCCATATGCTCCTTAATGACCCCAGTCTTATACTGAACAGGCAGTGAATAACCGGCAAAGGGAACCATTTTCCCTCCGCAAGCCACATGACAATCGTAAAGCGCTGTTTTCCGTTCCATTCAGATGTCTCCTTTCATTTATCACTATTGATATCTTAACTATAGCACGGTTTGTTATTTATTTCACATTTATAAATTATATGCGACCTATATGTTTTATGTATAGATATTCTCTATTTTTTGTGCCATTTACACAATGACAACAAAAAAGAAACAGCACAATCACCATACTGTTTCTTTTTTTTCTATCCATTTCACTCTTTTTTTATATATTTTCCCTTATAGCTTAGCAGGTGTCATAATTTCATCCCTGGTACCTTTCAGCATCTCAATAAACGCCTTCTCGCTTCGGTTCTTTCTGTGTTCCATCTGGTACACCAAAAGGTCCTTCATCTTCCTGGGCCTGCCTGCGCTGCTTCTCTGGACCAGGCCATACCGCTCCAATGTCTGCTTTGGCATGGGGGATACCCACATATATGTATGGGGCACCATGGCCAGAAGGTCGAACTGGCTTCCCCGCTCGCACACGTAAATCCGGTCGGCCTGGCTCCCCCGGCCACTGTCCGGCGGCAGCTCCAGATATTCACCGCTGGGGAGCTGGGTATCCCCGTGGACTATTTCAATATAACCATCCAGGTCCTTCTCCGCAATGACCGGATACAATGCCAGGGGACTGTCCGCTGACAGGAGAATCTGGTAATCGAACTCCATAACCGTTTCGTGCTGAAGCCCTTTTAACTGCAGGAACATAAGGAAATAATCCTCGTATGTCATCTCATACCGTATAATCCCCAACCCATATTTGGACGACAATATATTATTAATGGCCGTAGTGGAATTACACTCCACAAAGGATATGGACAGCTGGCTCTCATGGGGGATTGAATTTACATATTTTGTAAATGCATATGTAATATAACTGGCTCTTGGTACCGATATCCTCAGCTTTTCCTGCTTTACCGCCGTATCCTCAAACTCGCCCTTCAAGGAGGCCACATCTTTCATGATATTCTTAGCTTTTTGAATGAATGCCTGCCCCTCGCTGGTGGTAACCACTCCTTTTGAGGTCCGTTCAAAGATGACAATCCCGAATTCTTTTTCCAAGGTTCTGATTACCTTACTCAAATTGGGCTGGGCCACAAACAACTCCTTGGCCGCCTTTGAGATGGAACCATGCCGTTCCACTGCAATCACAAATTCTAAGTCTGTCAGATTCATAACTCCCTCCAATGCTTTTTACAAGCATAACACATTCCGCACCTTTTTTCCACCTGCAGCCACCTAATCCGGTTTAAATGTGACAGAATCCTTCTAGCCCTGAATGTCTCCCATTGCCATATTGCGATGCAGCAGCTTATGTTCCCTTCCCTTCAGGAGATTCTCATACAAAGAAAGCACAAGGGGATTCTCATTGGATTTCTTTATCTGTGTATTGATATCAGTGTCATACAGCCCCTTTGCCCTCGCCGCCTTGGTCCTTGGACCGGCCGGAACCGGCTGACCGCCGCCCATGATGCATCCCCTTCTGCAAGCCATGACCTCCACAAAATCATACTCCGCTTCTTTGTTCCCGATACGCTTCATCAGCATGTCTGCATTTGCAAGACCACTTACAATGGCTGCCCGTATTTTCCTTCCGTTGTAATCATAAGTAATCTCTTTCAATCCCTCTTCCCCTCTTACACCACTGTACCGAATCTGGTCCATCTCTGTCCTGTCATGCCCTTCACATAACCGGCGCAAAACGGCTTCCATTACTCCGCCTGTGTTTCCGAAAATGACACCTGCCCCGGATCCAATCCCGAAGGGCATGTCCGAAGATTCAATGTCTATGTTTTCAAATCTGATGCCCGACTTTCTAATCATCGTAACCAGTTCTGTAGTGGTCAGTACATAGTCCACGTCTGCCTTTCCGTTTGTCTTGGATTCCTCCTGCAGTATTTCTGCCTTTTTTGCTGTACACGGCATAATGGATACTGACAGTAGTTTCTTTCCACCACTTTTCTGGGGATTCCTGTAATACTCCTGTATGACCGCACCGAACATCTGCTGGGGTGACCTGCAAGTGGACAGATTTTGTTTGAACTCAGGATACCGGTTTTCACAAAAGCTTACCCATGCCGGACAACAGGAAGTAAAGAGTGGAAGGTTTTTTCCCGAAACCAACCGTTCCAGAAATTCTTTGGATTCCTCAATTACTGTCAGATCCGCACCATAGGCCGTATCAAACACCTCATCAAATCCCATCCGGTGGAGCACATTTACAATCTTCCCCATCACGTTCTCTCCCCGCGCCATACCAAAAAAGTCTCCTACTGCCACCCTTACCGCTGGAGCCACCTGAGCCACCACCTTTGTATTTGGGTCAGCCAATGCCTCCCATATGACTTCAATATTAGTATTGATGCTGATTGCGCCTGTGGGACAGACTGCCCTGCATTGTCCACAATTCACACAATCCGTCTCTGCAATGTTTTTGTTAAAGGCAGGTGTCACCAGGGCTTCCGTTCCCCGATAGGCAAAATCGATTGCATTGACGGACTGTACATTGTCGCACATGCGAACGCAGTCGCCGCAGAGTATGCATTTATTTGGGTCTCTCACAATAGCCGGAGAACTCATATCGATGGGATACTGCGTTTTTGTATTTTCATAACCTACATGAGTCACTCCCATACGGTGGGCCAATTCCTGCAAATGGCATTCCCCGCTCTTGATACAGGTGGTGCAATCCCTGCAATGAGCTGCAAGTAATAGCTCCAGTATCATCTTCCGGTATTTCATGAGACGCGGCGTATTGGTATAAATGACCATTCCATCCCTTGGAGGTTCGGAACATGATGCAAATGTCTTCCCTCGTTCATTCTCCACCGTACACAGCCTGCAGGCTCCATAAATGGATAACTCCGAATGATAACACAGCGTTGGAATATCAATATCTGCCTTTCGAATCACAGATAAAACATTGGGTTCATCCGTAAATTCAACCCGTATTCTGTCTATTGTCATAAATCCCATAATTTTTTCTGCCCCCCCCCCCTATGCTCTATGATTGGATATGAACTGCACCAAATGGGCATGCCTCCGCACAGGCCCCGCACTTAATGCACTGCTGCTGCCGGATTGTAAATACATGCTTTAACTCTCCTGCAATCGCCCCTGCCGGACATCCCTTTGCGCATTTAGAACATCCCCTGCATGTTTCCTCATCAATGATATACGTCTTCATGCTCTGACAGACTCCTGCCCTGCACTTTTTCTCATTAATATGTTCCAAATACTCTTTCCGGAATGCTTTTATGGTACTGATAACAGGAAGAGGAGCACTCTTTCCAAGTCCACACAACGCAGTGTTGGATATCATATCCGCCAGTTGTTCCAACCGTTCAATATCATCTGGCTCCCCTTTCCCTTCCACAATTCGTTCAAGTATCTCCAGCATCCGCTTTGTTCCTTCCCGGCACGGTACACATTTGCCGCAGCTTTCCCTTTGGGTAAAATTCATGAAAAATCTTGCCACTTCCACCATACAAGTATGCTTATCCATGACCACCAAACCACCGGATCCTATAATTACATTGAATTTCTGGACAGAATCAAAATCCAGGGGTTCATCTAAATGTTCTTCCGTAAGACACCCACCTGACGGTCCGCCAATCTGTACTGCCTTGAATTCACTTCCCTCTTTCAGCCCTCCGCAGATATCATAAATGATTGTCCGCAGGGTCGTCCCCATAGGGACCTCCACCAGGCCCGTGTTCTCAATACATCCAGTGACAGAAAAAGTCTTTGTTCCGGTGCTGTTTTCTGTGCCTATAGTGCGAAACCATTTCCCTCCGTTGACAATAATACCCGGCAGATTAGCGTACGTCTCCACGTTATTGAGCACGGTAGGCTTTCCCCACAGACCCTGGTCCACAGTCCTGGGCGGCTTAACCCTGGGCATACCTCTGTGCCCCTCAATAGATGCGGTCAGGGCGCTGCCTTCCCCGCATACAAACGCGCCTGCCCCTCTGTTGATGTGCAGATGGAATGAAAAACCAGTGCCTAAAATGGAATCTCCAAGCAGTCCTCTTTCCTCCATCTGCCCTATGGCCTGCCTCAATCTTGCCACGGACAATGGGTACTCAGCACGTACATAGATGAAGCCTTCCGATGCACCAACTGCATATCCTGCCAGCATCATGCCTTCGATAAGGCGACAGGGGTCTCCCTCCATAACGCTTCCGTCCATGAAGGCTCCCGGATCCCCTTCATCGCCATTGCACACAATATACTTAAGGGGCTCCTCTTTGTGGGCAGCCACTTGTCTCCATTTCCGGCCTGCTGGAAATCCGCCGCCGCCGCGTCCCCGAAGCCCTGAAAACTCTACTTCTGCAATCACAGCTTCCGGCGTCATGGCAAACAATACTTTTTTCAACGCGCTAAATCCGCCTGCAGCCATATACTCCTCCACGGATTCTGCATCAATATTTCCGCATTGTTCCAGCACGATTCTGGTCTGACGGGCAAAATATGGGATTTCATCCACTGCTCCGTAAGAAATCCCCTCTTTTTTGTAGAACAGGCGCTCTACAGGTATTCCCTGTTTTACCGTTTTCTCAACAATTTCCTCACAGTCCTCAGGCTGCACTTTAACATACTGACAGTGCTGCGGCTCTATCCTCACAAGGGGACCTAATTCACAGAAACCCTGGCACCCGCTTTTCACGATACCGATATGAGGAACGTCCTTTTCCAGCTCCACGCGTATGCCCTCGTCCTCTTTGCACAGTTCCCGCAGTTGACTATACACATCCAGAGAACCAGTGGCAACACAGCCGGTTCCTGCGCACACCAGAATCCTGCAAGTATACCCATCCTTTCTGTCCCTGCACTGTCTCTGCAGCATTTCTAATTGTGTTCTGTCCTCAACCCGCATCTGGCTCCCCCCGTTTGATTTCTTCCAGCAGCTTCTTCATTTTCTCAGGTGACATTTTAGGATAAACCTTCTCATTTACGGTGATCGCTGGAGCCAGACCGCAGGCTCCCAGACAAGAAACGGTCTCCACCGTAAAAAGTGCATCCTCCGTGGTATGCTTTTTCGCATTTAGTTTTAACGTCTTATATAGATAATCCAAGATAGGCATTGACTTTCTTACATGACAGGCTGTGCCATCACATATTTTGATAATGTATTTCCCTTTCTCCTCAAATGAAAAATTTTCATAAAAACTGGCTACACTGTAAGCTTTTGCCTCTGTTATGCCAATCTCTTTCGCCACATATGTCAGCAGTTCCGGGGGCAGATACCGGTATTCCTCCTGAATGTCCTGAATGATTGGTATCAGCGACCGCTCCTCCCGCGTATGCATCTCAATGATTTCATCCGCCTTTTTGTAAAATGATTCCCCTAACATGTACTACCTCCTTTTGTGAATATTGCTATTTTTTTATGTTTGTCCATGATATCTTTTGTTATATTTTAACATTATATCTTTTTTTATTCACATCTAAAACCCATATAACGGTATATGTTTTTCTATATGCAGGAGAAATCATAAATGGCACCTAAACTACCTAAGCATAATAAACAACTTTGATAGAATAAATGCCACATCCAAGTCTATTCCAGCACCGTGGGAAGGACCAGTTAAATATTGTAACAGGACCTGTCAGCATACCTTTAACCGGTTTTTCTGTCAGACTCTGAGTATATACAGTGTATTCTACTGTCATGGGCCGGCTTCTGGATACATCTCCCAGACAATAGAAGGCTTTATAAATCATGTCCCCTAGGACTGTACCCATGCTTTTCCGCGAACAGGAATTCATCCAGACACTCACCAAAATATTCCACCATGTCATTGCGCTCATATTTCCCATGTACCAGTATATCCAGGCCGATTTCTTCCTGAAGCCGGACACATTCTTCAATCTTTTTCCGTATAAATTTTTATATAATCACTGAAAGCGCCTGCTCAGATATAAAATCCCAGCGGCGCTCCCCATGTTCTCAACAGGGATGCGGGCAGCATCCCCAAATCGCAGTTATATTGCAAAATAGAAAAATAACAGCATTACAGGAAATCTTTGCATCTAACCAGCAGATCAATCTTTTTCCATTGAGTATCCTCATCAATACAATTGCCCTCCTCAACAGAAGCAAATCCGCACTGTGGTGACAAGGCGATATTGGCGCCCACAACTTCTTTCGCCTTCATGTATCTTCGTTTAATCTCATCGTAGCTTTCCAATACGGGGTTTTTGGTTGAAATAAGTCCTGCAACAAAGGTTGCTCCAGTCCCTTTTAATATGGACCAGGGTTCAAAGGAACCCGAACGTTCATCGTCATATTCCACAAAGAATCCGTCATAAGGAATCTGGCTGATAATCGGTGCCACGGAATCATAAAAACCGGAAAAAAGTGGATTCCCTTTAAAATTACCCTTACAGAAATGTGTTGCAATCACCATATCCGCCGGCCTGTCTTCCAAAGCCCTGGTGGAAACACGCTTGAACCACTCCAGCACTTCTGATTTTTTATATCCAAGGGATTCAACCTTCTTCAAAAATTTTTCATCAATCATGTAGGTCCAGGAAGTATCGTCAATCTGAAGGTACCTGCATCCATGTTCATACAAATCTTTTATGGCATCCTGATATGCAAGAGCGATGTCTTCAATCAATGCATTTATATTGCTGCCGTAATATGGTACCTCTTTAATCCCCATCTGAAGATAATTATCTACCAGCATCATATTGGGACCGGAAATACATTTTTTTGCTGTCACACCCGGATATTTTTCAGCCTCGCAGAGAAGAAAATCAAACGCCTCAATCTCCGGATGCACACGTTCCTGACTATAAGAAATTTTTCCGGTAATATATCCAAGTTCTATATGATTCACCACACCGTTGCGTTCCTTGTCCAAATGCTTTGTGGTAAAACCGTCAAATTCCTTAAGCCAGTCCAGATGCCACCACCTTCGTCTGAATTCACCATCTGTCACAAATTCAAGGCCATGGGAAACCTCCGTCGAAACCAGTTCTCTAATAGCCTCATCTTCAATTTTTCTCAACTCTTCCAAGGACAGATTGCCGTCTGCATATTTTTGTCTCGCCTTCTTAATCTTCCCAGGTCTTAAAAATGACCCCACAATATCGTATTTAATATTTAACATCTCATACCTCCATACTTTATTATAAATTCAATATTATATTCTATCTGCCAGTCAGCCCACTTTGTGACATCTCACCCAATGACCTTCTTGGATTTCTTTCATCTCCGGCGTCCTGCTCCGGCATACATCCACACAGTCCGGGCATAGTTCCTCATAGGGGCATCCACCAACAGTTCCTCCGTAACCGGATTTCTCCGGAATGTATTCTGAGTACTTGGCCCCGCATGCTTTAAATAGCCTTTTTGTATATGGATGACAGAGCGTACTAAACATATCAATATGTTCAATATCTTCCACAATCCATCCGCCATACATAACAGAAAGGCTGTCCGAAAGATAATAAATTGCTTCCAAATCATGGGAAACCAGTACCTGGGTAAGTCCATTTTCCCTTCCGAGCATTTCCAGCAGTTTCATGATTTGTGCCTGCACTGATACATCCAGGCTGCTTAAAGGCTCATCTAGCAAAAGAATCTTCGGCTCCGCAGCCAGCGCTCTTGCAATGCAGATCCGCTGAAGCTGTCCTCCGCTGAACTGGGCCGGATATTTTAAAAGGTCCGCAGCGGACAGACCAACCTGTTTTATGAGTGCGGCTGTCTGCTGTCTGCGCTCCACCTTGTTCATATGGGTAAAATTTCTAAGTGGTTCGCCAATAATCTCTTCGGCCGTTGCATACTGATTCACTGCATTCATACTGTTCTGAAATATCATCTGTATTTCATTCCGCTTCCTTTTCATCTGCAATGCTACAGGCTCCCCCTTGTAAAGAATCTGTCCGCTGCTCGGCGTTTCCATCCCGGCAAGCATACGCATTAAGGTACTTTTACCGCAACCGCTTTCCCCCACAATCCCGTGGCACTCTCCTGTATGAATCTTAAGTGACAGGTTATTAACAGCATACACTTGTCCTTTTCCTGCACATCGGTATCTGCGGCTTATCATATCAGCTTCCAGCATGGTATGCTTATGTATCATCCTCATCCCTCCCCGGCCCGAAAACAACGAACCTGATGATTCACCGGACCATGTTTTAAAAGTTTTGGACACGATTGCCTGCATAATTTCAGAGCATCTTTACACCGGTCAGCGAAAGGACATCCTGGGACTTTTTCTTTGATTCCCGGCGGATATCCCTCCATAACCCGGACTGCTTCTTTTGAAAATACGGGCCTTGAGGCCAAAAGCCCTTTCGTATAAGGGTGCAAAGGATTTTCCAGCACCTCTGATACCGGGCCCTGCTCTATCACATACCCCGCATACATGACACAAAGATCATCTGAGATACTCTGGATTACCCTTAAATCATGGGATACCATAAGTACCGTCAGCCCCTGCTCCCTTTTCAGCTCTCCCAACAAGCCTAAAATTTCCCATTGAGTGGTGATATCCAATGCAGTGGTCGGTTCATCAGCAATCAAAAGACGCGGTTTTCCTAAAAGTGCAAGGGCAATCATGACCCGCTGCAGCATACCTCCGCTTAACTGGAATGCATAGCTTTTCAGTACCCGCTCTGGCTCCCGGATTCCCATCCTGATTAAAAGGGCTGCTGTCCGCTCCAATATCTCCTGACGGTTCTGTGAAAAGACACCTGCCATTTCCAGAAAATGTCCCCTCAATGTCATCCGCGGATCAAATGCACCAGCCGGATCCTGTGCTATAAAACCCGCTGCAGTACCGCAAAATCCCGGACGTACGCCATCCTTTCCCGCGATAATCCTGTGCCCTTCAAATAGTATGCTCCCTTCTGTTTCCCACTCGTCTTGATCTAAAAGTCCAAGTATACAGTGGCATAGGAGTGTTTTCCCGCAGCCGCTTTCTCCAATAATCCCCAGGTTTCTTCCCGCACATATAGAAACAGAAACCCCATTCACTGCGGTAAAACGTCTCTTTCCCTCCTTTAACGCCACCCTGATATCATCCAGCCGCAAAAGCTCTGTCTGATTGTGTAAATGCATGCCCTTATCTCCTCATCTTTCCGGCAATCTCCTGAATTCTGTCACCCAAACCATTTGTAAATATCACCACTGCCAAAATGCAGAGACCAGGCCAGAACATCATGGAGGGATCCGTGCTTATGAAGGAACGTCCGTCCTGAATCATCATCCCCCATTCCGGGCTGGGAGGCGCCGCCCCGAATCCCAGGAAGGAATATCCCGCTAGGGCAGTCAGGGCAGTTCCAAAATTAATGGTCGTCACAGACAGCATCTGCATACGGATAGCAGGAAAAATCAACGTTGTGATTATAGAAAACAAACTGCTTCCTGCCATCCTGGAAGCCAGTACAGCCTCCTTTTCACGCTCTGCCTTTGTCAGATTCCTTGCGACCCTGGCATACCAGACCCATCTGGTAGCCAGCATTCCCAGGCACAGTTCAAAGAGTCCAGTTCCCAGAAGACTTACCACCACCAATACAATGACAATACCGGGAAAAGCCCGCACAGCGTCACATATTCCCATAAAAATCCGGTCCGGCAGCCCACCCGTATACCCGGATAGCATGCCGAGCATGGTCCCTGTCACAGATGATATGACAGTAATCAGAACGGCATAACCAAGAGACAGTCTGGAACCGTAGAGTATTCGCGACAATATACACCGGCCCATATGGTCCGTCCCCAGCGGAAACATGCTTGATATTCCTGCAAACCTGGCTGTATAATGGATCTCGTTGGGATCATTTGGGGACAGACATGGGGCCAATACAGCCGCTATTGCAAACAGAATCAGCATGAACAGGCAGAAAAGACATACCCTGTCCTTTATTAATTTCCGGAACATAAATCCACCTCACCTCTCCTCCCCCTCAAAACGGATCTGGGGATTCATCGCCGCACACAATATATCCATGCCTAAATTAAGCAGTGTATATACCACCGCAATCACCAGTATATATCCCTGGATGACCGGATAGTCCCTTCCAGCAACAGCGCTGACAATCAGCCTCCCCATTCCCGGCCAGGCAAACACATTCTCTACAATTACAGCTCCGGACAGCATACTTCCAAGACTTAATCCCAGGGTTGTGAATACAGGATTTAATGCGTTTGGGAGTACATGTCTCCACAAAACTGTATTCTTCTTCAGGCCCCTTGCCCTGCCATAGACCGCATACCGCCTGCCCATATTCTCTACAATCCCACCTCTAATCATCTTTGTATACATGGCGATATAAGAACAGGCAAGGGTAGCTGAAGGTAACACCAGATGGCTGAAAGTCTCTGCTCCCTGCACAGGAAGCAGCTTAAGTTTCAGCGCAAACAATTCAACCAGAAGGAACCCCAGCCAGAAGGACGGCATGGAACTTCCGAGAAACGTAATCCCTCTTATAAGCTGATCTCCCGCGCTGCCTGGCCGCTTTCCCGCCATAATCCCCAACGGAAGGGACAGTACCGCTATCCAGACAGCGGACATGGCTGTCAGGATCATTGTATATCGGAAACTGATTAGCAGCTGTCCGGACACAGGCTTTTTAGTCATAAATGATACACCTAAATCCAGACACACCACCCGCCTTAGCCAGGCAGTATATTGGAATATGACCGGCCGGTCCAGCCCTAATTCCGCCCGAACTTTTGCCAGAGCCGCATCTGTTACCGGAGCATTGATAGAATTCAGGTAAGCAAACGCTGCATCTCCTGGCATCAGCCGCACCAGGGCAAAGGCTGCAATGGAAACCAGGAATAAAAGCACTATCATACCAACCAGTCGTTTCTGTATATATTTCCCCATATTTCTTCCACCTTAAATGGCCATATCTATTCTCTCACCACGCTCCCCACTGGCATCACATCCTTGCCATCGGTCAGGTCAAGTCCCTTAAGACTGCTATCATATACCGCCAGGGTGGAGGACACAGTCAGCGGTATATAGACAGCCTGTTCCTTAAAGGATTCCATGATATATGTAAAATCCTCCTTCAGCTTATCCTCATCAATCTCACTCAGTGCCTCGTTCATAACCTTATTGAGCTCTGCCTTATTGTCCATTCCCTTCTGTACCGTACTGAACTTATCTCCATCGCTTCTCATGGCGGCCAGTGTGGCGAAAGGTTCGTAGGAACCACCCCAGGAACTGTAGAGAATCATATCAAAATCCCCTTCTTTCCACTTCTTCCTGAACACCTGAGAATCCTCCTCGCAGATATTCAGTTTGACCCCCACTTTTTTATACTGTTCCTGAAGCACCAGCCCGATATTTTTTCCATTTTTAAAAACAGTATCATACAGCATATCCACTTCCAGGGTAACTCCATCCTTTGTCCGGTAATCGCTGCCTGATTCCAGATTCCAGCCTGCAAGCTCCAGGATTTCTGCTGCTTTTTCCGGTTGATATGGATACCCATCGGTACCGGTCTGTGTAAGTGTTACGCTGTCCGCAAAATAAGATGATGCCGGTTTTTGCAGACTGCCATAGACATACTCAGAAATCACAGTATTATCGGTTGCATATTCCAAAGCCTGACGCACGCTCACATCTCCCAGCATATCACCTGCTGTATTCAGGCTCAGACTTGTCACCTGCGTGCCCTCTGCCATCTGGGTACCGAATCCCAATTTTCCCAGTTCATAATACGCATCCGCAGAAAGACCATCATTTACATCAATATACATATCGATTTCGCCAGCTTTCAAGGCGTTTACAACCGTGTCCATATCCGGGATTACTTCTACCTTTACATATTTGAATGACGGCTTCTCACCCCAGTAATATTCATTTCTCTCAAAAATTGTATACTGGTCCTGGACATACTCTTTTACTGTCCACATACCTGTACCCACTGGCTTCTTTACGCCATCCTTATAAATATTCCCTGACTCCGGAAAGGCTGCCCTGCCCGCAACCGTCAGCGGCCTATTAAAACTCATATCCGACAACAATGAGTTGCAGGGATTTTTTAAATTCATAATCAGGGTCGTGTCGTCCGGCGTATCCATGGTATCAATCTCCTCCAGGCACTGAAGGAAGGAGTACCCATCCTTATTATCAATTACATCCTGGATATTTTCCTTTACCAGCTCCGCATTCAGGTCAGATCCATCGCTGAACTTCACGTTTTTCCTCAAATGGAATGTATATGTTTTTCCATCCTCTGAAATCTCCCAGTTCTCTGCCAGCTCCGGTACAATTTTACCGTTTACCAATGCAGTTAGTCCATCATATACCCAATCCTGAGCATACATGGGTGAAGACATGGTGTGAGGATTCATATCCCCAAGGTCCTTGGGATAAGCCAGAACCAGTGTAGACTTCTCCTCTGACTGCAATGCTTTTGTTTCCGCATTTTCGTCTGTATTCTCCTCTACCGCGCTTTCTGCCTGAACAGCTGTCTCCGTTACTCCTTGCGTACTCCCGGCTGTACAGCCAGCGGACAGCAGTGTCGCCATCAGTATCACAGCTGGTATCAGCATGTTTCTTTTCCTCATTCCTTTTTCTCCTCTTTTAAGATTATTTGGGGCATTTGTCATCTTCACCGTCTCAGTTGAACGAGGCGAATTTTTTGTACAAAAAAAGCCCTGTTCAGGGCAAATGACAATACAAAAACAAAGAGTTTCCATGAAGAAACTCCCCAATCCGGCTCCGCTTACCCTGGAGCGCCGCCGTTTTTCCTATCAGGCAGGTCTCCTGGCTTATGCATCTTCAATCCCCCCACCTTCTCGCAAATATATGCAATGGTCTGTCCGGAGGTTTCTCCACATTTACAGTGACCGGTTCGCTCAGGATTTTCACCTGATTCCCTTTTCACCCTTTGCAGCTGTTAAACCCAAAGGTGACCTGATACGGTTATGTTCGTATCCGACTATAACAAAATAGCCATGGTCTGTCAAGAATATCGTACATCAAAACCAGAATTCCTTTTCAATAACTTATTCATAAGATGAGTATAACCCGTTAATCCATACCTGTCCGCAATCTTCTCACAGTCCAGGTATTAATACTTTTCCTCCTTCCTTTTCTGTTCCTCAATACGTTCCTTTCTCTTCTTTTATTCGGTTATCTGCGAACCTATGCGATTCATTATTTTGGGGCCGAAGATACCTACATGTATAAAGAATCACTTCCCGGCATCGTAACTGTCATGGCTTATTCAACCGCTCTGCCTCCCTGATAAATGAATGGGAAATATAAAACTACCAAAAGTTCTTGACATCATAGCATGCATGATGTCAGTCCCCTTTTTGTATCATGTTCTTTCAGCGCTTCCATATCCAGGTCAAAATTTATCCCTTTCTTCTGCCTGCTATCCATGCACTAATTTCTTAGGAAGCCTGTAATCAGGTTTTCCTTTACTGAACCATTGTACCATATACATTCCTTTAAATTCGCAGAAAGCTCTGGTGATTCCTTTAGCGCAAAAATCGCCGCCCAAAAACGTCCATAATCCTTCTTTCTCCCTCTATCCTCATAGACCCGGACCACTCCCCTGTCTACACATTTCAAACCCTCAGACTCAAATATTTCGTCCGTCATGGCATATAATCTTTTCAAGACATCCTGCCCCAGCCTATCTATATCAAAGCTCAACTCAATTTTCGGCATCTATACATGGCCTCCCTTTGTTCTTTTATTTTAATTTCTCTGTTATTAATACGAACATCCTCTTTACTTTTAATCACAGATTCACATCCAATACCATGCCTGTCCTTAGCTGAATTTGAAGTTTGTTTTTCGATATCACACGTATCTCCCGAACAATCTGCCGTATGAAGATATTATCAAATTCGGCTCCTGTGGCCCCGCCTGTCTCACCTATGATTCGGCTGATTTCCTGGTCCAGATACTCATACTCGTCCCTTATTTTTTCCTGCTCTCGTATGCTTTCTCTCCTCCTTTTTAATTCGCTTATCTGTAATCCCAGCTTTCGCATTCGGTCGCTGTACCAGTTCTCACCACCATGTTCCCTGGCTGCCATGCCCACATAGTCCATAAGCTGGTCTCGCAGTTCCTCTATGGTTTTATCAATCTCTTCCTCTGTGCACGCTCCTCCAACAACCTTGGCAGCCCGGAGGATATCTTCCTTTACCCCGTTTAAGAAGTTTTCTTCCTCCTGGTCAATTGACAGGCTGTGCAGCTTTCCCATAATAGCTTCCTGGATGACCTCCTCCTTTAGCGTAGGTGATTCATGGCACCGCTTCGTCCCATGCTCCAGACGGTTGATGCAGCGCCATACGATTACCTTCTTCCCATTTTTTGCCCAGGTTGTCCTGCGGTAATGGGCTCCGCATTCATTGCACACCATGATTCCGGTCAGTGCATATTTAGAACTATATACGCCCTGGGCCGTCTTCCCTTTCCTGGTTCCGGCTTTTTTTAACGAGGAGCGTCGGGCAATCTCCTCCTGTATCTTGTAATAGACTGTCTTCGGGATGATTGCCTCATGATGATTCTTCACATAATACTGCTTCTGCTGGCCCGAGTTCTTCACCCTCCGTTTGGTCAGGTAGTCTGCCGTGAACGTCTTTTGTAACAGCACATCTCCCATGATTTTTTCATTGGTCAGTATGTTGTAGATGGTACCCGTACTCCATGTTTTCTTACCGGTAGTGGTTTCTATCCCTGCGTCCTCCAGTCTGTGCTTGATTCGTTCCAGGCTGTCCCCGTCCAGAAACCACCGGGCCATGTTTCGGATAACAGCCGCTTCCTCCTCCACGATGCACATCTCTCCGGTTGGCGCCTTCCTGAATCCATAGCTTCTCTGTCTTGTGGATTCCCCCTTTTCAAACTTTCTCGCATACCCCCACTTGACGTTGGTGCTGATGGCACGGCTCTCCTCCTGTGCCTGGCTGCTCAAGATGGTCAGTATCATTTCGGTTGAGTCATCCAGGGTGTTGAGGTTTTCCTTCTCGAAGTACACGGCCACGTTCTTTTCCTTGAGCTTCCTCACCCAGGAGATGCAGTCCACCGTATTCCTGGCAAACCGGCTGATGGATTTCGTAATGACCATGTCCACCTTCCCCTTCAGACACTGATCCATCAGCTGATTAAAATCATCCCTGCGGAAGGTATTGGTCGCGCTGCGTCCATCATCCGCGAAGACACCGGCGAATATCCAGTTGGGATTCTGCATGATGTGCCTGGTATAATATTCAATCTGTATGTCGTAACTGGACTGCTGCTGTTCCAGCTCCGTGCTGACGCGGCAGTATGCCGCTACCCGCAGCTTCCTGATTTCCCGGACCGACTCATCCGCCGGGTTCCAGGTGGCCGGGATGACCTCCACGATTCGTTCCGCCCTTGGCATGTAATCCCTCCTTTCTGGCTAATTCCCTAGTCTGACTTTCCCGTTTCATCCGGACGGTTTCTTCCAGCCTACTCTGTACCTGTACAAACAGTTCTTGTGTCACCAGAGCAGGAAATTTCTTGTCCCCCAGATAAACAGGGTTGGTGAGGATATTTCGGATACAGCTGTGGCTCCATGCTGGCTTTCCTTTCTGGTTGGGTATGGACTGGCGTATTAGCTCATTTGCCAGTGCTGTCAGCGACATCCCTTCTGCGTAGGATTGGAATAGCATCTGGACGATTAGACCGTATTGCTCATGGATGATTGGCATTTCCTGTGCATCCAGCCAGTATCCGAAGGGGACACAGTAGCGTATGTTCTTCGATTTCTTATCTTTTGTTGTTTTAATTTCTGGGTATTGAAGTACTGTCGCATTGTTTATCAGCTGAAATCTCAAGCTTCTGTCCGGCTGTACCTCTACCCTCTTGATGATTTTAAATATGGACGAATCAATTTTTTCTGCCTTGATGGAACCATCCAATCCCCGAAGGTAATCCTCTATCTGACAGGTCAATTCTGTCATCTTTATCTCTCGGTATCTCCTGGCAGCAATCTGAAAATATAGCTGCTCCATCCTTTTATAGTCTTCATTGCATTTGTTCCAGTCCCCATTTAATTCAGATTCCATGCGCTGTCTTTCTTTGATGATTCCGGTCAGTATCTTTTTCGTTTCCTCATGGTACAGGGCCGGCTCTGTTTTCATCCGCACAAGTGCTTGTAAGAACAGTCCATCCAGTTGCTTCTCTGTCAGGATGGGCATCTTACATGGTTCCTTCGTGGCCGGGTCATAATGCCTGCATTTCCAATATCGAATATCCCTTTTGTCACCTCTAACGCTCTGTTTATAGATGGAATATACCCCGCCGCAGCTGCTGCATATCAAACGGCCTGTATACATGGATGTTCCCTGGATGGAGCCGGATGGATGACGCTGGTTCCATAAATCCCGGGAGCGTTTCAGGCACTTTTGTACCCGTTCAAACTGCTCTTCTTCAATCATCCTTGGGTACGGCTCCACTCCCAGATAGTCCTTGTTACGCAATATTTTCCGGATAAGGGCGGGTGTCCAGGACGGTTTTCCACGGGTGGTAGGTGCCTTCCTGTCTTTTAGCATCCCGACTATCTTTTTGATGGATTCTCCTCCATCATATGCATCAAAGATAAGGTGTACAGCCTCACTCTGCTCTGGATTCATTCTCATGTATCCGTCAACCAGACGGTACCCGTAGGTGATATAGTTGTTCACATGGCATCCCTCCTGTCATAGGACTGGCTCATATAGGTTAAGTCCGCACCGCAGATGGAAGCCCAGCTCCCGTTCCTTTCCCACTGAGACTTCCCGGACCAGGAGGATAAACTGGTCACCATCGAACGCCTGCATCTTCCCATCATATCCCTGGAGCTGATGCAGGGTGGCCTGTAATCCTGTGATGGTATCCTGGTGGATACCTCTACTGTACAGCTGTTTCTCTTCTGACCTGCATCTGCTTAGCTCTCGTTCAATCTTCCGGCTCTCCTCAAAATAAAGAGCAGAGTCGATACACTCATTTGCTTTTAACTGCCTGAGTATATGTCTCTGCTCTTTTAGTTCCAGTTTCTTTTGATTTAAGGTACCCAATGCCTCATAAAGTCCATTGGTTTCCTGCATCTTCTTCATCCCCCGGATGACCGGGTCCAATATCTCGTCCGCATGCTCTTTCAGGGTGTTGAATGTATTTACAAACATTCTTTCTATATCCGCTTCCCATATCTCATTGGTATAGCACTGGCATGCCTCTGACCGGTGGCCCGGACATCTCCACTTGATGGACACTCCCTTTCGTCTCTGCTCCTTCTTACGGATGAACGTTCTCCCACATTCCCCGCATACCACCTTTCCGCTTAGGATATAAGTTTCTCCACTCCCACGCGGGTTCATCCTGGCCTGTCTGCCAAGACGGTGCTCCTTTATCTGTTGTAACCGCATCTGCTCATCCCTGCTCAGGATACCCTCATGGTCATCCCTTATAAAATACTGTGGCTTCTTCCCACGGTTTTTCTCTGTCCGGTACGGCACCGTCCCAGTCGAATAGGTTTTCTGGTGAAGGCAGTCACCCACTGTTTTCTCGTTAAACAAAATCCGCAGGACCGCCTCGGAGGACCAGAGCCCACCATACGGCGCCGCTACTTGGTTCTGATTCAGGCATTCGGCTATCCTCACCCCACTCATTCCGTTCATGTACATACTGGCCATCCTGCGGACCCATGCTGCCTCATCCTTCTTGACAGCCAGCTCCTTCTCTTCATCCTTATCGTAACCATACGGCCGCCTGCTTATCACGAATGTACCATGTTTGAACCGGTTCACCGCTGACCAATGGACGTTTTGGGATATGTTCTCTGACTCCTGCTGTGCAACCGCACCGTATATAGTCAGTATCCCTTCACTCTCCTCCGTCATGGTATTCAGGCGTTCCTTCTCAAAATACACACTTACCCCTATTTCCTTCAGATGGCGGACCGTGGATAAGGTGTCCACTGTGTTCCTGGCAAACCGGGTGATTGATTTGGTCAGTATGAGGTCTATCCTTCCTTTTTCACATTCCTCCAGCATCCGCCGGAAGTCCTCCCTCCCCCATCGGCTGGTTCCGCTTATTCCCTCGTCCGCATATATCCCGCAGAATTCCCAGGCCGGATTTTTCTGGATAAGTCCTCTATAATACTCCATCTGTGTGTCGTAAGAGTGATACTGGCCATCGTCATCCGTGCTCACACGGCAGTATGCACACACACGAATGCTTCGTATCTGGTATCCTGTATGCTCTGGTATGGTCTTTGGGATGCACAATACTTCTGCCACTTGCTGTACCTCCTTTCCTCCGTTTTCAACAAGACACATTACCACACTTCCTGCACCATATCAAGTATCAGTTCTCCAAATCTTCACATTTTTATACAACATGTTGGGAACATATCCTCTGGTACTTCCGAAGGACCATGTCATACATGACAGGGTCAATCAGTCTTTGGCGCAGCAGCTCATCCAGTATCTTCTGTACTTCTCTGAATCGCAGGTGTGGAAGCAGCTCAATTGTTTCCATAGTTCCTCCAGGAATACTCTATTTCCATCTCACGGATTTCTTCATGTGTATCGCTCCTGAAGCTGTTATGGGAATGCCCATCTGTAACACCTTCATCCATTCTGGCCTCGTTCCATTCCACATCCATGCAGTCATCCCGGAAGAACGGCTGCATGATCTGGCATCGAACCCACCTTCTCTCTGTCTCTTATTTGTGCTTCTATTTGACACTACTCCCCGAAGCTTGTCCAGAAGGATACCTGGACAGGGCAGCCAGTCCGCCTGCCTGCAGCGTACAGGCATCATAGGAATTCCACCTCCTCCGGGTTCTCCGGGGGCCGCCCTCATTGCGTGGTCCCCGGCCAAGGGGGCTGTGACTGGACGGAAGTATCATTGTCAGCTGTCCGGGATTATGGCGATTCAACCCTGCTTATGATTGATTGGGAGTCGGGTGTGTGCCGCTCTTGCCTTAAGATGTAACACACATTCATGGACAGGACCATGTCCTGCAGGCAGTCATCGCGCACCCCTCACGTCGCTTTCGTTCCTCACGACCGGACAGCCAATGTAACGGATTGGCTGGATATGAAGTTGTCAATGTACGACGGACGGCTTACTCCCGTCCTTTTATTCAGGCCTGTATGAATCATTTTTTCTTTTGTGGATTATCATATATCCAGTCTCCCACTTAAGAGATGGACCGGTTATACCCCATTCTCTCCTTCCATTTCGGGTTTTCAAAAAATACCCCTCTACTATTTAAAAGCCGAAAAATAGGCCTCCTGATAACCAACTACTTACAAAAACTTGATTAACTTACCATAAATTCTTTTGCAGTCTTTCCCTTTAAAATGCCTGCCAAAAAATATCCCCCTACTTTTAGAGGTAAAAAAAGGGCCTCCTGATAACCAAACTTTTTCTTAAATATATATAAACTTCTCTGAAACGCAGGTATTGAAGCAGCTCTTTTCTTCCTTCTTCAGATAACTTCGTTGGGTCAACCTCCCCTGTATTCATACATTCCCCTCTCATGAATAGGCAATTTCCATGGGAATGGACTTATGTTTTTCTTTACAATTGCATGGACGATCCAGTTCCTCATCCCTGTACCATTCCCTTCTAAAAAAACATCCCCTACTACTAGTGGTAAAAAATAGGCCTTCTGATAACCAGATTTCTTCTTACGATTTTCTTAAGATACACAAGTTCGGTATACAACCAGGCTTGCAGATTACATTTCCAGAAAAGATTCCCCCGCGACTCATGGTAAAAAACAGCCCTTTGATAGCCAAGATTAATTGCAAAAACTTTTCAAGCCACCTTGAATACTCTTATCATCTGCCCTTTGAAAATATCGGCTGAAAAAAATACCCCCTCACTATTAGTCCAGTTTCAGACCCCTTTTGATAACCTCAAAAAGCCAATTTCGTTAAAAGTGCACATACAACTTTAGTTATTTTTACTCGGATTATCACGCCTCAAATGGTTTATATTCTTTCCCTCTGTACTAGATATTCCATTGGGTA
>ERZ791929.137-NODE-137-length-86054-cov-27.482180_pt1 | contig 86054 bp, 94 predicted proteins | sample MGYA00510129_ERZ791929 | MGnify/ENA primary metagenome ERZ791929 (study PRJEB30046, sample SAMN00792049) | human gut metagenome | study: EMG produced TPA metagenomics assembly of the A metagenome-wide association study of gut microbiota in type 2...
TTTATCATAGAAGACCTTATAAATCTTTAATTACAGAAAAACTTTCACAGACTCTATTAGGAGGCTAGTTGTCTACAGTCTGAGAATATTTTCCTCATTCTTTTTTCCAGCCATCCTTTCTAAATATCTTCAAAAACTCATTCAACTATTCCAATTGATTGCACCGATAATGTTTTGCAATAAAAAGATATTTTCTCTTTTATCTCATACTCTTTCTTCCCCTAATTGTTTCTATTCTTCATCTTTTACTTTCGTTTTTTTCACTTTTTATCAAGTTTCTCTGTTGCTTTTTCCGATACTTCTTCAATGATATCTGTAACATCCGCAATCGCCTTTTTTGTTTTTCCCACGCCCTGCTCAAGCCAGCCCTCAGCTTTAGTCACAGTATCTCCGGTGAGATCCCCGACAATCTTCTTAGTTTTTCCTTTCAACTGATCTGTAAGACCTTTATCCACCATATTTTATCCCCCCTTTCCTTATATTTTAACATCGTTAAACATTAATAATATCCTTTACTTCAAGCTATCACCAATGCACTCAATTGAAACAGCCAAATAGCTTCAGAAAAACTCATTATCCTGAGAGAAGCACTGTTCATTTTCAACACTAATCGCTTTTTTCTTTCACATCAGTCTGCCACATATACCTTAATACATTGTTCCCAGTAATATTCCCTACAATCTCTTTTATCTGCTCATTTAATTCATCATAATCAGTCCTCCACTTCTTCCAGGCGGACACCACCATACTCCCAAAGTTCCTTTCTTAATTCATCCATATCCAATTCTCCTTTCTGCCACTGCTCATAATAGGACAAAACATAATTAATAAATTCTGGCATCCGTTTGGTGTAGGATTTGTTCCAGTAATGGTCCATTAAAACTTTCAAAGGCAAAGTTAATAACAGAAGCATAGCAGTATTGATCGCTTCCTCCATCGCCTCTTGCCTCATGTGATCCAGTTCATCCTCAACTCTTTCATGAACCATATGATTGAGCTGTTCCCTCGTCAGATTATATGTAGCTTTCTTTTCTTTCCTCTCATTTTTCGCATTTCGCCGTCTCTCTGCACGCCCCATTTTTCCTTCTCCTAAACTGTATAAAACTATTGAGCAACGACCTAATGATTGAATCAGCCACTCCTGATGTCCCACTCTCCAAGTTGTTCATAAAACTTGTTTGGGATGATTCTGGGCTCTCCCTCTTACTACCCTCGCAATGCAAAAATTTCCCTCTTTCTCTGAATCAATCATTTCTATATCTAGCGGGCTTTCCCATGAAATTATTTCTTCCTCCATATCTAAAGGCAACTTTTTGGACCACAGCCCACAGTAAACAATAGAATTAAAACTATTATCTTAAAAATGAATAGTACAATGTTCCGTATTTTGGCTTATATCTAGCAAGGACAACTTGTTTCTTTCACGGCAGAATAGTCCTATAACAAGCTCGTTGTGTTCCCGAATATGATTTTTATAGTACCAGTGAAGGAGCCCTATATACTCGTCCAGCTAACTCACTGTTCAACATGTACAGACTACGTGGATCACTTCCATACAGTTCCATTTTAGTAATCTGTTCTGACGAACTTTTTTCTTCCTCTCCCTGTTCTTTAATAAACCAATTCAAGAATTGCATAGTGCGAAAATCATTCACTTTCTGAGCCTCTAAGTAGATTTCATTAATTAATTCTGTTACATATTTTTCGTGCTCCAGACTAAATTTTAACGGATCTATCAAAGTTACAAATATTTTTTCTGATTTTCCAATCGTCCCCAATGCAACATCCATATCATTATTATGAAGATATTTATACACCAGCATAGCATGGTCCTGTTCCTCGCGCGCCTGTATTTGATACCAGTTTGCAAATCCATCCAATCCCTTCTTCGTGTAAAAATTTGCAATATCTAAATACAAATATGCAGAATAGAATTCCTGATTAATCTGATTATTAAGTAAATCTGCAATTTTTTTGTTCATCATAAATTCCTCCTAGTCTATTTATCATAAATTTGCTTATATATTAGTATTATTCCTCAACAAGAACATGTAATTTCCCCCCAACCTGCCGACACTGTTCGATTGCTTTGGTGATACCTTGAAATAAAATGATATACTCATCCGCTAACTCATGAGAATCTTCCTGATTCACAAACTCTCTTTCTGCCTGGAGCTGTAGCTCGCTTAAGAAATCGCTCAGTTTTACAACTTCCAGGTAGATATCTGAAATCTGTTTTCTTGCATTTTTTGCTCTTTTGTTTGGTTTCATTACAATTCTTCCTATTTTGTTGTCTATTAAAAAACACTTTACACTTGGCTTCTAGCTACTTCTCTACCATACTCATCATGCGCATTAATTCCAGTGCACTTCTAAAATGTACTGTAATCCCTTTTGTAAGTTTCCCTCTCACACTTCACTGCAAACTGGCATTCTGCCTGTATTTCACCCAAATCACAAGCAGTTCTTTAGCATTTGCTACCCGTTCGTAAGCAATCCCTCCTCCACCAACCTCACCATCTGCTTTCATGTTTTGCTCAGGAGGGTCTGAATAGGATTCCCTATACTGTTTCTCCATTTCCCTGCTAAAAAAACGGAGTTCTGTTGTCGCTCTCGGGGTATTCAGCCAATTGCATATTTGATCTATTTTTAATACCATATCTCCAATCCCGTTGAACGGAATATTCTCCTTGAAATTATGATTATAAATATCTCCATACACGCCATGCGCCGACACTCCATGGATGCAGAGCAGAACAATAGCCGCTCTGTCAAACTTATCTAAATCTTTCATCTTCAGCGTTTCTAATCTATCCCGCAATATTCTTTCTCCCATCCCTTCGTTCCTCTCACTTACCCGACTTAACAGTCTTCTTATCATCCCTTATAGGTTATATCTGACGCTCCAAACAGCAATCCTGTAATCTCTTTACTTAACTGTTTCTCCAACTGCTCTTTACTCGATACGGTGATCATACTCCCCATGTTTTTCACATTCTTGTGTTCCTCTCCAAAAAAGAAGACTTTTGTATGATTGGGATCTTTTGTAATGGTATTGACAAATTCGTCATATTTTTGTTCACAAAAAACATCCGCTACCACAACCAAATCGAATCCGCCTGGCATAAATTTCATTCCGCGAAAGATAACATCCACATTTTTCGTTAATGTAATCCCCAGATTACACTTTGTTTTACCCCTAAAAGCATATAAAAAATTTCTGCAATCCCATAAAAGCTTATTGCTATATGCCAATACGGCTATGTTTATCTTCACTTCACCTGTTGCCTTAAACTGCATTCTTATTTCTCCCTAAATCGCCCAGTTCCCAGCGTCTCTCTCCTTTCAGTTCTTTTGGAAGAAGAGTTCTCTTTCCCTTGCTATCAGATTGTGTTTTTACCTTTCAAATATCCCCACATCCTCTGGGGATATCGCATAAATATGTTCGGATATCTTTAAGATATTTCCATTTTGGCTGTATATCGCCCCTGATAGAAAATCCACAATCCTCTCCTCATTTTTTCCTTCTGCCTGCTCCAAGGATAGAATCACTGCATCTCCATCTAAAAATCGTTCGCATATCTCCTGGACATCATCCATCGTCCTCGGCTTATAGGTTACTATATTCAGCAGGAAATTGCCTTCGTTCTCTTCCATTCTATTTCCAAAAAGTCCCGCTCTCTCTTCCCTGTCATCGGCATCCTCATAATGCCACAGGTTCAAACGATCCATTATCTCGCTCAGCATGTTTTCAGACACCACCTTATATGCCCCCACTTCTCTATCCCATCATGCGATTCCAGCTAAGACAGAGAAACATTTTTATAAAGGAGGGAGTTCCCTGCATTTGATGCTGAGATTCCCTCCCCCTTGATTTCTTAAATCATTCCTAACTCTGCGCACTTTATTTTGCAGATAACGCCGCCATTGTTATGTAGTTATAAGGCTGATTAAAATGAGGAAGGAAAAAGAGATCTAAAAGCTTTAGCTGATCAATCGTCACTTCCTGTTCAATCGCCAGAGAAAACATGTGGATCCCCATTGATATGTCCTCGGTTGATGCCATCTGGGCCCCGACAATCCGGCGTGAGTTCCTTTCATATACAATCCGAACTTTTACCTTCGCATTCTTCTTCATGAACCCCGGTCTTTGCAAATCTTCAAAATCCGTATAGGTAACATCCAACCCGCTTTTTTGTGCGGCCTTTACACTCAATCCAGTAGAAACCATATGATAACCAAATACGGAAATTCCATTGGAGCCCTGAACCCCAGTCTCCTCCAATGCGGTTCCCCCCACATTATGACCCGCTACAATCCCGGAACGTACCGCATTCGTTGCCAATGCAATGTAGGTTTTTCTCTTCAATGCATTGGAATAAATTGCAGCGCAGTCCCCTACTGCATATACATCCGGATCACTCGTCCGTTGATGACGATCCACACAGTATGCTCCATTTTTGAATAACTTCAGATGTTCCATTCCTAGCACGGTATTCGGTCTGAAACCAATCGCGCTGATCACCAAATCCGTTTTATATTCTCCATGGTCCGTTACAATCCGTTCCACCGAGGTTGTTCCCAAAAACGCAAGGACCTGTTCTTTGAAATGCGTCTCAATTCCTTTTTCTTCTAAAAGGCGGTCCATATCTTTTGTGAACCATTCATCATAGTAGCTCGCTAAAGAGGTGTCTGCAATGTCAAACAGCTTAACCTTTTTTCCTCTTCGGATTGCCGCTTCTGCAATCTCAACGCCAATATACCCCGCTCCTATCACGGCTACATGTTGCACATCCATGCGGCCAATTAAGTGGTCTACATTCTGACCGTCCTGAAACAGCTTCAAAAAGCTGATATGTTCCAGATTCTGACCTGGCAAATCCGGAGCAATAGGAAGGGAGCCCGTTGCCAGAATCAACTTATCATAAGACTCCTCAAATGTTCTTCCATCCGTCTTTTCACAGAAAACAACCTTTCTTTCAAAGTCAATCTTCCTTACCGTTGTCTCCATATGGACGGAAGCTCCCTTTTTTTCAAAATCTTCTTTTTTTGTGTAAAATAAATCCTGATAGGAGTCGATCTGCCGGCCAACCCAAAGGGCTGTCCCACACCCCAAGTAACTGATATTGGTATTCTGGTCAATCATAACGACCCGATGATCCGGATAATGGTCCAAAAGTGTATTAGCTGCTGCAATTCCTCCATGATTGGCTCCTACAATCACTGTCTTCATCAAAGGTTCCTCCCGTTCTCTAATCAAACGAAGTCCTGGCTCCGCTTGTGTGGCTTCCATCCTGTTACCTGCTGTTCACTGCCCGTTTCAAAGTTGACCCCGCTTTAAACACAGGGATTTTTCTGGCCTTTACTTCCATTTCTTCTCCTGTTTTCGGATTCCGCGCCATTCTGGCCTTCCGGTCTGCCACAGAAAACACACCAAATCCAATCAACGAGACATTTCCTCCGGAAGATAATTCGCTATGTATGACATCCATCAGTCCATTCAAGGCTTTTTCACTCTGTTTCATTGTCAGACCACTTCCTGATGACATGCGATCCACCAATTGTCTTTTGTTCATTTTGTGACATACTCCTTTCTCACCACCGCCATAATCGCTTTCGTTGCAGCCAATCCATCTCTCGTTCCAAATACCATTCCAGTTTTGCTTTGTTAGCTACAGAGATTACCTTTTTCTCGTATCCTTTAAGGACTTCCCCTGTCCCCATAAAGAACACCTTCGCACGACTTCTGCGCCCTTCCAACTGCTCGATAAACATCTGATACTGATACAGATTCAGTGGCGCTGCTACGATAATAAAGTCAGGCTTTCTGTTAAAAGGCCTGATGCTTTGAAGAAGGGCTCCTTTGCTGGTTGTTAGGACCACCTCTATCTTGTAATGATTGCGCTCCGCGAAATCACACAACTTATCTCTGTAATACCAAAGGGTATCCGTATCCCCCGATAATACGGCGATATAAATACAGCTTCTTTTTAACCATGGAAACACGTTTCTCCCCCCGCACTTCTCTACTCTACCAATTACAGAACCAACCTTGTTTCTCACTCATCTCCTATTTCTTATGAAAAGCATAGGGGATGCCACTGATAGCAGCACCCCCAGCTAAAATCTTACATCTGAATCGGATGGTTTTTAATGGTTTTTCCCATCCCAGACTCCATTCTGATCAACAAAGTAATTGTCTGGTGTCATCTCGTTCTGATACATAGAGCCGTAAGGCCTTCTATTATGATTGTCATAATACCAGTAACCATTCTCTCTCTGGAAATAGGTCTGTTCTGGAACCAGAGGCGCTTCCGTGAAGTAGTAGTACTTTCCTGACAGGGAAACCCAGCCATCAAGCATAGCTCCGGTCTTTTCATCCAGGTAATACCACTTTCCATCCATTGGCTCATGGTACCAGCCCTTATGAAGAATACCAAGATTTCCGTCTGATACGGCATGGGTATGATACCACTTTCCATTCTGGCTCTTGATCCAGCCAAACTCCATAATTCCATTGGCATCAAACTTAAACCAGCTGAATCGTCCTTCCTCATCCTTTGCATATGGATTTCCAATGAACATCCAGCCATCTTTCGCCATGACACCGGAGGACGTTGTATAGGTCCATTTATGGTTCTCTGCATCCACCAGCGTCCATGTTCCTCGAAGCGAGCCAGTCGTCACGCTCATGTCAGGGTTCGCATAAATTCTGTCATTGCTCACATTGCTACCCCTGGAACCAGAGCCTCCACCAGAGCCTCCACTCGAATGTCCACCGCTCGAACCACCTGAACTACCTGAACTACCTGAACCACCCGAACCAGACGTTACCGGTTTTACCGTTACCGGAACCTTTACTTTGTCCTCGGAACCATCCGGATACTTCACAACAATAATAGCAGTATAATCCTTTGTTTTGTCAACATTGTCAGGAGTTTCATCACGGTATTCTGTTCCGTTGGGAAGTTCATCTTTATTTTTAATCGCATCTTCCGGCTCAAACGTTCCCCCTTTATCTATCACGATAGGATTTGGCTTTGGATCATACTTGTCGGCATCTGTCTTTTCTGACCCGCCTGGGCGTACCGTAACCGGAACCTTTACCTTATCCTTGGAACCATCCGGATACGTCACAACAATGATAGCTGTATAATCTTTTGATGTATCTACCTTGTCAGGGGTCTCATCGCTGTACTCTGTACCTTCTGGAAGTTCATCCTTGTTTTTAATCCCATCTTCCGGTTCAAATGTTTCTCCCTGGTCGATAACAATCGGATTTGGCTTGGGTTTATACTTGCTGGCATCTGTCTTTTCTGCCTCACTATCTGTCGCCTTATCCGGTTCGCTAGGAGTAGCTTTACCAGGTTCACTCGGTGTTGCTGTGTCTGTGTCTGCATCTTTCAAAACGCGTATAGGTACGGTTAGTTCTTTTGTAGAGCCGTCTGGATACTCAATTTCAATTCTTCCTTTATATTTACCAGGTCTATCCAGGTTTACCCCATCTTCTCCATACTCTGTAATGTCAGTTACAATCGTACCTTCTGGCAGTTCATCTTCCAGATTTACCACATTATCCGTCAAATCAGCTAGTTCACCTGCGTAGATGATTTCTGGTACAACTTCGGGATCGTATTTTTTCGCATCCGGTGTTCTTTTCTTAACTTTCACCTTAACTTTTACGGTCTCGCTGGAGCCATCCGGATAAATTACTTTTATAGTTCCTGTGTAATTTCCAGGAGTATCCGGATCAATCTCTCCTTCTGGTGTTACATCTTCTACCGTGGTTCCTGTAGGAAGGCTGCCCATATTTTTTACATTGTCCGTTAAGTCGTAGGTCTGCCCTTCCTCAATTAACTCACGTTCTGTCACCGGTCTGTAACGTTCCGCATCAGTCTTATCAACGACTTTCACTGGTACTTCTACAATATCCTTGCTTCCATCAGGATAGGTGATTTCTACCTTTCCTGTATAATCCCCCGGAACAGACGTATCAATAGGCGTATCTGTTACATCCTTTACTGTTGTTCCAGTTGGCAGTTCATCCAGGTTGGTCACATTATCTGTGAGATCAATATCGCTTCCTGTCTTGACTGTCTCATCTTCTACTTCCGGTTCATATTTATCGGAAGCACTTCCATAATTCACCGTTACTTCCGCTTCATCAACACTTCCATCCACATAGGTTACTTTTACTTTTACCTTCTGGCCTTTACCTGTTTCCGGAATGGTTCCCACTACTTCTTTTGATCTCACTTTATTATCAGGAGCCGTTGTGGTTACCTTTTCTATAATTTCATCTTTTGTGGCTTTGTCACCATATTCCTTATTCAGAACGCCTCCGGACACATCATAGGTTTCAGCATCATTTTTGCTATCTTTGATCTGAACCGTCACTTCTACCTCGTCCTTTGTCTGATCCGGATATGTAACGATAATCCTACCCGTTTGCGTTCCCGGATTTGATGTATCAACTGGCTGCTTCCATTCATAGGTGGTTCCGGTCGGAAGATCGTTCTTATTCTTAATTCCTTCAGACGCCTCCGGTGTGTCTCCCTTTCCAACCGACACATCTTGACCTACAGCGGTATACTTCTCAGTTGCAGTTTCATAATTTACCGTTACTTCTGCTTCGTCAATGCTACCGTCCGCATAGGTTACCTTTACCTTTACCTTCTGGCCCTTGCCTTCTGTCGGAATATCTCCCACTACTTCCTTGCTTTTCACTTTATCATCAGGAGCTGTTGTGGTTACCTTTCCTATGATTTCAGCCGCAGTAGCAGTTTCTCCATACTTCTTATTCAGAACATCTCCGGTCGCATCATAGGTTTGGGCATCTGTTTTTGTATCCTTAATCTGGACATTTACCTCTACCTCGTCCTTTGTCTGATCCGGATATGTAACGATAATCGTACCCGGCTGCGTTCCCGGATTTGTTGTATCAACTGGCTGCTTCCATTCATAGGTGGTTCCGGTCGGAAGATCGTTCTTGTTCTTAATTCCTTCGGACGCCTCCGGTGTCTCTCCCTTTCCAACCGACACATCTTGGCCTACAGCGGTATACTTCTCAGTTGCAGTGCCGTAATTCACCGTCACATCCACTTCATCAAAACTATCATCCGCATAGGTTACCTTTACTTTTACCTTCTGGCCCTTGCCTTCTGTCGGAATATCTCCCACTACTTCCTTGCTTTTCACTTTATCATCAGGAGCTGTTGTGGTTACCTTTCCTATGATTTCAGACGCAGTAGCGGTTTCTCCGTATTCCTTATCCAGTACGCCTCCGGTTGCTTCATATTTCTCAGCATCCCCTTGTTTAAACTCAAACGGCGTTCCCATCGCAGGATTCATACCATTCGGGCTGTATGCTACCAGAACCACTTTCGTTCCTTCTGGAACCGTATTGGCTGGAACGCTCATGGTGAATTCGCCATTAACAAGATTGTCAAACGGAATCTTTGCTGTGCCGTATTCATCCTGCGTATAGCTCTTTGATGCATCATCATATCCCTGAAGCTTCACAATCGCATCACCGGCATCTTGACTTGTAATATTAATCAACTTTGTTTCATCTGCCGGATCTTTTTGCAATGGTTTTGGAACAGTACCAGTGATTGTGACAGCTTTTGTCGGGTCAAAAGAGGTTATATTAGTAGTCGGAATAGAAACCAGATAATCCTTGGCATCACTAGGGTTTGTCTTATCCTCCATAAATTCTTTGCCATCTGGGACACCATCTCCATCCGTATCCACCTTTCGAGTATCGGTTCCTATCTGCCACTCAACAAAATCAAACAATCCATCCTTGTCCGTATCGTTTGTATCCAAATAGGCATTCGTATAGGAATCTTGCAATTGCTGCGGAGTTGCTCCTCCATCCCTGGCATTCAGATAATCTGCCTCCATCCAATGTTCAAACAGCACTCGGGCATTTTTAGCAGTAACATAATCATTCATCTCTCTTGCAAACTGATCTAACGTCACATCATCCCGCAGTTTGTAGGAAATAGTATAATTTCTGCTCTGCCCCAATGTTCCCCAAAAGATTTCATTCGTATTCGATCTTGCCGCACTCAATTGTGTACTGGTATCATTTCCCACAATGCTTAATTCCGGAACCTCGCTGGTATCAATATTTCCCGCATCATCAATGGTTACCCTGAATATCTTTCGGTTTTTCTGAGCTTCCCCTTGATAATCGGAACAGTAGATATAAACCTCATCTCTGTCAATATACTGTAACAGTTCTACCGGTATGCGTTCCTTTACATAAACAACCCAGTTGTAATCTGTCTGAAGGTAATTCTCAATCGGCTTAAATGTATGAATCGATTTCAAGGACATCGTTTTTGCATCAAACACCACTCTTTGAGTCACTCGTCCATTGGTAAAATCAGTCTGCTTTTCATTTTTCACATTCGGATTATTCTGTAGGATAAATCCATTGCTAACACTTTCTTCCGCAATCGCTCCATTGCTTTTAATCCACAAGCTATTAAATGATATTTCTTTATCGGCCAACCCAAGTTTTTCTAAAGTCTGTCCATTCTTTAACATAATTTTTATATCGTGATTTGTGTTAACCCCAATCAGACCTGTTTTAAGGTTTCCTACAGCCGGAATCATCCAAAGGGCTCCGTCATCAACCTTTTCCATACTGGTATCATCAACCGTCACACGGTCAATTTGTTTGTAAAACATATCATTAGAAAAACTCAGAATATACTTTCCTGCAAATTGATTGGAGGCATCTGTCGCAAATTCTGACGCTCCGTTTGTCACAATCCACTTATTATGTACTAAACGAATCGTTCCATCTGCATCCACTTTATCAAAAGTAGTTGTCGCATATCGAAGATTTGATTCCTCAATTCCATTTGCCGTGAAATGGCTGGTTGTGTCCATCCCCTTGTCTCCGATGCTGACACCATTACTTCTGTATGGCACAGCAGCGTAAGACGGCAATCCCATAGAGGGCACCATTACCGCAAGACTTAATGCAAATGCACATGCCTGCCGCCCTGTCTTTTTTAATTTTCGTCTTTTTTGTTCCAGACTGTTCTTCATACTTTTTATATCCTCTTTCTTTAATTTTAAATGACTGTTTATTATGGGCCTTTTTCTACCCCCCCCCCCCTAAAAATTTTACATGGAGTTCTTTCTATCGCATGCCTTTTCTTTTGCATCATCTATCATCTCCTTCCTTTTTATTTTTCCATGGTTTATCACATCCTGTAGAGTGGCCTGTCCAAAATAACCTTCCAATGTCTCTTGTACTTCTGCATAATAAACATGCATGGGACACGTTTCATATCGTTCACAACACCCTTCCGCTTCCAAACAGCGATTGATTTTCATCGTCTTTTCAAACAGCAGGATAATATCAAGCAATACAATTTCTTCTGGCTTCTTCGCCAGCCAGTATCCGCCCGTTCCACCCTTTAAACTGGAAACGAATCCAGCATCGCGCAAAACACGTAATACTTTTTGGACAAATATATTGTTAATCCCCACCGCTTTTCCTATTTCCGGTGAACTGGACACTCCCTCTTTGCCCGCCAAATATAACAGGCAACGCAATGCATAGTCTGTTGTCATTGTTAACTGCATGTAGAACTCCTTCTCACCTCCTCCCATGTACCCTTGCAATGTGAATCCATACCATACTTTTTTAGTATGCGACATAACAATACCTGTTACGTCAGATTCTTTTCACAGGTGCATTATAACGATATTCGCAAAAAAATGATTGTAAATTTATCTCATTTTTATGTATGTTTCCATATTTTTATTTTTCCTTAACTTGATTTTAGCGAGGGGCCTATGCTAAACTCGAACCACTTCCTACCATATGCTTAGATTTGGTAATCATTTGAAAACGATTTGTAGACCCTTGCAAACCATACATCCATTTCAAACAAACGATATCCATATCAGGGAGTTTTTTATGAAGAACAAATTACTCAAACTAATAAAGTCGATTCATGTTATATCGCATCTGCCCATCTATGTGTTCAATCAGGATTTTCATTTGGAGCATCTGTTTGTGGCCGACCGGGTTCAGGTGCTTCCTTATGATTTTACTCAATACTATGGTTCCGACTCCTCCTCTACGTTTCTCTTTTCAGGGATACTGGATGAGGCTTTTATTACGTATTCCCATTCGGATACCATTCTTATCATTGGACCTTTTACCACCTCTCGCCTTACGGATACAGTGATTCAAAACCGGGTTTATGGCTATACGCAAGACCCAAACCTGCAGGTGTTTCTTTCTCAGTATTTGGAACTTTTACCTTACTTTTCTCTTGGAGATGTTAGGGATTTTCTGATTCATTTGAATTTTTTATTTAGTGGCAGTTCAGAGTGTCCTTATTCGGACGATCTGCATCTACAGGTCCGCAAAAATAAGTTTTTACTAACACAGGAAAAACTAAAAGAACATGATTGGAGGGCATTCCAGCCAGACTACTATACCTATCGGTATGAAGAACAGATTCTTGCTCTCGTTCAAAGCGGCGATACACAACAGCTTCGCGAGAGCCTGGCAGAGTTGAGCAACAGTGTGATTCCAGACAATGCCCAGTCCCCTCTTCGCTCTGAAAAAAACTATACCATCATTATTTTGGAGAAATTATCCTCCTTAGCCATCCAATCCGGATATGATATTTCCGATTCCTATCGTTTAAGAAATTTCTACATACGCCTGATAGAAGAAAAGGAAAAATTAATGGATGTTTTATATGTTCGGGATTGTGCGATTATCCATTTCACGGAACTGATGCATCATTTTGTTAACAAGGATTTCTCTCCTTTGGTCAAATCAGTCATGCAGCATATTGGGTTAAATCTTTATACCGTTTTAAAAGTAAGTGACATTAGTAAATCTTTCTTTGTTTCAGAAGCGACTTTAAGTTCCCGATTCAAAAAAGAAACCGGGCTCAGTGTGATGGAATATATCCATAAGCGGAAGGTCTCAGAAGCAAAACTGTTGCTTCGCGCTGGGCTTTCTCCCAGCGAAGTCGCAACCACTCTGTGCTACTATGATTACGCCCATTTTTCTCATACCTTTAAAAAGATAACTGGCGTCACACCAAAAGCCTTCCAGCTCCACCCAAAAGTGCTTTATCCTAATTTTTTACCACCACATCAGCAGACATTGGAAGATAATGAAACACCTCTCATTTAAAGCGGGAATCTTATGTAATCAATCTTTTTTCATAACAAAAACGTTCGACAGCCAATTGAAAAAGCGCTATGCCACTCCTCATAGAGGGGAGACATACCGCTTTTTCAATTATATGTCTCTTTTCCAATCGCCGTCTTTGAATCCGGAGTGGCACGATGTCTTAAAAATCAGATTTGTGCACCTGGTATACCTGAATGCCTTTTTCTCTTATGGCGTTCAGGGCGTCATCGAATGCCTTCTCATCCGTGTCATTGAATATCTCTGTGGTCATTCCTAACTCTGCGCTGATACCAGAGCATCCCACAAACGCTTTCTTTGCATATACATGCTGCAAATTTCTCAGAGTAAAGTCCCCCACCATGGCATCCTTGGGATGGCGCAATTTTCCTCCCGTAAGTACCACATTAACACCCGAACAATATTCCCGCCCTATAGCCTTGCCATTATTGGTAATAACCGTCACATTATTGCACTCCACATACTCCAGTATCTGGAGTGCATTGCTGCTGGTGTTGATAAATATTGTATCATTTTCTGACACAAAGGCTGCCGCATACCTAGCGATAATCTTGCGGTACAGCTGCACCTCGTCCTTCATATTCTTAGGAGCCATAGTTGACACAGCCCCTCCATAATTACGAACAAGGAGCTTCTATTCCTCCAGATACTGAAGATCTCTCCTAATTGTAATCAAGGACACCCCCAGTTCATCCTGTTTTTGCACAAACACTATTTTAATGGTTACTTCCCAGTCACCTCTGAATATGCTGCGTTTTTAAATGGTCTTATTCTTTTTTCTGTTTAATAGTCTATATCGCAATGGAATGTTCCCTTCATGCGCCATGGTGACGCATACCATAGGACACCAAGAAGGCAGAGTACCCCCTTGGCGTAATCCTATCATTTCAAAACGGTGTATAGTAAGCTGCTCTTCCCTCCCTTTCTCCGAAAGCGCTGTTCTGTTTTAATAAATCCGGCCTTTTCTAAATCTGCAACCGCCCGCTGAATCGTTCTCCTCGAAAGGTTCAGTTCTTCTGCGATGGTGCTCATGGCTGGATAACACTGGCTCTTTTTATCTGCCCTCTCTTTTAAATACATATACACCGAAATCGCACGATGTGGTAATTCCTCCGAGTAGACAGAGTCATAATATCCCACATACCTCCCCTCCCCCTAATCTGTCCGAAGTGGCTGTCTGGTTTCTGGAGCAGCCGGCCGATTTGGCATCTGTACATGCGCCAGACCTCCGCCTGAAGTCCCCTCTATTCCTGACGGTTCATCAAAGTCAGCCTCACCATCCTCATCAAATTGTCTCCGGATAATCTCCTGCTCCACTTCCAGACGCTCTGCATAAGACACCGGCCGCGCTACATGCTGTTCCACTTCATATTCTTCCTCAAATTCAATCCCCCATTTAAAAAATAAGCGCAGTTCTACCCGCATCGGATGACAACCGGTCTTCGCCAGGATAAAGTGTCCCTTTGGCAGCGACTTAAGTTCATCCGGAGTCATGAGCGGACGCCCAATCATCTGCAGGCTCTGGCTGGGATCATTTTTCCCCCGGCTGATGGAACCGGACAACACCGTTTTATTTCCCAATGCCTTTGACAGAATCTCCGCACTTTCCGAGTTGGGTGCAAACCCACCAAATAAAACCCCCTGACAGTTATCCACGATAATTTCACTGCCATCTTTTCCATAGTTTTTCTGCAGCTGAGCGAAGCTTTGTATGATGGGTACCATACTGATCCGCCTGGAGCGCCCGGCTGAAAAAAGCATCTCCAAGGACTCAATCTTGGGAATGGTACCAATCTCATCTCCAAAAATCACCACACGGTTCGGAAGTTTCCCTCCATGCTCATCTGCAATGGACAGCATTTCCCGGTAAATCTGCTGTAAAAATAGGCTTACCATGAAATACTTTGTACTGTCTTCCTCCGGAAGCACAATAAAGATAGCTGACTTGGAATTGCAGAATGTCTCCGTATCCATCGTGCTGTCGAAACACAGGATCTGCTCCATCTCGGAATCCAGAAATGCATTCAATCTGGACATAGCGGTGGAGAGGACCGAAGCCATGGCCTGTTCCGCTGTGTTAAGTGCCGCGCCGGCAAACCATTTTGCCTTGTGGTCGGCTGGCAGTTTCTGCATGAGCAGCTGGAACTGGTTCTTCCCTTTTACCGGTGACGGAGCCAACAGATCCTGGATTAATTTGAACACACTTACGATATGACGCTGTTCCTTAGGACAGTATTCGGAGATCAGTAAAATCACACTTGTCAGAAGCCCCTCCGCTGCGTCATAGAAAAATGCGTTCTGTCCATAACTGGAGGCATCTCCGCCTCCGGAACTAATGATGGTCTTGGCTGTGATCTTTGCATATTTCTCTGCCTTGGCTTTCACAGCCAGATTCTCCGGATTCTCTAAGTATAGATCCATGTATTTATTCACCATGCCGAGGATGTTATCGCCATCGGAACAGGTCGGATTGCGCAGGTCCAGGATGGAAGTCTGATACCCATAATACTTCTGAGCTATTCCCGCGTAGTTGCGGAACAGATCTCCCTTGGTGTCCGTACACAGCCAGCTCATCCCGCTGGCACAGGCATACTCAATGCAGGGATATAAAAAGTTGGCAGTCTTACCAACACCAGCCGCGCCGATCATCAGGAGATGGATGTCACCGGAGTCAACCAAAGCCGTCACTCTGGTTCTGGAAAACAGCCCTCCGACTACGATCCCCTGTACCTTGGGCAGATGTTTTCCCTGCCGCCACAACGCCGGCTCATAGGGAACCTGTGCAAAGGTCCGTTTGATTTCTGCCTCGCTGGCAAATCTGGCCGTGCCATATTGGCCGTCCCCTACCGTCTTTGACTTAATCCCATTCAGAGAATAGTTGTTCGCAAGCAACGGAATCACCCCCATCAGGATAAACATCCCTGCGCCGGCACAAATGAGCAGCACCATCTGAATTGTTTCCATGATACCTCCTTTCTGGAACCGGGTACGATAGATGAAAGTTAGGAACTGACTCATTCCATTTTCAATAATTCCTGTTTCGTTTCCTGCTGATTCCCCGGAAGTTCTTCAGCTGGAATCGCAAGCTGCCCATGAAGGGCTTTTAAATCTTCATTCCAGTCCTTATACTGGGACAAATCCGTTTCCGTATCTCCATATCCCATTTCCAGAAGCTGTTTCTTGATCCGTTCTGCCGCTTTCATTCCTGGGATATCATGATCCAGACACAGCCATATTTTTTTCATGTTCGGAAAATCCTGCAATAATTGAAAGATCGGCTTAGAGCCTACGCAGCACAGTGCAACATAGCTATGCTGCTTCCAGCCTTCTTTGTGTAGGGAAACATAGGAGAGTAAGTCAATAGGGGCCTCAAACACATAGAGCGTATCGCTGGTTCCTACCCACCGGAAGCTATACTTCGGATCACTGCTCGTTAAGTTTCCCCGGAAGCTCGAACCGTAGGTATAGATTCCTTTTTTGTGCGCGTGCCTGGCCACTCCCTCCTTATCTCTCCCGACAAAGATTGCATTATGGTACTGCCTCGTTCCGTCCTGAGAATCCTCCAGGCTTTCATACAGCAGGTCTGCCTTTGCAAAATCTGTTACGATCTGTTTGTCCAGATACCGCACCTTTAACAAGTAGGCAAAGGTCCGGCGCATATCACGATTCTTTGGCGGAAGCGAAAATGGTGCAGATGGTTCCTTCTCCTGTTTTTGACTCTGAATGTATGGAATCCCCTGTTCCCCGTCAAGCAGCATCGACACTGCATCCGGATACGTTTTCCCATAGAAGTATTTTACAAAATCAATGGCCAGCCCTCCTTTTTCTATCGCATGGTCATACCAACTGTTCCCTCTGACCGTGATGCTGTGGTCGCTGCTTAAACGTTTGTCCCTCCCGGATGGAAGCATTTTTTCTCCCTGGCGCTGTAAAAAATCCACCAGGTCGATGGAATTCGCCCGCTCCTTTTGCTCTTCTGTGAAATAAACATATGACATATCCGATACCTCCTCATGATAGATTCTGACGCGGAGTTTCATCATCCGATTTATGCCCCATTGCCTTCTTTTTCTCCCGGATTCTACTACGGAGTTTTCCTTCCACCTGCATGGAACTGCCTCCTGCTTTCCATTTTTCTTCTTCAAACATCTGTGCCAGGCGGTGCATGAGCCTTGTTGTCGCAAGAAAAACAGACGGCTCATAGAACGAATCCAAATGATCTAACAGAAACTGCGCATAGATATTTCCTTGGGCTGCCGATGCTTCTAAGTACGGAAGGGCTTTCTCCTTATTCCGCGGCACTTCATGTCCGCACAGGTACAGTTTTCCGAGGGCATATTGAGCATACTGATTTCCCTGTGAAGCAGACTGCTCCAGCCACTGGACGGCCTCTTTTACATCCGCTTCCACGTCCTCCCCCAGCAGGTAAAACCGTCCCAGACGGTATTCTGCAAACGCATTGTTCTGGGCAGCGGATTTTTTCAAGTAGGTGATTGCTGTCCTAATATCCTTTTCCACTTTTTCTCCGTCCAGATATAATTTTCCCAGAGAATACTGGGCGTACTGGTTATTTGCAGCGGCGGATTGCTTCAGCCACTTTATTGCAGCTTCCACATCTTTTTCTGTCTCTTCCCCCTGAAGGAATTGTTTGCCCAACTGGTAGGCTGCGTAGTCATGGCCTTGTTTTGCCGCTCTCGTAAACAGCTCCGTGGCTTTGGTAACATCTTTGGCAACGGCTTCGCCTGCCAGATAAATGTTTGCGAGAGCATACTGTGCTGACGCATGTTCTGCTTCTGCCGCTTTCTCAAGCCAGGCAACCGCCTGTTTCTGATCTCCTGTTCCATTTTCCAGCCAGAGCTTTCCCAATGCATACTGGGCATTCATATTTCCAAGCTGTGCGGCCCGTTCCCAGTATGCTTCTGCTACTCTATCATCCTTTACCGTACCGGTTCCTGTATGCAGCATCTGCCCCAGGCGGTACTGCAGCTTGTCATCATGGCTCTGCGCTTCCAGTCTGCAGAAACCGGAAAATGCCTGTTCAAAGCAACTTTCCGCATTTTCCACGTTAACGGCAACTCCAATTCCGTCCCGGTACATCTTTGCCATTTCATAACTGGCATAGGGATTTCCCTGCTCTGCGGACCTCTGATATAAGTTAAATGCTTGACTGTAGTTCTGTGTGACTCCCTGCCCCCGGTAATAGAGACCTCCAAGTGAATACTGGGCGTATTTGTGATCGGCCGACACTGCACGGGAAAACCACGCAACCGCTTTTTCATAATCCCTTACTGCTTTCCCGTCCCCGCCTTCTTCATCCGGCACTACAGGCAGCTCATATCCCAATCCAGCCGCATACATTTTTCCAATCCGGTACTGTAGATAGGGACGCTGCCTTTCCTCTGCACATTGCTCCGCTGCAACAAATGCAGTCAGCGCTTTCCCATACCATTCATGCGCTTTCGCGGGATCTGCTTCCCTTCCCAGGCCATCTGCATACATACGTCCCAGATCAAACATGGCAAGTGCATTTCCCTCTTCTGCCTCTCCCGAAAACAGACGGAAGGCTTCCTTAAAATCCGGCTCCTTCTCATCGCTTCCATAGAGACATTGACAGGCTACTTTATAGGGATCACTCCACTCTGCATGGAAATCTATATCATTGTCACCTGGAAGTTCATTGTCCTCCGGTTCATCTGCCGCATCTCTTCTTTCTGATTCTCCTCTTCGTTCATCTCCCGCTATGCTACCCATCTCGGTTACCGCTCTATCGATCCATATATCAGTCTCTTCTGCAGATGATTCTTCCAACAAAAAATGGTGACTCCCGATCTTCATTGCCTCGGTAATCACCATATTTTTAATCCGTTTCAGTTCTTTTTGCTGGGAGAGTGGTGCCAGCGGTATTGGCTGATCAGAATAGGTCTGCCAGATTTTCTCCCGGGCGGTTCCCCATGACTGATACAGTTCCTTGATATGGGGTTCCTGTTCCAGCTCATCCACGATTCGGTCCACCATCTGTTTCAAGTCTGCTTTCAGATACCCGTACACCTTTTTTCCATTTGTTCTCTGCAACCGCTTGGACAGCCGATGTATCTGTTTTTCTATTTTCTGATTCTGACAGGTTCCTGACTGGATTTCCTGAATCAGCCGCTTCACGGTCTGTTCTGCTTCTTTCTTGAGTCCTTCGCGGGCTGCATTCTGCACTCCATAGAGATTAGCAAAGTCCTGGCGGAAAATATCGTGAGCCAGCTCGGAGCGCATCGCTTCAATCGCAGGCTCGGTCAGGAATCCGTCATGATCTTTTGCAGAATACACCATCACATGGACGTGCGGGTGGTAGCTCTCATTGTGGAATGCAGCGTACCATCTCAGGTTCTCGCTGTCTATTTTCATCTGCTTACAGAACATCGCCCGCTTCGACCGCAGCAGCTCCATCCATTGCTTTCCGGAATCATAGCCCAACCGCGCCGCGTCCTCTCTTTTTAAACTGACCACATGCGTCCACACCGGCCCCTTATGTGCTTTCACCTCCTCCTGCACTCTGGCAATCACCACCGGCTTCCCTGCATCTGTGAACAGTCCATGCTCTCCGATCCGCTCCACATGGGGACGGTTGGCCAGATAGTCCACATAGTTTTCCCGTTTCGACAACAGATCCAGATTCCATTCCAGGGCCGTGGAAATAAATTCAGAGGCGTTTCGTCTGGTTGGATGAAGCCGGTAATCTTCATATTCCAGCATCGCCCTTGCCTTCGGCAGATCACGAAGCAGCTGTGCAATCAGCTTCTTCTGCGCCGCGGTTGCGGGCAAGTGCCCCTTGCTCTCATCAATCTTTTCCACACCCTCTCTGGTTCCGATGTACTTGACATAGTTTCCAAGCTGCTCCGGCGGGGCATCCCGCAGATAGCGGCTGGTAAAAATAATTTTAGGCATGGAGTTCTCCCTCCATCATCCTTCCTCTCTGGGTGGACAATAAAAAATCAGTAACTGAAATCCATGTTTTATAGTGGTTTCATCTTCCGTTTCATAATAATCACAATCCACATAAAAATCATTAGAGATAAATGCTTTCACATTCTCTTCCAGCAACCAGCTCTTCCAGGTCTTAAAGTTTATAACACTAAATGAAGGTACATATCATCATGGTGCTGATTTAACATTCATTCAGATACTCCGTGCAGAGAAATTTCGAGACTTTTCCAGCTCCAATCCTTTTTCATTTCTCATATGAGCTTTCCCAGAGTAATATCCTCTACTGCTGTCCTCACTTTCCCACACGGTCATTCCATCTTCACTCGTACTCAAATAACTTGTACTGGATCCGCGTCTCGTTTTAACATTTTCTGTTCTGCCTCACCGGTCGTCTCCCTGTGCTCCTGCAGGGCCAGTTCCGTCAGGTCACGAACTGCATCTTCCATAATTTGTTCTTTTCCCATGTTATACTCCTTTTTGACACACCATAAATAAAATAAAGGCGGTTGTCCATACGCAAGATTCATAAATCGTTTTGGCTACTCTTGTACTCTATACTTCACGTTTTTGATATTTGTATGCATCTTCAAACTCAACCGCCCCATTGACTCTCTTCACCTCCTCCACGCATTTCAGATGTAGCTTTTTCAGGGCATCCTCATCTACCTCATGGGAATAGGCAATCACATGAGCCAGTTTGGAAATCTCCACTGCAAGCTTAAAATCCATACGCGCCAGACGGTTTTCACTGTCATGTACGGTACTGGTGAGCACGGAGGATAAGGACTGGAGCAGATAGTTTTCTGCCTTTTTAGAATTCAAAAATCCAATATAAAATTTAACCGCTTCTGCCACAAACTCATTACGGGAACGAGCTCCTACATAGCTCACCATCTCATCTGCCCGCTCTACCAGCTCTTTCTCCATATAAACGCCTATACGCTGTTTCTTTGCCCTGCCCGCCAATGCCTTCCCTCCTTCGGTATTCATAAAAAAGCCCGCAATCGGCATTTTCTTTGCATCTTTTGGCTCTACCAGCACCACTTTCTTCTCTCGCTGCCAATAAAGTATTCAAACCAGAATCCCCGGACGGCTTTGCCGGCCGGTGTTTTCCGGGGGTGTGCTGCGAAAGCAGCATAACCCCTTTAACCTGCACCACTTTCGACCCAACCTGACCTGCATCTGCCTGCCCGTATAATGTTCGGTCACAAAGGCCAGGGAAGGCCGTCATTCCTGCCAGTGGTATCCCAGTCCCACTCCACCTGTCAAAGCGGCACAAACGGCCAAATACAGGCTCACGTTCCCGGAATAGGCGCTCTATCCCATCATGCCAAGCTGCCAGGGTTCCATCTCCGGCTCGCAAATCTCCACTTCCGACAGGTCAAACTCGGAAAGCGGGTATAATTCCTGGGGAAACTCCCCCAAACCGTGAGCCTGCAGATAGGCTTCATTGCTGGCATTAATCCCAAGATCGCTCTCATCTCCTGTCTGCCAGGCATAGACCTGCTCTACACTGCCATCCTCAAACCGGAGATACATTCCCTCGGTAATCTCATTTCCATGCTTATCCTGATACCTCATGCACTGCCCGCCTGTCCCATCTCCTGACCCGTCTGGCTTCTCACATGGCTCTCTTCTGCCTGCCGTCTCGGCCTGGCCGGCTTTGCCGCTCCCTCCCTGGCAATCTTATCATCCAGGTACTCCCGGGTGGTCTGCGGCACATATTTTTCATACATCTTCTGTAAGTAATCGCTCAGCTCCTCCTTCAGATCCGCTTCCTTTTTGCCCATGTGATAGGCCAAAGCATCCAGGCGCTCCGTGTTGAAGGTCAGTGTCAATGTGGTATTTTTCATCCAGCTCTCCCCTTTCATGAATTATTTAGCTGTGGACTGACCGGCTCTTTCTCCGGTTCTTTCACCCATGTTTCGTATTCCTGTTCGCTGCAATAACCTCCAAGCATGCCGGAAAATGCATCCAGCCGGCTGGGCTTTACCCCGGACAATTCCATCTGCAATCCATAAAGTCCCTGATACACCCGCTCTACTTTTGCATTCAGAACATCGGCCCAGACTTTCTTTCCCGCCTCTGTCAACGTCCCGGAATCCAGTTCTGCAATGGTATGCGGCACATTATCAACCTCTGTATGAACCAAATGGATGTTCTCCCAACGGGTACACAGGATATCTTTTAATCGTGGGGACTTTACATCTGCTCCTGCTTCCTGAACCGCCGCCTCTCCTTCTTCCGGAATATAATTCGGACAGAAATCCAGATAATAATAAATATCCAATCCCTCATCCATACGGTCAACCTGGGCTACCTCTGGCCGTTCGCCCAACATATCCTGCAATAGCGTCCACAAACGAGGATTCTCCGACTGCCCTTCTCCCAACAATGTTTCTACCTTGGAGCGGTCTGTCATCCAGTTGCCAGTGGTAGTCATGTTCGTTCCTTCCTTTACAATCTCTTCCACCGCTTTGGCCAGAATCTCATTTACCTTTGATAGGGACTCATAACAAAGCGCTGTCGCATCCGGCACATAGGAGGCATATCTCGCATAGGGATAGCCTTCTGCCTCCACAAGCACACCGTCCCGATACCCTTCGCCAGTCACCAGCATGCAGTAAAACACACCGTTCTTTTCATCCATAAGCATCGACTTTGAGTTCTTCTCAATAAACTCATAGCTATCACAGGGACTACTTAGAAACTGCTCATACTCCTCCTTCGGCAGACGTGTCACAGTTTCAATCACTACATCCCGCAGCCGAAAATCCGGCTTACGTTCAAATACTGCTTGTATCAACCAATCCCTCCTCTATCCATGTTCGCAATCAGAACAGGCCGCCATGCTGTTACCCATAACGTACCTATTCCGGTTCATATTCCGTTTTCTAAAGTCCTACCGCCATGATCAGGCGCATGGCATCCCGAAAGCCGTTCATGTATAACTCCCGACATTCCGTCTCGGATACACAGAACTTATCAATCAGCTGATTGTCCAGCCATTCCCGGTCCTCCTCTGACAGTGTGTGCAGGATCCGCTCCATCCTGGCCACATACTCTTTCATCTCCAGGTCATAGGTCTTGGACCGGCTCATCCCAAACTCATCCCGGAGTTCCTGAACACGCTTCACCATTAACTCTTCTGCCTGCTCTGCAAGCTCTCTCATTGTCGCTCACCTCCTTACACCAGCCAACATATCCTATGGCCGGCCACAAGTCGATACCTAAAACCACCAAAGATTTTCGTTGAAACCAATCAAATCTAAGCGGCTGGAAGTCGAGCAAATGCATAAAAATGGCTGCGCCAATAGTTGGAATCAATGTTCGCATAACCGATGGGATCCCCACAATGCAGCATCTGGTTTCCACCAATGTACAGCCCGACATGGCTGACCGGAGTGGATGAAGCATAGGTTTTTGTAAAGAATACCAGGTCCCCTGGCTTCGCTTCCTCTCTGGGGATTACAGCACACTGGTCAAAAATTCCCTGAGCAGATGTCCGCGGCAGCTGATAGGTCCCGGACTGGGTATAAATCCAACAGATATAGCCGCTGCAATCAAAGGACGTCTGTGGATTGGAACCGCCCCACCGGTAGGGAAAACCAATGTATTTTGTTGCCTCCGTAAGCAGGGCCTGATAGCTTCCGTCCCCCATGGCGGAGCCGGCTGCCATCCCTCCCGGAACAGCCGGGCCATAGACAGCTACCGTATAAATTCTCTGAGCATTTGCCTCCTGATCCACCCCAATTTCTAGACCTAAACGTTGCCTCATATTGGCATACACGGTGCCAAGGTCCGTGATAGGAATGGCCGCTGTGTAGGAATCACCATCTCCGTCTTCCCGCTCCTCGTATTCCACAAAGCAGTCCACAAACTCTTTTTGAGCCAGAAGTGACGGCTGCGCGCTGCCAAAATACATGGCATAAAATACAGACTTCACCCATTCAATATCCAGTTCCCGATCCTCTACATGGTCAATATCTGCAATCAAATCCTCCAGGGAGGCGAAGCTGGTCTGCATATCCACGATGTATTTCCGGTACTCCTCCGGCACCTGGCTGGAGATCGCTCCTTCCCAAAACACCTGAGCGACCGCAGATACATTATGGGAGCTGGCCCCATCCATGATACTCAACAACATTACAATTACTAAAATAAACGGCAGCAGAACTGCCGCCACCACCGAGGCAATCACCGTTCTGCCTCGCTTATCGGTTGCTACAGCGATTGCCGCTTTGACGGCAAGAATTGCTGCTGGAGCTGCCATATTTCTTCTCTCCTCTCTGTCCGCACCTCTGGTTCTTTGCCTTAAGATAGCAGGGATATGGCCTGTCCTTTACACCATGTGTCGCTATATCTGTTCTCTATTATACATAATATCGGTTTTTATTCAACCGATTGGAACGCTGTATATACACTATAAAGTAGGTTAAACTGTTGATATCGTGTATGAAACGGGGTGAACACATGACTGAACACAACGCAAAGGAAATTGGCCTGCGTATCCGCCGCCAGCGGGAAGCTCTTGGCTATAGCCGGGAACGGCTGGCTGAACTTTCTGAAATATCCAATTCTTTTCTCTCAGATATTGAGCGCGGTGACCGGGGATTTTCCGTTGCCTTGCTTGGAAGACTCTCCCGTGTGCTGGGGCTCTCCGCTGACTATATCCTGTTTGGAACAGAACAGGCCACAGATATCAGCGACATCACAGACATGCTTTCCGGTCTGGATGGGAAGTATATTCCTAAACTCAAGGAACTTCTGGGTGCCTATCTTAAAACGATTACACTTGCTGAAAAACAGAATCATTAATGCAAAAAGCTGCCGCTGTATGAGCAGCTTTTTGTTTAACTTATAAATGAAAACCGTCCATATCATCAAAGCCCTGCTGGTGATACTGGGAGTTCTCCTGCTCCATCATCTCCTCCGTCCGCGCCAGGGCATGTTCCAGCACAGCCGTATCAAATCCAATGCTATGGTATCCCTCCTCAATTATCCTGTAATAAACTTCCGAAGGCATCCCAAGTGAGCGCACGTCATTCATCACGTAAACCATGGCAGAAACAGTTTTTCCTTCCAGTTCCACATCTATCATCTCCTTCCGGTACAGATGAGGCCAGCCCTCATACCGGTCCAATGCCGCCTCATCAAGGGGTTCAATCTTCCATAACAGAACCGGAACAGTCGCCCCTTCCTTTGGTTCCACGGTGGCAACACCGCGGAATAACAATTCATAATTTTTAATCTCACTGGCCCCTACCACTTTTGCATACGGGCAGCGCTGCTCCATCTGCGGAAGATTTAAATTGCTGCCATACGCAATATACAGCCGGTCTTGTGCTGCTTTTTTTCCTGTCCTTCTTGCCATCCCTGTTTCTCCTTTACATTCCTGTCATCATAGAAAAGGCCGGGGACTGTGCCTCGGCTTCCACATACATGGTTTCTTCCTGTTCTCTGGTTTCTGATTCTACTGCGGGGACTCGCCCTTCCTGCATCTGCAGCTCCTTCTCCCGTTTCATACGAAGCCGCTCCTTCTGCGCCTCGGCCTGGGCCGGATCCTTCCAGGCAATACAGCCATCCAAATGTTTCAGCAGGTGAAGCCGCGCCGTCTTAAACTCATCCCCGTTTAATCCCAACCGCAACAGCCAGGTCCGGAACGTATATTTCTCATTGGTTGTCTGCGTTTTCCTCTGGCTGGCACTGGTCTGGTTGAGAGCCTGGGCCCCAATGGCCAGACAAAGTTGGATGTATGCCTTGATTTTACCTGCATGAGTTGTCCCATTAAACAGCCTGAACTCAATGGTTCCTTTCTGAAATACACTATGCAGGTTCAGGCAATGATAACGGCTGTTATTATAATGCTCCCGCTGCCGGCTGGCTCCGTTGTACCAGATCTGCCTCACTTCCTCCAGAGTCCCCGGTTTCTTCTGGTTGAGTTCCTCCAGAAACCGCTCCTCCACTGGCTTACACCAGCGGTTCTGTCTGGCCACCGATACCTGCAAAGCCTTATAGATTAAATCCTCCTTTGCCGCCATGATGTTGGTGATGTTGCGGAGGGTCCTTGCGTCAAACGGCGAAGCATCGATATGCACATGGATCCCGCAGCTGGAATTTGCCAGGGCTCCTGCCTCCCGCAGCTTCCGCACCAATTCCTGTATGGTCTCGATATCCTCATACCGGCAGATGGGACTCACCATTTCAGTTTGGAAGCTGTCACTGGCTCCCACACGGTTCTTTCCTTCTTTTCTCTCCGGTTTAATGCTGGAATCGCTCATGAACTTCCATTCCCTGCCCTGGGGATCCAGCGCAGCATAGATGTCATAATAAGTTCCTGCATAGTAGGACTGGGTGCCAAAATAAGCGGCTACAATCTCTGCCCCACGCTTCCTGGCAATCCCTGTCAGCTCGATCTCAATCCCAAACCGCTGCTGTTTCATATCCATGGAACCACCTCCTGGTTCATCGACCGCCTGCCTTTCCAAACAGCTTCGCCTTATAATCCGGTACCGTCACCATCAGGTTGTAACGCTCGTTCCCGCATTTATAGAGACACACACCGCGCTGTGGATAGCGGATCAGTCTGAATTCACTCGCTTCCAGCTGCAAGGTGTCCGTATAAAACTTCTCATCCACAGCCCCTGCATTGAACAGAAACTGGTGGGTGGGAATAGAAAACAGCGGCTTGGTATATTCTCGAATCCCCTCAATATTAAAATCCTCCAGATTCTGACTGGCAAGAATCACAGAGGAGTTTTTCTTTCTCACACGTTTCATGAAATTTCGGACATACTCCACTGCCGTCAGGTTGGAGAGGAACAGGTAAAATTCATCCAGTCCCGCCACTGTATTGCCCACGGTCAGAAGCCGGTTGCTCATAAAGGAAAGGGTATTAAACAGCAGTGCATCACGTAGGTTCCGGCTGGCCTGCAGAACCCCTTTCACTCCAAAAGTGACGAAACTGGAATCCGTAATATTGGTATGACCGTTGAAAAACTTTGCCTCCGGTCCCCTGCACATGGAGTGGAGCCCCAAAAGGATGTTCTGCAACAGCTCTGCGGTATACAGCTGCCGCTCCCCGCTGTCAAACCCTTTATATTCCGCCTCAATCAGCCCGTACAGTTCAGAAAGGGTAGGATAATCTTTGGATCCCAGCATCTGAAAATCCGTCTCATCCGTAAGACCGCACCTGGCATAGAGGCGTTGGACCATAATCTCAATCACGTCAATCTCCCGGTCCGTGAAGTCCTTATACGAGCGGAAAAAGTCTTTTAAAAAGCTGATATGCTGGCTCAGCCGGCTTCGGATTCGGAAGGTTTCCGGCGCATCCGGATCTTCCAGACCTTCCCCTTCGTCCCACACCTTTGGCTCCAGGGGATTGATCAAAAAACGGCCGCCCATCAGATCAATGAAGCAGCCCCCAAGATTGTTGGTCAGATCCTCATATTCCATTTCCGGATCCAGGCAGATGACATTCAGCCCGGCCTCCCGCAGGTTGCACAGGATCAGCTTTAACAGATAGGATTTTCCCTGTCCGCTGTTGCCCAGGATGAGGATGGAACCGTTGGTCTTATCGTCTGCCCTCTGGTTAAAATCCACCAAGATATTGCTCCCGAACTTATCCCGTCCCACATAGAAACCACGGGGATCCGTTTTCCCGCTGTAATTAAAGGGATAAAGGTTCGCCACACTGCTGGCCGGCAGAACCCGCTCAAACTGATCCCGGAATACATTTCTCCCGCTTGGCATCACACATTGAAAGCCCTGCTGCTGGCGCAGAAGGAGCCGGTCCACGTTCAGTTTTGAACGGATCAGCTCGGTCAGCACCTCCGTCTGTAACAGCTTCAGGCGGTCGTATTCATTTGCAGTCAGTTCCATGTAAACAGCCGTATGCAGGAGCGGCTCCCGGTTGCGGTGGGTCCTTGCCACAATCATCGCCACATCCTGGAGATTGCTCTCCGCCTGGACCGTCTGCTGTAAGTCATTGGTGCTGGACTGATTCAGCCGGTTCTTGCTGGCGGCATTGCTGATGATTTTCCGCTCCTCCGCCGCACTGACATGGCGGGTATAAATCTTTAAGGTGACCCCATCCTTTTCCCCCAGCCGTTTTAAGATCGCCTGCTCCTCTGTGGAAGTCGGGTACTCCCTCAGTGCCCACACACATCGGTATGTGTTTCCGCAGATGAAGTAGTCAGTTTCAAACTTCATGACGGAGGGCGCAATCATATCCAGAAATTCCTGGATGCGCACATCCTCCTTTTCCGCCTCCGGGGCGGTTTTTGCATGTTTCAACGTTCTCCCTCCTTGATTTTGGCGCAAAAAAAGCGCCGGACACATCTCTGCATCCGGCGTCATGCCGTTTTCGTTCTTCTGTTGTTACATCCTTGGATTTTGCTGCATGTTCTGCGAAGGTACTATCATGCCCAGGTAACGGTCCATCTGGTGGTCGACCAGGTCTGCAACCATTTCTGCAAATGGGGCCAGATTTCCCTCTACCGCATAGGCTTCCAGGGCATTGAAATAATCCAGCCGGCTCTCTTTTGCGATAGACACGGCAGGGAATCCGTTTGCTAAAAGCTGATAGTTCATAATCAGGCGCGAGGTCCTCCCATTGCCATCCGGGAAAGGATGGATACGCACAAACTCAGCGTGGGTCCATGCCGCCAGCTCAATGGGGTTCATTTCTTTCCCCTTCCATGTGAGGTCGGCATAAAAATCTTTGACCTGCCGGTACATCTCACCAGGTGATGGCGGGGTATGCTGCGCTCCGGAAATGTACACGTCTACGTTCCGGTAAATCCCTCCCACAAAAATATTCTCCATCAACAGTGCATGGATTTCCTTAATGATTTTTTCATCCAAAGGCTGTTCCTTTGCGATACACTCCTTCACATAGCGGTATGCCTTCTGGTGGTTGACAGTCTCATAAATCTCCCTCAGCCTCTTCCCGCCTATGGTAATCCCATCCTCTAAGAGCACCTTTGTCTCCATGAGGGTCAGGGTATTTCCCTCAATAGCGGTAGAGTTATGGGTATATTCTATCTCAAACGCCTGCTCGTAGGACTGCAGCGTCAGCTCCGGGATGGACGCCCTGCCAGACTGGTATAAATCCCTTTTTCTCAATAATTCCGGGTAATTCAAGCAATCCACTCCTTCCTTCTCATAATGATTGCATCTTTTTTACAGTATACCACAGTTTGATTAAATCGTAACCACCAATTTACTGTTCCCATCAAGGCTGGCTTTACAATTCCTATTGAAGTTTCTTCAGCCTCCTGCATTTAATCATCAGGAATGATCCACCGAGCCCCGTCAAAATCCTCGAACTTCTCACTAGTCACGTTCTGCTCATAATACACCGCCAGAATCCGTTTGATATCTTCCTCATCCGCCCGCCTGGAATCAAATCCTTGTTCCTTCAGGGACTTTTCAATGCGGTCCAGATACGAAAACACATCCTTTCCCTTCTGGTTCCGAAGACGGATCAGGATTAAAAATTCACGGGCCGTTGCCATCTGTACCTGAATCCGGTCTAAGAAAATCTGATCCCGCTCCAGCAACTGGCGGATGACCGGATTGCGTTCTTCTTCCGCCCGCCTGCGCAAAAATCCCTTGTTCTCCTCAAAATTCTCCCGGCTGTTTAAGCATAGCATCTCAATCTCCGCCACACCCTTCAGCACATTCATCAGAGCATACACCCTCGCTCCTACACTGGATTCTGAAAGAACTGACAGATTGGTAGGCCGGATCATAAAGTACACCAGCTCATCGCCGTCATAGGTCTCCAGGCTGTACTCCGTAATCCTCCTGGTGTTCATCAGCTGCCTGGTGGAGAGCCTTTGTTTGGCTGTTGTCTTTCCTTCCCGTTTCCCTTTTCTGCTCATCTGGTCATCCTCCATTCAAAAAATTGCTGCCTGAAAAAATAAGCGCAGGCATAGCTGATAAAATCCAGGATACTGGTATCCTCAAAACGGATGGTCAAAAAGGCATAGGCAGCCGTAATAAGCGCCGGGATAATCACCCCAGTCTGGACCGCCGCAAGCACAGAAAACAAAACTCCTACCCCAATCACGGTCAGATCCCGAAGCTGCCACAGCCACATGACAGCCCTTGCCTTCAAATGTTCCGGGTAAATATACATCCTCCACCTCCTACAGTTCCATGGACATACCGGACGTCTGGTCCTGTCCACACTCCTTTTCATTTGTAAATTCCTGCTGCATGGCCGCCAGTTCCGCCTTAATCTGCCCCAGCTTGTCAAGGACCTCACGGCCTGCTTTCTGGGCCTCGATGGATGTTTTCAAGTCCATTCCCTGATCCAGATTTACATAGAAACTGCCGGCCAGCTCCCGCTCCGCCCTGCTTACAATCCGAATGGCCCGTTCATAAAGGGACGGCGTCTCCCTCATAGTTTTCTTTGGGTCTCCCATCTGATACACGCCTCTTCTCAGACGGCAGTAACCGCTTCCGTCCGTATTCGCCAGCCGCCAGAGGGCCGAAGATATGACCGTTGCGCGCATCGGCTCCCCCATCACGGCATGGCCTTTACAGTTTTCCATCACATAATCATAGATTTCCGACATGGGATGCTCATCCCCATCCCGCAATAACGCCTTAATGTAATACAGTGCCATCTCTGTGTTGGTATGAAAATATAAGTGCAAGAACTCCACCTCCTTCCCGCGGTTACATCCCAAGCTGAACATTCTTCTGGTACGATTGGCTGGTTTCCGGCCCTTCCCTTATGCCTTTCCCCAGCTCCTGAACCGTTTGATTCCCCATGATCTCACATACAGGGATCCGGCGCACCGGAATCCCCCTGGCTTTGGCATACGCTGTTTCCCGCTTCATTCCTGCCGACATCCGGTCACCGCATATCCAAAGTTCCTCACACCGCTCCAATATATCCAGCCCAAGACGGATTCCTATTTCCCGTTCTTCCGGCACGGAATCATTTAGTATCTGGGGATATAACAGGTGCGGAGCCAGAGGAACCGCTCCCTGCCGGATGGCATAACCGCATGCCTGTCTTGCAAATGCTGTATTTTCTTCTGTATTCCCCGCATAGGGGGAACAGATATAAATCATCCTGGTCTCCAATCCGTCCCTCCTATTTCACCGCTGCCTGTACAATGGTCCTGGTCAGGTTTACCGCGCTCTGGGCTGCATACACACTGCTCATCAGGTTCGCCCTGGTACTGGTATCCAGCCCAAACTGTCCGGCAATCCTCGGCACCTCCCCTGCCGCCAGCATGATCCCCAGTCCCAGAAGGGCGTTCTTGCTCAGCACCATCAGGCCGGCAATCAGCATCGTGGCCTGTAAAAAGGCAGTCAGACAGATACCGATTACCTGCTTGCACCAGTTCGTAAAGCCATCCATATATCCTCTTGGAACACTGAACAGGTACAGACTTCCCACCGCAATCTGAATCAGCAGGATCCCGCCCCGTTTCAGGTTGGCAAAAAACACTTTGATGGTGGAATACCCCATCATAAACAGGATAAAAATCATCAGGATCGGATTCGTGATTGTATTGATTCCACCGAACACCCCGCTGACCATTGCATCCTGCAGGGTTCCTGAATTCTTCAGGCTGTCAATGATGTTCCCTGCCATGGAACCAAAATCACCACCCAGCCCGGTGATTCCTCTGGTAATCTCTCCCTGGAGGGACACACTGAATTTGTAAAGTTCTACCGGCACAACGGAGAAAAGGCTGGCCGCCATAAAACCTTTTAATGCATTCAGCGCCGTATCACGGACGCTTCCCCTGCCGCTCTGGCATTCAATCGCACATTCAAATACCGCCACTACAAGTCCCACCACATAGAGCACCCAGGCAAGCTGTGAGAAAAACAGGACGATCGCCTGGATCCATTCCAGCTCGAACAGCTCTGCCCCCATCTGCCCCATGAGCGAGAAAAAATTTCCCAGAAACCCAATCATCTGGCCATAGATCCAGTCCACGATCTGGCCAAGGACCGTATCCGCTACAAAGTCCCAGATAAACATCGAACCATCACCTCTTTCTTACTCTTAATCCTATTTCCTCAGACTCCCTTTTGCAGGCTGGGCATCCGTCATTCTTCCCACAAGCAGATATGCCTGATAGACACCACCTTCAAATCCAGCGCTCCCATGCAGAATAGCGTGAACTCACCTCCGACCAGTCCCCGACTTTCTCCCTCTCCACCGTGTTCATAACACTCAATCCTGACTTTCAGCTTCCTTGCGTATTGATAATCCCGGCAGAGCTGTCGCATAAACGGTGTTTCTAAAAATGCCAGATCCAATACGTGATCCGGATAGAGGGAGGCTCCTATTACTTTTCCATCTGCAATAACAGATACCCGGGAGTACCGGAGCGTTGCCTGATCCTCCGGCAGATAGCGCTCATTGGACTCCCTCATTGGGTCATAATACGCCAAGTATTCGCTTAATGATTTCATAAGCATCCCCCTCCCTGCCTGTGTTACATCTGAAGTCCATCCTGCATTTGCAGGTTTTCTTCTCTGCCCTTCCATGCTTCGATCGCATCCATCAGTTTGAATACTTCTGGATAGGGGTGGTACAATAGACTTCCGCTCTCATCGACCTGCGCCACACGGCTCCCCTCCAGATACAGCTGCAGCAATCCATTCTTTACTCCTTTTACCTCAAATCCCATTTTCTCAGCAACGGTTGAAATGTCTTTAAAAAAGCGGCTCTCTTCCCTGGTTTCCGATGGCTGCTGTTCCTTATTTCCTACCATAGTCCCAATGATAGAACAAAGATGCGCCGCCTATTCTTTATCCATGCCCCATCCATCTGCCAGTTCCCGGATAACCGATTGGACCTCTTTAATCCGGTCTGCTGCCTCCGCACCTTGTGCGGAAATCATTTCGCTCGCATAACGGTATAATCCATTCACAGCTGCAATTTTCTGTTCCTCTGATACCCCGTTCGTCCTTCCCGTCTGAACTGCACGCCGCAGCGTTTTATCAAACTGCTCTACGCGACCCTTTCTGTCGCTTAAATTCCAATATGCCTCCATCTCCCCGATTATTTTCCTCAACCGTCCGATGCTCTCATCTCCTTGTGCTCCCCGGCTAATTTTGATCGTGGCGGCGTATTGGATCAAATGCTTAATGCACGTTTCCATCAGTAACTTATCCTGTCTGTCGTTTGAAGCCATCGTTTTCTCCTGATTTTCTACCATCGACATTCCGTATTATGTCTCACAGTCCAAATTGATTCTGTAAAGGATGTTCCGCCTCTCTGTTATTTTCCATCTCCTGATACTTTGGCCTTTGTAATGTTATCAGCTCTATTTCTGCTTCTGAAGATTCAAGAAGTGTATCCAGACGGCTGACCAATTCTGTCATATGCTCCTGCCAGCCAATCCAGTTCTTTTCCTCAAACCAGCCACCCCATTTCCCGCCATCTTCAGTCTGAGATCCGGCATGTTTCTTTACATGATGGAGCGTGTCAAATAGATAGTTCCGAATCCAATGGACCGTTTCCTTGGATGCGGTGAAAGAAGTGACTGAACAAAATTTATGCTCCTCCCTATTCCAGTCCTCCTCAGAGTCCAGGCTCTTCACATCTCCGTCCACAAACTTTAGCATAAGTTCTGCCAGCACCATCACACTGGTGTGGGACCCTGCCGTTTCTACCTCAGGGGGTGCGTTCCATGAATCCCGCTTCAAAGTTTCCACCAGTGTTTCAAGTTCCAGTTTACCATCCTCCGGAATACTCTCCCTAATAAACTCTACCGCATCCAGACCTTCATCCGACTCAAATGCCGTGATTCCCCAACATCCCATTCATCTTCCTCCCGTATTCTTATTCCAAAAAAATCTTATTTCACTTCTTAGATTCCAACAATCTGCCACACATACATTGGCGCGAACAGACTGAAAACCAACCCTGCAAACAAAATGGCAGCCGGTGCCCACTCAATCTGACCATGCTTCCGGTAATCCATATAGGCAGTGGCCACCTTGACGAAAAACAGCACCGCCAATACCAGATCGATTGCCGGGAACACTACATTGTTAACCACCGTCTTGATCTGGGACGAGGCCGCTTTCCAGGTGCCTTCCACTGCGCCTGCTACATTTCCAGTGTTGGTTGCAAAGGCAGTCATGCTAAACATGGCGGTCAGAAGTAATACAACAATCAGTGCAATCATCCATTTAAACTTTTTCATATGGCTCTCCTTTCATATGGCGAAAGCCACAGAAATCCTGCGGCCCTCACTTTATTTACCTTTTTTCTGTTCTAAAACAACCGTTACCCTACCTCGGTTTCTGAGGCGAAATATGCCAATCCTGCCAAAGATTCCCTTGCACCCGGACCGAATCTGTCAGATTCATGGACAACATCCCGGCCGGCGTCCAGCAGTCAATCAGCCATGTATAGGGCGTATAGCTGCCATCGGGATACCAGATTGGCAAAAAATGTGTCCTTCGTTCATAGGTGCTGAATGGGTTCTCCTCAAACTCAAACCGGGTCTGATATCCCCGCCCCATCCGTTCCAGTACACGCCAGTAGCTCTGATAATCAAATTCTGGAAAGTAGGTGATGGCGTTCTGGGCTTCTGTCACCGCATGGCTTTGATTGGTGCTCACCCCTGCTGTCACGATTTCCTGGATGCCATATCCGGACTTCAGTGTATTTCCGGAAGCGGTCGGGGATTTCTCATCCGGATGGATTTCCATCTCAGCAGTTAGTCTGGCATGGTAACGGTCATAATCAAATTCCCACCAGCCGTGATCGCACCAATATCCATCGTCATCATCATCTCCACTGTGCCAGACCCAGTAGGAATACCACCATGGCCTCCACACCCCCCAATCGGCTCTCGTCACCTGTTCCCTGCCTGGAACTGTCGGGATGGTAAAACCGTCATTCCGATCATCCGCATTGGGATCTGGAGGAGGATTCTTACTCAAGTCTACGATATTAGCTGTAATCGTATTTTTGTCGGTCCTTCCCCCGCCGGAAACCGTGACATGTATGGTCATGGTCTGCGGTGTGGAAGGTGTGGTCCAGCGAATCCAGGCAATCTGACTGTCCCCCTCCGGATAATATACGTGATCCACGCGCATCGTCTTTCCGGCCACCCGAAAGGTTACTGAGACCGGGTGGTCCGGATCCGACTGGCCTCCCCTTACAGTCACAGCGGTGATAACTTCCGTATTCACCCGGTACTCATAGTCAAAAGCATCCACGGCTGGCGGCGTGGTTATCTCATTAAAACGCACAATTCCCAGACCAAGGGACGTGATGATTTCCTGGTTGGAACGCACACCAGACTTTGGTCCGCTCCAGGCAGGATATCCTAAATCTGCAGTCTCCAAAAACATGGATAGCGGCAGATTTTGAAATGCAACCGTAGGAAGCATTGCCCGCATAGCGCCGTTTATCGTCTGATCATACAGGGCAGCTTCCGTGGCAGTCATTGCCACGTTCACCCCCTGAAACACAACATAAGCAATCGGTTCCAGCATCAGCTTATACTTGCCGTTTGTCAGCACTTCAAAGTCCATTCCTGTCAGGTTCGCAATGCTGCGGATGACCTGCTCGTCAGTAAAATAGCTTTTTATTGCCTCAATACTGGCCGCGCCAAGACTCTGGGAGCTGATGATCCGCGGCAGGGACTGTCCCGGATTTATGAACGTATAAGCCTCACCGCTTGCACTCAGCGCAGTCCCTTTGTTATAGGACAGCTTGCTAACCTTCCCAAAATGCAGCTGGATATTGGTCGGCCTTTTATTGGTAAAGTCAATGGGCTGTGTTACCGGGGTCCTGGTATCCGCCAGGATGACCGTCACCCTCACGCCCTCCATGCCGGGCGTCCACTTGTTCTGTGAGGTTCCCTGTCCCATGGACCCGCCGCCTCCATCCAGATTCCCTTCCCCGACTGCGTATGCAGTGAGAGGAGACATAAGCATCAAGGCCATTGCCAGCACAGCCAGTATCTTTGCCCTATCCCTGCACATCCTCAAAGAAAAAACACCGCCGAAGCAGTGTCTCGTCACAATCCTTTTAATCCATAATGCCAATCTTATTTCCATTTTCATACATATCCTCAGCTACCGTTCCCTGCCCTTCCCCAATCTCATCAATCCAGCCAAATCCCGGCACATAAATCTTTCCGTTTTGTGTGTCTCCATACTGCGGCTCCCCTGCTTGCGTGGGCGCCTCGCTGGGCTGTACTACCTCCTCATGGGGTATGGCCTCCGGCGTTCCTTCCACTGTCTCTCCATCCGGCTTTTGTGTAGGATTCTTCAACACCTCTTCTGGGGGAGCAGTCGGTTTTTCTGGAGCCGGCTGCACGGCCTGTTCCGTCCGGTCCGTCTGTGCCGGCAGAGCCTCTGTTGGCTCCGTTGTCCCTGTCCTGGAAGGTTCCGTTGCCGGTTCGGTTCTCACCACGATATCCGGTTTGGTTGGCTCTGTTTCTTCCTCTGTTGTTGCTGCTTCTGTTGTCTCAGTCGGTATTTCCGCTACTGTCACTTCTTCCGTCTGTTCTGTCCGCGCCTCCGCATGATTGCTTCCCTGTGCCTCTCCTCTGAATTGGCTGCCGATTGCTGCAATCAATACAGCTCCCACGACCACGCAACCAAGGACAGCCAGCCGCCGCTTCATCCGCTCATTCAGTTTCATTGATTACGCCTCCTCATGCTTTTATCTTTGTACGACATAACATACCGTAACCCTCCCTAAAAGTCCAGCGACTTTTCTCATTTCCCCCTCTTTCTCCCCTATTTTTCAGAATACTTCAATATAACCGGCCTGAACTTTAAGTTTCATCTTCATCGAAGGAAATGTCTTCCCTGCAAACCGTACCGGAACCTCCAGCCAGACCACGGCATCTGCTTCAAACCGCTGGGCATTTGCAGGGTCGGAGGGTGCCAGAGGCGCATTGCGTATTTCAACGTCCAGCCCGGTGATTTTATACTCCAGAACGCCTCCTGTATATTTCACCCGGTTTCCTCCCTCCCGCCGTGTTCCCAGCGTTTCATCCAGGTGGTAATAAATATCTCCGGTATCCACCGCTTCCTCAAAGCCGTATCCTTCCGTATAATATCCACCCGAGTATCCTTCCCGTACTCCGTGGTAGACATTGGCGTAGTTGTCATTTACCACCACAACCACTGCATCCTGCAGGGCTTCCTTCACCCCGGAGGCAATCAGGCTCAGACGGAAAAATTCCATGATTCCGCACAGAATCAAAAGGCAGGCCAGCGTCACAGCGATTACCAAAGGGAACGCAGTCCCGCGTTGATCTTTTAAACATGCCCGCCATTTTTTCATTTCCAATACACCTCAGACTTTCCGGTTGCCGCAGCACGGAGGGTGATGGGGAAGGAACCAAATCCTCCAAACAATCCCAGATTATAGCGGTAGGTCAGCTGCACCGTTACTTCCTCATTGAGCTGAATCCGACCACTGGCTGACCAATGAATTTCGGGATTAAGCCCTGTCTTTTCTCTGAGGACAGCCGCCCTCCGGTTCGTCTCACTCCCGATCCGGCCCGCAATCTCCGCCTCCCGGCAAAGCTCTGTCGCAAAGGTATCCAGCTGCTGTTTTGCAATAAACACAGGCAGAATCTTTACGGACAGAGCCAGTACCAGCATCACACACAGGATTAAAACCGCCACATCGATGTACCCTTCCCCGCTGCGTCCAGCAAGAATCTTCCTTAAACGTGACACACCATCCCCTCCTCACTGGTTCTGGCAGGAATCACTTCCGGCTCATATAACCGCGTCAACACATACCAGGTGCCGTCCGCATGATTCACTGAATCCACCATCTGCTGTAGAAGTTCCTCCGCCTTGATCTGGACACATTCCCTCCAACTGTACGGGCTTCCGGATACGGCTCCACCCGCCAAAAGATTCCCAATCTGCTCCGGGACCAGATACACATATCCGCCAGGCGTCATCATAAACACCGGTTCTTTGGGATGTCTCTCCAAAAACTCCCGCACCGTCCCCGATAATTTTTGCCCGCTCCCGTTTTCAACTTCTTTTTCTGCCATTCCTGTCTGATTTTTTACACTGCTCATGTCCTTACGCCTCCGTCTTTTTCTTTTCTAAAACATACTTCCCATGGACTTTAGAATCTCAAATACGATAATCGCCAGGTAAGTGACAATAAAACACACCAGCATGAGGAAGCTGAACACCCGGATCTTGGGCGGGATCTTCTGGGCTTCCTTTTTCAGCCGCTGCAGCTCCATCTGTTTGAAATCATGGGACAGCATCTGAAAATACATGGCCCCGTCATCGCCGCGAAGCACGCCAATCAATCCCCTCACCACATCGGAAAGCATGGGTGAGTTAATCCTGGCCTCAAACCGGGTAAGCGCTGCCTCATAGCTGGAAGAGCGCATATCCGCCGCCAGGATTTCCAGTTCATTGGCAAATTCTTCCCCTGCGTTCTTTTTGTAGTTCTCCACAATAGACAGCACATCCCGGCTGTTCTTCAGTTCCTGCTCAATGGTTGACACAAACCGGGGCAGTTCGCCTTCCAGCTCTCCCCTCTTCTTCGCCAGCAGCTCGTCCGCCCGCTCCTGCTCCTTGAAATACACCATCACCGCCAGAACCACGACAATCACGGCCAGCAGCGGGAATACCAGCAGGCAGGGAATGATCCCCAGCAGCACAAGCCCGGCCTTGGAAATAACATAGGCCTGATACACCTCCGGCTCCATATTCAGCCCGCTGGCCTTTAGTATATTCTTCTGCCGCCCCCGCTTATACTCATCCATATGGATATAAGGCGCCAGCTTCACCGCCAGGGAAAGAAGGTAAGTTTCCAGGCTCTTTGCTGCCTTTCTGTTCTCTCTCCCCGTGTTAATCATCGCCTTTGACGTCTTTAAATACGGCAGCCGCAGCAAATCCGCTGCCAGGAAAAATAATCCAGCCGCCAGTAGTCCGCCAAAGCAGACCAGTAATCCAAGCATCTCTTTCACCTCCTGTATTCCAGCGGCTTAGTCAGTCGGATCACACATGCTGTACTGACAAAGATAAGAGCCGCCGAACCCGCCAGGATGAGCTTCCCCATATAGGAAAACATCAGTGTCTCGTACCAGCTGCGGTTTAAGAAATACATTAATGGGATATTTCCAATGACAAGGATCACCATGGTAATAAATTCCTTCCTGGGTTCCGTCACCAACAGCTCCAACTCCGCGTTCACGATCCGCATATCCGACAGCTTACTTACAATCGGCGTCAGCGTGGTCTTTAAGCTGCGGTCATACTGGCAGTCGCACAGTGCATTGCACCACTCCTCGAACACATCGTTCTCAATCCGTCCTCTCAGTGCCTGCAGCCCGGCTTCCACATCAGGATTCACCATCCGCACTTGGGTCGAAAATTCCTGGAACACGTTGCGGACCGGCGGATTTAAGTAGTGCAGGTTTTCCTCCACAGCAGTCAGGATGTCCTCATTCCTCAAATATGCCGTGGTAATGATGGACAGGGCGGTCTCCAGCTCCGCAGCCACGTTCTTCTTGTAATGGCCGGCCGTCAGCCGCACATACCAAAAGGGGAAGAACAGGAAGCCCACCGCCAGAACCGGGGCCAGAAAATAGTTCCCCATCAGGATTGCCAGCGAACCGCCAAGACAGAACAAGGACAGACTGGCTGCACAGATCATGGAAAAACGGCTTTCCCGGCCCGTCATGGCCAGGATCTCCTGAGCTGCCCGGATTTCCCTGCGAAACACACCCGGCTTCTTTCGGCTGGTGGCCTCGTTGATTTCCTCCTTTATTGTCCTGGGCTTTTGCATCAGGAAGCCAAACAGGCCGTCTGTAAATTTCATCGGTTTTAGGCCCAGAATTAAAAAAGCGCCGGTTATCATACCGGCACAGGCTAAAAGCTGCATCAATGTCATACGTTCACACCTCCCCTCAATTGTTTCAGCGCCTCTCCCGGCATCCCATTCTCCAACAGCCTTTTCGCCAGCCCGTCCGATATGGTATGCACCTGCTCATGGCGGCCTTCAATGATGAATTTTCCATCTTCCACCCGGTTTTCCGTGATTTTGTACTGGAACAGCGGCCGGTAGCTTCTGGTTCCATCCGGACGGATTTCACACTCCTGGATTTCCATCAGGCGCCGTTCCCGGTTTTCCAGCTGCTTACAGAATGCCACGATTGGATAGGCCTCCGTCACATAAGACAGGAGGGTCTCATCGCTCATGTCTACCGCCCGTTTGCAGAGGGATACCATACGCCGGTATGTGGCTTCACAGCTGTTGGAATGGATGGTAGTTACCACCGCCACGCCGGTCCTGGCCGCCTCCTGGGCTGCATTGGCCTCCGGCCCGCGCATTTCTCCCACCACAATGATATCCGGGTTAAACCGCAGCGCCATGTCCAGCAGGGCAATCTGATCCACCCTTTGTCGCTCATTCTCACTGTCCCGTGTCAGGGTATGGATAACGGAATTCGTTACCACGCCTTCCTTCTCGCGCACCAGCGCCAGCTCCCTGGAACCGCTCTCAATGGTATAAATCCGCTTGTTATCCGGTATGGTTGTCAAAAGCCATCCAAGCAGTGTTGTCTTCCCGGAGCTTGTCGCCCCTGCCACACAGATGGATATCCCATACCGCAGACACTCGGTCAAAAAGTCCATCATCGGCTGGGTGGCCGTTCCCCCTTTTATAAAGTCCTCCTGCTTCATGGATTGTGGATTCACAATACGGATCGAAGCTGCAATGCCTACGTCCTCATCCACCAATGGCGTTTTCATGGCAGCGATTCGGATGTTTTTAGACAGATGCCCCAGTACAGCCGGGCTGGCATTATCCAGAACCATACCGGACGTATGGAGCATACGGCGAATCACATTGATTGCATGCTGGGGACTCTCAAAGCGCTCGGTCAGTTTCTTCGTAACGCCCCCGGAATACTGGACTTCGATGTCCCGCCAGCTGTTGATGTCGATCTCCTCAATCCCTGTCCCAAACACGTACTTAGTTAGGAAGGAAAACTCTGCCATCTCAGTATAAATGGTATCCACCAGTTCCTGGCGGTCCATACCCTTTACTGCAATCCGGTAGTCCTGCACATATTTCGTGATATAGCGCTTAATCTGTTCCTTCACGTTCCCGCTTCCCTGGTCAATGATCAGCGTGGAATATTTGCTGGAAATGTACTCCTGCACTTCTTTTAAAACATCCGTAAATTCCCGGCCCTCTCCCTGAGGGGAAAAGAACAGGTTGTGGGCGCGGGGAGCCTGCGATTCTTGAAAGAGCAGCCGTTCTTCATCCTCTTCTTCTGTTCTACTGATCTCTTCTAAACTCAGTTCTTCCAAAACAGGCTGTTTTTCCGGGACAGCGGCTTCACTTTCTCCTCTCTGCGCTGATTCGTCCTCGTACTCTATTTCGCGTCTCTTGGAATCGCTATATTTCTGCAGTTCTACTTCCTGGTCATCACCAGTCGCTTCTGCCATTGCCGCCTGTCCGCCAATCTCCCGCTTCGGTCCCGGCCCAAATATATCCCCGGAGCGCTTTTCCCCTAACATCCAAACACCTCCCTGCTGATTGCCTCAATCGCCTTCCGGAACCCTTTGCTCTCCCGCAAAGATAAATCCGCCAAAAGATCCCCGGCCAGACTCTGCGCCGCCAGTTCCGCACAGTAAGGCAGCTTAAACGTCACACTTCCAAGCACCTGCTCCACATGTTCACTGGCCTCATTGGGTTTGATATTGCTGGCTACCTTATACTGTTTATCCGCATCCCATTTGTTGTCCCGCAGCAGGGGCAGCTGGCTGGAAAGATAGCTGATACTCTTCAAATCGCAGTTTACCAGGCGGAGAACCGCATCGGATTCCATCAGCGCAATGGCCGACAGGATATCATTGGCAATGTAGCTTCCACAGTCGATGATCACATATGGGGCCATTTCCCGCAGACACGTAATCAGCTCCGTTGCCTGCTTCGCGTTGTAAGGCGGATAGGTATATTCATTCTCTCCCCGCAGCATCCCCATCAGGGTCAAGTAATCATACTTTTTATGGGTAATCAGGTTGTGACGGACCAGGGACTGGGTCACCTGAGCGGCCGCCAGCACACTCCCCAGGGAATGTTCACATTCCAGGTCTGCCGGAGGGCAGATACAGGGCAGCATGGGAGCCGTCATATCGCAGGTCAGGAGAACCACGTTTCGCTTCTTCCCAACCAGGTACTTTGCCAGCTTCACAGCCACTGTGGATTTACCACTTCCCGGACTCCCCCAGACCGCCAGGACCTGATTCCCCGGCTCATCCATGAAGTCTTCCTGTGCCTTTGCCGAGCGGTCGAAAATACTTCCTTTTTTGAAATTCAGCATTTACTCCACCCCGCTCTCGCTTCCTGCGGTTGCCTCTGTCTCCTCTCCCTGTACGGTTTCTTCACCGGCTTCTTCTACTGTTTCTGTTTCTTCAGTTCCGCTTTCCTTCTCCGTATTCTCTTCCATTTCCTCACTCTCTAGCGGATATAGTTCTTCCAGCATGATTTCCTGGGCCTCCACAAACTTCCGGGCATTTTCCTTTGTCCCCCGGTACACCAGGGATAAATGCAGCTTCCCGTCCGCCTCCAGTTCTGCAAGGACCCTTCCCTGATCCGGCGTAACCAGAAGTGTCACGGTTCCCGGCAGTTCTTTCTCCGTCTCCTCATCGCCCCGTTCCCCGGTATTGGCGTCATATCCGCTGTTTGCCGTTACTGCAATGACCTCCACATACTGGAGTTCCGGCGGTATCACCGTAGAACCCTGTTTCCTATAATCCGGTGCAATCACAGAAACAATGTCACCGCTGACCAATTTTCCGGATAACCCATTGGCAAAGGCTTTCACGCTGACGGAAATGGCCTGTTTTTCCCCATTCAGGTTATAAAGATAGGCATTCTCCGCAGCCGGTTCCTCCGCCACCTTGGAACGGATGATATAGTCACCCGGCGCCATATCCGCCGATGCATACTTACCAATCACTTCATCTATGTTTCTCACAACAGACTCCGGCAGGTTGTAAGCGCCCACCTCCACCGGTTTCACCATATCCTTTGTGATCTCATCCCCAATCCGGATGTTTTTGGTAACCCGGACAATCTCTGTTTTCTCACTGATCGTCCGGTTAAACATCGGCGTGATTGCAAAGCAGATTACCAGGGACAGTACAATGCACAGCAAACCAATCACTGTTCTGTTCTTAAAAAAGTTCATATCCGTCTCCCTTCTACTCTATCCTTGGACCATACAAAATTCAGCTGTCTCGGCTGCTACAGGACCATCTGCCTTCTGCTCCAGAAGCCGCTCTAAAGAAACCAACGGCTCATCATCCAAAAACTGAATTCCTTTCATCGACATCTGATTTTCACCATGAAAGTCAATCGATTCGTCTGAAATGACAGCACCGCTTATATTTTCTGACAAAGGATTCCGGCTGATGAAGATATGTTCCTCACTATCTTCTATCCCGTCATTCCATACATCGTAGCAATATAAACCTGCCGGGACCGTATCATGATCCACGGTGTATCCGGTTCCGTATAGCCGCTTTCCCTCCAGCTCAAACGGTTCATAATACATGGTAAATGCATTGGCTCTCTCAACTGCCATATTAATTCCCCTTACCGCACTGCAGATAGCCTGCCTTTTTCCTGAACCGAAGACAGAAAACACTCACACAGCCAATCAGCACTAACAAACTAAGAATCTTTTTCTTCATTTCCTTACTCCTTCTAAACATAATAAGCGACAGCGTATCCAATGGCCAGGAACGGAGCCATTGGATATGCAGACCACACCTGCCTTTTAAAAAGTGGCAGCACACACAACGCGCCCAAATGAAACAGAAGCTGGAGCAACAGTCCCAGTATGGTTCCCATCAAGGCAGCCGGCAGCCCCAGCACAAGGCCGCAGGCTGCCGCCAGCTTCACATCTCCACCGCCAAATCCTCCTCTTACTGCCGCTGCCAGAAAAAACAACGCCGGGATAAGCCCCAGCAGATATTCCGGCCGGAAATGCAGGAGGGTGAGGGCGGCGATACTGCCGCTCACCCAGTCCGGAATCTCCCGCCGCTTTAGATCCACAAAGGAGGAGGCCAGCAGCAGAAAGAAAAACAGGACTCCCTGCACCTACATCTGCAGGCCGGGTTCTTCCCCCGCCTGTTCCGGCGCTTCCGGCTGAGGCGCGGTCTGCTGAGCCACAGACTGCTCCAGCGCCTGCTGGTAGGACGATAACACTACATTGTGAAGCTGCTCCCGAAACTCCGCCGTTACCGGAAAACACACTTCCTTATATCCTTCCGTTGTCTTCCGGCTGGGCATGGAAACAAAGAGCCCACGCTCTCCTCCCTCCACTACTTTGATTCCCCGGATTGCAAGACAGCTGTCGATGGTGGCGGATGCATACCCCCGGATACTTCCCACCTCGCCGGGCGGGTACATGGATGTAATTCTTACGTCTACAGTAGGCATATAAAGTTCCTCCTTCTTTCTTTTTCTTTCTGCGTTTTCTGTCAGCCTGCATAGTTGAACATCTCGGTAATGCGGCGGGACAACGTGGGTAACACATTTTCAGAGAATAATGCGTATAGACCCGCCAGCAGCAAAGCGCCGATCACCACAGCCATCAAGATCTTGATAGCACTATCGATGAAATTTTCACCAGAACGGTCTACAAGAACTGCCCGTACCTTCCACATTTTCTGCTCCGCTGCATGTTTCACATGTTCCATTTTCTCTCTCATGAATTACTCCTCCTCACATGATAAAAGGCAGCCATTCGCTGCCTGATTTCCATTGCTACAACTGAAGCACCTGGGATTGGACCGGTTCCGGTCCCCCAAATACAACTGGTTTAAAATCCCTATAATCCACGTAATAGAATTCACTGGCTTCCTCATCATATAGCTCAATCACATCTGACATCGAGAGGGAGTGCCCCGTATAACCCGGAACCTCCTGCCCGCCATCGAATTTATCATAGATCCGTTCCAATTCATTGGTCTCTATTTCCCCGTCATAAACCATGTGGTAATTCTGTGGGTCCGGTTCCCCGAATCTCGTGACCAGCGTATCATAACCAATGAATTTCATATGGATATTGACATCGGGCTTTAACTGCCAAATCCGGCAGTTCTTCAAGGGTTCACAGCCCTGAGTCTCCGCCTGTCCATTCATCAGCCGGTCGTATACGCCGCCCTTCCATACCACGGCTTCAATCCCGCCCTGCCGTTCCAGATAGGCTTCCAGTTCCTTTCCCTTAAAGATCGGGTCCACCACCGCCTGGCTCCCGGCAATATATCCGGCCGGGTTTCCAAAGTATACAATTCTCCCGTTTTCCACCCGAATCCCACGCATGGGCGTTCACTCCCTTCTTGTTGTTTCATCCACTTCTTTACAGCCAGCAGCGTCTTTCCCAAACGTTATTACTCCCCTTTGGAGCGTCCCTGGCCCAAAATCCGTGCCACATCTCAAATTCCTCCTCATACCAGTTACAAACTCATGCCCTGTAAAAAGGCGGCTTCCCCCGCCTCCTGTTCCAGCCTGTTTTTCCCTCCTGACTGGTTCATCCGATGAGCTGACTGGATCCCTTCATATTTCTCCTTGTGGATGATAGCTGCTTTCACATAGACGGTTTTCTCGTTCTTGTATTTCCGGTAATGTCCTCTCCTGGTGTGAGGCAGCATTTCATACCCCGTCCTCCTAAATCCGCCTCTTCCGCTATTCTTCTTGCTAAAAAATATACAGCTCCGATGGAATCCGGGGCTGCTCCTTCCTGCTTCATATCAAACACCTTGATACTGTTTTTATCTACAAACCGCTGACTTTGAATCGCCTTTCCTGCATACTCTGACTTTCTCGGATGTTCTTCCAGATACTTGCGCCGTCTCTGTTCCGCCAGTTCCATCTCCTGCAAATAGTCCAGGAGACTTAAGAACACCGCTGTCACACCGTCCGTCTTTCCGACCAGGTTTTCAATGGGAATTTTCCCGCTTCCCTTCAACCGGTCCAGGAGCTTAATGCATAGGTCCTCATCCTTCTCTACCAGATAGGCACAATCTACGCCACTGCTTCCCTGAATGTTGATAATGTAATGCACATCATCTGCCACCAGTCGGTCCAGGTTCTCCTGGTCCGTTTCAGTCATCTCATAGCAACCGTACTCTTCATAGAGCCGCTCATTGATCAGCAGCAGCTTGGGAACACAGTCATATTCGGTATAATATTTTCCCTTCTCCCTATCGTATAGAAAGCGGCGGCTTCTCTGCTCTGGAGGAATGGATGAGATGGACTTTTCATCCACATACCGCCGTTTCTTCTCGGACTGTCCTTGAAAGAATGGAATCATGAGCAGAATATCCAGATAATGGTCCAGACGTTTCCGAAACTGCTTCATGTCCCGCCCTGTCAGATCCTTCAGGCAGCGTTTCCGGTCCTCTTCCTGACTGTAAATGAAATCTGCCAGACGTTTTTTCTTGGTTGCCAGCGTTATTAACGCCTGGCTGCGCTCCTTCTTGCTTCCCCTCTCCAGTATCATTTCCGCCGTCAACAGGTCGCTGATCAGTTCTTTTCGCTCCTCCCCATCCCCCACCATGTGGTTGTAAAACCGGTACTGGGGAAGGTTCATTTTGTCCACGTATTTAGACATCCGCTACCCTCACTTTCCTTTTTTATCTACTGTGTCAGTTCAACACCATACCACACTGCACGCTGGAAAGCGATTCATAGAAACCAACAAACATCGGGGCAGAACATACAGCAAACACGACAAAATGGAGGACCTGTCTCTCAACCACCAATGCATACATCCCCCTATAATTGCATGGGGCCAGGATTTTCCACCAATCCTTCACGCATCTCATCCAGTTTCTCCTGCGGAGGATAGACCTGCATGCCGCACCGCACCTCCCAGACACAGAAATCATTCCGGTCACAGAGCATGATCCGGTGCTGATAGGGCTTCTGCATTTCCACATATTCCATGGCTTCCTTTTCATTGCAGAGCCACACCCCGGCCGCATACCTTCCATCCTCCAGGAAACTGTATCCGCTGTACTGGGGTTCATGGTTCTCCAACGGCAAGGCCCCGGGCGGACGGATCTGGGAGAGCTGTAGCTTCTCCTCATCCGGCAGAAGTTCCGGCTTTAATACTCCAAGCACATGATCCCGGGTACAGCGTTCAAATTCTCCGTTCTTTAAGTTCACCAAAAACACAGACTTTCCCAAGGCATTCCCATTGGCTCCATTCCCGCCCGTACAGTAATAAAGCTGCCGGCCAAAGCCAGCCTCCAAGGCAGATTCTTTCAGGACAACTACCTTCCCTTTCAGAGAACAGCCACTGCCTGTCTCCACGCAATCCCTGTCTGTATAAATCCGATTATCCGACATGGCTCCCCTCCTTCTCCCGGACCAGCCCGGACAGGTCTGAAATCAGGCTTAACCTGACTGCATCCGGCATGGTTTTAATGGCGGCTCGGACATAGGCTTCTACCGCTTCCGGTGACTGATCCCCCACCTCCACAATTTCCACCTTACGCACGGATACCTTCCCTTCCTGGAGCTGAAGGGCCAGGATATCCCCGCCGCACATACCGGCCGCCAGACGCAGTTCCCTCGGAATCAACACCCTTCCCTTACTGTCCATCACCTTATATACCGGCTTACTCATCGTAGTACCCTCCTTCTTCGATTGCCTTGTACGCTTCCTCCTCAGATATCCCAAACAGGGACAGGATCTCCAGAAGCGGCGCCTGGACCGCCGCCATAGGATCCGTATCACCGATTAAGATCGCCCCCGGAATCGTCTGCACCACCAGCCCGGTATCCATTGGGATATGGGCATCGTTCAGCAAATCATGAGGGACTACTAACGCTGCTTCCTCCTCATCGGCAATGATATCCGTCTCACAGCCCCCCGTTTCCACCTGAAACCGTGGCCCATAACCGTTAGCCTCTTTTACCGGACTGGTTGGGGCAAACTCCAGCGTTACCAGATTCCCCGGGTTCAGGCACATACTTTCCAATACACCTGGCGGCAGGATGATGCTTCCATCCTCCGCCACTCTCCCATTGATTTTCACGTTTCTCATCACGCCTTCCTTTCTGCTCCTTCTACTGTCTCATCCTGCTGTTCTAACTCCCGGATGAATTCCTGAAGTTCCTCTTCACTCACGCTAAGCTGTGCGGCCTCCAGTTCCCTCACAAGCGCCGACAGCCCGCTTATCTCCTCCGACAGCTGCTCCAGCCGTGTTCCATTGCAGTATCCGCTGAACGTCCGCAGATAGCCCTTTACGTCCGCATGATACTGTCCGGTTTTCTGATTCCTGACCATGGCAAAATAACAGGCCGCCAGACAGCTGTCATCCACCTTCACAAAGAGATGTCCCCCGGTCCTGGTGATCAGGCGCTGTTTTCCTTCTGTCTGTTCCTCCAGCTGGCGCTTTGCCCACCAGAGTTTCTCAATCCCCTCCATCTTCCGTCTCACCTCCCAACAGCCCGGCAGAAAACAGATCCATCTGCTGTGGGCCCCATTTCTTCCGCTCCTGGGGATCATAGTTGGTAATGATCACCTCCGGGAATTCACACCCACGGTCATAGCGCTGGGCCAGGTTATTGATCCGACTGACCGCCGTAATGTGGCAGCCCTCGTATAATCCCCGGATATAGTCACAATCGTTATAGCTGACCATCCATTTTCCCTGACAGCCTGCCAGGGTTTCCCGAAGCCTCACATGGTCCTGCCTTGGAAACTCCACTTCATAATGATCCTCCGTCATAAAATAAGGCGGATCGCAATAAAGAAAGGCGTTCTCCCGGTCATACTGCCGGATGAGCGCCTCAAAGTCTTTATTCTCGATGACCGTATTCGCCAGACGGTCCGCCGCCTGCCAGATCAGATGGAAGGTCTTTCTCACATCAAAGGGCTGGCAGCCAAAGGATGTGCAGCCGCTTCCATAGCTGTACCGGATTACTTTGTAAAATGCAGCCGCCCTCTGGACATCCCCCGGCGCTGCACGTTCCAGAAGGAGGGAACGCAGTTCCTCGAACTCCAGGGGCGGCAGGTTATGCATTGCCAGCTCCAGTTCCTGTGCAAGGAAAGTTCCTGCAAACTCCTGTCCCTCTAAAAACCTTCGCAGCACAAGAAATTCATCCCTTCCGTTTAAAGGCAGGAATCCCAGCTGGCGTAAAAACTCCATGGTGTGGTTCTTCACACAGGCATATAAATTGGTCAGGTTGGAATTGAAATCATTATAAACCTCCATCACCTTCGGATCCGGTGGTCTCCCGAACAGCACCCAGCCTCCGCCTCCGAATACCTCAATATAGCGTTCAAAACTGGCCGGGGACAATTCATACACCGTGTTCCGCAGCGCCTTTTTGCCTCCCACCCAGGAAATAAAACTATTGATACTTCCTCGCCTCCTCTATCCCATTCCCTGCGTCATCATGGCATGGTCCTCCGATTGAACTTCCTCCAGGACGGGCTCCTTTGAGACTGCTCCATAGGCCGTGAGCTTCCTCCCGGTCTGGGCATACAGCTCTTTCCCATAGCCTTCAAAGTCAAATCTCCGAAATGCCTGTGCTTCCAGGTCCGCTCCCATCTGTTCCAGACATTCCCTGCCGTAGGTGGCATAAGTCACCTGTACCGGGTCAAACGTATACTGTTCCAGCATATCAGTCAGCTCGGCAGCCTGCTCTATGCTGGAACAGCCTTCAAACTCCGACACGGCTTTGTATTTCAGCAGCTCCTTTTCTGTCATAGACGCTAGCTTCTTAGCCAGGTGGTTCCACCGATCTATGTCATGATCTTGCCCTGCTAACTGCTCAAACAGCGGGGCCGCAGCGTGTATTTTGGCGATCCCGCAATGGCTGAATAATTCCAGTCCAAGCCTCTCTAATACCTGATTTTTTGCCGCTTCATCATATGGAAGTTCCAGCCAGGCTCCCACCCCTAAATCTTCCGTATTCGTTCCCGCAGGGACAAGATACAGAGAAAACAGGGCGCGATGAATCTCCACCTGTTCCGGAAGCTGCTTTCCGTCATAGACTTCCTGCCACTGGTCTGAAACACGGTAACAGTAGCCCTTGGATGTAAACACGCCATTTTCCTTTTCCCTTATATACGCTCCAACCTTTTCGGTATCCAAAAGCGGGTAAATGTCTCCCGGCAAATCCTTCAAAATCGGATCCAGATCATTGTCAATGGTCATTTCCCCGATTTCATTGTCGCATTGAATTCCCGGAAGGAATTCAAACCGCTCCAGGTTATACAGGCCATTGATAACCTGTTTCATGTTTCGTTCCGGAAGGGCCTTTAGAACACCTTCATAAACCTCGATCTGCTTCTCAGTCATCTGTGCCAACTTATAGACTAACAGATTCAATTCTTCCAGCGTATGATTGTAGCGGTCCAGAACCGATTCGATAAATCCCGGCCAGCCCCGGCCGCGCTCTAAATGATAAGGCTCCCCTTCCTTTAACCTTGCCCTCTGAAACGCATCCCTCACCGCCTCCCGGTGAGCCGGTAGAGATAGGGCACTTCCCTGATAGGCAGGATCATCTATAAACTGGCAGGCATAAATCCATACCTGCATAGATTGATTCACATCTCTCAACCTCCTTTTTCACCGTCCTTCTGAATGACTCATTCCCTGTGAAAATATTTTCCGGACGGACTCAGCCTGCGCCAAGCGGCATTTTTCCGCTGCCTCCTGTACCAGATTGAGCGCTTCCTCCAGCGCTCTCTTTTCTGTCTCTGAAACTATATTTGATCGCAATGCCATGCTGATCGTTCTTTCTGCCTGCTGCAAATCGCTGCGGACACGTCCATAATGCATCATCCCCCCGCCTCCTCTTTCAGATTTCTAGTTTCACAGCTGTTGGATGGCTCCCTCCCTTCTTTTTATGAGATGCCGCCCATCCCCTCCATGCCTGTCAGTTCCTGCTCTTTTACAATCCCCTTCAGTTCCTGTTCCGTCTGTACGCGGAATTTAGAATGGCCAAAATAGACATACAGATCACAGTCCGAATCACACTCGATGCCTTCCTGTGAAAAACATTCTCCCCAGCCATCACAAGCTTGTCCGGCCCATTCCCGTTTGAGGACCTCTAACTCCTCCTGGTTCAGCTCCCCATGGCTCTTGATTTCCAGCACTCCCCAGAGATTATACTGATAGCGTTCCACGGTTGGGCACATACTGATTACCCTTTGCTTTAAAAGCTGATTGTCCAGGTAATCTGCAAGTCCTTTTTCTGTTTTTAAGATATCATCTGCAGCAATCGCGTCCCGGATATCCTCCTCATAAGAAATCAATCCAACGGAAGAGAGCGAGGAGGAATACCCATCTTCATCCACCAGTTCTGCCAACAGCGGACTGTACAGTCTGATAACGGAAGCGTTCTCGCTCAGTTCATTGCAATGCCACTCATCACGCAGCACGGTTCCCTGTTCCGACCATCTGGTTCCATCCCGCTTCATCAGCGCCTTACCCAGACTGTTCCAGTCCAGGTATGCTTCACAAAACCGTGAAACATAAAGCGAACCGTCATCCTTCATCCGCCACCTGGCATAGTCTTCTGGTGTCCGAAATTCTGAAAGAACCTGATAATGATCCAGGTCATTTAAAATACCAATGGCCTCATCCAGGCTGCGGGGGCATTCCGCAGTTAACACCGCTTTCAGCTTCTCCACGATTTGCTCCGTGCCGTCCAGCACCTTTTCTTTTAAAAACCAGGCAAACCGGTTCAGTTCGTCTACCTTACCCCCTACCGGAAGATAATGACGCAGCTCATCAAGCGGTCCGCCGTACTGATTCCATTGACATTCGGAAAACTCCTGTATCCCCAGTTCCTTTTTTGCCAGCTCCATTTGTTCTTTATCTGTCGGGATTGCCAGGGAAACGTTTACCATTCCATTTTGCGAGGGGCGGCGCAGATGAAGCAGAAATAGCGAATTTTTATCATATCCCGGATCCGGAAAGTGGTTCTGATACACTTCTGTATAAACAGTATCCTCACGCTTTAAGACAAGGCCACTTGGGCAGTAATCACCTTTGTGGTCTGCAAAATAGGAATCCCGGATGCGTTCAAAATCCAGCATGGGGTACAGTACCTCTGGTATCTCAATCTGTTTTCCCCTGCGTAACAACTCTGCCGCAGTTCGCCCCGGGTCACTGATATCCTCCAACAGATCGTAGGAGTCCAAGTTAAAGGAAAGATTGATGATCTCCTTCAGCGTTCCGGGCGCTTCCAATTTAAGCGCCACGGAAAAAATATCCTGCTCTCTCCTTGTCATATGCCGCAGCCGCGAATCCAGGAAGTCCAGTTCCTTCCGCCTCGTCTCATCTCCGTAATCCAGCCCTGTAATCATCTCCGACAGCGGCTGAACCGGTGAAACCAGAGAACGGACCGTCACTGTCTGATTCCCGGTTTTCCCCTCGTCCAGTATCTTTTTGACAGCCTCAGAGTCCGAAGCCGACATAGGAATTCTCATCAGTTCTGAAACCATATCCCCATAGCCAATCCGGATTTCTAACATTCCACTTCCTCCTCATTTAAGACAGTCCCTATTCCATGCCGGCTGATTAAGATCGCATGGATAATCAGACGCAACAGCCCGTCATGGAACAACTCCGGATCCCCTAACTCTGATAAAGACACATAAGGTTTTCCAGTACATAATTCCTTTGCCACACAGAACGTTGCATAGCTGTCCAAATCAGCCCCGCGAAGGCGGAATCGGCTGTAGTCAATCGTGCGCTCCTGCACAAATGGCCCGGCCTTTTCCCAAAGCCTCTCCTCGCTGCTCAATAGAAACACGGCGGCAGCGAATCCCGGTTCCGTCACAAGCCCCGGATATAAACCGCAGCGCATGAGCGCCCGAAACCGCCGCCTGTGTTCCTCACTTTTAAAAAGCATAATCCCTTTCTCCCCTTCCTCCCGGAGCTTCCCTACCCGGACCGTCAGGGCTGATCCCGGCAGCTCCTCTGTCAACAGTCTGAGTAAAATCTGATAGAATGCAGAAGGCATTTCCTCATCCGCTGCGGTATACAGATGGCCGTCCCTACCCTGTTCTTTTTCTGCTCTCCACACATTGACATACCGGCAGCTTCCAATCCCCGCTGTCTCTCCAGCCTGCCGGCTCCGGATGATTCCGCTTTTACGCGGCCTGAACCCTGGCACCTGCTGCATTTCCCGCTCCAGCTCCGCGATTGACGTCCCTTTCATAAATCTTACAGTCATGATTCTCAGTCCTTTCTTTCAAATCAGTGGGATTTTGACATAAAAAAAGCAGCTATGCCCTTATTTAAAAAGACATAACTGCGGTTCCACGGTCTCACCAGCCATCAACACGTTCCTATAAAAGTCCGGCTGATTAAATTTCCAGCTCTTCTCTCTAACGGAATACCATGGATTCCAATTCATCGAGCCACCCCATACCCATCTCTTCTGCTTTTGAACTGATACTCTCTATACGGTACCCCAGTTCTTCCAGTCTGCTCTGGACTCCTTTTACACAGTAGTTGGAAAATCCTTCTGCCTCCTGCTTATTTTCATCGTAACAGGAAAACTCATACTCCACCCGTACCTTGTAGCCATCCAAGAACCGAAGCGTCAGATCGCTGGTGATATAACCCTTAAGGCTTTCATCACTTAAGAATGCGGTCTGGATATCATGTTTAATCTTTTCCTTCATCCCTTCATACATCAGGCAGTTACACTCCCTGTCATCAAATCCGGTATGAAAGGTTATGGCTGTGTTCACTGTATAATCTTTCAATTCATGATTCACCATCTTTTTTTGATGTATTGACCTTACGAAAACCAATTAATTGGTAATCCCCCTACCCATTTACTGCTTCATCGACATCCCGCCCAGACCAGCTTCCTCGCCTTCCCATGCAGAATGAGACGGGTGTTCACCCGGCTGTTGAATCTCCTCTGTCTTTTGTGCAGGCGCCTCGTCCAGAAAACCTCCCAACCGGTTCGGAACATAATCAGACAGCCAAGTACCCCCAAACGTCTCATGGCTCTTAATTCTCCATATCGCCAGCTTTCCAAGATCGAGTTTCACATCCTCAAACGGAAACAGCAGGTTGGTCAATCCCTCATGACAAAATGACTTCACATGCTTAAACTCTGTCCCCTCCAATAAAATGCCTTCCTGTGTTAACAGTTCGTTGATTCCGTCTATCCACTCCTGCGCATCCCCTCCGCAACCCTGGAGAATCAGTCCTTCCTGATTTGTCATTCTGCGTAACTCATCGGTTGTGATCTGCATGAAATTCCTCCTTCATTTTTTATAATCTATTTAAAAAGGCCAGCCATTTTCTAATCTGGCTGACCTGGATTTTTTATTCTATGACCTTTTCATTTACATCTCCAATACTGGCGCCTGCTGATTCTCCATGCTCTGACAATGCTCAGTCACCAAATCATTCAACTCCTCTATGGAACCATACTCCGGCAGCCCATCCCACAGCGTTGGCACTCTGCACTGGATGGCTAACTGTTTACATTCGCTCCAGTTTGAAATTCCCATAGCGCTCTTGAGCGCATCCATTTTGCTTTCGGTTGCCGGAAGGCTCAATGTATAGTTATCATAAGGATTCCCTTTATAAATCCATACTTTAAAACTACAAGTCTGTTTGAAATCCGGATCTGGTAACTCCTCCCCTCTATAGATGGGCTCCAGTTCTTCTTGAATCCCGCTGGTATAACCAAATGCATGAAACATACCACCGTGTTTTTTTATATAATCTTTTCCAATCCCTTCATAATTAGATCTGGCTGCCTGCTCCTCCATAGCCATATCAGCGTTTCCCTTCAGCAGATATTCTCCTAATTTTACTTCTGTAGTTGCGCTCGGCAGATATCTGAATTTATCCATGTTGCAGGAAAGATTGATCATATCTTGGAGTGTCTCCGGTTTCATCATCTCAATCACGGTTCCGAATACCGCCTCATCCTGGCTGTCCATCCATTTCACACGATAGGCCAGATAGTTCAGTTCCTCCAATCTTTTTTCTGACACAGGGACCTCATACAGGTACTGGCGCAGATTTGGAATGGACGATTCCACATAGGCGGTAGCTGTTTCCAATGGAACTGTATCCGTTCCATTCAGAAGAGAATAGGCTTCTCTCATTTCTTCGATCGTAGCCGGCAGACTGATACCTACACCAGGGCTTACTGTCCGGCTCAAATAAATCTTAAACATCTAAATTCCCCTCTCTGTCTCTTCACATATAGCCGTTTCTATTTTTGATACTCTATTAAAAAGGCCCGCCATTTTTTGATCTGGCTGACCTGAAATTTTACCCCATATCCTCTTTTACCCGTCTCACATCTATGAAAAGGCCAAAAAATCGAGGTCAAAAACGGCCATTTTTTGCCCGATTTTTTCCTCGATTTTTCGCCAAAAACCACTATATCTTGTGGTAAACCCCCTCTATTTTCCTTCCAAACCACAATCCCGCATCATTATTACCACCTCGACATTCCCCGTCCCCGGAAACATATCCACCCCACAAACTTTCTCCACCCTATACCCTCTATCCTGCAGCACCACCAAATCCCTGACCAAACTGGTTGGTTTACAGGATATATATACAATCCGGTCCACTCCGAAATCAATGATTTTTCCCAATGCCTTTGGATGTATCCCATCCCTGGGCGGATCCACTACAATCAAATCCGGCTTATCCTGAAGCTCATCAATCACTTTGAGCACATCGCCGGCCAGGAACTCGCAGTTCTCCAGTCCGTTGAGCCTGGCGTTTACCTGGGCTGACCTGACTGCTTCCTCTACAATCTCAACGCCTACCACCTTTTTAGCCACAGGCGCCAGTATCTGTGCAATGGTCCCGGTACCGCTGTATAGGTCGAATACCACCCTGTCTTTTGTATCGCCTACGAATCCCCGTGCCGTATCGTACAACACCTCCGCACCAAGGGAATTGGTCTGAAAGAAGGAAAAGGGCGAGATGCGAAAACGCAGCCCCAGCAGTTCTTCGTAAAAGTAATCCTGTCCATAAAGGATGTGGGTAGCATCGCTCTGAACCACATCTGCCAGGGAGTCATTTTCTGTGTGGAGGATGCCCGCCAGCTTGCCGTCCAAAGGAAGGCCCACCAGCTTTTTCGTCCACTCTGCCAGTACCTCTTCCTCCGTCCTTTCACCCAGATAATCCCTCTGTGTGCTGGTCACCAGGTCTACCAGAATTTCCCCTGTCTTTACCGCTCTCCGGACCAGCAGATGGCGAAGATACCCCTGATGCTGTAATTTTTTATAGAATGCAACCCCCAGCTCCTCAAAATATTCTTTTGTGGCTACCAGTATTCTGCAAAAATCCGGATGTACAATCCGGCACTCCGGAGTGGTTACGATATCGTAAAAGCTTCCCCTCTTGTGCATTCCCAATGCCAGCGGACCATCCTTTACCTCATCCCCAAAGGAGAACTCCATTTTGTTGCGGTATCCTGATGAGATGGGACTGGCCTTGATTCCTTGGAACTCATAGGTACCGTCCTCTACCACGGTGTCCAGCAGGGATTTTACCTGCTCCTTTTTAATGTTTAACTGTTCTTCATAGGGCAGGCTCTGGTAAATACAGCCGCCGCATATCCCAAAATGGGGACATGCCTCCTCTGGCTTTTCTGCCGGGGAATGCGCCAGTATCTCCAGGGTTCTGGCTTCCGACTTCCCTTTTCTCCGCTTGGTAATCACACACTGAATTTTCTGGCCTGGTATAGCATTCTTTACCACTACTCTCTCGCCATCTATATGAAGGATCCCCTTATTGGGGAATTCGATTTTTTCTACTGTTCCTTCGTAAATATCGCCTTTTTTCATAAAATATCTCCGTTCTGCCCGCTGCTTAGGCATTTTTTTATGGTCCTCTTTTGCCGTATCATTATATCATGCAATAGGGTCCGCATCAAGCCAGACCCAAAAAGGACCGCCACTTCCGCGGCGGTCCCAACAACTATCCTGTTCTATCATCCTACTGTATATCTTACTGTGTATCTTATGATGGTCTTAAGGCAGCCTCTGCTATTCAGCCTTTTCTGTCTTCTTTTCCTCAGGCTCCTCATCCTCAAAGAAGTCATCGTCAAAATCATCATCGAAATCATCTTCAAAATCTTCCAGATAATCAGGAGTAAAGAAACGGTATACAGCGTATGCAATTCCTGCAACTGCTGCAACTGCTCCAATGATGGCCAGTACCCAGAGAATACAGTTCTTTTTCTTCTCGTCCTCTTCTCTCTTGTGAAGCAGTTCATTGATCCTGCTGGAATTCATCAGTTCTTCTACACGGCTTAATGCCTCTTTGCCCATCTGATCAAACCTGTCTCTGTCAAATCTGTTCATTCTACCCACGTCCTTTCTTATATATAAGCACTGCTGCCCTCTTGCTTGTTTTTAATTATTATATCATGGAAGCTCTTGATTTACTATCCCAATTTATTCAAATTTTCAATTCGTAAAGTAAAATCTCACTGATATGATTATTGACTGGATATGTGGGAAGAATATAAAAAGTCCCCGGTGCTTGAACACCGGGGGACTTGATAGGCAATCTTCATATATTTTTTATTTTATAAAAATCTCAAGTAATAGACCTAAAAAATTTATAAAAATGCTGATAACACCAATAATAGTGTTTATATCAATTTTCTCTTTAGTACGATTTCCTTTGTTTATTAATTCCTCATTATTATTTCCTTTTTTGAAATCGTACATTAATTACAGTCTCCTTTGCCTTTATATTTAACAACTCTCGGATGGATTGGAAGTGAGTTGTCATAAACAAGATATGTAAGTGACATAAGGAGAAGTAAGAAAAATGAAGATTGCCATTTGTATTATACTACACATTCAGACAAAAATAAATAAAATCCCCACAGTTCATGTCAAAACTGAGGGGATTTTGTATTAATCAAAGCTCACACTACCATTTGTATATCCGCTTTTTGTTAAAGTAAGTGTCACTGTGAAATCATTTCTCATTGATGCACCAAAGCTGTTATCTGCATCCACATAACCTGTTATTTTATATTTATTATTACCTAAACTTTGTATAGTAGCTTCTGAATATGAACAAAATTTAGCACTGGTAGGTGATTTTAAATTGCTTTCAACAATATCTTTAGCACATATCCATGCATCTGAATTTCTATCTGCCCCTGTCGTTTTATTACTTGTGGTAGTTTTGTTTTTTCTATTTTTTATAATATCTTCATCTATTCCCATTGCTCTTAATTCCTGGTCAATCATCCTGTCATAACTGTTTATCTTATATACACATAACGTTACAACAAAACAGGAAAGAAACAATGCTGAAAACCATTTTATATAGGTGATTTTTTTGACTCTCGCTGGGACACATATAAATAGTCCCATTACGCAAATCATAATAACAATGATACCAATATTTCTTCCAGCATAAGTCCAAAATCCTGGCATGGCTTTACATCCTTCTTTCCTTTAAAATATTTTTAAATATTTCTTTTACATTCTCTGGTGATTGAGCATAAAGCTCCATTAATTCAAATAAGGTAAGCACCCCAAATTCATATCCTACGTAGAGAACCGCATACGGTAGCACCTGCGGCACATAATTTTTCAATATAATCGGCAATGACTTTCCTAAATATTTTTCACCCTCTGGCAATAAAGTGTAAATCTGATAGAATAAATATCCAAACAGTACACATACAATATGGAATAAAATCACATTCAGTTTTGTACTTTTGAAATCCTCTATCTTCCAAAAGTCTTTTAACTGTCTGTAATCTTCCTCTATCTCTGGACGGAGTTCATAAGTAAGAACAATTTCTCTTGCTGATTTAGTAATGTCTGTGGTTATGAATACAAAGTAATAATCTGTCTGCTTATCCCAAACGACACAAGCATTGATAGGAACATCATTTTGAGGAAATTCGCTATCCCAATACATGCCCATACCTTTAACTAGGCTTATAACCTGAGTTTTCCTTTTCTTATTAGGATGCTGTTTCCAATTGTTTTGTTCCTTTGCGCCTAAAATCGCCTGTTGATAAGCCAACATATTTCTTTTCAAGGGGATGTATGTGTCAACTTTTCTTTTCGTTTTCAAATAGTTCATTAAATCCCTTGATATGAAACCTCTATCATTAATCAATATATCCCCAGGTTTTAACATTGGGGAAGTCTTGACCATATCTTCGCTTAAACTTAAATCATGAACTTCAATGCTTCCAAATCGTATATCCTCAATTATACCTGTATCATTTACAATCCCTCTAAGAGTAGACATTTTATATCCTCTTGTGGGTTTATCATCTCTTTTACTATGACCTACACCAGCCATTTCATAATTAGAGTTTTTTAGATTAACCTCTAAATCCGTACAATCCAATATATGTATATTGGGTTCAATATCCAATAGTGGGAGAATACCTTTCTGGACTGTGTAATTATAACCACACATAAACATGACAGGTTTATATTTGCCTAATAAGAACCTTAAACTTCCTTCCTGCATCAAACCATTTTTCAAATTACCAGAATCATCTATAAGGGTATAGCCTAATTTAGCCAATGTCCTATGGTCATTGATGGCATAGGGGATATCAGTAAGACTTGTGTGGACACGCATTTTAGCCGCTATTGCACTGGCCCATATCAGCCCATAAGGAATTACCGTATTATCGGCTCTGAAATCCGGTATATATTCTTCTAAACAGTTAAAAATATTATGAGAGTTCATTTCAAGGATGATATCATCAATCAAATTTGTGGTACTTAACGCAAGCGCATCTAACTGACCATTGCGTATTTTTTCAATGATATTTTCCTGGTTATACTTACACAGCCTAATCATATTCTCACCTCCTTTCCTACCTTTATTATACTATAAGTATAGCAAAAAGTCTACTATTAGAGCATCTTTTGTTATTCCAACAGAGTAACTAATTTATTATATAGTTATACAATAAGGAGAGGTAATAATATGATTCTAATAGGGGCAAAAATAAAGGAATTGCGTAATTCATGTAGATTCACCCAAAAAGAATTAGCTGAATTAGTTGGGGTGACAAAATCTACTATTGCGGCATATGAGAACGACAGTAGAACACCTTCATTTGAAGTGCTTATAAAATTGGCTACAGTATTTCACGTTACAACAGATACAATCTTATTAAATCGTTCCAGTTCAATTTTAGAAGTTGATGGATTGACCACAGAACAGATACAAGTAGTAAAAACTATAGTTGATAGTTTTTATAAAAGTAATCTTGTTGAGAACGCATTCGAGAATAATTCATTAAGTACCCTTGAAACAATGTTGAATTTTAAAAGAATAGCAGATGAACAAGAACCATTAATAGAAAAAAGTATGTTAGAATTATCTTCTAATATAACCCAGCTAATGAAAATGAAGAAAAAGAAATAACTCCCCGGTTTAAATCTGGGGAGTTATTTTACTTTACGAATTGAAGATTCAAATTTTATCCAATTGTTTCAATCCAATTTTAATTAAATCCCAGTCCTGGCAGAAATCTGCTGGGCAGATACCTGTTTCAGCCAGGCAGGCGCCCGATTCCGCTGAGCAAATGCCGCTTACCGCCAGGCATCCCAGATGCCAGCACACCCATCAGACCTTTTTCAGCTTGGCAAAGGATGCAAACATTTTCTTCTGGCCCGCACCGTCAAATACCACCGTGACTTCGTAATCCTTACCTCCGTCCCTGATGGACTTCACCGTTCCCTCTCCGAATTTGATGTGCCTGACCCTGTCTCCCTCGCTGTAATCCAGGGTTGCTGCCTTCTGCACTGTAAATGCCTTGCCAAATCCCGGATTTCCCGCTGTGCTGCCGGTGCCCAGACCTGACAAGGGCTGGGATGAGCCGGATGCATATGCGTTATATCCCTTTCCAAAGGTGCTTGTACGCGTATTCCCCGCTGCCGGCTGGTTCCACGGCAGGCCTGCCTCGCCGGAAATACCGGTCTTGCCAAATCCGCCTGCACCGGCACCATTGTTCCGGCTGCCATAGCTTCCCAGCACTGGTTCCAGACGCTCCTCTTCCAGCAACTCACCCGGCACCTCCTCCATAAAACGGCTGGGCTTGCAGTATCTGGTTTCGCCGTTGACCATCCGCTGTCTGGCGCTGGTAATCACCAGCTCATTTTTGGCCCTTGTGATACCCACATAGCAGAGACGGCGCTCCTCCTCCATGTCCGTCTTGTCATCGGAATTTATGGACATCATACTGGGAAACAGCCCATCCTCCAGGCCTACCAGGTACACCTTCGGGAACTCCAGTCCCTTGGCGCTGTGCAGGGTCATGAGGGTGACCCGGTTCTCGGATTCATCCATATTATCTATATCAGCCACCAGGGCCACCTGCTCCAGGAATTCATCCAGAGATGGATGCTCGCTGTCTTCCTCGTAACTCACGGCCTTGTTGACCAGCTCCTCTATATTCTCCAGCCTGGTCTGGGACTCCACCTCTCCCTCTGCCTCCAGCTCCTGCTGGTAGCCGGTCTCGTCCATGATGCCCTCTATCAAGTCCTGGATGGTGTAATCATCTGACTGTGCCCTGGCCCGGAAGCTTTCCATCTGTCCTATAAAGGCTCCGATTTTTTCAGCAGCCTTACCCAAGCCCGGAATCTGCCTGGCCTCCCTGAGAGCATCGTACAGGCTCATGCCATGTTCAGAGGCAAAGATGGTAACCTTCCCCATGGTGGTGGCGCCGATTCCCCGCTTGGGCACATTGATGATGCGCAGCACCGACAAATCATCCACTCCGTTGGCTATGGTCTTTAAGTAGGCCAGAATATCCTTGATTTCCTTTCTCTGATAGAAATTCACGCCTCCCACCAGACGGTAGGGTACGTTGTAAAAGATACACCGCTCTTCCAGAAGACGGGACTGGGCATTGGTGCGGTAGAGCACAGCCTGCTCCTGATAGGCATAGCCGCTGTCCCTTATCTCCCTGGCCACAAAGTCCGCTTCCTCTCTGGCTGTGTCAAACTGTTTAAAACGAATCAAATCCCCTTCGCCATTGGCAGTCCACAGGGTCTTATCCTTACGCCCGCGGTTGTGGCGTATAACGCCGTTGGCCGCATTCAGTATGTTCTGGGTGGACCGGTAATTCTGCTCCAGTTTAATGACCTTTGCCCCGGGAAACATCTCCTCAAAGCTCAGAATATTCCCTATATCCGCCCCCCTGAACCGGTAAATGGACTGGTCGTCATCCCCCACCACACACAGGTTCCTGTACTTGGAAGCCAGCAGGCTGACCAGCTTGAACTGGGCCAGGTTGGTATCCTGGTACTCATCCACCATGATATACTTAAACCGCTCCTGATAATAATTCAGGACCTCACTGTTATTCTGGAATAATTCCACTGTCTTTACAATGAGATCGTCGAAATCCAGTGCATTGTTCTTCTTAAGACGTTTCTGATACTCCTTATATATCTCTCCAATCCTGCGCTGTCTGAAGTCCTGCCCTGCATTTAACAGGAATTCCTCAGGACCGGTGAGCTTGTCCTTCGCAGAGGATATGGTGCCTAACACGGAACGCTCCTTGAACTGCTTGGTATCCACATCCATGGCCTTGAACACCTGTTTCATCAGGGTTTTCTGATCATCGCTGTCATAGATGGAAAAATTCGTGGTATAACCCAGATACTCTATATGCCTGCGCAGGATGCGCACACAGGTGGAGTGGAAGGTGCTGACCCAGATGCTCTCAGCCCCAAAGCCTACCAGCTGGTCCACCCTTTCCCTCATCTCCCCGGCCGCCTTGTTGGTAAATGTGATGGCCAGTATATTCCACGGGTTCACCTGCTTCTCCTCAATCAGATATGCCACCCTGTGGGTCAGCACCCTGGTCTTTCCGGAACCGGCCCCAGCTAAAATAAGGAGAGGCCCTTCCGTTTGAAGGACTGCCTCCTTCTGCATGGGATTCAATGTATCGTAAATACTCATAAATTATGTACCGCCTTTTTAACTGCAATTATGTTTATTAAGTATACCATTCTGAACCCCATCCTGCAAGACCTGCCTTTCGGACGATTGCAGCCGCATTACAGGCAGCTGTCTCTCCATTGCCATATCTCCTGTTTCCTGTCTTACAGGCATTCCCCCATAAACCCGCATAGATTTTCATTTCCCCCTTGTCATCTAGTATTCAATACTATATAATAGATATAGCAATGTGATAAGAATGACAGAGGTGACACATAGATGAAGACAAATGAAGAACGTCTGCAGGACCTGTTTTCCTATCTGGGGAACCTGTCCCATGTCAAGGCGGACGAGATTCCTGATATTGATTTGTACATGGACCAGGTTACCACCTTCATGGACAGCCATTTAAAAGATATGAGACGCCATCCGGGTGATAAAGTCCTGACCAAGACCATGATTAACAATTATGCCAAGAATAATCTTCTGCCTCCCCCGGTGAAGAAGAAGTATTCCAAGGACCACATGCTGATGCTTGTGTTCATATATTATTTTAAAAACCTTCTGTCCTTTAGTGATATTGAAGAGCTTTTCCGTCCTATTACATCAAAGCATTTCTCAGGCCAGACATCCCAACTGTCCCTGGAAGATATCTACAACGAAGTATTTACTTTGGAAAAGGGCGAGATGAATAATCTGAAGTCTGATGTGGCGGCTAAGTTTGCCCGTGCCCAGGATACATTTTCAGATGCTCCTGTGGATGACAAGGACAGGGAATATCTGAAGCTGTTTGCTTTTATCTGCGAGCTGTCCTTTGACGTGTATCTGAAGACACAGATGATTGAAATGATCGCGGATCAGCTCAGGGAGGATGCGCCTGCCCCCCGCAAGAAATAGGTTCCATAACCTGTCAGCCCCGCCTTGACGTACAAAAAATGGATTGCCGGGGCTGCCGGCATACCTATAGAAAACAAAACGGATATCGCAGCAATCCTGCCGCAATATCCGTTTTTTAATACACCCTTTATCATACTCAGCTTTCATTATCCCCTTTGTCTGCCTGCGTTCCCCCTGTGAGCCTGGCGAACACCATGTCGTATCCGTCACTTCCATAATTCAGCGAACGGTTTACCCGGCTGATGGTAGCGGTGGATGCGCCTGTTTTCTCCGCAATCTCCAGGTAGGTCTTGCCTTCCCGCAGCATCTTGGCCACTTCATAGCGCTGGGACAGGGACAGCAGTTCATTGATGGTGCACACATCCTCGAAAAACTTATAACATTCATCCGGAGTCTTTAAAGTTAGTATGGCATCAAATAGATGGTCCACTGCTTCTGTTTTAATTTTCTTGTTCATGTCCTGGTTATCTCTCCTTATAATTCATACGGCCTTCCCCCTCCGCATGTGTATTGTAAAATGATTACAGGTCATATAAGCCCCATACTTGTTCATTTTAGCATATTAAAGTCTGAAAGTCCATACGTGACGGGAGATTTTATAAGGGCATTTTTTCCGGCGCTTTCTCCGCACTTTTTCCAGGTATGTTTTCTGCTATTTTCCCTGACCCTTTCAGGACAGCATGAACTTCTCAACCACAAGTCCCACGCCGTCGTGATTATTGGATGCGGTAATATAATCAGCGGCCTGCCTCACCGGGAGAACAGCATTTTCCATAGCCACGCCCAGACCGGCATACTTAATCATAGTCAGGTCATTGTAACCGTCGCCGCAGGCTATCATCTGCTCCCGGTCAAGCCCCAGCACTTCCAGCAGACGGGCCAGCGACCGGGCCTTATCAATTCCCTTTGGCATGATTTCCAGGAAATACGGCTCGGAACGGTACACGCTGAAATCGCGGCCCATGGCAGCCTTTACCTTAGGCTCCACAGTCACCAGGTAATCGCCGTCATCCAGCATCAGGAACTTGGGGACTTTAAAATCCACATAGGACTTCATGTCTTCCACCTGACGCAGGGGCAGGTGGTTGATGTTGGACTCGGCAATGGCATAGGGGCATTCCACATTGTTAGTAATAATTTCCTCACCCTCATAAGTAAGGATATCTACCCTGTGCTCCTCTGCCAGCCCGATAATCTTCTGATTGGACTCCCTGGGCAGCAGTGAAGAAAACACGGTTTCACCTGTCTTGCAGTTTGTGATCATTCCGCCGTTATAGGACAGGATATAGCTGCCGAAACGTGACAGCTCCAGCTCCCTTGCCAACGGCTCCACGCCGGCCGTGGGCCGCCCGGATGCCAGCACCACCACGTTTCCCGCTTCCTGGGCATTCATCAGGGCCTCTTTTGTCCTGGGTGTGATGATTTTGTCACGGTTGGTCAGTGTACCGTCCAAATCCAGTACGATAATCTTGTAGTCCATCGCCTTTTCTCTCCTGTATCCGATTCTTTATTTCCGGTTATCTGCTTATGCGTTTCCATGGAACCATTTTATCAGAAATACAGCGCAGTGACAACCGGAACAGGTATTCATCCTTATCAGCTAATCCTTATGAGTCTTATCCCGGAGACCGAAATTCAGCTCCACCAAAGCCCTGGGGCGGCCGCCCTTGGCAGCGCTTTCCCTGGCACAGACCGTCCCCAGTCCGGCTGCCTGAATCTTACTGAGAATACGCCTGGCGCTCCTGACCGTGATGCCCAGACATTCCGCCAGTTCCGAAGCGTCAAACACATAGCTCTTCCTCACATCCGCAATAGCCTGAATTTTCAATATGGATTCCATACTGAGTCCGGTCTTTTCGGAAATCGTCTGTATTTTGGGGTCAAAGGATATCATGCTGTACTGAAGCTGCTGCTCCAGGCCCAGGGGGCCCTGGATCTTCTCTTCCTCATCAATCTGGAAGATCCCTCCCTCCCCCTTGCCAAGAGAATATTCCAGGGCTTTCCTGGCATGCATCTCTGCCTGGTAAGCCGTCAGGCCCATGCCCAGGCCTGCATTTACCACCAATCCCAGGTTCTTTCCCTCCCTCTGAAGAATCCTCAGGTCCTTGTGGTTCTTTTTTCCCTTCACCACCCCGGAGTTGGCGTAAATCACGTATTCATCACGCCCAAAGGGGAATACAGATCCCTGGATTCCCCTTACGTAGCGTATCAGTTCCACTTCAAATTCAGCCTTGCTTGCCATGGCACTGTAATACTGGTCCTCCTTCTCCGGGAAGTTGGACATCTGTATCAATTCCACCGCAATCTGCGAATACTCTGCCTGGGCCAGGGCCCAGCCCTTTTCCAGATCGGCCAGGGCATCCCTGACCTGGGAGCGTTTGGGCTCCAGGTAAAAAACCCTGCCGCCCTTTTCTTCTATCATATGATAGACTGCCACATAAGCAGTGACCGCCACATCGGTCATCTTCTTCTCCAGCAGCTCCATATGCCATGCAACATACTCTTCCTCCGCCACACCTGCAAGCAGCGGGCAGGTATATATATTCCTGGGCTGTATGTGAAAGGCATCCAGGATATCCTCAATAATCTGCTTCTCCACCACGTCAATACTGAAGGTGTCGATTTCCCGCCCTTCCCTGACCATTTTCAGAAATACTTCCGCAATACTGCTGGCGGACCGTCTGATGTATGTGTAAGGTTTCTGCATCTGGTGATGCCCCAGCACATAGTCGCAGATGCCGCTTCCGGTAAATATCACGCCGTCGCACTCCTGCTCGCAGGTATCAATGACATCCACGGCCTCCCTTACCAGCTCTCTTGTATATAAACGCACCTCATGACTCTGGTCAATCTGCTGTATTGCTTTCCTGATGATTACGCAGGATTCCCTTGGCCCCACTACTCCCACTATCATTTATACTGTCAACCTCCCGATTCTTTGCGCACAGCGCGCCTTATACCGATTATAAATCAGAAGCATCGTATAAATCAACCACCTGATGATCTTTTAAGAGATTTAGATATTCTTCCTTTGTCAGTGCGGGCCGGAAATCCCTTATGATTTCCTTTCCTTTAGCGCCCTCATCCCACAGCAGATCAATGATGGTAAGGGCCATCATCTTGGCTGGCACAATGTAGGCGGTGTACGGGTCGTCCATCCGGTAATTCTCCGTGTGGAGACCGCCCTTTATGCCGCCTGCCCAGATATGCATACAGGGCATGATCTGGGAAATGTCCCCCAGGTCCGTGGAGCCGGCTGTCTCCCAGTCCTCCACAAACGCATCTTCCCCGGCATGTTCGTAAGCCATCATGTTGTCACGGTACAATCGTGCAATCTGACGGTCCGTGTTCAGAGGCAGATAGCCGATACAGTCGTGAATCTCCACCTTGCCCCCCAACGCCATGGCAGCTGCCTTCATGCTCCGGTTCACCTTATGGGAGGCATCCTCCATGGCGTCAATGGTAAAGGCACGGACCATGATTTCCATGGTAACACGCTCCGGCACCACATTTACCAGGCCTCCGCCCTCCTTGATTACAATGCTTACCCGCACCTTGTCCTCGTCTCTGAAGGTTTCCCTCAGTGCATGAATATTGTTCATGGCCAGCTCCGCCATGTTCAGGGCATTGATTCCCTGTTCCGGGGCAAAACCGGCGTGAGCCGCCTTTCCCAGGAAATGCACGGTCTTGCTGATGAATCCATTGCCCTTGGTGTCCAGGATACAGCATTTTCCCGGCTCCATCTCCATCATATGGCACTGAAGAACCATATCCGTATCGTCCAGGCCACCGCGGTACATAAGCTCCTGTTTTCCTCCCAAATAGTGGATGGTTCCCTGACTCATGAGGCGGTTTCTGTACTCATAATCCACACATTCCTCTGCTGGTATGGCTATAAAGTCAGCGGCGCCCCCCAGGTGCTCCATGACGCCTGACGTAAGGATACCTATTGCTGCCCCGTACATGTTTGCCAGCTGCACATTATGCCCGCAGGCATGAACCATTCCGCCCTCAGCTGCATCCGGGTGGGAGTCGCACATGATGCAGTCCAGCTCTCCCATCACCGCCACCCTGGGCCCGTTTCCCTTGGGACCGGAGGACACACGGCAGCCTGTATAGGATACACCTGTCTCCGGCTCCAGCCCAAGCTTGCAAAAAGCTTCCTCCATAAGTTTTCCCGTCCTGAACTCCTTAAAGCCCAGCTCCGGCGTTTTATAAGCTTCCTTTCCCAGGGCAATGATTTCGTCCCGGTGTTCCTCAATCACATTAAGGCATCTCTGTTTCAGTTCTTCTTTGTCCATATCATCATTCCTTGTCATCTATACTTACAGTTCTGTCATCCGGCTCATGACCCTGGTGGCCTTCCACAGTTCGTCCATATCCAATGCTTCCTGCACAGTATGTACGTCCATCATGCCAACGCTTAATATAAGGCTGCTGCAGCCGTATCCGGCCAATATATTGCCGTCGCTGCCGCCGCCGATAACCATGGGCCTGGGTTCGATTCCCTCCTTCTCCATGGCCTGGGCTGTCATGCGGTACAAATCACTGTCAAGACTTACCTCCAGGGAAGGATATGCCAGTTCATGTTCCATTTCATAGGCGGCCCCCATCTCCAGGCAGGCTGCCTTCAGGCATTCCTCCATGTGAGCCGCTTCATCCCTCAGCTTATCCATGCTGTGGGAACGTATCTCGGCGGTAAATGTCACCTCATCGGTCACGATATTGGTGGCTGCCCCTCCCTCGATCCGCCCGATATTGGATGTGGTCTCCTGGTCAATCCGCCCAATATGCATCCGGCTGATTGCCCTGGACGCTGCCACCACTGCATTGATTCCTTTTTCGGGTTCAATGCCCGCATGGGCCTTACGGCCTCTCACTGTGCACCTTATGGCCTCCATGGCCGGGGCCTTATAAGCAATGATTCCTGCCGGTCCTGTGGCGTCTGCTATGACCATGTTCTTACATGGCAGGCGGGACGGGTCCATGTGTTTGGTCCCCTGCATGCTTGTCTCCTCAGAGACAGTAAACATGATATAAAACTCCTTGTGGGGCCTGTTGGTCTCCGCAATATCTTCCACGATTTCCAGTATGGAGGCCACAGCCCCCTTATCATCTCCCCCCAGGGTGGTGGTTCCGTCCGTGCGGATAATATGTCCATCCACCACCGGTCTCACATCCTTACACGGCTCAATCTGGTCCAGATGGGCCACAAAGCAGAAGGGAGGATTACATGGCTCTCCCTTGACATGGGCGATAATATTTCCGCCGTTTCCTCCATATGCCTTCCCGGCTTCATCTATGGAGGCCTCGATTCCTCTCTCCTTAAAATAGTCCATAAGCCATTGGCACTGCTCCATCTCCCCACCGGAAGGACTGTAAATCTGAACCAATTCCAAAAAACGTTCCTGCATCCGTTCGCGTGACAGCATAGTTATCCTCCTCATTATATAAGCCTTCATATGCACTTAGCGCCCATGTCCCGGGCGCTTGTGCAAAGTATCCTATCCCTTTTTCTTGTCTATCTCTTTTTCTTGTCCATCCCTTTTTCTTATCTGTCTCTGCCTATTATTCTCTGTCTATCAGTTTATGCCTTTCAGTTTATGCCTTTCAGTTTCTGTCTGTCAGTTTCTGCCTGTCAGTCCCTGCTTATCAGTCAACCTGAAGCTCTTTCTTGTAAAGAAGCTTGCCGGCGTAGATGGAGCCAAATACAGCTACCAGAATAACCACATAGGATGGGTTGCCCGGTATGAAGCTTAAGAAGCCCAGCTTCATGAGCCAGTTCATTCCGATGGCGATGATGGCAGCCACCACGCCCAGTTTGGGACGTGTTGCGGCAAACTGTCCGAATACAGCGCCGAAAAGCGCGGGAAGCAGGAAATTAAGCGCCTCCTTCACAGGTGCAGGGAGAATGTTCAGGATAACGCTGCCCGCAACAGCCCCCACGGTAAGAATCACCACATTAACAAGTATGGACGTTGCAATACCGATGGTGGAAATAATGGAGCCTTCCTCCGTACCCATCTCCACTCCGGCCGCCTCCTGAGCCACGGAAGAACACGGCACACGCATGTTGGAGGTATTGCCTGAAAGGAAGGTCAGGTAGGTACCCGGAATGCCCAGAATCGGGAAATAGGAAATGGGCTCAACAATGTAAAATGCTCCGCTTACGCTGATCTGCATCAGAGTGCCGGCGATAATGGCGGACACCGGAGGCATATAGCCCCGGAAGGCCATCACAAGAGCAGGAAGGAATCCTGCGAAAATGCCCAGCAGCAGTGTAATCTTTCCCCATTTCACGATTCCGGGGATATATGTACCAGAATAATAATCGTTTTTCATCTTCTAACCCTCCTTAGATTACGCTGACAGCATATCCGATGAACATGCCGCTGAACATGGCAATTGCAAATGCCCACTCCCTGAGCCAAGCGATATCCCTGGCCCTTGACAGCTTCACCAGTACCATCATGATAACACAGCCAGCTATGGTAGCGATTGCCGGTGCGTTGGTGAAGGTAAGGGAACCCTCTGCCGTAAAGAAGTTGCCGGAAGCCAGGTTGGCAAACGCCCCCAACATGGCGCCTGCGGAAATGATGGGAACCATCTTGGCATTGCCCTTTGACATTAAGTGGTTAACCTTGTCCATCTTATCGCAGAACAGGAAGGTAAAAATCAGCCAGCCCAGCGAACCGCACACCATGGTCCATACGCCGCAGGCAAATGCCATGGTATCCATGGTCTGAAGTGTCTTTCCCATGGCCTGGGCGCCGAATCCGGCCGCCATGGCCTCATAGTTGACAGAACCGATAAATGACAGACGCATCCACGCCACCGGCGCACCCATGGTGACCAGCAGGGATATCATGGTGACCAGGATTACTACGGACGGGCCAATGGATGATATCACGCTGCTCTTGATTGCCTTATGTACCTGGTCCGTGGTAAGGGCCGACTCACTGGCTGCCTTTATAGACCTTTTCATAAACAGAATTGACTGAAATACTACCACCGCTACTGCCAAAGCCGCTGCTGCCCACATCAGAGGGCTGTTGGCATAATCCAAATAATTAACACTTTCGTTCATTCCGACCTCCTTGGTTATTCCCCTTTCCAAAAGCTGCAGTCTTTTGGATTTTCTAGTTTCGGTCATGTCCATAACATGTCCTTATATTTATATTTACTACATTTTATCGGTATTGTCAAGGGTTTTTGTTGAATATTTGTTTGGATGATGGAATGGGATTTGGCATAGGTAGTGCAGAATATCTTAAAGGACGGGGCGGGAGTTGGCTGCGGGCAGCTATCTGCACGGGCGGGAAGGAACAGTGTAAAAGCGCCGGTATTGTTACCGCAAAGGAATATTGCAGTAATAATACCGGCGCTTTACATCAACCGATTCATCTGTCTAATGCTTATTCTGTTTTCCCTTCATACCGCTTCCGGTAATAATCCATGGTCCGGTAGTCAATCACATCCTTCATCTGTTGGGAAAACCCGTCCATTTCCACCGCCTCATATAACTGCGGATTCAGAGCCAGTACATAGCCCTCTTTACGCACAAAAAAACCTTTTCCGGACTGCAGCAAAAAGCGGACCGGGTTTTTTAAGGCTTCTCTGGTACAGCGTTTCTTATCCCATGTACGGAAGTCACTTGTACTCTTATCTTTCGCTAAATCCTTCCAGTTATTTGCCGTATAATAAAACTCCTTATGGCCCCGGTATATATCATCCTCATCAATCTGAGTTTTGACATTGCCATTGTTATAAAATGCCAAAAGGACCGGCATCTTATAGGACTTGGTCATTTGCGTGGTCTCCAGCATCTCCAGAAAATCATTGCCAATACTATTAAATATGGCACGGTTTCTGTCTCCCAGCTCACCCAGGCTATTCAAATACCTCAGATAATGTTTAAACGGACTGTTCTGCAAACCATTACATATCTGGAGTATTTCTTCCTCCATGTAGGTAAACAAATCCATACGGGCCGGCACTCTGCCGCCCAGCATCTCCTTAATACGGAAGTATTCACTGCGGATCCGCTCTTCCTTTTTCGCCCTCTTCTTTGCCATCTCATGGAATAAATCAATCAGACGCAGGTCGAAATCAACCAGACAGTCATCCGGATACTCAAAATCCTGTTGCTGCATTCTTCCGGCTTCCGCACTTGAATAACTTCTTCCGCTTAAAAAGAACGGTGCCGAGCCTGCTTTTTCATAATTACCGATAAAATCCAGTACATTCAGGTATTCCTTATCCCTGCTTTTACGCAGCCCCCGCCCAAGCTGCTGGAGAAATACCACCGGGGATTCTGTGGGTCTCAAAAACATAACCATATCAATTTCGCTGATATCTAACCCTTCATTGAACATATCCACAGAAAAAATAACCTTTAACTCACCACGCTTAAGCTTCTCTATCGCTTCACTTCTCTCAACAGCATACTCGCCGTCTGAATCGCTGTATACAGCTGCCGCCGGAATATTGCGACGGCAGAATTCCTTTGCCATCTGCTCCGCATGTGTGCGTGAACAGCAAAATCCCAACGCCCTTTTTGAGCGGTATTTCATATAGTATTTATAAATCAGTTCGTACTGCCTGCCCTTTATGAATTCCTTTGTCAGTTCTTCCTCATCGTATTTTCCTTTTACAATGCGAATCTTGGAATAGTCCACTGTCTCATCCAGAATTCCATAATAATGAAATGGTACCAGCATACCTTTGTTAATGGCATCTTTCAGGCCAATCTCATAAGGTACGTTATAATCGCATAGCGCGTATATATTTCTTCCATCCATTCTTTCCGGTGTGGCTGTCAGCCCTAACAGGAACCGGGGCTTAAAATATTCCATGATTTTTTTATACTGGTCTGTAACAGCATGATGGAATTCGTCAATAACAATATAATCAAAATAATCCCTGGCAAAGTATGATTCATTGAGATAATCTGTTTTACCCAAACTGGAAACAGAAGCGAAAATCACGGATTTATCCCTTGTTTTCTCTTTACCATAAAAAAAGCCATAATCATCGGAATGTCTCACATTCCTGAAGCTTTCTGCTGCCTGCTTCAGTATTTCTTCCCGGTGGGCCACAAACAGGACTCTTTCATAAGGCTGAGAATCAAACGCAGCCAGATATGTTTTTCCAATACCTGTGGCGGCGCAGATCAATGCCTTCTCCGATCCTTCCAATCGGCTGTTTTTCAGCGCGTACAGAGCTTCTATCTGTGCTCCTCTTGGCTGAAATACCACTTCCCCGTCCGTCTCGTCGTCAAGGCTGTCATACCGTTCCATATCCCGGATAACCGCCGGTCTTTTCCATTCTTTGGAATATTGTTTCAGAACCTCATCATTTATGACGATGGAGTGGTTATAAAACAGATCCTCAAAAGTGCCGCAAAACTGATGAAAATTCCGGCTGTCCCGCCTTTCATCAAAATGATAGTTCCATTCTATACCGGATGTAAGGGCGCTGCGTGATACATTGGATGAACCAATGTATATTTCCCCAAAATCCTTTCTTCGGAATATGTAGGCTTTAGGGTGAAACGACCGTCCCTTTTCGTTGTAAAACCGGAGGTCCACCCGGTCCCCCAACCGTTCCTTTATCAGACACAATGCCCCCGGCTGTGTAATTCCCAGATAATTTCCGGTCAGGATTCTGATTTTTACTCCGCGATTCAGCGCCTGCTCCAAATCATCCAGAATCATACGCACTCCGGACTCCATGAGAAACGACACAATCATATCAATCCGCTCAGCCTTTAGCATGCTGAGCTCCAGCTGGTATAACAGAAATCTTTTTTTATCCCTTCCCCCGGTAATGACCTCACAGGGCCCGATTTCCATTTGAATCTGCCTCAGCGATTCTATTTTTTCCTCAATATCATGTTCAGCCATTTTTCTTCTGCTCTCCCCGGACGGACATCACTCGTTACCCACATCTCCAATATGTCAAACGAATTTACATCTTTTAACAGCTTATCCATCTTTTCTTCCGTCATATCCGTAAAATAACGGCCATTGCGCTCACCCTCAGCTGTACCATACTTGAAGGATGTATACAGTATTCCATGTGATGTCAAAGCACGGGCCATTTTGATAAACACATCCTCCAGTTCTCCATAAGCCAGATGCAGGATGGAAGAACATGCCCAGATTCCATCATAGGCTTCCTTTTCATCTAAATCCTGAAAATACATCAGCCTCACTTCAATTCCTGTATATCCAGAAGCTATCCTGACCAGTTCTTCCGAACCATCCGCGGCATCCGCCTCAAATCCCCTGTCCAGGAAATACTTCGTATCTCTGCCGGAGCCGCACCCGAAATCCAGGATTCTGGCTCCCGGCTTCAGATACGACAGGAAACGCTCCTGCATCTCCTTAAACTCCACATCCCTTGTGCTGTCAGAAAATTCTTTTGCATGTTGGTTGTAATATTGTAATGAATCATTCATGAATACAAATGCTTCCTTTCCTAAATAATCCGGCCGCTGTCCTCTATTTACATGACTACTGTCAATCATATCATTTTTTGACATCACAGGCAATTAAAACTAATTTCTCAGTTCCCAATGTTTTATTCACCGATTCCCTCCAGCCCTAATAGACTATAATATACCAAATCATATAAGGAGCATATTGATGAAAAAAGCAATTAGCATTCTTCTGGCAGCAGCTATGGGCGCCGCTGCCCTAACCGGCTGTTCAAAATCATCCGGCAGTTCATCCTCAGGCAACACCCCGTTGGTCCTCAACGAGGTAGCCCATTCCATCTTCTACGCCCCCCAATACGCAGCCATTGAACTGGGCTACTTTGAGGACGAAGGCATCGACCTGACCCTTGTCAACGGCGCGGGTGCTGATAAGGTTATGACCGCCCTTATCTCCGGCGACGCCCAAATTGGTTTTATGGGCTCCGAAGCCAGCATCTACGTATACCAGGAAGGTTCCCAGGACTATGCGGTGAACTTCGCCCAGCTGACCCAGCGCGCAGGCAACTTCCTGGTGGGACGCCAGCCTGAGGACAATTTTAAGTGGGAAAGCCTGAAAGGCAAGAAGGTTCTTGGCGGACGCGCAGGCGGCATGCCTCAGATGGTCTTTGAGTATATCTTAAAGAAACACGGCATGGATCCCAAGACAGACCTGTCCATTGACCAGAGCATTAACTTCGGGCTGACCGCAGCTGCATTTACCAGCGATGATGCGGACTATACCGTGGAATTTGAGCCTTTTGCAACCACTCTGGAGAGCGAGGGAAGCGGATATGTGGTGGCTTCTCTTGGAACAGAATCCGGATATGTACCTTACACTGCTTACTGTGCCAGGAAGAGTTACGTGGAACAGAACCCGGAAATCATTCAGAAGTTTACCAATGCAATTCAAAAAGGCATGGACTACGTAAACTCCCATTCAGCCGAAGAAATAGCCAAAACCATACAGCCCCAGTTTAAAGAAACACCGGTGGATAAACTCGCGGTTATCGTAGGCCGTTATAAGGACCAGGATACATGGAAGGATGACACCGTATTTGAAAAAGAAAGCTTTGAGCTTCTGGAAAACATTCTGGAAGAGGCAGGCGAACTGTCGGCACGTGTTCCCTATGAAGACCTTGTAACCACACAATTTTCTGAACAGGCGGCAAAATAGACGGCAATACAGCCAGCAATACAGATAGCTGAACAGATAGTAGAACAGATAGCAAAACAGACAGCAGAACAGACAGCAGAACAAACAGTAGAACAAACAGCAGGCCAAACAAATAAAAGCAATCAATCGACAATACGGCAGACAACAAGCCCGACAACAAAACCAGCTAACAAAGTTATGCCCTTTAGCTGGTTTTGTTGTCATTTTCCTTGCTGTCTTTTATTTTTCGCTGCTTTTTACCTTTTCTGTCATTGATTTAGTTTATATCTGTTTTCTGCTTCTTTACTCACCATGTTTTGCCAGCAAAAGCGCTCCACGCCAATCAACCATTATGCTGCCCAAAATACAAGCTTCTTATCCATCCCCATATCCCCAATCCGTTACTCCACAGAGCCTCATATATTTTGCCGAAGGTCATAGAATGCGATGGAATATATAGAAGTTGATAGGGGCACATAGAAACAGTTAACAAAAACATTTGCGGCATTTTAATCCCCGTTAAAAAGGCTGCCATCCATCAGGATGACAGCGAAATTAATACCCCTTATTTCATTACCCTGAATATCAGCCCCTGCAAATAATCCTCTGCACATAAAGCTATTAGCTACTGCCGGTTCAGCTTCCAGGCCCCCACAAGCTTCTTCAGATAATCCATATAACCTGCCTCCCGTATGCTCCCGTTGGTCAGCACATTAACCTCTCCCAGTTTTTTGCCTCCCAGGGAGTACTCCAGCACACCTGCCTTCTGCCCCGGTTCCACCGGAGCGGGTACGGATTCCAAAAGCACCAGCTTTTTCTCAATAGCTCCCAAATCCTCCCCTTTAAGGCTCAGATAGGAAAATGTTCCCTCATAGGTAAGCCCTACCTCATCCTCCACGCCGCCGGTAACCGGCATCTGGGGAAGCGGCAGATGTTCCTTGTCTTCATAGAGCTTGCAGTTTGCATATCCATAGTTGAGAAGGGTCTGGGCGTCTGCAAACCTGGCCTTAAAATCCGGCGCAGCCATGATGGCGGCAATCAGGCGCACCCCGTCCTTTTCCGCTGTGGCAGACAGGCAGTATTTTGCAATGGAGGTGGAACCTGTCTTAAGGCCTGTGACCGTAAAATTAGTTGCCATCTTGAGCAGCTTATTTGTATTGGACAGGCCGAATTCCTTGGTTCCCTGCTTTGTGACATGCGTTATATTCTCCATCCATATGGTGGAATAATTATGTATCTGAGGATATTTATTAATCAGCTCGCGGCTCATGATGGCGATGTCCCTGGCCGTAGTGTAATGGTCCGGGGATTCCGTAAGTCCGCAGCAATCCACGAAATGGGTGTTGGACATGCCAAGGCTGGCTGCCCTTTCATTCATCATCCGTACAAACTCATCCTCGCTGCCTGCTATGTACTCCGCCATGGCCACAGACGCGTCATTGCCGGATGCAATGACAATGCATTTAATCAAGGTTTCCACGGTCTGTTTCTCGCCTTCCTCCAGGAACACCTGGGAACCTCCCATGGATTTGGCGTGGGCGCTGGTAACTACCTCGTCCGTCAGCTGGATCTTTCCGGACTGAAGGGCATCAAAAATCAATATCAGCGTCATAACTTTGGTAACACTGGCCGGGCTTCGCTTTTCATCTGCATCCTTTTCATAGATTACCTGTCCGGTAGATGCTTCCATGAGAATGGCCGATGGAGCGGCTATCTGGACAGCTGCCTGACTCTGGTCCGCAGGCGCTGCCTGGGCATCTCCCGCCGTCTGCACATCTACCGCCTGCGCGTCCCCCGCCGCCTGTACATCCTCCCCTGTCCATCCATCTTCCTGTCCATAGAGGCTGCTCCCTGATACCCCCGCTCCCACGGGGATGGCGATTGCCGGTTCCTGGCCCAGGGCGGCAATCCCGGGATAGGAGGCCAGTATTGCCGCCGAGCATAATATCGCTGCAATCCGTCTCATATTTTCCTCCAATAAAATCATCTGCTACTAATTGTATGGGAGTGGACAGACAGCTTATGCCCGCAAAGCCTTGATTTTTACCGCAAAAAAATGCAGCAGGCCGTGATTGTCTGCCGGCTCCTGCTGCATATACCCCTTTATCTTCTTACCTTATTATATTTATACTTCCTTCAGGGCCTGTCTTAAGTCCTCTGCCATCTTCTCGTACTCAGCGTCTGTGAGCATGGTCCTTCCGCTGTTCATCTCAAAGGTGCCGCCCCATTCTTCACCGCCTTTATATTTGGGGACAATGTGGAAATGCAGGTGATGTCCTGTATCGCCGTAAGCGCCGTAGTTTACCTTGTCCGGCTGGAATACCTTATGTACGGCGCGGGCCACCTGGGCTACCTCTGCAAAGAAATCATTCCTCTCCTCATCGGTCAGGTCAATGAGCTCGCTGACATGCTTCCTATGCGCCAGAACAACCCTTCCCTTCTTGCTCTGCTCCTTAAATACATAGAGAAAGCCTGTCTTCATCTCACACACAGGATAACCGAACTTAGCCACCAGTTCGCCCTGCATACAATATGCGCAATTAGGATCCTTTACCATATCTTCCATGTTCCTGTTCTCCTTTATGTTTATTCATACCAACTTAAACATACCACGGAACAAGTTGAATTTCAATTCCAATATTTGTTTTTTCTTTCATAGTACCCACTTCATGGAATCTATGCTATAATAGGTAGGCAAGTACCAGTTACAGGAGAAATTTTATGAGCAGAGCAGATTTCAGACGCCGGCAGTCCCGCAGGCGCAGGCAGAAGCTTGCACGGATGTCACGGCATCTTCCTACATTTATTTTATTATTAGCAATCACTGTACTGGTAGGGGGCGGCATTTTCGCCCTCTACCGGTTTGTTTTAGCGAAACAGCCGGACGGAACGGTCCAGGTCATAGCCTCATCAGGGAACGGCTCCCCTAATCCGGACGAGGGCAGCAATTCCGACCGCTATCCCGACAGCGGTTCCGGCCCCGCTTCCGGCGGCGACTCATCTAACCAGCCTTTTGCCGAAATTCCCCAGGACGACATTTCCCGGCTCATAGCCCAGGCTGACCGCATCGCCATGGGGTATGATTATGACAAGGCGGCAGAGCTTATCAACTCCAGCGGCCTGGACCTGAATGACTCCCGCATGAAGGAGGCGCTGGCACGGTATGAATCACAGAAGGCCGCCCTGGTTCCAGCTGATATGAACGCTGTCACCCACATTTTTTTCCACTCCCTTATCATGGATACCTCCAAGGCTTTTGACGGGGACTCGGACAGCGCCAACTATAATTCAGTCATGACCACCAAGGACGAATTTCTTAAAATACTGGAGGATATGTACCAGAAGGGCTATGTGCTGGTCCGTATCCACGATGTGGCCTATGAGGCACCTGATGAAAATGGAAACGTTCGTTTTGTAAAGGGAAGCGTCATGCTCCCTGAGGGAAAGAAGCCTTTTGTCATGTCCCAGGACGATGTCTGCTACTATCCCTACATGGACGGGGACGGGTTTGCCAAACGGGTCGTGATTGGCGAGGACGGAAAGCCCACCTGTGAGATGGTCATGGACGACGGCACCACCTCCACGGGTTCCTATGATTTGATTCCGCTTTTGGAGAATTTTATACAGGAACACCCTGACTTTTCCTACAAAGGGGCAAGGGCCATTATCGCGTTTACCGGCTATGAAGGCATACTGGGGTACAGAACCGCCTCCTCCTACCAGGACAGCCCCACCTATGAGGCTGACCGTGAGCAGGCAGCCAGAGTGGCCCAGTGTCTGAAGGATAACGGCTGGGAGCTGGCATCCCACAGCTGGGGCCATCTCCACCTGGGGGTGGCGGATGATCCGGAGGCCGGATTTGCCATTGACGAGGAACGGTTCCGGGCTGATACGGACAAATGGGAGGCTGAGGTGGAATCCCTCATCGGGCCCACTGATATCATCCTTTATCCTTACGGCAACGACATTGCAGACTGGCGCCCCTACCATCAGGACAATCCCCGCTTTGCCTATCTGGAATCCAAGGGATTCCGCTATTTCTGCAATGTGGATGCCAGCAAGCCCTACTGGACGCAGATGGGGACAAACTACTTCCGCATGGCCAGAAGGAACCTGGACGGCTACCGGCTGTATGAGGACCTCATCCAGACAGATCCGTCCAAGAAACGACTGACTGATCTGTTTGACGCAGCCCAGGTATTTGATTCGGCCAGACCCACGCCAGTAAGCTGGAGTTACCAGAAGTAGGGGGTAAGGTCCCACGCTCATATTGTTATCATGCAGGCTTCCTGCCGTTATCAAGCGGCAGGGGCCTGTTTTCTTTTTCCTGCTCCGGGCGAACGGTTTCCCGTTGTCTACATATAATAAATCAAGGAATTGATTTCTAATTGAAAGGAGCTTCTTCATGATTCCCAAACTGGAAGTAAACGGGGTCAGCTATTCCTACCATTCGTTAGATGGTGAGACGCTGGCCCTTGACCATATATCATTTGATGTGTCACCCGGGGAATTCCTGGCTATCGTGGGACCTTCCGGATGCGGCAAGTCCACCCTTCTGTCCATGCTGTGCGGACTGACAAAGCCTGAGGGCGGCACCATCACCATAGACGGCGTCCCCCTGACCAAATCTCCTTCTGCCATTGGATACATGCTGCAGAAGGATCATTTATTTGAATGGAGAAATATTTTCTCCAATATATCCCTTGGCCTTGAAATTCAAAAGCGGTTGGACGAACCTGCCAGGCAGGAACTGCTGGAAATGATGGCAGCCTACGGTCTGGCAGGCTTTGAATATGCCAAACCTTCGGAGCTGTCCGGCGGTATGCGCCAGAGAGCGGCCCTTATACGGACCCTGGCCCTTAAGCCGGACCTTCTTCTCCTGGACGAACCATTTTCAGCCCTGGATTACCAGACCCGGCTGTCTGTGTGTGACGACATCAGCTCCATCATACGCCAGACACACAAGACCGCCATACTTGTAACCCATGACCTGTCTGAGGCCATTAGCGTGGCTGACCGCATCCTGGTCCTGTCTCCCCGTCCCGGCCGGGTCAAAAAAATCCTGTCCATTGATTTTCCGGAAAATTGCATCCGCTCCCTGGACCGCAGGAACTGCCCGGAATTTTCCACTTACTTTAATATGGTATGGAAGGAGCTGAAGACTTATGAATAGAGATAAACAGCCTGTATCAGCCTGCAATATGTCCGTGGCACAGCAGGAATATGTGGCCCGTGAAATACGGCGCCACCGCCAGGTGACCATATGCCGCGTCATGCTGCTGGTCCTTCTTCTGGCCCTGTGGGAGCTGGCGGCCGACATGCACTGGATTGACAGCTTTATTTTCAGCTCCCCTGTGATGATTGCCAAATGCCTGGTTTCCATGGCAAAGGACGGAAGCCTGTTCCTCCACACAGGGGTCACCCTTATGGAAACCCTTATCAGCTTTGCCGTTTGCACCATCTTCGGCCTGGCATGCGCCCTGCTTCTGTGGTCCAGCAAAAGCGTGGCCCAGGTGCTGGAGCCCTTTCTTGTCCTGTTAAACAGCCTCCCTAAATCCGCCCTGGCCCCCCTTTTGATTGTTTGGCTGGGCAATAACATGCGGACCATTGTGGTGGCTGCCGTGTCCGTGGCTGTATTTGGATCCATTCTAACCTTATACACCGGATTTTCCCAGATGGATACGGAGCAAATCAAGTTGATTTATTCCCTGGGAGGCGGAAGGAAGGATGTGCTCTTAAAGGTTCTGCTGCCCGGTTCCCTGCCCCTGGTCATCAGCAATATGAAAGTAAACATCGGGCTGTGTCTGGTGGGTGTGATTATAGGCGAATTCCTGAGCGCAAAAGCAGGCCTGGGATATCTGATCACCTATGGCTCCCAGACCTTTGCCATGACCATGGTGGTGACCTCCATTGTGATCCTCTGCATTGTGTCAGGGGTGCTGTACCAGATTATCGCCTATGCGGAGCTGAAGATTAAAAAGAGACAGTGAGTTAAAACTGTCTCTGGCCTGACAATATAAGGGACAGGAGGAATGACAAACCCTCCTGTCCCTTATATCCTGATTTTATCACAGGCACACTATCCTTTGTTCCAAACAGCCTATCCAGCGTTCTCTGCTGCAAACTGGCTGTTATACAGGGCTGCATAGTAACCGCCCTTTGCCAAAAGCTCCCTGTGGTTTCCCACTTCCTTGATATCCCCATGCTCCATGTACACAATCAGTTCCGCATCCTTTATCGTGGATAAGCGGTGGGCGATGACAAAGCTGGTCCGGCCCTCCATCAGTTTATTCATGGCCTTCTGGATTGCCACCTCGGTTCTTGTATCCACGGATGAGGTTGCCTCGTCCAGAATCAGGATTTCCGGGTCTGACAGGAAGGCCCTGGCAATGGTCAGGAGCTGGCGCTGGCCCTGGGCGATATTGGAAGCCCCCTCATGAAGCTCCATGTCGTAGCCTCCCGGCATAGACATGATGAATCCATTGGCATGGGCTGCCCTGGCAGCGTCTGTCACCTCCTGGTCAGTGGCATCCAGCCTTCCGTAGCGGATGTTCTCTTTTATGGTACCTGCGAACAGCCATGTATCCTGCAGCACCATGCCTATCATGGAGCGCAGGGCCTCCCGTTTCATATCCCGCACATCCACGCCGTCAATGGTAATGCTCCCTCCGTTTACATCGTAAAAACGCAGAATCAGATTGACCAGCGTTGTCTTTCCAGCTCCGGTGGGTCCCACAATGGCAATCTTGTCGCCTGCGTGTACATGCAGGTCCAAATCATGAATCAGGGTCCGATCCTCTGTGTAACCGAACCGCACATGGCTGAAATCCACATTTCCTTCCCGGCTTTCGGGGAATTGCGGCTTCTCTGCTTCCGGCACCTCCTCCTCGGCATCCAGGAACTCAAATACCCTTTGGGCCGCAGCCATGGTGGCCTGCATGATGTTGGCAATGTTGGATACCTGGTTGATGGGCTGGGAGAACTGGCGCAGATACTGGATAAAGGACTGTATCATACCGATGCTCAGCCTGCCGTTAATGCAGAGCCATCCGCTGACAACCGCCACCCCCACATAACCGATGTTGGTCAGTGCCTGTGTTAAGGGCATGATGATGCTGGAAGAAAACTGCGCTCTCCAGCCATTGTTGTAGAGACGGTTGTTTATGTCCTCAAAATTCTCGATGACGTCCTCCTCCTTTCCGAAGGCGGCAATCACGTTCTGTCCGTTGTACATCTCCTCCACATACCCGGTAAGATCCCCCAGCGCGGACTGCTGCCCCTGGAAATACCGCTGGGAATGTTTTACCACCTTCATGCTCACCAGGCCGCAAATCGGGATAACACAAATGCCGATCAGTGTCAGCACCGGGCTGACCACCAGCATCATTACGAATATAAATACCATGGTACAGACGGCTGTGATAACCTGGCTGATGCTCTGCTGAAGGGAGGTATCTATGGTGTCCACATCATTGGTGACGCGGCTCAGCACATCTCCGAATGTATTGCTGTCAAAATAGGCCAGCGGCAGACGGCGGATTTTCTTGTCTACTGCCATGCGCAGATCATGCATTGTGCGCTCCGCCACTCCTGCCACAATGTACTGGCCGGAATAGTTGAACAGAAAGGCCAGTACATACACACAGCCCAATTGTATCAGAACAGTGATGAACGTTCTAAATCCCTGGAGGACCCCGGCGCTGTCCACTGCCACGGCCACCAGCGCATCCATGGCCCTGCCAAGGGTATATGGCCCCTGGGTGGTAAACACGGCTCCCATCACAAGGCAGGCCACCATGAGAATGATTCTGATTCGGTATGGTTTCATAAAACGGAACAGACGGCCCATGGTGCCCTTGGTATTGATTTTCTTATCTGCTGCCCTCACATTCATTTGCTTCATGCACTCATCTCCTCCTCTGACAACTGGCTCCGGACGATTTCCTGGTAGGTGCCGCAGGTATTTAAAAGCTCCCTGTGGGTACCAATTCCCATGACCTTTCCTTCATCCATCACTATAATCCGGTCCGCATTCATGATAGTGCTGACACGCTGTGCTACGATTACCACAGTGGCATTTCCCGTCTCTTTGGACAATGCCTGACGCAGGGCAGAATCCGTTTTGAAATCCAGGGCGGAAAAACTGTCGTCAAACACATATATCTCCGGCTTCCTGACAATGGCCCTGGCAATTGCCAGGCGCTGCCTCTGACCGCCTGAGACATTGCTTCCGCCCTGGGAAATGGATGAGTCAAATCCGTCCGGTTTATCTTCGATGAAATCCGTGGATTGTGCAATGGCGGCCGCTTCCTTCACCCGCTCATCGCTGGCCGAATCATCCCCAAAACGGATATTTTCCATGATGGTGCCCTTAAACAGCAGGGCTTTCTGGGGCACATAACCGATTTTCCGGCGCAGGGTCCTCCTGTCATAATCCTTTACATTGACTCCGTCCACCAGGACCTCGCCCTCCTGGACATCATAAAAGCGGGGAATCAATCCCACCAGCGCCGTCTTTCCGCTTCCTGTACTTCCGATGATAGCCGTGGTCTCTCCCGGCTTAGCCTCAAAGCTGACATGGCTGACAGCCGGCTCTTTTGCCCCCGGAAAATAGAAGCTTACATCGCGGAAGGTGAGATATCCCCTCTGCACGTCTGACAGCTTGGGAACCGCCGGATCCCCGATGGAATTTTCAGTATCCAGCACCTCACAGATACGGTCCGCCGAAGCAGCACATCTGGGATACATGACGAAAATCATGGAAAGCATGGTGACAGACATCATGATCTGCATGACATACTGGATAATTGCCAGGATATCTCCCGGCATCACAGGCTCCGTACCGATTCCCTGGCCCGCGCGCCAGAGAAGCCCCACCACGGTCAGGTTTAATATCAGTATCAGGGACGGTCCCAACAGCGACATGGCATGCATCATTTTCATGGCATTGTTCATCAGGTCCTTGTTGGCGCCGTCAAACCGCTTTTCTTCGTAATCCTCTGTCCCAAATGCCCGGATAACCCGGATGCCGGAAAGCTTTTCCCGCATAATCAGGTTGATTCGGTCAATTCTTGTCTGCATCTTTCTGGAAAGCGGCATGGCTCTCCTGCCAATCAGGCTGATAATCAGCACCATCACCGGCATGGACACCACAAGTATGCTTGACATTTTCGGATTTTTGCTGTAAGCCAGCATGATGCCCACCACGCACATGATAGGCGCTGTCAGAATAACGCGCAGAAACATGACCATGAAATTCTGTACCTGGGTAATGTCGTTGTTGGTGCGCGTAATCAAAGACGCGGTTGAAAATGTGTCGATCTCGGCCTGGGAGAAATATTCCACCTTTGTAAAAATCCTGCTCCTCACATTCCGTCCTAAACCCAACGCGATTCTGGAGGCAAAAAAGCCTGTGGTAATATTACATACCATTCCCAGAATAGCGATTCCCAGCATAATAACGCCGGTGTGAAGAATGTAATTCATATCCTTATCCGCGATTCCCCTGTTGATAATATCTGACAGATAGGTGGGAAGCCCCAGCGTGGCTCCTACTCCGGCCGCCACACTGACCAGCACGCATAGAAGTTCCGGCCGGAACGCGTTCAGCTCCGCAAATATTTTTTTCATGTTGTACCTCCTTGTTCTTGCAAAATAAAAACATCCGGAAAAGCTGTTCAGCTCTGCAAATACTTTTCCAGACATTTTAACCCTTTTAAAATAGTCTCCAAATCTTCTTTGCTCATCGTATCCTTCTCAGAATGACTGCCCATCTGCTCTATCATGCCCTGCACCAACGACCGCCCTTTTTCCGTAAGGGCCACATTTATAAAACGGGCGTCTTTGTCATTCTTTACCATTGTAATATGACCAGCCCGTTCCAGACGCCGGCAGAACATGGAGCAGTTTCCTTTTGTAACATGGAGACTCCTGCTCAGCTGAGTCAGGTTTACCTGTCCGTCCGCCAGAAAGAGATGGTTGAGCACCCTTCCCTGTTCCGGGGTAATGCCGAAGGGCCTGCACTTTTCCTCCACACATTCCCGGACTAGCCAGTTCACCTTGCGAAGCTCCTGAAACCACTGGTCCTTAAAATTAAAAAACGCCATAAGGAACCTTCCTCCCGATTCTCTTAATTTTTGTACTTCCCCAGATAGTTTACATATAAACTATTATAGGATATCATTACAGCCGTTAAAAATAAAGAGCATTTTTATTAAATAAATATAAAAATTCAATAAATTGACGGGACTTACCTTACATTTTTTGAAGTTGACTGCATAATTATTCTCCCGGCAGAGAAACATTTTAGAGGAAAAAATTCAAGAGGAAACTCCAAAAAAATTTGGTTCTATACTGAATGTTGGGGTGTGCTGAAAAGCACACTTCCAACATTC
>ERZ791929.146-NODE-146-length-81071-cov-21.496420_pt1 | contig 81071 bp, 66 predicted proteins | sample MGYA00510129_ERZ791929 | MGnify/ENA primary metagenome ERZ791929 (study PRJEB30046, sample SAMN00792049) | human gut metagenome | study: EMG produced TPA metagenomics assembly of the A metagenome-wide association study of gut microbiota in type 2...
ATTCAAGAATTCGGGATACACTTATAAGATCGTGGATAATCAGATCGTAGTATCTACTGTGACTGCAGCTGCCAAGGATGTGCAGGCTGTTCAACAGCAGAAGCAGAGAAAAATTACCGGAGTCGTGAAAGACGCAATGGGTGAAGCCATCATCGGAGCATCTGTAGTAGAAAAAGGTACTACCTCTAATGGTACTATCACTAACATTGAAGGTGAATTTACCTTGAATACTGTCGGTAAGGAACTTCAGATTACTTATATCGGTTACGTACCTCAGACCATCGTACTTAAACCGGGAGTTAACAATTACAATGTCATAATGAAGGAAGATACAAAAACTTTGGATGAAGTTGTAGTTGTTGGTTATGGTACTCAGAAAAAGGTCAACCTGACAGGTGCAGTATCTTCTGTTGGTACTGAAGAGTTAAAAAGTCGTGTAAATACAGACGTATTAGCATCAGTACAGGGACAGGTTCCGGGTGTCACGGTTATTGCCCGTCCGGATGGTTCTACAAGTATTAACTTCCGTGGTCGCGGTAACTTGGGAACTTCATCACCTCTGTATGTAATTGACGGTGCAATTGCTGATGCAAATTTCTTTTCAAGCCTTGACCCGAACTCTATTGAAAGCATTTCGTTCTTGAAAGATGCAGCATCTTCTGCAATTTACGGTTCGCGTGCTGCTTATGGTGTTGTATTGGTAAAAACAAAAGGTGGTAAAGAAGGTGATTTGAAGGTGACTTATGACGGATATGTAGGTTTTAAATCGGCTCTTTACACTCCTGACGTATTGAGTTCTGAATGGTATGCTCGTTTATCCAACGAAGCCGCATTAAATGATAATCCTAATGCCAAACTACCTTATACAGACGAAGAAATTGCCAAATTCCGCGATGGAACTGATCCTGATTTGTATCCGAATACAAACTGGTATGATCTTGTATTGAAAGATAATGCTACAATAACAAAGCATACTGTAAGTATCAGTGGAGGTAATAAGGTGAAATATTATACATCTTTAGGATATTTGTATAATGACAAGTTCACTCCTGGAGCTACTACTGATCGTTATAATATGACTACTAATATCTCGGCTGATGTTAAGGAGTGGTTGGCATTCCGTGCAAATATCAACTATAACCAAACCTATAACGATAATTCAAAAGGTGGAGTCAGTTATGTAGAAATGTTGACTGTTCCTTCTACTTATGTGGCTCGTCAAAGTAATGGTGAATATGGTAGTTATGAAGCCGGTAAACCAGCTTCACAAGTAAGTATGCAACGTAATCCATTACGGCGTATTGAGTCAGGCGACTGGTCGAATAGCAGAACGCAAAATACTTTAATGGATTTTGCTTTAGATTTGAAGCCTGTAAAAGGTTTGACTGTTACGGGTGAAATGTCTTACCGTATTTGGGATTACAAAGCTAAAACATATACTGCAAGTCGTTCGAAGATCAAAGATTTCCTTACCGGTCAGGAACTGAACGGTACACAGGTTGCTGTTGAGAACTCTAAGATGGAATATGATTGGCAAGAGTCTACCCGCTTGATATACAATGGACTGGCTAATTATACTTGGAGTAAAGACATTCATAACATCAATGCATTACTGGGTGTATCTTATGAACATTATCAGTTCCAGAAACAGAAATCTTCACGTAAGAATTTTCCGACTAACAATATGACGGATATGAACGGTGGTTCAAGTGCATCAAGTGATACTCATACAGAAGGTGGCAGCAATGAAAATAAATTGATGTCTTACTTCGGACGTGTGAATTACACATTGATGGACCGTTACTTGTTAGAGGTAAATATGCGTGCTGATGCTTCTTCACGTTTCCATAAAGACAATCGTTGGGGATACTTCCCTTCATTCTCAGCCGGATGGCGTGTAAGTGAGGAAGGATTTATGAAAGATATCGAATGGATTGATAATTTGAAGATCCGCGGGTCTTGGGGACAGTTAGGTAATATTAACAACGTAGGTGATTATGACTACTTCTCTTCTTATATCCAGGGTGATAACTATAACTTTAATGATGTAGTAGGAAACGGTATCATTGAAGCTAAACCCGCTAATAAGAATTTAGGATGGGAAACCGTTACTATCACAGATATCGGCCTTGATTTTGATGTACTGAATGGTAAACTGCGTTTTACAGCGGACTGGTATAATAAAGTGACGGATGATATCCTGTTGGGTTATAGAGTTCCAATGGAAGTCGGTATTAAAAAAGATTACTGGCCTTCACAGAATATCGGTAGTGTAAGTAACAAAGGTCTGGAAATAGGTATTACACATAATAATACAATTGGTGAGTTTACTTACTCTGTAGGAGCAAACTTCACTCGTAATTGGAACAAAGTAACTAATTTGGGTGGGGTAGATGATTTGTATGATGGTAGCTCTACATGGATTGAAGCAGTAGGACAACCTATCGGAACATTTTATGGTTTCCGTACAAACGGTCTGTTGACTCAAGAGGATATTGACAGTGGTAACTATATTACTGATGGTATTAAGCCTAATGCGGGTGATATTAAATATGTCGATTTGAATGATAATGGAAAGCTGGATGCCGGTGACAAAGACTTTATCGGTTGTGATGTTCCTAAATTCACATATGGTGTGAACTTGAATCTGCAATATAAAGGCTTTGAGTTGAGTATGTTTGGGCAGGGAGTTCAAGGTACCAAAGTGTATTTCTGGCAAGAACAGGCTTGGGCATTCTCTGACTATGCCAGCCCCCGTAAATGGCACTTACAGAGATGGACTACCGAGAATCCGAATCCGAATGCTGCTTATCCTAGAATTTATTCTCGTACCAGCTCACACTCTACTTTCAATAACCGCTTATCTGATTTCTGGTTATTTAATTCAGACTATTTCAGAATCAAGAATATTACTTTCGGTTATACATTCCCAAAAGCGATGTTAAGCAACATCAGTCTGGATGCATTGAAAGTATATGTAGCAGCTGAAAATCCGTTTACTATCCGTGGTGATCATCGCATGAAAGATTTTGATCCGGAATCTGCTACCGGTCGTGGTAGTATGGTTCGTGGAACGAGAACTATATCACTTGGTGTTAACGTTACATTCTAAAAAGAAAGATTATTATGAGACGATTTGGTAAAACAATAAAATATTTAACGCTTTGCACTCTGATCGGTGCAACGGTTACAAGTTGCGATCTGGATGTAAATCCACCTTCTAACATTGCAGCTGAAACCTATTGGAAGACTTCAAAAGATGCCTGGTACAATTTGAATGCTGTATATGCCAATACAATATCTGGAGTCGGGGTATATGGTGAAACTTATACTACTGATGGCTATTGCCAATACTCTTGGGAGTCTGCAGGAGCTATTTTCCAGCAGGATGGATTTAGTGCATTGAATGATGAAGGATGGAATTTTGAAGCGATCCGCAAATGTAATGTGTACTTGAATGAAGTAGATAATTGCGACATGGATGCGGCACTTAAAACACGTACCAAAGCTGAAGTGCGTACGATGCGGGCATTACAGTACTTAGCTATGACTATGACGTTCGGAAAAGTACCTATCATTACAGATGTACCTGCTTATGATACTCCGAATGTGCCGCGTGATGAAGTGAGTAAAGTTCGTGAATTCATTCTTAAAGAACTGACAGAAGCTGCAGCAGATCTTCCTGAGTCTTACAGCGGAGGTGGTGAGTTTAATGAAAAAGGACGTATCACTAAATACGCTGCTTTATCAATTAAAGCAAGAGCAGCTCTTTATTTCGGTCAGTATGATGTTGCTGAAGCTGCTGCTAAAGATGTGATGGATAATGGCGGATATTCTTTGTGGAGAATTTCCAGTCTAACAGATGCTCAGAAGAAGGAAGGTGAAGAGATGTCTATTTATGTAGATTTTGCAGATGAAGCTGCGAAAGAGAAGTTTGTGAAGGGCATGTTTAATTACGAATCTTTATGGTTCACTGAAAATGCTACAGTAGATAATCCTGAGTATATCTTGGCTCGCCAGTATGTTGATCCTGATCAGGAAGATTGGGTGCGTTATACAGCAATGCGTCCTAATCAGTTGGGAGGTTGGTCATCTGTAACTCCGACACAGAATCTGGTAGATGCTTATTGGAGTGCCGATGGTCATACTGTTCCTGCCGCTCCTTCTATTGAGGCACGTGCTGCGGCTTATGATAAGATAGTTGCCGATGTAAAAAAAGAAACAGCAGAAGAAGGTTCTACTCCTTTCCTGACATTTGTAGCTAAGAAGACTGCTGATGGAACATTGACAAAATATGACTATATGAAAGAGTATCGTAATCGCGATAGTCGTATGTATGCGTCTATTCTGTTTCCATTCAAAACATGGCATGAAACAAACTATGGTGCCGGATATGCTTATGAATGGATTAAGGGTGGTAACAATGAATCGAAGACCGGTTTTAACTATCGTAAGATGGTTGCATTAACTACAGACTCAAAAGATAATGCTAATGCTACGGGTGACTATCCGTGTATTCGTTATGCTGAGATTCTGTTGATTTATGCTGAAGCTCATACACAAACAACAGGTTATGATCAGAGTGTGCGTGATGCCTTGAATGATTTGCGTGATCGTTGCGGTATGCCGGATGTACCTGCTACATTAACTAAGGATGAAGCTCTTAACTTGATTCGTCGTGAACGTCGTGTAGAATTGGCGGGTGAAGGTTTCCGTGGAGACGATATGACTCGTTATGAAGATTCTTATTGGGAAAGTGAGATGAATAATGTGCCTATCTCTATGCCTGATGGTGAAACCGTGATAACTATGAAATGGAGTTCACGTATGCGTCTGAAACCGATCCCTCAGACTGCCATTACTCTTAATCCATTATTGGAAAATGATCAGAACCCGGGATATTAATTTAACACAGATATCTCTTAATTAAAGGTTGAAAAAAAGGGATCGGTTTTAAAACCGGTCCCTTTTCTTGTTTTTATATAGTTTTAATTATTTTCCCATGCTCCTCTTGTAAAATCCGGTATTTCTACAGGAATACTACCGTTTAATACCGATTGCTCGCTTAGTTCTGTGATGCATGACCATTCGGCGGCATCGTATACATCCATATCCAATGGGAGCCCGTTGCGCAGGCAATGAATCAAACGGCAATCCATGACATAATTCATTTCATTGGGCAGATTTCTCCGATGGGCTTCTGCACCGTAAGTAGCTGTAAAAGGGTGTTTGTAGCGTTCCATAATATCTTCAAGCGCTTTTCCTTCGAGAGGAGCACTTGCATCGGGTTCAAGGGCGATACAGGGAACGGGATACTTCTGGGCAAAGCCTTCTGTACCACAGATTGTATGGAGGCGGCTGTACGGGCGTGGAGTGACGACATTATACTGAACCATGATACTCTTGCCTTTCATTGTGTGAATCAAGGTGGTGTTCATATCTCCCAACCGATACTTTTGACGGGCTTCGGGAGAATTTTCTCCGAATGTCTTACGGGCGTACGACGTCATGCCGGCTTGCAGACTCGATAATGAAACGAGATAATTCATGCGGTCTCCCCGATGAATATTCAGTACCTGGCAAATGGGGCCTAAGCCGTGAGTAGGATAGGGGTTACCGGTATGCTCTATGCTATATTTCCTCCCCCAATGATTGTGAAATCCTCCTTTACTTTCGTCGGCGAAGTAGATAGAGCGCAGATCATGTATGTATGCTCCCTCTACGTGCGTTATCTCTCCGAATACACCCTGTTGTGCCATATTCAGTGTGGTCAATGCAAATGGATCGTAGCAACAGTTTTCAAGCATCATACAGTGTTGCCTTGTCTTCTCGGCTGTATCTACCAGCTTCCAGCATTCTTCTACGGTCATGGCTGCCGGAACTTCGATGGCTACGTGTTTACCGTGTTCCATAGCATAAACTGCCATGGGAGTATGTGTCAGCCAATCGGTACAGATAAACACCAGGTCAATATCATTCCGTTCACACATTTGTTTCCATCCATCCGCCCCGGTATAACCATCCGGCTGGGGATAGCCTGCTTCCCAGAGAATTTTCTGCGCTTTAGTCAGGTTACCTTCCCTGATTTCGCATAGTGCTTTAATCTCGATTCCTTCGATTTGCAGATAACGCTGTAAAGTCAATACACCTCTATTGCCAAGCCCAATGAAAGCAAGGCGCACAATGGGGATGGGAGGATGTGCCAGTCCGAGCACATGTGTTTGTGAAGGAGTTCTCATATGTGGTTAGGATGTTAGGGTTATATATAAAAAAAGAGAATCTAATTTCTCAGATTCTCTTTAGAGCGGAAGACGGGGCTCAAACCCGCGACCCTCAGCTTGGAAGGCTAATGCTCTATCAACTGAGCTACTTCCGCAATTTTTGTGGGCAAAGATGGATTCGAACCACCGAAGTCGAAAGACAGCAGATTTACAGTCTGCCCCATTTGGCCACTCTGGTATTTGCCCTTTTGTTCGCTTTTGAGTCCCTTTGCTTTCTCTTAAGTAGGTTTGTTTCTCAATTGCGATGCAAAGATACAACTATTTATTTAAACTCCAAACAAAATCGATCATTTTTATTGCAGTAATTGCACATTCGTCTCCTTTATTACCCAGTTTGCCGCCGGCTCTATCTTCAGCCTGCTCCATGGTATTAGTAGTAATTAATCCGTAAATAACTGGTATATCGCCAGTTGCGTTCAGTTGTGCTACGCCTTGTGTCACTCCCATGCAAACATAATCAAAATGTGGAGTATCTCCTTTAATTATGCAACCAATGATAATAATTGCATCTACATCGCAATTTTCCATCATTTGATTGGCGCCGAAAGTTAGTTCGAAACTTCCCGGTACTGTTTTCACCAGAATATTTTCTTGCTTTGCTCCGTGTTTCTTTAAAGTTTTCACAGCTCCGTCCAGCAGGGCGCCGGTGATATGGGCGTTCCATTCGGAAACAACGATACCGAATTTCATTTCTTCTGCATTCGGAACCGAATTAAAATCGTAATCAGATAAGTTATGATATGCTGTTGCCATAATATATATGTTTTTGGTTGGTTTAAAAAAAGCTACCCAGGTTCGTTTGGGTAGCTTTCTATATAATAAGGTATATACCCCGTTATTATTTTTTCAGCAGTTTGGCTTGCTCGATGTACTTATCGATGTCCATAGCCTGATAAGACTGGAAGTATTTGTCTTTGATCTTGGTGAAGGCTTTTACAGCATCATCGTTTTTGCCTTGCTTCATCAGGATTTCTCCGGCTTGCAGTAGGAAGATGGGGCTCAGAGTGCTGTTATCAGCATTGTCTGCTGCTTTCAGAAGGGTTGAAGCTGCTTTGTCGAGTTGGCCTAACTGAGCGTAGCAGTTGCCAATGGCACCCTGAATGGCAGGAGCCACCATCTGGTCGTCTCCGCTGAAGCCGTCGAGTGCTTTGATTGCTTCGTCATATTTACCTAAATTCTGGTAGCAGATGCCGGCGTAAGCTTTTGCCAGGTTGGCTGCTTTGGTTCCGCTGAATTGATCGGCTACTTTCAGGAAACCGATAGAACCGATACTATCACCGTTCAGTGCCTGCTCGTATGCGCTTTGTTCAAAGTACTGTTCGCTTTTGAAAAGAGCAGCCTGCGCTTTTTCTTCACGGGGTTCTGCATAGAAATTCTTGTAGAGGATCACGCCTGCTACGATTACGATTACGGCTACAACGGCGCCAATGATTGCTTTTTTGTTTTTAACAAGAAATGCTTCCGACTGTGTCAGTGCATCTTCCACATTCAGTTCGTTGTTGTGGTTCTTTTGTTCTGCCATTTTTATATGATTCTTTTTGTTATTTTTTCAACTGGATATTTTGGTCAGCAAAAGTAGTTTTTTTATATTGGGTACTGAAAAACAACTAATTATAAAGTTGGTTATTAGCACCTGTTACTGTTGCTGCCATAAATTCTGCGCAAAGATAATGAATTATTCTTTTCTTCCATGCCAAACAAAAAAAACTTTGTATCTTTGCAACGATTTTAAGAGTATAAACGGAAGCGTTTAGTGAAATCCTTGTTGTCGAAATCGCCAATTTCCAACTGCTACGAGGATGAACAACTGAACGCCCACGCTTGTTTTATGGCGTGGGCTATTGTTGTTTGTTTGTAGCAAGGTGTTTGGCGATACCCGACAACGGATAAACTACAGTGCCCACGCCTCCTTATTTTTATAAATGTTCGGTCGGGTCTGCTGAACAAATTAATCTTATATAAAATGAAAAAGAATTTTATTAGTGTTCTCCAAGTATCGTTTATGGTTCTTGTAGCTATTTTATCGTTCGCATTATCTGCTTGTAGTAATGATGATGACGACAACACAGATGACGGTAATGGCAGCAGTAAAGTATCTGTTAAGTATGCTGCTACAGGTACAGTTAATACCTATCAGGTCATTAGTGCTGACTATGTAGACTATTCAGCAAGTCAAATTGTATCAAGCAATGAAATCTGCTTTAGTGCAGTTTTTAAAGAAAGTGAAAATGCCACCTCTTGGTATGAGTTTCAGTTCCTTGTCGAAAAATATAAAGATACGGATAATGGCGAAGTTAAAGACTTTACAGGGATTGGTAATTTAAAAGCAGGAAGTCATTTAATAATTTCTTCACGCAAACTATTCTTCTTCTTAGGAGCGAGCATGAGTGATGAAGAGACTTATGGTGCTTCAAGTCCACGTGGTACTGTAATTGTAAAAAGTATCAATGGCAAGAATTTGACACTTGAACTTAAAGATTTTAGTTTTACAAACTACAAAGGTAAGGCTGAAACAATCATTAATGGTACAATACAGTATATCCCTGACTGATATTGTACACGACAAAAAAGAGCCTCCAAGTGAGGCTCTTTTAATTTACAACTCGAACTCTTTCTTTAGTCGTTGTACTGTTGAGGCTGACACATCAGTTAATTTTGCAACTTGCCTTATAGGTAATCCCTGTTTAAGGTACTTAAGGACACCTTTGTACTCTTCTTTCTTCTTGTCCATAGATTTAGTACTGCCTTCCTTTCTGCCAAGCCTACCGCCTTTTTCAATATATTGTTTCCGTCCACTACTCAAACGGTATTTAATATTCTCTCGTTCAAGTTGTGCACAAGTACTTAGTGTTGCAAGCATTATTGTTGCAAATGTTGCTAATTCACCATTATCATCAAGTAAGGTAAACTTTTCTTTATGAAGATATAAATTAATCTTATCATCAGCCAAATCTTTTACGGTTGAAAGAACTTCAAGAGCATTTCTTCCTAATCTACTTAATTCTGAAACCAATAACATATCAATATGTTCCGTTCGACAATAGTTCAATGCTTCAGTAAGAACAGGGCGTTCAGAGTTCCGTTTCGCACCCGATACTTTTTCTTCAAACACCTTGACAACATCCATTTTTACATATTCAGCATACTTCATAAGCTCAACCACTTGTCTATCTGTTGATTGACGGTCATTTGTGGAACTCACACGTGCATATATTACTGCTTTCATAATTTGGCTTTTTATTATGCAACAAAGATAACACTTCCTTTTATTGTATGCAAATTAATCAAAGAATATTTTGAATACAAAATATAGTATTCTTTTTAATGGTTTACTGATTTTTTTGAATACACTTTTAATTTGAATACAGAAAATATAATGCTACGCATTTTTGTACCATATAAGACTTTAATTGATAATTAATTAAATCAAAAAAGGCTGCTCTCGCAGGGGGCTTTGCTAATACCCCCACGAGACCAACCTTATACGTCCAAATCAGAGTTGGAAAATTGAGATAACCTTTCCACCATAACGGAAACGTAGTAATCTATTGGAGAAATAATACAGCATATCAAAGAGTATGTCTTGACTTTGGGATTGTGATGTTAGCGTAGCCATCAGCAATTCATCAGGGATAGCTTCGCCTTTCCACTGACAAAACTCTTTTAGATGCTCATTTTTTATCGTTAATTCTACTCGGTAGTTTTTATCTTTAAGTCCGTTCCATTGTGGAATATAATTTTTATTCGATTTCTCCAATTCTCTTTTCTTATCGTATATCTTCAACGACAACCCGTCTTGTTTTTTTGGATTAATATAAATAGTTAAAGTTTTTAAGCGACATTGGTCTCCCGTTTGTACATGCAAAATTTCATCCAACACTTCTTTCTTGTCTAAACGCGCCTTTCCGTTCAATATCACTTCATAATCATCATCAAACTGTGCATGTCTAATCTTCTTTGCGAAATTAATATTCGTATCTAACGCTACGTGTACATCTGTAATGTTGTTGAGGCTTAACCCCAATTCGTCCGCAACGTAATCCACACAAGCCAACCAATTAAATTTACCACCATCATATATACCAAACACTTCATAGAAGACCCAATTTTCGATATACAACCACACATAATTAACTTTATCATCTTCCATGCTACGTAATTTAGTCTTTAGTGTAGCAAATTTCCTTTCAACGAAGCCGTTACCGGCTTCGCCGAAAGGAAACTTAATCATTACATGAAAACTATTGGCAAACAAAGCCTCATCACTTGGCACACGCACAAGCGTAAAACTATCATCACTATCAACCAATTCGTTATATTCGTTTAATTTTTGTATAACTTCATCCGTTGCTCGATAACAGAGGGTTAACTTATCGATGCTAATTAGACTCTTTTTCTTTCTCATCTCTTTCTATTTTTGTTTTATTATTCTTATGGTACTCTCGTAACGAAGCACTAAGATGTTCTTTGTGCTCTTTAGTCTTCTTCAATGCTTGAAGACTTTGGGAGATGTGCTTACAGTGAGTTGCAGATTTTTTTCGTCCTCGCAAACGCATACTAATTTTCTTTTTTGTTTCCTCTTTCATATATTAATCTAATATTATATAGATAAGTAGTTAAAAGAGTAGGAAAGTTCAATATTTAACTGCACTATTTTCTGAAAAAAAAATGATTTACACGGCAAACGGCTGTGAAGTAGAAAGGTTGAAGATATTCTGCTATTTTAAAAGCGGGGATACGTAGTACCATACTTGCGTGTTTTTGTTTCATTATCAACCTCTCCAATCCCCCCAAACCGCGTTGTAAATATGTCAAACAATGATTTGAAGAAATATAATAACCCGACAAATTGAAAAACAATACACCTGCCAAACTGTATTATTTCAGGCTATTATCGGATATATCAATGTCCAAATCATCATCAATGTCATTATCCTCAAATCCGCTAAGAGAACCATACTCTATAAACTCTTGCAGACGTTCTGTGGTATATTCATCATGTTGTTTAACTATTTCATTTATATTTAATATTGAGTTGAGTTTTTCTTGTACTTTCTTGTTATTTTGTTCTAATATGACATTTTCTTTGGCTAATTCTTTGATTGCACCTATTTCAGAATTACTACTTAAAGAAGTGGGAGGATTGTTATTTTGTTTTTCGGATATACAATCAGAGTTATATCCTCCGAATATGGAACTGTCTAAATTAGCGAATGACTTACTAACTTTATTCCTTTTGTCTGCATCTTGTAGATGCAAGTAGACCTTATCTATCATTTTGGTATCTGTATGTCCCGTAGCAATAATAACATCTTCTTTTGGCACATTACATAGGCACATCATAGTAATAAATGAATGTCTTGCTGTATGTGTGTGAATTCTGTCACACATTCTTTTACTTATATTTTTTCTGTCATATCCGTATTGTTGTACGTATGTTTGCAATGTGGTTAGTCCTGCTTGTGCAGCTATCTTTTTGATGGCTGTATTGATTTTATCTTGGTCTTTTTTTAGGTTTGTATCAATATACCGAAATCCCTGTTGGTACTTTTGTAGTAATTCTTGGGTTAGTGGGAAAATTGGTATAGTGGCACTTTCTTTTGTTTTCTGCTGTGTAATTGTGATTGTAGCATTTTCGTTTATGGCTATACTTCCATCAAAAACTTTGTGCATATCTCCAATGCGCTGCCCTACTAAGGTTTGTAATATGAAAATGTCTCTTATTTCAGTTTCTTCTTCACTTAGTTGGTTAAGACGATATAAGGTTATTATTTCCTTTTCATTTAATGCCAATTGTAATTCGTGTTGTTCTTTATTGGAAAGTTTACAGGGAATTCTTTTGATTTTATCTATTTTACTCTTATTGTAATCCCATATTCCGTTTATTTCATCAATTTCTTTAAGAATGTTTTTAATAAAATCTATTTTATTATTTGTAGTATTCCAAACTTCGTGTTTATCAATGCACCACTGCTTGTATTTTTCTATAGTATCTTTATTTATATTAGCCCATGTGTCTTGTATGCCACTGACATTTAGAAATTTTTTAAAAGTATTGATGTTTCCATGATAGATTTTCTTACTTTGTTCAGACTGACTACCTTTATCTATGTGCCTTGATATTGTAATTGTTGCATTTTCCATATTCTTTGTAATTAATTTCTTTGTTTTTAATGTGGGATTTAAATATTTGCGTAAGATTGTATAAAAGTCTTCATAATTGAATTCGTCTTGTTCACAAAGGAAAAGTTTTAGCTCTGAAAATGCAAATAATGTATCTTTAATTTTGTTATTTGCGATGGTGTTATTTCGATTATCCAATTTGCTTAACCCTGTTCCTACTTTGCATAGTTGTTTTTTCTTGTCCCATTGGTCGGGAAAAACTTTTATGCCCGTACTTACTTTTAGTTGTTTTCCTTGCCACGTCACAACACTATATATAAGACTTGGTTTTTCACACTTTTGATTGCGTAGGTTAAAGTTTAAATTGAAATTCAAGAAAAGCTGTTCTTCCATATTGTTCTTAAAGTTTGAGATTGATTCTCGTTCTTAACTTAGTTCTTTTTATGGCAAAACGAGCTTTTTACTGATTAACTCACTTAAAAACAACGCTCATAATAAATGAATTGCGTTTCCAAGAAAAAGTAGTTTTTTTATATATATAAACGAAATTTAGAGGCATCTTTTTTTGTTTTACGGCCTAAAACCCCGAAAATCTTTCTACTTTTGTAACCAAACTCAATGTGCATACATGATACTGAAGCGTATATCTATACTGAATTATAAGAATCTGGAGCAGGTGGAACTGAATTTCTCGGCTAAGTTGAACTGCTTTTTCGGACAGAACGGGATGGGAAAAACCAACCTGCTCGATGCTGTCTACTTTCTGTCTTTTTGTAAAAGTGCCGGAAATCCGATTGATTCGCAGAATATTTGTCACGAACAGGACTTTTTTGTGATTCAGGGGTTCTACGAGGCGATGGACGGAACGCCTGAGGAGATTTATTGTGGAATGAAGCGCAGGTCGAAAAAACAATTCAAACGCAATAAGAAAGAATATTCCCGTTTGTCGGATCACATCGGATTTATTCCCTTGGTAATGGTTTCGCCGGCCGATTCGGAATTGATAGCCGGTGGTAGTGACGAGCGGCGCCGGTTTATGGATGTGGTTATTTCACAGTATGACAAAGAGTATCTGGATGCTTTGATCCGTTACAATAAAGCATTGGTGCAACGAAATACGCTGCTGAAGAGTGAACAGCCGGTGGAAGAAGAATTGTTTTTGGTTTGGGAGGAAATGATGGCACAGGCCGGTGAGGTGGTGTTCCGGAAGCGGGAGGCATTCATCAGTGAGTTTATCCCTATATTCCAGTCATTCTATTCGTATATCTCGCAGGATAAGGAGCAGGTAGGGCTGACTTACGAGTCACATGCAAGGGGGGGGGCTCTGCTTGAAGTCTTGAAGGAGAGTCGGGTACGGGATAAGATTATGGGATATTCACTCCGGGGGATACATAAGGACGAGTTGAATATGTTACTGGGTGACTTTCCCATTAAAAGGGAAGGTTCACAGGGGCAGAACAAGACTTATCTGGTAGCGTTGAAGCTTGCCCAGTTTGATTTTCTGAAACGTACGGGAAGCACGGTGCCTTTGTTGCTGTTGGATGATATTTTCGACAAGCTGGATGCTTCGCGCGTAGAACAAATCGTGAAGTTGGTAGCGGGTGACAATTTCGGGCAGATTTTTATAACGGATACAAATCGTGAGCATTTGGATCGTATATTATATAAGGTAGGCAGTGATTATAAAATGTTCCGTGTAGAAAACGGGGCAATTAATGAAATGGAGGAAAAAGACCAATGAAACGGAATGATGCGGAGCCTATTGGCAAACTGATTCAGAAATATCTACGTCAAGAGAGTCTGGAATCTCCACTGAACGAACAGCGTTTGCTGGATTCTTGGGAAACAGTGTTGGGACCTACCATAATGTCGTATACAAGAGATTTATATATTCGTAATCAAGTATTATATGTGCATTTGACTTCTGCTGCCCTTCGTCAGGAGTTGATGATGGGAAGGGAACTGCTGGTTCGTAATCTTAACCAGAAAGTCGGTGCTACGGTGATTACTAATATTATTTTTCGCTGACAGCCGTTATCTCTACCAAGAACGAAGGCTCTGTTTGATACAAACAGAGCCTTCGTTTTGGGTTAACAGAGCTTCTGTCCGGAGTGGATAAAGCCTCTGTTTCAGTGAAACGTTGTTTGCTTAATATTCCAGGAATGGAATGGTATCTATGACCGGCATTTTCAACTCTTTCAGCTCTTTGCAGGCCCGGTCGTAATAGACCGGATTTTCTAAATCGAGATTGTTGTGTGCATCCAGTCCGATGATGGCCGTACATCCTTCATTGGCCGCAATGTGCCAAAACTGTGGACAGGGATAGGTCATTATTCCCCGGGCCTCATTGGTGGCCATATAACCGACATTGTATTCCAACGGGATGTTCAGTCGTGCCGCAGCCCGGCAGATGTGGCGGCTAATGCTGGTGCAATGTGTATCGAATTCCGGATAGGAGCGCATAAAGAGGTCGGGGTGGGCCAGATAGGCGAATAGTCCGCTCTCCATTCCTTCAATAGAGCTTTCCTCATAGAGGTCGAGCATGTCCCGGTTGGTAGTGTGGTGTCCGAAGTATGGAAACTTTTCGTCGGTGTGGTAATGATGGTTCCCAAAAAGGATGTAGTCCAACCGGTACTCTCTAATGATTTCTTTCAGCCAATGGGTGTATTCGGGAAAATATTCGCATTCCAATCCGATTCTGATACTGATCCGGTTGCGGTATTTTTCTTTCAAGGCGCGGATACTTTCTACGTATTCCGGTAATTCCTCTGGCAGCATACGTATATCTGATACAAAGTCCGTATGATACTTCCACGGACTATGGTCAGAGAAGCCCAGTTCCTGAAAACCACCTTTGATAGCGCTGCGCACATAGTCTTCGTCGTTTCCTACGGCATGCATACAGCGAGTGGTATGTGTATGATAATTCGTTTTCATTGTGCTATGACGGTATCCATGCGGAAGTCAAATTCTTCTGCAGGAACTTCTTCAATCAATTGAAACGGGAAACAAATTCCGGCTTTGGGTGCCGCGATCTGAGGGAGTAAACGGTCATAATAACCTTTGCCGCGCCCTAAACGATGTCCGTGCCGATCAAAAGCGACACCCGGAATGACTGCCAGATCGATCGCCCGGTAATCGGTGAATCGTGTTCCTGTCGGTTCGGCAATGCCATACGAACTTATGGCAAGATCCTGAGGTCCTGTGTAGACACGTAGTTCCAATTCGTCACCTATCACTACGGGAAGTATAATTTTCTTTGACCGGCTCCATTTCTCAATGAAGGCGTGAGTCTGTACTTCGTCCTTCATTGAGTGATAGAGCAGTATGGTATGCCCTTTTTGGAATTCAGGGTATGCTTCAAGGGTGGTTAGCACCTTCTCCGACAATGCCTTAAGCGTAGAGTCGGAGTATTTCTTCTTCTCCTGTGCTATCCACTTGCGCAGTTGTTTTTTTCTTTCCATCTTTCTTTTCCTCCTTTTGAGGTTCTACGCTGACGGGAGCCTTGGGGAATGCTTCTCCGCTCTCAAGTAGTTCGACGGCCTTTTTCACAGTCTGATCGCTTTGGTTGAGATATTGAATATAGGCTTCTTTTCCCAGCATATTGTAGATGATATTACCGTAAATGCTCTTTTCCAGTAACTTATATGATTTCTGAATCAGAATATTTCTCCGTTTGACTCCTTTGCTGTCAGCATAGCGTATGAACTGTTCGACCAGTCCCTGGCGGCGCAGGTAGTTCAACAATGATTCTTCATCTTCATATTTCTTCAGTTTATCGCGGTTGTTATCCGTATAGTGGAACGTGAACTGAATGGTAAGTCCCTTACTCAGTACCTCGGTCAGATATGAAGTAACACCCGTTGTATCTTGTGGAACGAATACATCCGGCATGATACCGCCACCACCGTATACCGGACGTCCCAGAGCTGTAGAGTAGCGCAGATTTTCGTCGAGCTTGATACTGTCTTTCGAGAAGTATTCTCCATGTTCATAACGCGTCAGCCAATCCATTTCGTAGTTGCGGTCTTTGCCATTCTGGTAAGGACGTTGGATACAGCGTCCGGATGGAGTATAGTAGCGGGCAATGGTCAGGCGGATAGCTGAACCGTCGCTGAAATCGATGGGTTGCTGTACCAGACCTTTGCCGAACGAACGGCGTCCTACAACCATACCGCGGTCGTTATCCTGGATAGCACCGGTAAAGATTTCGCTGGCTGAAGCCGAACCTTCGTCGATCAGTACGATGATAGGCATCTTCTGGCAGCTGCCTGTTCCGTTGGCAAACTCGTCGGCACGAGGATATTTGCGTCCTTCTGTGTATACGATCAGTTTACCTTCGGGTAAGAATTCGTTGACCATGCGCACTGCGGCTTCCATGTATCCTCCTGTGTTGCCACGTAAGTCGATAATCAGCCCTTTGCAGTTCTTATGATTCAGGAGAGCAATGGCGTTCAGTAGTTCCACATGTGTGGTACGACCGAATTTACTGACCTGTATATAGCCGAAGTCATCTGTCAACATATAAGCTGCGTCGATGGTGTTTTGCGGAATATCACCACGTGTGATGGTGAAGTTCAGAAGTTCTTTCTCCGTAGCGCGCTTCACGCCCAGTTTCACTTGAGTACCCTTCGGGCCTTTCAGAGTGCGCATGGCACGTTCATTGGTCACTTTCTTCCCTACGAATAAACTGTCGTCCACCATTACGATGCGGTCACCTGCCATCAGTCCTACTTTTTCCGAAGGACCTCCCTGAATAACGCTGTTCACGTGTATGGTGTCGTCCTGGATGGTGAACTGGATACCGATACCGCTGAAGCTGCCTTCCAGTTCCGATGTCACTTCTTCCAGATTTTGTGCCGGGATGTAGGTGGAGTGGGGATCCAACTCTGCCAGAATCTGTGGCATTGCCTTCTCCACGAGGTCGGTCATGTTGACAGTGTCCACGTACTGGTCGTCGACAATGCGTAGCAGGGCATTCAACTTGTTTGAAGATCCGTTGATAATGCCGAGCCGGTTACCGGCAAAGTGCTTGGCATAAAATGTACCTATCAGAATTCCGATTACCACACTGATAGCAATGATGACAGGGGTAAATCGTGAAGAGTTCTTTGTACTCATATCTTTAATCATTATTGGCTACAGACGACAAACTGCAGGGTAGAGCTGTGTTGTAGTCAGTTATTTATGTATGTTGTTTCATTTTTCACTTGTATCGACGAAAACGACTTCGATACCTGCACGTTTCAGCAATTCTATTCCGTCTTCCAGGCGGTAGTGCTCGGAGTATACCACTCGTTTGATGCCTGCCTGTATAATGAGTTTAGCACATTCGATGCAAGGCGAAGCTGTAACATACATCGTGGCTCCGTCACTGCTGTTGTTGGAGCGTGCTATTTTGGTGATGGCATTGGCCTCGGCGTGCAGGACATAGGGTTTAGTCACATTGTTATCATCTTCACAAATATTCTCAAAGCCCGATGGCGTCCCATTGTATCCGTCCGAGATAATCATCTTATCTTTGACAATCAGCGCTCCTACCTTACGGCGCTGACAATAAGAATTTTCTGACCAGATGGCAGCCATTCGGATATAACGTTTGTCTAAATCTGATTGTTTTCTGTTTGCTGTGTCCATTCGCTGCTATATTATTTATCAACATGAAATACAAGACATAAGTCCCTGCCTCCCTCATCCTTGTAATAGATGAAAAGGTTGTCGTAATTTCCTTTATACGAAGTAGCTCTGTTGAGTCCTTCGACAAACTTGTTGCTGAATCCTAACGGATCACTCTCAGAACCTTTTACTGAGGCGGAGAAGGCATTGCTTTCACCGTTGGCGCTCCAGGTTCCTGTATAGGTATGTGTCAGAAGCGTTCCGTTAAATTTTCCGCTGATGACATTGTCTATGTTTTCTCCCTCAAACTTGATGGTGTATGCACCCTCCTTATTGATATAATTCTTGATGGACTGCTCGTATTTATCTTTGTCACCCCAGAAATCATAAGGTTTATGATCATTCTTTTTAGTTATGTACGTCAGTTTCCATACTTTTCCGGTAAAGATACCATTCACATCGTCCGAATCATTGCATCCGCATACAAAAGGGAGCATCAAAAGTAGTAATAATAAGTATTTATATTTCATATCTTTCTATTTTTTTATTCCGTTTCTGATAAGTAATGCATCGATGGTAGGCTCTTGTCCCCGGAAACGTTTATATAGTACCATCGGGTGCTCTGTTCCTCCTTTCGACAAGATGTTACTTCGGAAGGAGTCAGCTACGTCTTTGTTGAAGATTCCTTTTTGCTTGAACAGAGAGAACGCATCCGCATCCAAAACCTCCGCCCATTTGTAGCTATAGTATCCGGCCGAATATCCTCCGGCAAATATGTGTGAGAACTGAGTGCTCATACAAGTTTCCGGTACCATAGGCAGTATCTGTGTTTTGGACCATGCCTGGCGTTCGTACTCTTTTACGTCTCCGTCGAATGGAGTGTTGCGGGTATACCATGCCATGTCCAGCAGACCGAAGCTGACTTGGCGGAGGCAGGCATACGCTACATTAAAGTTAGAGGCATCTACCAGTCTCCGGATTAATTCGTCGGGCAAAGGCTCTCCTGTCTGATAATGGCTGGCAAAGGTATGAAGAAACTCTTTCTCGATGCCGAAGTTTTCCATAATCTGTGAGGGGAGTTCTACGAAATCCCAATAGACATTCGTCCCGCTCAGGCTCTGGTAAGTTGAGTTGGCAAACATTCCATGCAAAGCATGTCCGAACTCGTGGAGGAAAGTTTCTACTTCGTCATAAGTCAACAAAGCCGGTTTGCTTTCTGTCGGCTTGGTGAAGTTCATCACTACCGATACGTGCGGGCGACTGTTCTCGCCTGTGCTTTCTATCCATTGGCCTTTGAATTCTGTCATCCAGGCACCGGAGCGTTTACCTTCACGCGGGTGAAAATCCGTATAGAGCACAGCAAGGAAATTACCGTCTTTGTCCATTACTTCATAAGCATCCACATCCTTATGATATACCGGAATATCGGGGTTCTTGTGGAATGTGATTCCGTATAATCGAGTGGCTAATCCGAAGACTCCCGCTTTCACTTTGTTCAGTTCGAAGTAGGGACGAAGCATCTCTTCGTTGATGTTGAATTGCTGATCCTTCAGCTTGTTGGAGTAGTAGCTCCAATCCCAGGGCATTATCTCAAAATCGTCTCCCTGCTCTTTGCGGGCTAACTCCTGTACTGCTTCATATTCTTTGCGTGCTGTGGGAGTATAAGCATCCAGCAGTTGGTTGAGAAGGGTATATACAGCATCGCTGGTTTCGGCCATGCGTTTCTTCAGTGTATACTCTGCATAATTGTCATAACCCAGTAATTGTGCGATTTCCATATGGATATTGACTATCCTTTTTACAATTTCCAGGTTGTTATATTCATTATTGTGCGTGCACTTCGTATTGTAGGCCATATAGAGTTCGCGGCGTAAATCGCGGTTATCGGCATACGTCATAAAGGGGATGTAACTGGGGGCATGCAGTGTGAATACCCATCCATTCACTCCTTTTTCCCGTGCTGTTTCGGCTGCGGCTTCTATAGCACTTTCAGGCAGACCGTCCAGTTGGCTCTTGTCTGTCAGTGCCAGCTGATAGTTATTGGTCTCTTTCAGGTTGTTTTCGCTGAAGTCCAACGTTAGTTTGCTCAGCTCTCTGGTTAATTCACGGTATTTTTCTTTGGCTTCGCCTTGTAGGTTGGCTCCGCGACGTATGAATCCGTCATAGGCATTTTCCAGAAGTTTCATTTGTTCCGGAGTCAGTCCTAAAGAATCTTTCTGCAGGTATACAGCTTTGATGCGTTCAAACAGTGCCTCGTTCAGGCTGATGTTATTACTGTGCTCACTTAGCAGCGGCACCATTTCCTGGGCAATCTGCTGCAAGTCATCATTAGTTTCGGCACTGCGTAAATTGCCGAATACGGTTGTTACCCGGTCGAGTAATTCTCCGGACTGTTCGTAGGCCAGAATGGTGTTAGCAAATGTAGGAGTTTCCGGATTGTTGACGATGGTATCTATTTCTGCTGCCTGACGGCTGATACCTTCGCGAATGGCCGGTTCATAATGTTCTGTTTTTATTTTATCAAAAGGAACGGTTCCATGCGGAGTTGTATATTTCTCGAAGAATGGATTTTGTGCATTTGCTATATTTGTCATATCAAGTAATATCAATGTTACATTTACAAAATTACAAATTTCACCACAGAGTATCACAGACTTCCGTATAGTTTTCTTCTTATTTAACGTGTTTCACTGTAGTTTTTGCTATGGGAGACGGAGAGAAGAGCAGAACTGTAAAATAAGCATTCCGTGTCTTCGTACGTTTTTTAGGGTGAGCTGTAAAATAAAAAAGCTGTTCCGGTTTCCCGAAACAGCTTTCCATATATTGTATCTTAGCTTGATTATTTAGCAGCGATAACGCGAGCCATTTCACAAACTTTGTTTGAGTAACCCCATTCGTTGTCATACCAAGAAACAACTTTAGCGAAGTTAGAATCCAAAGAGATACCTGCTTTAGAGTCGTAGATTGAAGTGTTAGCGCAACCACGGAAGTCAGTTGAAACAACTGCATCTTCAGTGTAGCCCAGGATACCCTTCAATTCGCCTTCAGAAGCTTCCTTCATAGCAGCGTTGATTTCTTCCATTGTAGCAGCTTTTTCCAAAACAACTGTCAGGTCAACTACAGAAACGTCAGAAGTCGGAACGCGGAATGCCATACCAGTCAGTTTACCGTTCAATACCGGCAATACTTTACCTACAGCTTTAGCAGCACCTGTAGAAGACGGGATGATGTTTTCCAGGATACCACGGCCACCTCTCCAGTCTTTCTTAGAAGGACCGTCTACTGTTTTCTGAGTAGCAGTAGCAGCGTGAACTGTAGTCATCAAACCTTTAACGATACCGAACTTGTCGTTCAATACTTTAGCGATAGGAGCCAAGCAGTTAGTAGTACAAGAAGCGTTAGAGATAATGTCCTGTCCAGCGTATGAAGTGTGGTTTACACCATATACGAACATAGGAGTAGAGTCTTTAGAAGGAGCAGACATGATAACTTTCTTAGCACCAGCCTGGATATGTTTGCGAGCTGTTTCGTCAGTCAGGAAGAAACCAGTTGATTCAACTACAACGTCAGCATCAACTTCGTTCCATTTCAAGTTAGCAGGATCCATCTCTGCAGTCAGACGGATTTTGTTTCCGTTTACAATCAGAGCACCGTCTTCTACAGCAACTTCGCCTTCAAAACGACCGTGTACTGAATCATATTTCAGCATGTATGCCAAGTATTCAGCATCCAACAAGTCGTTAATACCTACGATCTGAATGTCGTTACCAAAGTTCTTAACTGCTGCACGGAATACCATACGTCCGATACGGCCAAAACCGTTAATACCTACTTTAATCATTTTGTTTAAACTTTTAAGGGTTTTATAATATTTGTTCAAATACTTTTCTAAATTCGCATTTGTTTCATTAGAATGCGGTGCAAAAGTAAGAAAATGTTTTTATATTCGCATATTAAATTCATATTAAATATAAAAAAAGATGGGAAAAAGTACTTTTTTACAAGACTTTAAAGCTTTCGCCATGAAAGGGAATGTGGTGGATATGGCTGTCGGTGTGATTATTGGTGGTGCCTTTGGCAAAATCGTTTCGTCGGTTGTAGCCGATATCATTATGCCTCCCCTGGGGTTACTCATTGGGGGAGTGAACTTTACGGACTTGAAATGGGTAATGAAAGCTGCGCAGTACGGAGCCGATGGGAAAGAAACTGCGGCTGCTGTTACCTTGAATTATGGTAACTTTCTGCAAGCAACTTTCGATTTTCTTATTATCGCTTTTTCTATATTCTTATTTATTAAACTGATTACAAAGCTGACCCAGAAGAAAGCTGAGGCGCCTGCTGCTCCTGCTGCACCGCCCGCACCTACAAAAGAAGAGATATTGTTGACTGAAATACGTGATTTATTGAAAGAAAAGCAGTAATTTTGCGCCAAATTCATAACATATCTATATATGCAAGAGAAAATTATAATACTTGATTTCGGTTCACAGACCACGCAGCTTATCGGTCGCCGGGTGCGCGAGTTGGATACGTATTGCGAGATTGTCCCCTATAACAAGTTCCCCAAAGACGACGAAACTGTCAAGGGAGTGATTCTGTCGGGAAGCCCCTTCTCCGTGTATGACGAGAGTGCGTTCAAGGTTGATTTGAGCGAAATCAGAGGTAAATACCCCATTCTGGGCATCTGCTATGGTGCACAGTTTATGGCGTATACCAATGGTGGCAAAGTAGAACCGGCAGGTACCCGTGAGTATGGACGTGCTCACCTGACTTCTTTCTGCAAGGACAATGTGTTGTTCAAAGGTGTGAGAGAGGGTACGCAGGTATGGATGAGCCACGGTGATACCATTACTGCTGTTCCTGAGAATTTTAAAACGATTGCGTCTACAGACAAAGTGGCTATTGCCGCTTATCAGGTGGAAGGTGAACAAGTGTGGGGCGTACAGTTCCATCCGGAAGTTTTCCACAGTGAGGACGGTACACAGATGCTTCGTAATTTCGTTGTCGATGTATGTGGATGCAAGCAGGACTGGAGCCCGGCATCGTTCATCGAAAGTACTGTTGCCGAATTGAAGGCTCAGTTGGGCAATGACAAAGTAGTATTAGGCTTAAGCGGAGGAGTTGATTCTTCAGTAGCCGCTGTGCTGCTCAACAAGGCCATCGGTAAGAATCTGACTTGTATTTTCGTTGACCACGGTATGCTCCGCAAAGACGAATTCAAGAATGTAATGCATGATTACGAATGCCTCGGACTGAATGTGATCGGTGTAGATGCCAGCCGTAAGTTCTTCTCAGAACTGGAAGGTGTAACCGAGCCCGAACGCAAACGTAAAATTATAGGTAAAGGCTTTATCGATGTATTCGATGAAGAGGCACATAAACTGAAAGATGTGAAATGGTTGGCTCAGGGTACCATCTATCCGGATTGTATCGAGTCTCTTTCCATCACCGGTACTGTTATCAAGAGTCACCACAATGTGGGGGGACTTCCTGAAAAGATGAACCTGAAACTTTGTGAACCGCTTCGTTTGCTGTTCAAGGATGAAGTTCGTCGTGTAGGCCGTGAGTTAGGTATGCCCGAGCACTTGATTACCCGTCATCCTTTCCCGGGGCCGGGACTTGCGGTTCGTATTTTAGGTGATATTACTCCCGAAAAGGTGCGTATCTTACAGGATGCTGACGATATTTTCATTCAAGGTTTACGCGACTGGGGATTATACGATCAGGTATGGCAGGCAGGTGTTATCTTGCTTCCGGTTCAGTCTGTAGGAGTAATGGGAGACGAACGTACATACGAGCGTGCAGTAGCTTTGCGTGCTGTGACTTCAACAGATGCCATGACAGCCGACTGGGCGCATTTGCCTTATGAATTCCTCGGTAAAGTGTCAAATGATATTATAAATAAGGTAAAAGGTGTAAACCGTGTAACCTACGATATCAGTTCAAAACCACCTGCAACGATTGAATGGGAATAAGCCGTTTGAAGATGGTATATATAAAAGACAGCCGTTCGGAGAAATTCGGGCGGCTTTCTTTTTTAAATGTATGTACAATGCGATTATGATTTAACAGAAAAGGGACATCCTCACGGACCTCCCTTCCCTTTTTCCTTTTTTAAACCTTATGTAGTTGCTATAAATCTCTTACCGCAACATCTTATTATTATACTAAAAATCAATACTTTTTTAATAGATATATCTACTCTACAGCTTGTGCATTTCTCTCTTCAGGCCAATATGGGTTCTGATAGATAACTGACGAAGATATATCACCTGACGGGGATAACAACTCTATTTGCCGGATAGGTACCGGGTAGAGATAATGTGCTTTAGCCCAACTATAGCCGTCATATATTTCGTTGTTCTTTTTTACAACCGAATATGGACGTAAATAATTGGATAACTTTCTGGACGAAACATTAGCCATTGCATTATCCGGACCTTCGATGTATTCAAATTTAGCATCTTCTCCTTCATAACGTTTGTAAGCGTCGCTTCCCCAGAAGTTGAATCCTTCGGGAATGAATCTTTCAACTAATAATCTGTCCAATGATCTCCAACGGATCAGGTCGTCCATACGCATACCTTCACCAATAAACTCACAACGGCGTTCGCGGCGGATATTGTAAAGTGTTGCATCGATCATTTCGTTTTCACCTTTATATTTAGCCAGGTCGTTTTCCTTGCTCAGATCTGTTGCAGCAATGGTTTTATTGAAATCCGGATCAACCCCTGCACGAATGCGTACGGCTCTCCAGTATTCGGCAGCTTTGCCTGCAATATTTCCATTATTTTTCAGACAATAGGCTTCCAAATAATTCAAGTATGCTTCAACTGCACGGAAGATAACGCAACCGGTTGTTGATTGTGCTTGTCCTGAAACGTATTGTTTCTGGTCGTAGGAGAGACATTTACGAATGCGGTATCCAGTCAAATCTCTAACTTCTGATTCTGCTATAATTATCCTGGGATAATCCGATTCTTGATATGTCTTCATTGCATTGGTTGTAGCATTCGATACAGCTGGTATCATATCTTCTTCGCCGAACAGGAAGAGCTGCAGGCGTTCGTCTCGGTTTGCTTTTTCGTCCATTACCCGTTGGTCACCTTTGAAGGGGCATGCGGCAGTAGCTGCATACCAAGGCATGCCGTCTTTCATTAAGAAAGACTGAACATAATTACGTAGCATTCCATTATTTCCTCCTGAAGCTATATAGGCTGTAGCACCGTGCGCAATGGTAAAATCGCCGGAGAAGTAGTCGCGCCAGAAGAGTACTTCTTCGAATCCGCTCATGTCTTCGGCGGAGAACATATCGAAATAATCATTCCAGCCGGAAATATCATTATCGTTTGCCGGATTGAATACACCGCTGTTAGCGGTCAGTTTGACGACATCAGCCACTTGTTCGGCAGCTGCCATGGCTTCATCCAGAAAGAAGTTTATTTCTGTGTTAGCATCATATTTATAGTCAGGATGAACCCGTTTGCCGGGCCAGTTAGCATCACCCGGTACACGTCCTGTCCCTTGATGATACTTCTCAAAAGTGGCTTCATAGAGAGCTACACGCGATTTGATTAACAATGCACACTGCTTATTCAGGCGGTTATTGCCTGCAAAGCCGTGGTCATGCATATATTCGGCGGCTTTGTCGAGATCTTCAAGAATAAAGCGTGCCACCTTATTACGTGGTTGGCGCACTCCTTTTTCTATCAGTATTTCTGCGTTGTCCGGCAATACTTCAGTGATAATGGGATAGTCTCCGTACAATCTTAGCTTCTGGAAATATTTCCATGCACGGATAAAATACATTTCACCGATGTAATGTTTCACGTCATCGGCGTTACCCGATATTTCGCCTGCTTCATATTTGGGAAGTACTTTCTCAAAGAAATAGTTGCAATAACGGAAGAAAGAGAAATCCCAGTTGCCATTGGCTGCTTCTGTTTTCCATACATCCTTGGTATAGTAGTTCTGGACTCCGCTTCCGCTACTTTCACCTGAAACCATGTTATCGGTAGCTCCGTCGTTATTCACGGTACCTGCATTGAACCCGCCATGTGTTGAGAACAAGCTTTGGTATTGTGAGATACTGTAGGCTGCCAGGTGGTCTGCATTCTGAAAATAAGATTCTGGCGTAACCTGATCCAGCGGTTCTCTGTCCAGAAAGTCATTACACGAAGGGAAAAGTAATACTCCCCCTGTCAGTACGCATAGTTGTATGATTCTGTTTTTTAGTTTCATAATGATTCGTTTTTTAGAAATTTACGGTTAAACCAATTGCAATCACTTTCTGTAACGGATATACTTTACCCGGGTCAGTCCATTGTGTTCCGAGATTTTCCGGATCGAATACTCCGGTGATATCAGATACAGTCAGTAAATTATCGCCTGATACATAGACGCGTACTGATTCCATTCCCGCTTTCTTTGTCCATACTTTGGGCAATGTATATCCGATCTGGATATTTTTCAGGCGCCAATACGAAGCATCCTGTAAGTAGCGTGTCTGACGTTGTTGGTTCTTTGATGTATTACGGATGACACGTGGAAAATAAGCGTTGGTGTTGGCTCCTAAAGGATCGCCTTCCGGACGCCAGAAGTCCCAGTGCTCTTTGAATCCGGCAGAAGCCCATTCGCCGCCTCCGGAGAATCCCCAGAAGTACGGGCCATTCAGCCAGTAGTCACGTTTACCGATACCTTGCACAAAAGCACGGAAATCCAAACCTTTCCAAGCGGCATCTATTGTGATACCGTAGTTGAAACGAGGTGTGTTATTACCGATTATCTGCCAGTCGCCCGAGTCTCCCACTTTGTAGTTGCCTTGGTCTACCGAACCGCTGTTGTCGAGGTCGGCATACATGATGTCACCTGCTGCCCATTTTTGGCCCATCGGTTGTTTAGCGTTGGCAAGGTGCTGGTTCATTTCTTCATCACTTTGTGCAATGCCGATCGTTTTATATCCCCAGATCTCTCCTAATTTTTGTCCTTCATAGTAGGGATTGCTGAGGCTTTTATCCGGATTATTATATTTCAGTATCTTCTGTTGTGCATCCGAGAGTACGAATTTTACTCCGTAAGAGAAGTTTTTGATTCTGTCTCTCCATCCTACTTCTAACTCAAAGCCGTACGATTTCATGTCGGCATTGTTGATTTTAGGAACACCTGTACCTAAAATTGATGGAAGTTCCGGAGCAGTCGCAATCATGTCGTAAGTATAACGTACGAAATAATCGAATGACCCTGTCAGGCGGTTATTGAGTAATCCCCAGTCTAAACCCACATCCCACGTCTCGATGGTTTCCCAAGTTTTTTCGCTGCTCACGATACCCGGATTGCTGGCATAGTTCTGGCGTGTGCCGTTCACTAACCAACCGTAATTCTGTCCCTGGGGTAAAGTCTGGTAGAAAGGATACCAGGCATCATTGGTATTGGTATTACCCAACTGTCCCCACGATGCTCTTAGTTTTAAGGTTCCGATATTCAACTTGTTGGCAGCCTCTTCGAAGAATGCTTCGCGGGCGATATTCCATCCACCGGAGAAAGAAGGGAAGAAGCCCCAGCGTTTGTCACCTATGAAGCGTGAAGAACCGTCATAACGTCCGTTAGCTTCCAGCATATAACGGTCTTTGTAGTTCCAGTTCAAGCGGGCGAAGAAGCCGGCTACTGAAGTGTGTCTGTATCCGCCTGCTACGCTGGGTTCACCTACTGCCGTGTTGATAGTCGGTACAGAAGGGGTAATCAAGGTCGATTTGTCTGCATTCACGCTACGGTCTTTGTACAATTCGGCGTTGAAACCTACCATTGCTTTGAAGTAGTGCCCATTATCCAATTGCTTGAAGTAATCCGAATAGATATTAGTAGAGTAATAATTTTCTTTATATGCGTATTCAGATACCTTTGAACCGCCGATCGGATAACTGCCCACACCTGCATCCCAAGTCATACCTACCGGTTCGCCATCTACATTGTGTTGATAGACGGGAAGTACTTCCCAATGTTGGTTATTGGCAGTCACACGCAAACTTCCTTCTACATAAATTTTCCAATTCTTGATTGGTTCGAAGGTCAGTTGCAATTGTTGGGTGAAAAGATCTTTTTGATTAATTTGCCTACCTCCGTCTTCCAGTTGAATCAATTCAGAAGGTCCGGTCAGGTACCCGTTGTCATCATATACGGGTACAGTTGGCCAGCGGCGTGCCACATTGTGGAAGAACAGTCCTGTCAGATAACTTGGACGTTCAAAATCTTCGCGTGTCCATTTGGTTGAATATCCCAATGTAAACCAGTCTGTGATGTTGCTTGTTATTCTACCATTCAGGGTATAGCGTTGGAAAGTATCTTTCCCATGGCGTATCAGGCCTTTTTGGTCGAGAAAACTTCCACTGACGATATATTGGGTTTTATCCGTACCACCACTGATGCTGATGTTATGATCCATGGAAGGAACCCAGTCTTCGTATACTTCCTTAAACCAGTCTGTATTGGCATTTGAACCTGTATAGTAGTTCCAGTTACGTGACTGTTCGTCAAAGGTCGCTGATGATTTAAGGGTACCATCCTGGTACGCCTTGATACGTTCCAGCTGCTCTTTACTGAAAACTGCTCCACCATTGTGATTTAATGCCGCACGGTTGAAATATTGTGCAAAAGTATAAGAGTCCAGCATTTCAGGCAGATTGGTTGCATCCGAGAAACGTACATTACCGGAATAGGTAACTCTTGCTTTTCCCGACTGTCCGCTTTTTGTTTTTACCAGTACCACGCCGAATGCCGCACGTGCACCATAGATAGAGGCTGATGCGGCATCTTTCAGCACTGATACAGATTCAATGTCATTGGGGTTTACCGTGTTCAGGCTACCTTCGATACCGTCGATTAATATTAATGGAGATGAACCGGAACCGTCACCGATAGTACCTGTACCACGAATATTAATGTTCATTTCACTATCCAGTGCACCCCCACCGTTGTTGACCGAGAGGTTCAAACCCGGTACCACACCTTGCAGGGCTTGTGATACATTTTGTACCGGACGTGCCTCAAGCACTTCGGAATTGACCATACCTACGGCACCTGTCACGTTGACTTTTTTCTGTGAGCCATAACCTACAACGACCACTTCATCCAGTTGTTGCGAGTCTTCTTTCATGGTAACGTTAATAGGAGCGCCGGTTACTTTTACTGTAACGGTTTTGTAGCCGATGAACGAGATTTCGATGTTGCTTCCTTTGGGGGCATCGATAGAGAATTGCCCTTGCAGGTTCGTAATCGTACCTGTGTTATTTGCCAGGACTTTAACGGATACACCGATCATCGGTTCTCCGGTTTCGTCCACTACTGTACCTTTCACTTTGGTGTTGGCCTGCTGTACAGTTTCAATTCCGTGTTCTTCGTAAGTATTGGCTGCTGCTTGCTGCGGTGTTGCGCACCATAGCATGATAGAAGCAGCGATTGCCATTTTCAGGCGATTTGTTTCTCGAAGCCGGATTAGGCTCGGAAACAGGTTAGTTTTTTCTGTCATACACTAAATTGTTCGGTTAAACATCATTTTGAATAGTTTGTTTCTTAAATTTTCCGGGGAATCGGTTCCTTCGGAATCTGTGCTAAAGTCTTTTCTCTGTTTTATTTCATAAGCTTCTTTATTAGGGTTGTTGTATTGATTGTGATTTATGACATATATTTACAATTGTTTCTAATTTCAAGTTTCTATTAAGTTCTGATGGTACTTAATTGATTATGACAAACAGAAATACTGTAAAAGGAGTGCGGATAAGTGTTGAACGCTAAAACTGCTATCTGTTGTATATTAGTTGATTATAGTGAATGTCGGTTGCCTGTAATAGTCCTTATAACTTTAATTTATTAAATTACCAAAGGTCTACCTGTTTTTTTTAATAAGTGAGTTATTATATCTTGGACGAAATGTTTTTTTATGATATATTTGAAAAAATAGAAGCGTTGTTTGTGATTTATTAAAATATATTATTATCTTTGTCCCGTTGGTAGCTATTTGTTACGAATAAAATGGGTTTATTAACTTAATATTAGAAAACCCATTGATGGCGAAAAGCAGTTATAGTAAAGTACCATCAGAACTTTGCTATTTTTTTATTTTTCTTGAATTACTTCTCTTTCTTTGTTTCCACGACCGATCTCTTTGATCTTCAATCCCGATAAACAATTGTGAATAATATATCTGCTCTTATGGACTACTGATATGGACAGGGCAGGAGACTCTGTAAATGCAACCGGCATTAACGACGAATGCTGCCGTCATTTAAGGCGACAGACGGTTGCTTTAATAATCCGGCCTTTGTAGTGACAGGAGTGGCTGTTATATGTAATAAATACCCTATTTTAGTGTATTTTTTGTGGTTTCGGTCTTTTCTTTGCACACTTTTCATGCTTTTATGCAGAAAATCTATATCTTTGCAACCTAATTTAACATTAAAAGGTATGAGTTACAATTTGTTGAAAGGAAAAAGAGGTATTATTTTCGGTGCATTAAACGAGCAGTCTATTGCCTGGAAAGTAGCCGAAAGAGCCGTTGAAGAAGGTGCTGTTATTACATTATCAAATACTCCTGTTGCTGTCCGCATGGGACAGGTTTCTGCTTTGTCTGAGAAGTTGAATTGCGAAGTGATTGCTGCAGATGCCACTAACGTAGAAGATTTGGAGAACGTATTTAAACGCTCGATGGAAGTTCTCGGTGGTCAGATTGATTTTGTATTGCACTCTATCGGTATGTCACCGAACGTTCGTAAGAAACGTACTTACGATGATCTCGACTATAATATGTTGAATACTACCCTGGATGTTTCAGCTGTTTCATTCCATAAAATGATCCAGGCTGCCAAGAAACAAAACGCAATTGCCGAATACGGTTCTATCGTGGCATTGAGTTATGTAGCTGCACAGCGTACTTTCTATGGATACAACGATATGGCTGACGCTAAGGCATTGCTTGAATCTATTGCCCGCAGCTTTGGTTACATTTATGGTCGTGAGCACAATGTACGTGTAAATACGATTTCTCAGTCGCCTACCTTTACCACAGCCGGTTCCGGTGTGAAGGGCATGGACAAACTGTATGATTTTGCCAACCGCATGTCTCCGTTGGGCAATGCTTCTGCCGACGAGTGTGCAGATTATTGCATCGTAATGTTCTCTGATCTTACCCGTAAGGTGACCATGCAGAACCTGTTCCACGATGGTGGTTTCTCGAGTGTTGGTATGAGTCTTCGGGCGATGGCTACTTACGAAAAGGGTCTGGACGAATATAAAGACGAAAACGGTAATATCATTTACGGTTAAGGCAATGAAAATACGGAAGAACTATATTCTCCTTGTTTTGCTAAGTCTGCTTTTCGCATCCTGCCGGGTGGGGAAGGCAGAGCCTGTCGCAGACCCAATGGAGGAAGAGGGGATTTCCGTAGTCAGATATGATAAGCTGTTGGACGAATACGTTCGTTTCAACAGCTTTTCTGCTTTACAAAAAATGAATCTGGAATATTCTCTGCCTACTAAACTGCTGATTGAAGATGTATTGGCCATCGGGCAGGTAAGTGACGATCATATATTCCAGCGACTGAAAACATTCTATTCGGACACCACTCTGATCCGTCTGATAGAGGATGTGGAAACCAGATATCCCGAATTGGGATCTGTCGAGAAAGAGTTGACCAAAGGCTTCGGGAAACTGCAAAAGGAAGTGCCGGATATTATGATCCCCATGATATACACACAAATTTCGGCATTCAATGAATCCATCGTTCTGTCCGATAGCGTACTGGGCATCAGCCTTGACAAGTATATGGGCGAAGATTATCCGCTTTACAAGCGTTTCTATTATGGTTATCAGCGACGCACCATGCGTCCCGACCGGATTGTACCCGATTGTCTGGTATACTATCTGATGAGCCAGTATCCTTTCCCGATGGATTACTCCCGTACACTGCTCGATGTGATGATGCACTTCGGTAAAATTAATTATGTGGTGCAGCACCTGTTGGATTATTCCTCTTCGGAAGAAGCATTGGGCTATTCGGATGTAGAGAGAGAATGGTGCAAAGAGAACCAGCAGCAGATGTGGAGATATATTCTTGAAAAAGATCATCTGCATGCAACAGATCCGATGGTGGTACGCCAATATACCCGTCCGGCTCCTTTCACTAATACTCTGGGCGAGAATGCGCCTTCGATGGTGGGTACCTGGATTGGTACAAAAATCATCACTTCGTATATGAAACATCATAAAAAAACAACCTTACGGCAATTGCTCGAAATGAACGATTACGAACGTATGTTCACCGAATCTCGTTTTAATCCGTAAAATTCTTATTATAAAAATCCCTTGTTCATGGATACCGCTCTCTATCTTTTGCCCGTTACATTGGGCGACACTCCCATCGAGTCTGTATTACCACCCTACAATAAAGAAATTATTCTGGGAATCAAGCATTTTATTGTCGAAGATGTCCGTTCGGCCCGCCGTTTCCTGAAAAAGGTGGATCGTGAGATTGACATCGATTCGCTCACCTTTTATCCCTTAAACAAGCACACTTCTCCTGAAGATATTTCCGGTTACCTGAAACCGTTGATCGGTGGATTGTCTATGGGAGTGATTTCGGAAGCCGGTTGTCCGGCCGTTGCCGATCCGGGAGCCGATGTCGTGGCTATTGCGCAACGTAAGAACCTGAAGGTAGTGCCGTTGGTGGGCCCTTCGTCTATCATTCTTTCTGTGATGGGATCGGGATTTAACGGACAAAGCTTTGCCTTTCACGGATATCTGCCTATAGAGCCGGCTGAGCGTGCCAAAAAGCTTAAAGCTCTTGAACAACGGGTATATGCCGAACATCAGACACAGCTGTTTATAGAAACGCCCTATCGGAATAATAAGATGGTGGAGGATATTTTGCATAACTGCCGTCCGCAAACACGTCTTTGCATTGCAGCGAATATCACCTGTGAGGGTGAGTACATCCGCACCAAGACCATCAAAGAGTGGCAGGGAAAAGTGCCCGACCTGACTAAGATACCTTGTATTTTTCTCTTATACCAATAACCTGTTTCAGGTGTTCATATTCCAACTCAAAGCATTCGCTGAAGAAGTGAGTGCCTAAGTTGTGTTCTATCTGTTGGAAAGTCCACAGTTTTCCTCCTTTGAACCGTGGATCGCAGAGGATAGAATCATCTTCCATTTCGACAATAAACAGATAAATCAGACGGTTGGTCTGTGCATTTTCGAAATGATAGGAGATGGTAAATGTAGGTTTCAGATCCGATGCTTTTGGGAAAGCATTACTCAATAAGCGGTTGGCACCTTCGGTCAACGTCTCTCCGTACCGGAGATAACATTCCATCGGTATATCCACTTTGAACTTGTCGAGAATACAGCTTTGCGGACGATTGCAAAGGAACAGCATGCCATGGGTAGAGACGGCAATGCGTATTACCGGGTTGATATAAGCATTCTTGTAGTTGATGGCTTCTACGGCCAGGCTTTTTCCAATGACGTCGCCACGGGTGTTGACGATGGGCACATATTCTGTATGGGCCATTACATGATTAAAATAACGGATGCCTATCTGGTTGAACAGAATGCTGAGGATAAATATGGCAGGCGGCAATATGTGGTAAAGCACCAGCGTGGAAGTCGGAGTGAGAGGGTGTGCTATCAGGATAGTCAGACTGATAACGGCAAAGTGCAGAATACCCAGAATCAAAACAACCCGTGCCGATACGACAGCCGATTCCGCTCCCTGGGCAAACAGTCGGCGGTTGCACTGGGCACTCTGGCGCAGGTAGTGGTTAATGAACCTTCTCCTGTGTAAGAAAAGAATAACCATTGGAATCAGTATACTGACTTCAAGTGTCAGGGGCAAAGCTCCTACCGGGACAAAATCTCCGGGAATGAGACTTGCCAGAGCCAATAGTGTCAAAATTCCCGTAGAGATATAAAGGATAAAATTGGGTATACGCGCCCCGTTACGGGACAGGGACCTGTATGAAAAGATAAGTCCGATACCTGTACCGATATAGATTGATATGTCCTGTGTTATAAATTCGCATAAAAGGATGGAAACAATAACAGGGATAAAGCCCAATGACATATTAAATGCGGAAGAAAGTACTCCTTTGTTACCCATATGTTTTTTATTGTATTATTTTGCCGTTTACTTGTAAAACAAACAAGGAGCCTGTTATGTTCTTACTACTTCTTATTAAATCGGATATGTTTTTCCGCATGATATGATGAACGTACTAATGGTGCGCTTTCTACTTGTTCGAATCCCTTTTTGAGCCCTGTTTCTTTATAGATGGCGAATTGTTCCGGGGTAATGTATGCCACAACCGGATAGTGTTTATGGGTCGGTTGCAGGTATTGTCCGATGGTAAGGATTTTGCAACCGACGGCAATCAAGTCGTCCATTAACTCCTCCACTTCGGCAGGAGTTTCGCCCAAACCGACCATAATACCCGATTTGGCTGTTGTACCACTCTCGGCTATCTGACGGATCACCTCCAGGCTGGTGTGATAATTGGCCGCACTACGCACTTGTGGGCTGATACGTTTTACGGTTTCCATATTGTGGGAAATGATTTCCGGACCGGCTTCTATCACTTGGGAAACCAGTTCCTTGCGCCCCTGGAAGTCGGGGATCAGTACTTCGGTGGTCGTTTCCGGATTCAGGCGTTTGATTTCACGAATTGTTTGCGACCAATGGGCGGCGCCCAGGTCGGGTAAATCATCGCGGTCCACCGATGTGATGACTGCATGTGAGAGCTTCATCAAGGCAACCGATTCCGCAACGTGCAACGGTTCGTCAGGGTCCAGAGGCAAAGGACGCCCGGTTCGGGTATTACAGAATTTGCAACTGCGGGTACAGATGTCACCGGCAATCATGAACGTGGCCGTACCTTTTCCCCAGCACTCGCCCATGTTGGGGCAGCGCCCGCTGCTGCAAATGGTGTGCAGGCAGTGCGATTCGACAATACGTTTGGTTTCCGTATAGCGTTCGTTGGCTCCGATACTGATCTTAAGCCATTCGGGTTTGCGTACCCGTTGATCGTTTCCCATATGATAGTACTGTTTTGTTTAATGATAGAGAGGCTGTCTCAAAAGTTATATTCACCACAGATTACACAGATTAACACAGTATTAGTTTTCAAATCGTTGATTATCAACATGAATAATCTGTGTTAATCTGTGTAATCTGTGGTGAACTCTGACATCTCTTCGAACGATTTCTTATAAATTGTTCAGGAAAAAGTTCGTTAACCTCGTATACAGATGGTTCCGGGTATTTCCGCCATAAATGCCGTGATTCCGGTTGGTATATACCTGCATGTCGAACTGTTTTCCAAGCTGTACCAGGTGTTCGGCATATTCGGTACAGTTCTGGAAGTGAACGTTGTCATCTGCCATACCGTGTACCAAAAGCAGGTTTCCATGCAAGTTGTCTGCACGGCTGAATGCTGAGGCAGCTTTGTAGCCTTCGGCATTTTCTTTCGGAGTACGCATGAAGCGTTCGGTATATACAGTATCGTAATATTTCCAGTCTGTAGGTGCGGCAACAGCGACTCCGGCTTTAAATACCGGTGTACCTTCGCTCATACTCATGATGGTCATGTATCCGCCGAAGCTCCATCCCCAGATGCCGATGCGTCCTTTGTCCACATAAGGCAGGCCACCCAGATATTTGGCAGCTTCCACTTGGTCTTTTGCCTCTTTTACGCCCAGGTTCAGATAGGTGCACTTCTGGAATTCGCTTCCACGGCCTCCTGTGCCGCGACCGTCCACACAAGCCACTACGTAGCCAAGACTTGCCATGTATGTTTCCCAGCTGATTCCCCATTCGTCCAGAACCTGTTGCGAACCCGGACCGCTATACTGGAACATCAGTACCGGATAGCGTTTTGAGGGATCGAAGTTCACAGGTTTCATCATCCATCCGTTCAGGTCTACTCCTTCTGTGGTCTTGAAAGTGAAGAATTCCTTTTGCGGTATGGCATATCCGGCTAACTTTTCTTTCAGTTTATCATTGGTCACCAGAGTTTTCAATACTTTACCCGTATTGTCATTCAGTGTAATCAGCATCGGAGTATCGAGACTGGTAAACTTGTTCATAAAATATTTCATCGAACTGCTGAAGATCGGGCTGTTGGTTCCTTGCTGATTGCTCAGTTTCACTTTCTTGCCTTTACGGTCTATCTTGTATACAGCCTGGCGCATCGGACTCTCTTCGTTGCTGGTGTAATAGAACTCGTTGGTATCCGGATTCCATCCGATGAAGTTTTTTACTTCATAATTGCCGCTGGTCACCTGCTTAATCAGATTGCCGTTCATGCTATACCAGTACAGGTGCGGATATCCGCTCTTGTCGCTTACAAAACTGAAATTGTCCGGATAGAACCGGATGTTGTCGAATACGTTCTCGTTGATGTAATAAGGAGATTCATCACGTAAAGCCAGCTTGCATACTGTACTGCGGGGATCGGCAAAATACATGTCGAAGCGGTTTTGATGACGGTTCAGTGTCATGATGGCCAGTTTGTTCGGATCTTGTGTGAAACGGATGCGTGGGATATAACCATCGGCATCTATCGGCAGTTTTACCTGACGGGTCACTTTTGATTTGATGTCGAACGTATGTACCGATACCTTAGAGTTGGGATAACCTGCCTTGGGATATTTGTACGTATACTCGCCCGGGTAGTCCTGCAACGCATTGTTGCGTGGAGCCTCGCCGGCAAACAGCGGGAAGGTGTATGATGGCACTTCCGACTCGTCGAAGCGGACATAAGCCAGCATGGTATTGTCGGCATTGAACTCCAGGGCACGGTTGAAACCGAACTCTTCTTCATATACCCAATCGGGAATACCGTTCAGCACGCTGTTTAGTTTGCCGTCTTCTGTCACCTGCGATTCGCTGTTGCCATACAGGAGCTTCACCAGGAAGATGTTATTGTCGCGGACAAATGCCACCAGATTGCCGTCCGGTGAGAATACCGGAGCTTGTTGCGGGCCGCCGTCCGAGAGTTTTTCTACGATATTGTTGGTAGTAACCCCTTTATCGTTCCGTTTCACCGGATACAGATAGTGGACTGCCGTATAAGAGTGACGGTAGATAGGGGTTGTTTCCGTTGCAATCAGAATTTTTGATCCGTCCGGTGAAAACTGATAGCTGTCGAATTTCTTGAAAGGACATTCGCGAGCTTTGGCCACATCGAATACCACTTCCACCGGTTCACCCGTGCGGAAGGAATATTTCACGATTTGTGTGCCTTCGGCATTTCTTTGTGTGTAGTGTTCGCCGTCCGGCATGGGAACCACACCATAGATGTTTTCGGGACTGAACTTGCCTGAGTTGATCTCTTTCAGGTCGAGCGCTTTGCCTCCTTGTGCGAAGCCGGCAAGGCAGCACAGACAGAAAAACAGAAAAATGAATTTTCTTTTCATTGGCTTTAGATGATTTTTAGGTTGTTTCTATAGTGCCGGCAAAGGTAAGGATAAACGGTGAGCCTTCAAAACGAGAGGGTTAAAATATCTGTGAAATAGCGTTCGGAAACGAAAAAAACAGAGCCTCTGTTGGCTCCGGGCAGAGGCTCTTCCGGGTACAGACAGAGCCTCCGGAGAGCAGAAACGGAGGCTCCGTCCCAGACGTTGGAGACACGGAAAGTGGGCCAGCCTCCGAGCCACCTCTCGAACAGTGCTGTATCCCTTTATTCATGGGCGTTTGAGCGTGTTCGAAAAACTGACTGAAGTCGATTGGTGGGCCATATAATAAATACTAACAAAAAAAGATATATGAATATATCAGTTCAGATCGTGCGCAATCGGTGAGAAATGATTCCGGATTTGTCGGGAGTTATCCCCCTTTCATCGGTTTTGCTACCGTTATTGACGAAAAAGCCTTTCCGGGTGGTGGCAAATGACCTATCTTTGTGGACGAAGATTAAATGAAATAATTAACAATGAAATGATATATGGAAAAGAAAGAGTTTTCATCTCCCGCTCGGAGATACGGTAAGTTTTTTATTGCCTTTATTTTTATAACGGCAGGAGTGCTTCTACTGGCCCGTAATCTGGGATGGATTACTTATGCCCTGTTTGACCTATTGGTGTCCTGGCAAATGCTTCTGATTCTCTTGGGAGTATACCTGATGCTGCGCCGTCAGATTCTGCGGGGATTGATTCTGGTTGGCATCGGGGCCTATTTAATAAGCCCGCATCTGGGATGGTTTCCGGCGGGAGTCCATATCACTCTTTTCCCGATTATATTGATTGTTATTGGACTCGCTTTTTTATTCAGGCCGAAACGTGCCCGGCACGAACGGATGCGGAGGGGAAACTTTGCCAGCAGCCAATATAACTCTACGGATGGAGTGCTTCACTCGGAGAATACCTTCAGCGGTATCAGACAAGTGGTGCTCGATGAATTCTTTAAAGGCGGGACGATACAGAATTCGTTTGGCGGGACGATTATTGACCTGCGGCGTACGACCCTTCCCGAAGGTGAAACGTTTCTCGATATTGATTGTACATTTGGTGGAATAGAAATTTATGTGCCTTCCGATTGGAAAGTAGTGTTTCGGTGTAACACCTGCCTGGGCGGATGTCAAGACAAACGTTTTGGTGGAGGTGTGATCGACCAGAACCGGATATTGGTCATCCGGGGCGACTTGACATTCGGAGGTATTGAAATAAAAAGTTGAAAATAAAACATGGATATACATCCTATACAAGAATCTTCCCGACGGTGGATGACGGCATTGATATTGGCCGTTGCCGCAGCAGGGATACAAACAGCATTACTTTGGGGCTATGCCGGGGCCGACACGCTTCCGGCTGCAATAGACGGCTTTTTATCCGTCGGTTTGCTTTGCCTCCTGGCCTATCTGGCATGGTATGTCATCGGCCTCGTCTCCATATTGCAAACAGATCTGCTGATAGCCGCCCTGGCGCTGCTTTTTTGGCTGGCGGGAGGCTTTGCCGTGCAATATGTGATGGAACAGAACCTGGGACAAGTCTATGCGTCTTTCGGAGAGACGCTCCCTTTCCGCATACTGTTCGGAGCATTGGCTTGGGGAGTGATGATGTTGTGGTATCGTTTACAGTCGTTGAGCACTGTTCAGGAGGAGATATTAGAAGAGGCTGTTTCAAGAGAAGAAGCCCTTCGTGAAGAACTGAAGCAGGCCGGATGCCGCGAAGAGAAAGCGTCGTCGGAAGAGGCGGAATGCATTGACCGCATCACGGTGAAAGACGGTACGCATATTCACCTGATCTGTACCGACGAATTGCTGTACATACAGGCATGTGGCGATTACGTCACATTAGTGACCCCTTCGGGACAATATGTCAAAGAGCAGACGATGAAGTACTTCGATGCCCATCTGCCGTCGGCCGGATTTGTGCGTGTACATCGCTCTACGATAGTAAACGTGACACAAATATCACGGGTGGAACTCTTCGGGAAAGAGAACTATCAACTCTTACTGAAAAATGGGGTCAAGCTGAAAGTGAGTAACTCCGGATATAAGCTGCTGAAAGAACGGCTGGAGCTATAATAACTCCTATCTGGGAATAAACGGAAGGGTGTAGCCATACGAAGCGGATGGCTACACCCTTTTGTGCCTGGGGCTACACCCTTTCCTCCGGATGGCTACACCCTTTCATAAAAATCTTATGGAGAAAGGACCGGTAGCCGGAATAGATTTATTATATTTGCACTAATTGCAAAAATATAATATTCTATGACTGAATCGGCTCCGATGCCTTTATACAACGAGTTTACTTTCTTTCTGAAAAAATATTTTCCTTACAAGGTGCAGAAGATATCTCTCAATGCGGGTTTTACATGTCCCAACCGGGACGGAACGAAGGGACTGGGAGGCTGTACATATTGTAATAACCAGACATTCAATCCCGAATACTGCAAAACGGAGAAATCCGTCACCCGGCAACTTGAAGAGGGGAAGCAGTTCTTTGCCCATAAATATCCGGATATGAAATATCTGGCTTATTTTCAGGCTTATACCAATACTTATGACGAACTTGAAGGACTGAAACGGAAATACGAAGAAGCTCTGAGCGTAGATGGTGTAGTGGGATTGGTCATCGGTACACGTCCCGATTGCATGCCGGATCCTCTGCTGCATTATCTGGAAGAGCTGAATAAACACTCTTTCCTTTTGGTGGAGTATGGCATTGAAACCACCCGGGATGCTACACTCAAACGTATTAACCGGGGGCATACCTATGCCGATACGGTAGAAGCTGTCCACCGGACCGCAGCGTGTGGTATTTTAACCGGGGGACACGTCATTCTCGGTCTTCCGGGAGAGAGCCGCGAAGAAATCATTGCCCAGGCGGCAGAGTTGTCACGTTTGCCCCTGACTACTCTCAAGATGCATCAGTTGCAGCTGATACGTGGCACGAAAATGGCACGTGAGTTTGAACTCCATCCCGAAGATTTTCATCTCTTTAGTGTCGACGAGTATATCGATCTGGTAATCGATTATGTGGAACATCTGCGTCCCGACCTGATACTCGAACGTTTTGTTTCACAATCACCTAAAGAACTCTTGATTGCACCCGACTGGGGATTGAAGAATTATGAATTTACGGCCCGCGTGCAAAAAAGAATGAAAGAAAGAGGTGCTTATCAGGGAAAGGCATACTCGGTTTAGAAAAAAAGAACTATTTTTGCGAAGCGAATGAGTTGCGAGTTACGAGTTGCAAGTTTAGAGTGCCGTTGGGTGTTGTTACTCGTGCCCCGTAATTAATTAAACTAAAATATAGAATGGAACAGAAAACAAGAATTAAAGGAAACGTTCATTATGTGGGAGTTAACGACCGTAACAGGCACCTCTTTGAGGGAATGTGGCCTTTACCCTATGGAGTTTCATATAACTCTTATCTGATTGATGATGAAATGGTGGCACTGATTGATACAGTGGATATTTGCTATTTCGAAGTATATCTTCGTAAAATTAGAAGTATCATAGGCGACCGTCCTATCAACTATTTGATTATAAATCACATGGAACCGGACCATTCAGGTTCTATCCGATTGATTAAACAGCACTATCCCGATATTGTAATCGTTGGCAATAAGCAGACTTTCGGAATGATCGAAGGCTTCTATGGTGTGACCGGCGAGCAATATCTGATAAAAGATGGTGATTTCCTTGCTCTCGGACGTCATAAACTGCGTTTTTACCTTACTCCGATGGTGCATTGGCCGGAAACGATGATGACATTCGACGAAACGGATGGTGTACTCTTCTCCGGTGATGGGTTCGGCTGCTTCGGTACGCTGGATGGCGGGTTTGTGGATACACGCATGAACATCGATCACTATTGGGGCGAAATGGTGCGTTATTATTCCAATATCGTCGGAAAATACGGTTCGCCCGTACAGAAAGCTTTGCAAAAACTGGGAGGACTTCCCATTTCGACCATTTGCTCTACACACGGTCCGGTATGGACTGAAAATATCACTAAGGTGGTAGGCATTTACGATAAACTGAGCCGTTACGATGCAGACGAAGGTGTGGTGATTGCTTACGGAAGCATGTATGGCAATACCGAACAGATGGCGGAGGCCATTGCTGCCGAACTGTCGGCCCAGGGCATTAAAAACATCGTGATGCACAACGTCAGCAAGAGCAATCCTTCTTATATCCTTGCCGATATCTTCCGTTACAAAGGATTGATTGTCGGTAGCCCGACTTACAGCAACCAGATTTTCCCGGAAATAGAGTCGCTTTTGTCCAAAATACTAGTACGTGAGTTGAAAGGACGTTATCTGGGCTATTTCGGTTCGTTCACATGGGCCGGTGCCGCCGTGAAACGTATGGCCGAGTTTGCCGAAAAAAGTAAATTCGAACTGGTCGGCGACCCTGTAGAGATGAAACAGGCCATGAATGATATCACCTATCAACAGTGTGAGAATCTGGCACGTGCCATGGCCGACCGTTTAAAAAAAGACAGAGTATAAGTTACCCCTAATTTATTAACCTGATAAAAACAATCGAACATGAGACTAATCATTCAGCCGGACTATCAGTCCGTTTCTCAATGGGCAGCACATTATGTTGCTGCTAAGATCAAAGCTGCCAATCCTACTCCGGAAAAACCTTTCGTATTGGGTTGCCCCACCGGATCATCTCCTCTGGGTATGTATAAGGCACTGATCGACCTGAATAAAAAAGGAATCGTATCGTTCCAGAATGTTGTTACTTTCAACATGGACGAATATGTGGGACTGCCGAAGGAACATCCGGAAAGCTACTATTCTTTTATGTGGAACAACTTCTTCAGCCATATCGACATCAAACCGGAGAACACGAACATTCTGAATGGGAATGCTGCCGATCTGGATGCTGAATGTGCACGTTATGAAGAGAAGATCAAATCGTATGGTGGTATCGACCTGTTTATGGGAGGTATTGGTCCCGACGGTCACATCGCTTTCAACGAGCCGGGGTCTTCACTGAGCTCTCGCACTCGTCAGAAGACACTGACTACGGATACGATTATCGCTAACTCCCGCTTCTTCGATAATGATATCAACAAGGTTCCCAAAACTTCGTTGACAGTCGGAGTAGGTACTGTGCTTTCTGCCCGTGAGGTGATGATTATCGTAAACGGCCACAACAAAGCACGTGCATTGTATCATGCCGTAGAAGGTGCTATTACTCAGATGTGGACTATCAGTGCGTTACAGATGCACGAGAAGGGTATCATCGTTTGTGACGATGCTGCTACTGCCGAACTGAAAGTAGGTACTTACCGTTACTTCAAGGACATCGAAGCAGATCATCTCGATCCGCAATCGTTGCTGAAGTAATACATAAGCATAAAAATAAAGAAGAGGATAGGTCAATCGTTTTTTCGGCCTATCCTCTTCTTTTTATCGGTCTGATACATGAAGCCCGGTTGGGCGGGGCTAATCTTTCAGACCGTCTTTGATCCCTTCCATTGCTTTCTCGCCTTTCTTCACAGCTTTTTGGGTACCTTCTTTCACATCTTTTGCTGCATCCTTCGCTGTGTCTTTGGCTTTCTCAAAAGCGTCTTTGGCACCCTCTTTCAAGTCATTGCCTATTTTCTTCAGCTTCAGGGCGGCATAAGTGGATTCCAGTTTTACTATCTCGTCCTTTTCGTTCGAGGTCATTTGCTCACTGAATTTGTTATAACTGTCTTTTAGCTTCGTAAATTGCTCGTCAGCTTTTTCCCAGTCGGCTTTTGTATAGTCCTGGGCGTTTTTCTGTACGTTTTCGACAAAAAGCTTGAAGCCGTCCAGATACGACTCCTTTGTTTGGCTGCATGCGGTGGCAATGGCCAGTACTAATGCAAGGAATAATACTTTCTTCATAATCAAATACTATTGTTTAGGTTTTATATATTAACACCGTGTATTTGAAAATTGTTTGCCCGGGTCAGGATTCTTCCAGTTCCCCTTTGCCTTGCCGGACGATGGTTACCTCTCCGTCAGTACAGTTTACGATGGTCGAAGGTTCGATTCCGCCGATTCCTCCGTCGATCACAAGATCTACCTGGTCACCGAACTTCTCGTCTATCAGCTCCGGGTCAGTGATATACTCTATGTCTTCATGTTCGTCATGGGGCAGGGTAGTGGTCATGATCGGAGCATCCAGCAGACGCGCGATCTCCCGGATGATGTGGCTGTCCGGCATACGGATACCCACTTCCTTCCGGTTACGGAAGATTTTAGGCAACCGGTTCGTTCCGTTCAGAATAAAGGTGAAGGGACCGGGCAGGTTGCGTTTCATCAGTTTGAAGATATTATTGTCTACCTTGGCATATTCGCTGATACTGCTCAGGTCGTAGCAGATGATAGAGAGATTGTTTTTCTTTGGGTCTATTTCCTTAATCCGGCAGATGCGTTCGATGGCACGTTCCTTCAGGCCGTGGCAACCGATGGCATACATGGTATCTGTGGGATAGATAATCAGTCCCCCGTCATTCAGCAGGTCCACAATCCGTTGCAGGTCCTGGGGATTATTGTTTTTCTCGTAAAGTTTGAGTATCATAATTGTTCGTTATTTAATCTTCTTTTTTAAGAAATCAAGTGCTTTTTCTACGGCTTTTTCCTTTACTTTTTCCTTCACGGAATCTTTATTGGCCGTAGTTGCCGAATCTAGTCCCAGTTTTTTCCCTATTTCGCTGATTGCCTTATCTGTGACTGCTTCCACTGCCTGGTTGGTCATGCTTTTCGTATCCAGTGAAACTTTGGGCGAAGAGAAAGTGCCCCCTATTTTCAGGTCGAGTGTAGTCAGTTTGGCAATATCACCCGCTGATGCCGGTAGCTTGATTTTTCCCGAGTAGTCGATGGTCTGGTCAAGTCCCGTACTTCCTGAAAGGTTCATCACATAGTCTCCTAACTTAATGTCGAACGGTTCGGTAGACACTCTTCCCTCCTTGATGGTGAAGTCCAGCGTCATGTCCTTCACTTTCATTTCTTTGAGTTCAGGCTTCTTCACGGCATCGGCTATCTGGTCGATGACCTTTACACCGCTGAGGCTAAGGTCTTTGGTCGAAAGGCTGCCATTGCCTTGCATCGTATCCATGACGGGCTCCATCCGGTTGTCGAGCAAAGTCTGCACATGCATGTTGCCGGAGAAGTTTCCTTTCAGATTCTCGAAAATAGGAGCCATTTGCTGTACCATATTCAATTCTTTGTAGGCTTGTGCAAAGCTGAGTCCCTCCAGGCGGAACCCTGCATTCATCTCCGGTTTTTTTAAGTCGGCGGTAGAATAATATCCGTTCATAATAACCTTGCCTCCCATGGTGTTCATCGACAGGTTTTTCATATCCACTTTTCCGTCTTTTACAACCAGTTTTCCATTCATATTCGTAAAGGCCATCTTGTCGAACAATACCTCTTTCAGGTTGGCATCCATCTGGAAATCGATATTGCGTGGAACCTCTATCAGGCTGGCTGCTTCATCGGGCGAAACTGCCTGTGCCGTTTGGGTGGTAGTATCGGTTGAGGCTGTCATAAAGTCGTTCAGGTTGAGATGGTTCGACCGGACATTCAATGTACCTTTCAATGTAGTGCCTTTCAGAGCATAACCCATGTAATTTTCGAACCGGCTGTCGGCGCTAAGGTCGTTCTTGCCAATAACTACTGTGGTCTCGCTGAGTTGCAGATATTTCGGAGTGAAAGTGAACAGTGATTGTCTGACTTCTACATCAGGTATCTCTTTCATTTTTAGTTTCATGTCGCTAAGGGCGATGGTACCCGATGCGGAGAAACGGTCATATTGCTCTTTTTCGATGTACGAAAGGCGTCCGCCCATCTTCATATCCGCACGAATGGTGCCATTCAGTTCCATGTCGTCCAACGGGTATACTTGCTTGATCATTCCTAAATTAAGCACTCCCTTTGCTTCGGCTGTAAAGTCCGGATCGCTGACCGGTGTCTTTATATCGGCAGTCAGGCTAAACGGGTTGTTTGCCAGACGGAAGCTGAAAGGACGAATGTTGATTTCTGTCAGGTCGATATTACCTCCCGGGTTACGTACTTGTGCGTCAATGTTGATCTGGTCGACTCCTGCCGGCAGGGACGGATAACGGAACATGGCATTCTTTACTGATAACCGCACATCGAACCGGGGGACGGTATCACCTTGCAATACTCCTTTTGCCGTGGCTTCGAGGGTAGCGGTTCCGTCTGTTTTCAGATTCTTGAATTCTTTGGAGTAGATGGCTGGTATCAGGGACAGAATTTCCTTAAAGCCCACTTCGCTGGTATTGAGCTTCAGGTCCATGTCGATGACAGGATCTTTCAGTTCTACCCATCCGTCGATGCCTGCCTTAATGGCGTTGAGGCGAAATTCATTCTTTTTCAGTGTGAATTTGTGATGTACGAGGTCAGCGTCCACATCCATTTTGGCATAGATGTTGGCTTGTGAGAGGAAGGGAATACCATTCATCTTATAAGTCAGGGCTTCGGTCTCTGCTTCTAAATTGAGCAAAGTCTGGTCGCTGCCCAGGTCGCCCGAGCAAAGCGCGTTGAAATTGTGTATGTCGGCATATATGGCGGACTGTCGGTCGTCATACACCACATTCATGTTCTTGATAACAAAACGCTGAAGTTTAATCCGGAAGGGAGAAGATTCGCTGCTTTCCGATGTCTCGCTGACGGCGGCTGAATCGGGTTTCATGATATCCCAGTTGACTTTGCCGTCAGGAAGTACGATGGCATGTAGCCAGGTATCTGTGACAGATACTTTGGAAACGTCGTATCCGCTGTCTCCGAAGAGCGAAAACAGGTTAATGGCGGCAGTAACTTCACCGGCTTTCACCAGCGTGTCGTTTTCAAACGCTCCTGTTCCTTTCAGCCAAAAATCGTTTAGGGTAACGGAAGCTTTCGGGAAATTACGGAACAGGCTGATGTCGAGGCTGCTGAAATCGAACCGGGCGTTCAGCATTTTGTTTCCTTCGGTTTTTACGATACCTTCAATTTTGCCGCGGAAGGCAAAAGGAAGGAGAAACATCAGTATCAGGATGACACCGATGACGATTGCTGTAATTTTGAGTCCTTTTTTCATAATTGCACTGGTTGTTAGGTTGATAGTGGTAACAAAGTTAATAATAAAAGACGAGAAGTCCAAGGTGATGATGGATTATGTTTGGATAGGAGCAAGTTAAGCTTACCACAGAGTAACACGGAGTCTCACAGAAAATTTAAGTACCTATAATAAAAGATTAAAACTCTGTGAAGTTCCGTGTTACTCTGTGGTGAATCGACTTCAAGACCATTGAAGAAATGAACTTATCTTATTTCTTCTTTTTTCGTAATTCCTCTGCGATTCGCCATTGTATGGCCGCTTCTGTCTCTTTCCCCACTTTCAGCAGTGCATCTCCAAAAAGTTCGTGTGCACCCGGATGTTCCGGTTTCAAGGTGGTTGCTTTGTCGAGATCGGCCAAGGCGCCTTCCGTATTCTCTGTTTTCAGACGGAGTTTGCCCCGGTTGTAGAGTGCCTTGAAATCTGTCGGACGAAGACTTACTGCCCGGTTCAGGCAACTCTCGGCATCAAAGAACTCTTTCTCGTTGAAAAGTGTGATTCCTTTCCGTATCCATGCATCGGTGTATTCGGGATACAGTTCGATTGCTTTGTCGTAATTGGCCAGTGCAGCCCGGGTATCATGTGCCTGGGTGATGCATTCGTTGCCCATCAGCAGATATTCCCGCGCATACTTTTGCAGACTTTTTTGCTGTGCGGCCATTTGTTCCTGTAACTTCCTTTTCTGTTCACGCAACAGGTTGATGACACCCAGTTTCCGGCGGATCAGTCTCCGGGCGGTAGGCTTCTCTATGTCGTAACGGGAGTGGATGGCCAAGAAAAACTGTTCAAGACACGATTCGAAATCTCCTTTGTCGAAAGCACGGGCAGCTGCGGCATATTGCACATCGGCTTGTGCCTGTTTCAGAGCTTTGTCGATAGCTTGCCGGTTATTGAACCTTCCGGAAAAACTTACGATTTCGGGACGGACAAAGATGTCGGCACGGCTGACAGGCTTTTTTAATTGAATGCCCTCGAGCGAGGTACAACGGCTGAGAGCTACGTATGCCTGTCCTCCGGCGAACACTCCGCCGGTGAAGTCGATAACTACGCGACTGAAGGTCAATCCCTGACTTTTGTGTACGGTGATGGCCCATGCCAGCCGAATGGGATATTGAGTGAAGGTGCCTAACTCTTCTTCTTCGATCTCTTTCTTTTCTTCATTGTACTTATAGCGAATGTTTCGCCATGATTCACGGTGGACATCGCACTCTTTACCGTCATCGGTGATGACATAGATGATACCGTCGTTATCGATTCCGCTTACTACACCGATGGTCCCGTTCACCCAGCGGCGTTCAAAATCGTTCTTGATAAAGATGATCTGTGCTCCGGGTTTCAAAGTCAGGTCCTTGGATGTCGGCAGGCTGCTTTCGGGAAAATCTCCGTTGATTTCGCCTTCGAATACTACCGGATCTCCGGGGAGTTCGGCAAGCCGTCGGTCATTGATGGTTTCCACCGTATCGCGACGGGTGGCAAGGGTGATGTACATATCCTCTTCCGAGGCATCGATGGGAGCGCCATAACGGGTATTGAGCAACTGAAGGTCGGCGGCTCCGGCAGCTCCGCTGCGAATGTGATCGAGTACGCTGACAAAAACCGCGTCCGACTGCCGGTATACCTTTTGCAATTCGATGGATACCAACTCTATTTCGTTGAAAACCCGTGCCGAAAAAAAGTAAGGAGTGGGATAGAAGCGGTTGATAATTTCTCGTTCGTCTCCTTTGATCACCGGTTCCAGCTGGAATACATCGCCCACCAGTAAAACCTGTTTCCCGCCGAATGGGTCACGCAGGTTGCGGCTGTATACTCGCAGGATGCGGTCTACGGCATCAATCATATCTGCCCGCACCATCGATATCTCGTCGATAATGACCAACTCTACCTGTTCCAACAGCTTCCGATGGGGCTTGGTATACTTGAAGAATTCGTGGATACGTCCCCGTTGCAGGCTTAGGTTGGGGTCGTCGGGCAGCAATGGATGGAAGGGGAGCTTGAAGAAACTGTGTAAAGTACTGCCACCGGCATTAATGGCGGCGATGCCGGTGGGGGCCAGTACGATATGCTTTTTCTTGGTGTTCTTGCAGATATACTTCAGGAAAGTCGATTTACCCGTCCCCGCTTTTCCGGTGAGGAAAACCGATTGCCGGGTGTACTGAATCAGGTTCAGTGCATCCTGAAATTCTTTATTGCCGGTGTCTATAGTAAATTCCACGTCAGATGATACCGAAATGTTTTAATGCTTTTTGTATGCCGTCTTCGTCCACCGATGCAGTCACATAATCGGCTGCCTCTTTGACTTCGTCGTTTGCATTGCCCATGGCCACTCCGATGGCTGCATGGCGCAGCATGCTGATGTCGTTGCCTCCGTCGCCGAATGCCATTGTCTCTTCCAGGCGGATGCCGAAATGGCGGATGATTTCGTCTATCCCTTTTTGCTTACGGATACCTTTTGCCACAACATCTGTGAATGCCGGAAACCAGCGTCCGGACTCACAGTGCGGGAGTAAAGGCAATATGTTTTTTTCGTCTTCGGTGGTGATGAACGGGGTCATCTGGAAAATCTCGGTTTGGGTAGCTTCGGCAGTAGTCTGAACGGGCAGGATGTCTACATGCAGGAACTCGTGGAAAATTTGGTTTACCAGTTCGTTGGGGTTGCAGACGGCTACGGTATGTTCGGCGACAAAGATGCAGGGAAAACCTTTCTCGTCCGAAAGGGCAGCAAGTGTCTTGACATCTTCTGCCGGGATGGAATGTTTGTAAATCACTTCATCTCCTACAAAGCAGTATCCTCCGTTCATGGTGATGTAACCGTCTATCAAACTTTGTTTCTGGAGGGCCGACAGGTTGTTAATAATCGCTTTCGGACGTCCGGTAGCAATGAAAATCTTAATTCCTTTAGCTTTGGCTTCGGTTATGGCCGAGAGGGCAGACGAAGGAATTTCGTGCGTGTTGAAACTAACCAACGTCCCGTCTATATCAAAAAACAGGGCTTTTATCATACGTCTTTTCTTTAATGGAGCACAAATGTACTGAAAAAGCCTGATATAGAGTAACTGAATAGCACAATGATGGTAAATTTTAACTGCTGTCTGCTAAAATAGCTCATTTGGTTTCATTATGAAACAGATGAATTGTACATTTGCAGGCTGAACTTAAAAAGAGAACCCTTATGAAGTATAACTTTGATGAAGTGATAGAACGCCGGGGGACAGACTCGGTGAAGTATGACGCAGTGCTGGAACGTTGGGGAAGAAATGACCTGCTTCCGATGTGGGTGGCCGACATGGATTTCCGTACTCCACCTTTTGTGATAGAAGCTATCCGTCGCCGGTTGGATCATGAAGTGTTGGGATACACTTTTGCCTGCGAAGCCTGGTATACATCCATTATCAATTGGCAGAAAGAACGCCATGGGTGGAATATTACCCGGGAGATGCTGACATTTACTCCGGGAATTGTGCGTGGACTGGCTTTTGCTTTGCAATGTTTCACTGCTCCGGGCGATCGGGTGATGGTGATGCCTCCTGTCTACCATCCGTTTTTTCTGGTAACGGAACATAATCATCGGGAAGTGGTCTATAGCCCGTTGGTCTTGGAAGATGGACAGTATCAGATCGATTTCGAACGTTTCCGTACCGATGTGAAAGGATGCAAAATACTGATCCTTAGTAATCCGCATAATCCGGGAGGACGTGTATGGACCCGGGAAGAGTTGGCTGAGATTGCGGAAATCTGTTATGATAATCAGGTTTTGGTCATTTCGGACGAAATCCATGCCGACCTGACATTGCCCGGATATACGCATCCCACTTTTGCGTTGGTATCGGAGAAAGCCCGTCGGAATTCACTCGTGTTTATGTCGCCCAGTAAAGCTTTCAATATGCCTGGACTTGCCAGTTCGTACTGTATCATAGAGGATGAAGACATTCGTCGTCGTTTCCAGACGTATATGGAGGCCAGTGAGTTCAGTGAAGGACATTTGTTTGCTTATCTTGGAGTGGCCGCTGCTTATAGTAATGGAACGGAGTGGTTGGATCAGGTGTTGGAATACATTCAGGGAAATATTGATTTTACGGACGAGTATCTGAAAGCGAATATCCCTGCAATACGGATGATTCGTCCCCAGGCTTCTTACTTGATTTTCCTGGACTGTCGCGAACTGAGACTGTCGCAGAAAGAATTAGTAAGTTTCTTTGTTGATGATGCACATCTGGCACTGAACGATGGTGCAATGTTTGGTAAAGAGGGAGAAGGATTTATGCGTCTTAACGTGGCTTGTCCGCGAAGTGTGCTGAAGCAGGCACTGGATCAGATAAAGCAGGCATACGGGAAGAAGCATGACACAATAGCATAATTTGTGGAATTTATATAAAAAGACTTTCAGGATGAAAAAAAATAGTTTCGAGACACAAATACTGCATACTCCTTTTGAGAAAGAGGATGCATATCATTCTCTTTCCATGCCGGTATATCATACTGCTGCTTATGAATTTGAAACTGCTGAAGAGATGGAAGCTGCTTTCTGTGGACGGACAGCCGGACATGCTTATTCACGAATTACAAACCCTACGGTGCAGTACTTCGAGCAACGTGTACAGGCTGTGACCGGTGCGCTGAGCGTGACGGCGTTGAATTCCGGAATGGCTGCCATCAGCAATGCTCTGATCACTTTGGCAAGTGCAGGAGCTAATATCGTGACTTCGGCGCATTTATTCGGCAATACCTATTCATTCCTGAAAAGTACGTTAGGAGCTTTTGGAGTAGAAGTACGTTTCTGTGACCTGACATGCCTTGAAGAAGTGGAGAGGCAGATCGATGAAAATACTTGTGCGCTTTTTCTGGAGGTTATTACCAATCCGCAGCTGGAAGTGGCCGATTTGAAAGCCCTTGCCGGTATTGTCCATAGTGCCGGAGTACCATTGCTGGCAGATACAACGGCGGTTCCTTTCCATGTGTTTCGTGCGGCGGATTTCGGAGTCGATATTGAGATTGTGTCCAGTACGAAATATATTTCGGGAGGTGCTACCTGCATTGGAGGACTGATAATTGACTATGGCACCTTTGATTGGGGGCATTCCGGTAAGTTGGCAGCTTTGAGTACAGATACCGGGAAGGAGGCTTTTACCGCCAAACTCCGTAGGGAGATTCATCGTAATCTCGGAGCATACATGACTCCCCAGGTAGCTTATATGCAGACACTCGGGCTTGAAACAATGGAAGTCCGGTTTGCCCGGCAGGCGGAAACATGTTTGAAACTGGCACGGTGTTTGCAAGAACTGCCGGAGGTTGAGTCGGTGAATTATACCGGTTTGGAGACCAATCCGTTTTATGAATTAAGTACCCGGCAGTTTGGTTCTCTTCCGGGCGCGATGTTGACGTTCGACCTTCCATCGCGTGAAATATGTTTTCGTTTCATAAATCGGTTGAGAATCATACGTAGGGCCACGAACTTATTTGATAATAAAACGTTAGCTATCCATCCGGCAAGCACAATCTACGGTTCATTTACCGAGGAGCAGCGCCGGGATATGGACATCAGTCAGAAAACCATTCGCCTTTCGGTGGGGCTGGAACGGACTGATGACCTGCTGGAAGATATCATACAGGCTCTGAAAAGCTAAATTTATCATTTACAAACTTTATACAATGCTGCCAAAAAAAGAAAACCTGGAAGAAAAAGAGAGAACGAAACATACGGTTGATAGTCTGTATAAGGACTATGTCGACGACTTGTTTTCGTATGCTTTAGGATTCGGGTTTGATAAACAGGCAGCGATGGATGCCATTCATGACGTGTTTTGCAGGGTATGTATTCGTGAGAAGGATGTTCAGGAGATACAGAATCCTAAATTTTACTTGTTGCGTGCCCTGCGAAACCAATTGATTGACACCTATAAACTTAAACGGAACTATTCGGAGGTTCTTACCGGTGAGATTACCGATGAACTTCCATACAGAATCAAAATCACCGTGGAGGATGAAATGATCGCGGCGGAAGAACAGGCGGAAGTGTCACAGAAAGTCGATGAAATTCTGAGTGTGCTGACCGAACGCCAACGCGAGATTATTTATTTACGCTATATGCAGGAATGTTCCTATGAGGAAATTGCGGAGATCATGCAAATCAGTGTTCCTGCTTGTCGTAAACTGCTCTATCGGACCTTACTTAAACTGAAGCACAATAATACGTTAGTGCTCTTCTATCTCTTGCTTTCTATTAATGTTGGTTAAATAAGGCACCAATTTAAATTTTATTCGGGAAAAGTGGGTATGAAACCTGTGCCCGTTCGTGTTCTATGCAGACAATAGTGTTATTAAACTCTTTAAGCACCTATTCTGAATGGAAAAAACGAAGCGGGATAGCAGACATATTGATCCTTTGAAAGATGAAGAGAAATTCTTCCAGTGGTTAAAATTCAAGAGCGTTCGGATGAACAGGGAGCGCCTCTCGAAAGATGATCATGAGCGTCTTCGTCAGCGGATCCATGCTTCTCTGCGTATGTTTCGACGAAAACGAACCATCAGGAGGGGCGCTTATTATGGTATATCCGTGTGCATCGTTATTGCATTAGGAATCATTTCTTATTTGAATCGTTATGAGAGGGTGGAACCGGTAGCGCCTGTTGCTGAACAAAAAGCGGAGATTGTATGGCAACCTTTGAAATCAGAAGATATTCGTCTGGTAAGTGGCGACAGTATAACTTCGTTCCGGCAAAATGTACACCTGCTCTTGAGTAAGGATGGATCAGCCATGGTCTACCACCCCAACAGCGGGCAAGAAAAGATCAGGATGGAACAGAATGAGGTCAATGAGTTGGTGGTTCCTTACGGTAAACGGTCGAAGGTGAAGCTGGAGGACGGAACAGAAATCTGGTTGAATTCCGGTTCTGTTCTTAAGTTTCCTACCCATTTCTCGGGAGAGAAAAGGGAAGTGAGCCTGAAAGGCGAAATGTATGCCGAAGTAGCCGCAGATAGCAAGAAGCCTTTCATAGTGCATACGGCACATTTCGATGTGCAGGTATATGGCACCCGATTTAATGTATCGGCTTATGAAGACGAGGCGGTTCCTTCGTGTGTACTTGTGGACGGCATAGTTGGATTTCGGCCGGAGTCCGGTCCTGAGATACGCATGAAAGCAAATGAAAAAGTGCTCTACGATGGGAAGCAATGTGAAAAAAGAAAAGTTAGTGCCTCCAGATATACCTGTTGGAAGGAAGGTTATCTGGAATTGGATGATGCCAATATGGTGGATGTACTGAATCGGATAGGACGATATTATAATCTGTCGTTTAACTTCGGTGACAAGAAGCAACTGACCGGTAAGAGATGTTCGGGAAAGATCTATTTATCCGATAATATTGATAATGTATTGACGACTATATCATTGCTGTATTCTACTGATTACAGGAAAGAAGAGCGGACTATTTTTATATCTGAGAACCCATAAAATGGTAGAGCCTATGGAATGACACTGAACACTATGACACACGCACACACACAACCCCCACAAAAAGGATAGAGTGATATCCTTCCTCTAACTTACACACACGACTACATATCAGAGCCGGGAAGCATGGTTATGCCCTCCGGGAAGGGATGCAATGGCCTGAAATTAGTATTATAACAACTGGAACAAAGCATGAAAAGAGAACGTATAGTAAGAACTGAAAACATTGATAAACAGAGAATAAAATATAGAGTATTGTTTGGCTTTATTTTCATTATGTGCTGTAATGGGGCAGCTTTATCGTCAGAGGATGTTAAGATGCCGGACTGGAAATTTTCTTTTAATCTGAAACGTGTGCCGATCATCCGGGTTTTTGATGAAATCGAGCAAAAGAGTGATTTTGTCTTTGCGTGGGCTTGCGATATAGACACCGAGATTCATAAGGAAATAAGTATTTGTGTTTCGGAAGAACCTATCCAAAGAGTGATGGAGAAGGTTTTAGAAGGATCGGGACTCGTTTTTCAGAGACTCGACAGGCAAATCGTGGTTTACCGTTTGTCGGAGCACAATGCCTGTAGAGCAACTGTTCGCAAGGATAGTGTGAGGATAATGACAAAGGTGGGGCCAAACGACTGATAGAGGGATTAGCACCGGCTCTTTATCGTTTTTCGTTCCACTCTGTCAGGAGTGCTAAGTCGGGTATGCGGATTTCTTTCCGGTGGAGTTCCAGCAGATTTAATTCCTGTAATCCGTTGAGGGCTTTTGATACGTTCAGGCGAGTATCATCCAGTATGCGTGCCAGATCATCCATTTTCACTTTAAACAGTTTTTCACCTGTCATTCTTTCGATATGGGCCAATATGAAACATATTATTTTATCTTCAATGTCCTTGGGAGCTCTATCCCACAAACGAGTGTAAAGGTTCTGTGCACGATTGCTGACAATATTCATATAGTTGAGGCGGAAAATATCGTATTTGAACAGTTCACCCATAACGAATGATTTGCTGATGCTTACCATTTGTGCTTCTTCATTATGAGGAATGTAGGTAGATATATACCGGGTGTTCATTCCAAACATGGAGTAAGGTTCCAATACGGCAGGAGCTTCGAAATACTCTATGACAGTCAGTGTCTCGTCTTCCGATACGGTGACGGAAGAGAGCTTACCTTTTAGCAAAAAAAGTAACTGGTCACATACTTCACCACTTTTTATCAACGGTTCTCCTGCTTTATGACGGGTGAAATGAAGTTTTACTTTTTCTAATATATTTGTGAAATCCTCATGACAAAGTCCCTGAAACAGGGGGAGTTGTAACAAGGTGTCGAACATGGTTTCCATATATCGTAATCTTCTAATTTGAAGGCAAATGTAACGATAATAGGGGTTGACTGAAACCATCTTCCCCTTCTTTTTGTTTTTTTTATTATTTCTTAAAGATGGTAGTGATTACCTAAAACAATCTCTTGCGAGATGCATAAAAATGAAGTATATTTGCGGGAAAAAGGAGGAAGTCATGTTTGCAAACTTTAATTTTCAACAGATGGTCAGTGCGTTTATCGTGCTTTTTGCTGTGATTGATATTATTGGTTCTATTCCTATTATCATCAATCTGAAGGAGAAGGGAAAAGATGTGAATGCCACGAAAGCGACCGTTATTTCGTTTGCATTAATGATTGGCTTTTTTTATGCCGGTGACTTTATGCTGAAACTGTTCCATGTTGATATTGAGTCCTTTGCCGTGGCGGGAGCATTTGTTATCTTCCTGATGTCTTTGGAGATGATTCTGGATGTGGAAATCTTTAAGAACCAGGGACCGATAAAAGAGGCTACGCTTGTACCTTTGGTATTCCCTCTGCTGGCAGGTGCCGGTGCATTTACTACATTGCTTTCTTTGCGGGCCGAATATGCCAGTATCAATATTGTGATCGCTTTGATCCTGAATATGTTGTGGGTGTATTTCGTTGTCAGTATGACAGGACGTGTGGAACGCTTTTTGGGCAAGGGAGGCATCTATATTATTCGTAAATTCTTTGGTATCATTCTGTTGGCTATTTCTGTCAGATTGTTTACCGCCAATATCACATTATTGATTGCTGCATTACAGAAGTAATAGGTATCCCCATTAATCTGTTGTAGAAACCGGGGTGAAAAACTATTCTTTTTCACACTCTGTGTCTTTTTGGTCCGTTTCGTCGCTATTGATTTCGTCGTTATCGGTTTCATTTGCTTCATTGGCAACCTCCTCCTCTTCCTCTTCATTTGCGAATGGTTCAGGCTTTTGTGGACCATGATTCATAAAAGCAAGGGCACAGATGGTACCGGTGACAGCTCCACTCAGATGTCCCTCCCACGAAGTACCCGATGGTGCGAAATAAGGAAGCATATTCCACACCAGTCCACCATAGAGGAAGGTTACTAAAAGAGAGATCGCGATCAAGGGGACATATTTTCGTAAGAGTCCGCTGAAGAAAAGAAAAAAAGCCAAACCGTAAATAATGCCGCTGGCCCCGATATGCCAACCGGGCTTACCGATAAGGAACGTGATGGTTCCGCATCCTATCCAGATGATAAAAAAAATCAGAGGTGCAATGCTCCTGTAAAAGTAAAAAAGACACCATGAAAGGAAGAATAGAGGTAAAGTGTTGGCCAGTAAATGTTTGAAGCCACTGTGTATAAGAGGATGCGCGAAAATACCAAACATCCCTTTTTTTGACAATGGGTATACTCCTAATCTGGTAAAGTCCCAGTCCATGCCCACCTCTAAAACTTTTATTGTATAAAGGATAAAAATTAGGAACATAGGAAGCACCATCGCTATCAGGATTCGTCGAACATCTGACTTCATATTGGCATATTTCTTTAAATTTTATACAATGCTACGAATATTTGCCTTGAAAATAAAAAATAAAGTTCCTTTTTATTTTGTTTTTTACCTTTAATTCGTATTTTTGGGCATCATACTTATATTATATACTATGATAACCGAAATAATTAACCTTTAAATAATGCACAACTATGAGTTATTTACATTTTGACAAGACTCTGATGATAAATCTTGAGGAATCTTTACCAAGGGAGATTCTCCGGACGAATAAATCAGGAGCTTATCATTGTACAACGATTGTAGATTGTAACACACGCAAATATCATGGATTGCTGGTGATTCCCGTACCCAATCTGGACGATGAAAATCATGTGCTGCTGTCTTCTTTGGATGAAACGGTAATTCAACACGGTGCGGAGTTTAACCTGGGATTGCATAAGTATCAAGGAAATCACTTTAGTCCGAATGGACATAAGTATATCCGTGAGTTTGACTGCGAACATATTCCGGCAACAACTTACCGTGTGGGAGGAGTCATACTTCGTAAAGAAAAAATCTTTGTACATCATGAGAATCGGATCCTGATCCGTTACACCTTGGTCGATGCACACTCTGCTACCACTCTTCGCTTCCGCCCGTTCCTCGCTTTCCGTAGTGTACGAGAATATACACACGAGAATTCGCAGGCGAGCCGTGACTATCAATTGGTAGAGAACGGCATTAAAACTTGTATGTATCCCGGATATCCGGAACTGTTCATGCAATTGAATAAGAAGAATGAATTCCACTTTGATCCGAATTGGTATAGAGGAATTGAATATCCGAAAGAACAAGAGAGAGGATATGACTTCAATGAAGACCTTTATGTTCCCGGATATTTTGAAGTTGATATAAAGAAAGGAGAGAGTATTATTTTCTCTGCCGGTATTTCAGAAATTTCTCCACGTCGGCTAAAGCAAACTTTTGATGCGGAAGTGGCCGACCGTACGCCGCGTGATAGCTTCTATCACTGCCTGAAGAATTCTGCCCATCAATTCCATAATAAGCAGGAAGATGACCATTATATTCTGGCCGGATATCCCTGGTTTAAATGCCGTGCCCGCGATATGTTCGTGGCTTTGCCGGGATTGACGCTTGCTGTGGACGAGACAGATGAATTTGAAGATGTGATGGAGACAGCCCGCAAAGCGATTGGTAACTATATTAAAGGTGAACCGATTGGCTGTAAGATATACGAGATGGATGATCCGGATGTATTGTTGTGGGCTGTATGGGCCTTGCAGCAATATGCAAAGGAGACAAGTCGTGAACAATGTCGTGCTAAATATGGTTCTTTGTTAGAAGAAATCATTGATTTTATTCGTCAGCGTAAACATGATAATCTGTTCCTGCACGAAAACGGGTTGCTTTATGCCAATGGTGCAGATAGGGCGATCACATGGATGAATTCCACGGTTAACGGGCGTCCGGTTATTCCACGCACGGGTTATATTGTAGAGATAAATGCTTTGTGGTATAATGCTTTGCGGTTTATAGCCGATTTAGTTCGCGAGGGTGGTAACGGATTGTTGGCCGACTCGCTGGATGCACAGGCTGAAATAACCGGAAAATCGTTTGTGGAAGTATTCCGTAATGAATATGGTTATCTGTTGGATTATGTAGACGGAAATATGATGGACTGGAGCGTACGTCCCAACATGATATTTACGGTTGCCTTCGATTATTCTCCTCTTGACCGGGTACAGAAAAAACAGGTACTCGATACTGTGACGAAGGAATTGCTTACTCCGAAGGGACTTCGAACATTGAGTCCGAAGAGCGGCGGATATAATCCGAATTATGTGGGTCCTCAGATCCAGAGAGACTATGCTTATCATCAAGGTACGGCTTGGCCGTGGTTGATGGGGTTCTACATGGAGGCTTATCTGCGAATCTATAAGATGAGCGGTATCTCGTTTGTAGAACGCCAGTTAATCGGCTTTGAAGACGAGATGACCAGCCATTGCGTTGGTTCACTGCCCGAGTTGTTTGATGGAAACCCGCCTTTCAAAGGTAGAGGAGCGGTATCGTTTGCAATGAATGTGGCAGAGATTTTGCGTATCTTGAAGCTGTTGTCTAAATATAATTTATAGGAGGAGGGACGAAGATGAAAGTTTTAATGTTTGGATGGGAGTTCCCCCCGCATATCTTAGGAGGTTTAGGAACTGCCAGCTATGGTTTGACGAAAGGGATGTCTCAACAAGAGGATATGGAGATTACGTTCTGTATTCCCAAACCTTGGGGGGATGAAGACCAAAGTTTCCTGAGAATAATCGGTATGAATAGTACACCGATTGTGTGGAGGAATGTAGACTGGGATTATGTGAAAGGACGTGTCGGTTCGTACATGGATCCCCAGTTATATTTTGACCTGCGCGATCATATTTATGCTGATTTCAATTATCTGAATGCAAACGATCTGGGATGTATTGAGTTCTCTGGGCGTTATCCGGATAACCTGCACGAAGAAATCAATAACTACTCGATTGTGGCAGGAGTAATAGCACGCCAGCAGGAGTTTGAAATCATCCACTCACATGACTGGTTAACTTATCCGGCAGGAATACATGCAAAACAGGTATCGGGTAAACCATTGGCGATTCATGTACATGCTACCGATTTCGACCGTAGCCGTGGCAATGTGAATCCAACTGTATATGCCATCGAAAAAAATGGTATGGATCACGCCGATCATATCATGTGTGTGAGTGAACTGACTCGTCAGACAGTGATTCATAAATACTTCCAAGACCCGAAGAAAGTGTCGACAGTGCACAATGCAGTCTCTCCTTTATCACAAGAGATACAGGATATCGTACCCAATAAGAATCTGAAAGAAAAGGTTGTCACTTTTCTGGGACGTATCACGATGCAGAAAGGACCGGAATATTTTGTGGAGGCAGCTGCAATGGTGTTGAAGCGTACGCGGAATGTACGTTTTGTGATGGCCGGTAGCGGTGATATGATGGATCAGATGATTCGTCTGGCTGCTGAAAGGGGGATTGCGGACCGTTTCCATTTCCCGGGATTTATGAAAGGAAAACAAGTATACGAGGTACTAAAAGCCAGTGATGTATACATTATGCCTTCGGTATCCGAACCTTTTGGTATCTCTCCGTTAGAGGCCATGCAGTGTAGTGTGCCAAGCATCATTTCCAAACAATCCGGTTGTGCCGAGATTCTGGAAAAGTGTATTAAGACCGATTACTGGGACATACATGCTATGGCGGATGCTATCTATTCTATCTGTACCTATCCGGCTATGTACGAGTATCTCCGTGATGAAGGTAAGAAAGAGGTGGATGAAATTAAGTGGGAGAATGTAGGCTACAAAGTTCGCGGCATCTACGACGAGGTTATAAAAAATTATGGAAAACAATAAAACAATATAGATATGAGAACAATCTGTCTTTATTTTGAGATACATCAAATTATTCATCTGAAACGTTACCGCTTCTTCGACATTGGTGCCGATCATTACTATTATGATGATTATGCCAATGAGACAGGTATAAATGAGGTTGCCGAACGTTCTTATATTCCGGCTCTCAATGCATTGATTGAAATGGTGAAGAATTCCGGGGGGGCCTTTAAAGTAGCTCTTTCTATTTCGGGAGTAGCATTGGAACAACTTGAAATTCATGCACCTGCTGTAATTGACTTGTTACATGTATTAAACGATACAGGCTGCTGCGAATTTTTGGCCGAGCCATATTCCCATGGATTATCATCATTGGCCAATGAAGACTGTTTCCGTGAAGAAGTGATGCGTCAGAGCGACAAGATGAAACAGATGTTTGGTAAAGCACCGAAAGTGTTCCGCAATTCCAGTCTGATCTATTCGGATGAAATAGGAGCTACGGTAGCAAGCATGGGTTTCAAAGGTATGCTGACTGAAGGCGCTAAACACATATTGGGTTGGAAGAGCCCGCATTATGTATACCATTGCAATCAGGCTCCCAGCCTGAAACTGCTGTTGAGAGATTTTAAGTTGTCCGATGATATCAGCCTGCGCTTCTCTAATTCCGATTGGAGCGAGTATCCGTTATTCGCTGATAAATATATTGGTTGGATCGATGCTTTGCCGCAAGAAGAACAAGTTATCAATATCTTTATGGAACTGAAAGCACTGGGGCTGGCTCAGCCGTTATCATCCAATATCTTGGAATTCCTGAAAGCTCTTCCGTATTGTGCAAAAGAAAAAGGAATTACTTTCTCTACCCCATCGGAGATTGTTTCAAAATTGAAATCAGTTTCTCAATTGGACGTACCATATCCGATGTCATGGGTGGATGAAGAAAGAGATACCAGCAGCTGGTTGGGTAATGTCCTGCAGCGTGAAGCTTTCAATAAGTTATATAGTGTGGCCGAGCGTGTACATCTCTGTGATGATCGCCGTATCAAGCAAGATTGGGATTATCTGCAGGCCAGCAACAACTTCCGCTTTATGACTACCAAGAATACCGGTGTAGGGTTGAATCGTGGTATTTATGATTCTCCTTATGATGCGTTTACCAACTATATGAATATTTTGGGTGATTTCATTAAGCGTGTAAATTCTCTCTATCCTGAAGATATTGACAATGAAGAGTTGAATTCATTGTTGACAACGATCAAGAATCAGGGAGAAGAAATTGCCGAGTTGCATAAGGAGGTTGATAAACTGGAAGCAAAGGCAGCAAAAGCTACCAAAGCAAAAGCGGAACCCAAAGCTACTGCTCCTAAAAAGGCAGCAGCAAAGAAACCTGCAACAAAGAAGACAGCTGCAAAGAAAGAAGACTGAATATAGTGCAAGTTTGCTTTAGCGAAAGCTTTTCAAATAGAGAGGGCGGAGGATTTACATTCTCCACCCTCTTTTAGTATAGAAGGGGCATTTGATGATTAGATTTTTGTCTCATCTCAGAATTAATGAAAAGGAAGGGGGCGTATAGAAAACAATCAGGGCGGTGTAAAGGGAAACTATTCACACCGCCCTGATTATATAATGAAAATCTTTTGTTATTATTTACCGTTGAAGTTGGTGTATGTCACTTCTAACTTCAGTTTTGGACCATTCTGGCCACCTTCCAGTTTTACATATCCCGGTTGTAAATCGTGCTGAATACTGATCATGTTCTTGTTGGAAGAACTGTCATACTGTACAAGTACCGGAATGAGTACTACTTTGTTCCAATCCGGGTTTTCGGCTTCCCAAGCAGCTTCATTCCAACTGGCCCCAGCTTTTTTCTTGGCTTCCAGTTTTTCGTTGACACAAGTGTTGATCAGACGAGTCAAATTGGTAAACACATACTGATTGGTTGTAGGTTTACTGTTAATTGTTGCATTGTGTACCGCCAGATAAGAAGTGATATTATCTGTAAGTTTATTCTCCTCAAAGAAACTTTGCCGTTCTTTTTCACGCAATAACAACACATATGTAGGTGCTTGCATGCTGAATTGCCCATTATCTACTTGGTTATAGTTGTTGAAAGTCAACTTCACTGCATTAATGGTGTCGTTGCTTAATTCCTCATAAATCTTGTTGATGGGCAGTGTAGCTTGAGTGAAGATACCTGCCGGAGATTTCAGATAAGTACAATCGGTCTTTTTGGCTATTTCCTCTAACTTAGCGGAGTTCGTAAACTTGTTGGCTTGAATAACCTCTTTTGTTGTAGCGAAAGTACGGGTTGTGTAGTACAGAGAATCAGTACCGTCTTTTTTCTTCAGGTTATTTCCTAAACTGTCTTTTTCATGGCATCTGATTACAACGTTCAGGTTGATTTGATCAACATAAAGAACTGTTCCGTTACCATAATCATTTTTTGCATAAATACCTTTGAACACATTGTTGATAAAAGCTTCCGAACTTTTGAAATATTCAGGATGATCTCTGTTTAATCGATAAATCTTTTTACCTAAATTAGTAATCTCCTCAGAAGTCAGACGGACATTGGGATAAAAATTCTCAGTTTTTCTGATGGAATCACTGAGTGATTGATCGACCGCAGTGTAGGCTTTCCGCGCAAGTAAGTTGTTCGGATTATAATATTCCAATGGGTTTATGTCTGTATAATAATTCTGGGTTAGGTTTTTGTCCAGTTCGTACACAGCCATACGGCACGGGCTTATAGAATCGCCAAAATAGTTTTGATAGTACAATATCAATTCAGCAGTGTGGATAGAGTCTCCTGCCATAACACCTTTGGGATTGGTTTCCGGATCGTAAACCGAGGGAAAGGAAATCCCGTCCGGACTATTCAATTGTGCGAGGAAACTGGCTTCGTAATCTCCGAACTCCTTATCGGTGAATTTACCGACATAACCTACGCTGGTTTTGGCAAAAACAGGACCTGATAAATCGGAATTTGTAGTCAACTCGTAAGTGGTGTATCTTCCATTGATATTTTGGTCGCTTTCCGGAAGCATTCCCAATCCGAGAGTACCTGTATTATCATCACACCCGAAGAAAGTCAAGGCAAGCAGTGCTACCCATACATATTTTGCTTTCATGATCGTCGTATCTTGGTTCTTATTATTTTTGTTCAGCTTCCCACACCTGATCGTAGAAGCTGTTGCAAGCGTCTGCAAGAGCGTCGGGAGCCTGATAGTCAAGAACCAATTTACCCGATTGACGGGCATAGTTCATGACTTCTTCATTTACATGTTCGCTATTCTGTACTACTCCGTCTGAGTAATCAACAGCCAATTTGCAAAGTGTAGCGTAATCTACCGGATCTTTCAAAGTAGCCACATCCTTTTTATTAATGCCTTTCAGCATCAGTTTAGTTGCGAAATCAGGGTTGAACGTACCTTTGAAATCATCCTCGTATACGGAGAATACCACTTTCGCATCACGGAACGAAGGTTCGTCTTTATACGCTTTTTTGATATATAAAGGAGCCAGAGCAGTCATCCAGCCGTGACAGTGAATCACATCCGGACACCAACGTAGTTTCTTTACCGTTTCCAACACTCCTCTTGCATAAAAAATAGCCCGGCTGTCGTTATCATCGTATTCTACTCCGTTTTCGTCTGCTGTTTGTAGCCGGTTCTGGAAGTAATCATCGTTGTCGATAAAATAAACCTGCATACGTGCTGACTGGATGGAAGCTACTTTGATGATAAGAGGATGGTCGGTGTCATCGATAATCAGGTTCATACCGGAGAGTCGTATCACTTCGTGCAATTGATTTCTGCGTTCGTTGATATTTCCCCATTTGGGCATGAATGTTCTGATTTCTCTGCCTTTTTCCTGGATAGCTTGTGGTAGATGTCTGCCTATATTGGCCATCTCGGATTCTGAAACGTAAGGAGTAATCTCTTGTGTAATAAATAAAACCTTGTTAGCCTTTGTCATAATAACAATCGTTCTCGTAAATATTCTGCAAAGATATAAAAAAAAACGGGCATTAAAGCAAGTTCTCAGGCGGTATAATTCCTTATGAATTGTTAAGTGCTTGTTTTTCAGTTGTAAACCGTCTGGTTGTTGAGGTTCCTACTTCGGTATCTTTTGCATTAATTTACGATATTTCTTCTTTATATGGTAAATTATGGTTTATTTTGCACCGTTTTTCAAACGACTAAGAATCATAAACCAATTAAAATGAAAGTAATACATACGATCAAGGACTTGCAGGCTGAACTGTCGGTTTTGAAAGCCCAGGGTAAAAAGGTAGGTTTGGTACCTACTATGGGTGCTTTGCATGCAGGGCACGCATCTCTTGTAAAACGTAGTGTAAACGAGAATGAAGTAACGGTGGTGAGTGTTTTTGTGAACCCTACCCAGTTTAATGATAAAAATGACCTTGTAAAGTATCCCCGTACGTTGGATGCCGATTGCAAATTACTCGAGGCTTGCGGAGCGACTTATACTTTTGCTCCTTCGGTGGAAGAAATGTATCCGGAACCGGATACTCGCCAATTCAGTTATGCTCCTCTGGATACTGTGATGGAGGGGGCTTTCCGTCCAGGCCACTTTAATGGGGTATGCCAGATCGTAAGTAAACTGTTTGAAGCAGTAAAACCACATCGCGCATATTTTGGTGAAAAAGATTTTCAGCAGTTGGCCATCATCCATGAGATGGTTCGCCAGATGCAGTTCGATCTTGAAATTGTAGGCTGTCCCATTGTCCGTGAAGAGGACGGGCTGGCTTTGAGCAGCCGGAATGCGCGACTGTCGGCAGAAGAACGTGAAAATGCATTAAAAATATCTCAGACCTTATTTAAAAGTCGTACCTTTGCAGCTACTCACACAGTGAGCGAAACGCAAAAGTTTGTGGAAGATGCTATTGCTGCTGCACCGGGATTACGCCTGGAATATTTTGAGATAGTAGATGGAAACACTTTGCAGAAGGTTGGGAATTGGGACCAAACATCCTATGCAGTAGGCTGTATTACAGTATTCTGTGGAGATGTCAGACTGATTGATAATATTAAATACAAAGAATCTTAAACTAAAAAAGACGAAGTCCTTATGATGATTGAAGTGTTGAAGTCGAAAATTCATTGTGCCCGTGTTACGGAAGCCAATCTGAATTATATGGGTAGTATCACGATTGATGAGGATTTGCTGGATGCAGCCAATATGATTGCCGGTGAGAAAGTATACATCGCTGATAATAATAACGGTGAGCGTTTTGAGACCTACATTATCAAAGGTGAACGCGGATCAGGTAAAATCTGCTTGAATGGTGCTGCTGCCCGAAAAGTACAACCGGACGACATTGTGATTATTATGTCGTATGCGTTGATGGATTTTGAGGAAGCAAAGACATTTAAACCAACGGTGATTTTTCCGGATCCAACTACAAACAGTGTGGTGAAGTAAGAAACCGTTCAACCGAAGAATATAAACAATCCCTGCTAATATCAGAATATTAGCAGGGATTGTTTTATTGGGTAGATCCGTGTTGATGTTACTTTCTGCCCAAAGAGTCTATTTGCGGTCGGTAAGCAATTGGTTGTGAGATCACGAACCGTAGATTACTTACCAACGCAGATTTCCGATTCTTTATTTAGAGCTTAACTGTTCGTTCATCGCTGCTGCAGCACGGCGTCCGTCTCCCATGGCAAGGATTACGGTAGCCCCTCCGCGTACAATGTCTCCTCCTGCATAAATGGTAGGGATAGACGATTGCATCTGGTCATTAACGGTAATCGTACCTTTACGTCCCAATTCCAGACCTTTGATAGAGCTGGGAACAATGGGATTGGGTGACACGCCTACGCTGACAATGGCAAGATCGATGTCGATGGTTTCTGTCGCTCCTTGAATGGGCACCGGACTGCGTCGCCCTGAAGCATCCGGTTCACCCAGTTCCATTTTCTGTAAAACCACTTGTTTCACACGTCCTTGCTCATCAGCCAGATATTCGATCGGGTTGTGCAGGGTCAGGAATTCTATCCCTTCTTCTTTAGCATGCTTCACCTCTTCCAGACGTGCCGGCATTTCTTCTTCCGAACGACGGTAGATAATCATGGCACGTTCTGCTCCCAGGCGTTTGGCTGTACGGACAGAGTCCATAGCGGTGTTGCCACCCCCAATTACAGCAACGTTCTTACCGAAAGCTACCGGAGTATCGGAATCGGGACTGGCCGCATCCATCAGGTTTACGCGAGTCAGATATTCATTGGAAGACATAATATTGATAGAATTTTCTCCCGGTATATTCATGAAGTTAGGGAGTCCGGCACCGGAAGCTACAAAAATGCCTTTGAAGCCTTCTTCCTCCAATTGTTCCACACCGATTGTTTTTCCTACGATGCAATCCTTGATGAAAGTAACCCCCATTTTGGCAAGATTCTCTATTTCAACGTCTACAATCTTGTTGGGCAGACGGAATTCAGGAATACCGTATTTAAGTACACCGCCGATTTCGTGCAGCGCTTCGAATACAGTTACATCATATCCGTATTTGGCCATATCCCCGGCAAATGACAGTCCGGCAGGACCTGAACCGATGACAGCTACTTTGATACCGTTCTTCTCACCAATTTCCGGAACAGAGATTTGTCCGCTTTCGCGTTCGTAGTCGGCGGCAAACCGTTCGAGATGACCGATGGCTACAGCTTCTTTACCCATTTTCAAATGGATGCACTTTGACTCACATTGTTTTTCTTGTGGACATACACGGCCACATACGGCAGGCAGGGCACTGGTTTCTTTCAGTGTCTTAGCCGCTTCAAGAATTTCTCCACGTTCGATGTTCTTGATGAAACGGGGAATATCGATACCTACCGGACAACCGGTCATACAACCTGGATTGGCACAATCCAGACAACGTTGTGCTTCTGTGACTGCCTGTTCTTTAGTTAATCCCTGGTTAACTTCCTCTTTGCGGCTGTGTGAACGATACTCCGGATCGAGTTCATTCATTTTGCAGCGTTCGATGTTTGCACGGTCTTTTGCTTTTATTGCTTTACGGAGTTCTTCGCGCCAAGGAGCGGTACGTCCGTTTTCGTCTATGGTTTTAGTTGCTTCACATTCGTCGAGTTTGTGCAGTTCTTCACGTTCAATGGCTTTAAAAGCGCCCATGCGTTTCAACATTTCGTCGAAATCCACCTGATGACCGTCAAACTCCGGACCGTCTACACATACGAATTTGGTTTTTCCTCCGATGGTGATTCGGCAAGCACCACACATTCCGGTACCGTCCACCATAATTGTGTTCAACGATACTTCGGTCGGAATTTCGTATTTTTTCGTCAGCAAACAAACAAATTTCATCATGATAGCCGGGCCGATAGCAAAACATTTGTCCACTTTCTCCCGCTTGATCACTTCCTCTACTCCTTCTGTAACCAGACCTTTACGGCCATATGATCCGTCATCGGTCATTATGATCACTTCATCCGAACTTTCGCGCATTTCTTTTTCAAGAATAATCAGTTCTTTGCTGCGTCCGGCCAATACAGTGATCACACGGTTGCCGGCTGCTTTAAGCGCTTGTACGATCGGTAGCATCGGAGCAACTCCCACACCTCCTCCGGCACATACAACGGTTCCGAAGTTTTCAATGTGTGTAGCCTGTCCCAGCGGGCCTACTACGTCAGTGATATAGTCTCCTTCGTTTAGTTCGCAAAGGCGGGTAGAAGAGAGTCCTACCTCCTGAACAACCAGTGTGATGGTTCCTGCCTTCGGGTCGGCGGCTGCAATGGTCAGTGGCATACGTTCTCCCTTTTCACCGACACGCACAATCACGAAATGACCAGCCTTGCGTGATTTTGCTATCAACGGAGCTTCAATTACAAGTTTGAATACTTTCTCCGAGAAATGTTCTTTGCTAATGATTTTGTTCATTATCTAATTAATTTGTTGGATTTATTACGTAATTGCTATCAGAATGTTCTTAGTGTGCAAAGATACTGCTAATTTGTAAATAACAAAAGAAAAGCCATCCTTTTGAAGGGATGGCTTTGTCCTCAAGGTGAGTATATTTGTTTATTTTGTTCTGATTTTATACCCCGCCATTCCATAATAGAGGATAAAGAGGAAGCAGGGGAGGCAGATCCAGTAAGCATTTTGTGCTCCTGCTATATCTTTGATATATCCGAACAGGGTAGGAATGACAGCACCGCCGGCCATAGCCATTATCAACAAAGAAGAACCGGCCTTGGTGAATTTGCCTAAGTCTGCCATGGCGAGTGGCCAAAGTGCAGGCCACATCAGTGAACATCCCAATGCTATGAATGCTATGAAGTAGATCGAGATATCAGCCGGAGTCAATACTACCAGGATAGAACCTGCAATGGCAAGAATGGAACAGATTTTCAATGCTGTAGCCTGATTGAGGTATTTAGGTATGAAAATGATGCCGCAGATATATCCGATTACAATTCCGATTGGAGCAATCCAGGCATAAGCTGCTGCGTTTTCCAGATGCAGGCTGTTGGCGTAGTCAACAAGAGTACCCAATGAAACCGTTTCTACACCTACGTAGAGGAAGAGTGCAAGACATCCCAACAGCAGATGCGGGAATTGCCATACAGACGTTTTGCCGGCTGCATACGGACAAGCCTCTGCACCACCTTCGCTGTCGTCTTCGCCGGCTGCTTTTACTTCCGGCAGTGGAGCCATCAGCGAGATGATTCCTAATAAGATGAAGGCGGCGATGATTACATAAAACGGAGTAAATAAGTCTGATACGGTAATGTCGCTGACTTCCTTACCGATCAGGAAGGCCAGGAACAATGGAGGAATCGGCCATGCTAACTTGTTACAGATACCCATGATGCTGATACGTTTGGCGGCACTGTCCAATGGACCGAGGATAGTGATATACGGATTAACAGATGCTTGTAAGAATGCATTTGCCGTACCGCTAACGAAAGATGCTACCAGGAAAAGTGCGAAACTTTCCTGACTGGCAGACGGAATGTACAAACCGAAAGCAATGGCAAACATGGCGAATGAGAGTGCCATGGTACGTTTGTACCCGATAGCTTTGATAGTCATCGAAGCCGGATAACCAAAAATAAGAAAAGGTACGAAAGTAGCTGCGATAATAAGATAAGATTCAGCGGAAGTGATGCCTAAAGAACCTTGTAAAACCGGAATCAGAACGGAGTTAATTCCTAATGCGAATCCGATGGCAAAGAACATGATGCCGATAAATGCTAACGGCAGAGCAAAGTTTTTTTGAGTAGAGCTCATAAAATAGGAGTTTTGAGGTTAGTAAAAATGTGTTTTAAGGTAAAAAAAGAGCAACCCCTGTATCGGAGTTGCTCTTTTATCTTGTTTTGTTTTTAGTCGATAATGTCAAATCCGCAGTAAGGAACCAATGCTTTCGGGATCCGAATGCCCTCCGGGGTCTGATGATTTTCCAGCAGGGCTGCTACGATACGGGGTAACGCCAGCGCTGATCCGTTCAGTGTATGGCAAAGCTCGGTCTTTTTTTCTCCGCTGCGATAACGGCATTTCAACCGGTTAGCCTGGTAAGTATCGAAGTTGGATACGGAGCTGACTTCCAGCCAGCGTTTCTGTGCTTCGGAGTATACTTCGAAATCAAAGCAGAGAGCGGCGGTAAAACTCATATCACCGCCACAAAGACGGAGAATGCGGTAAGGAAGTTCTAACTTCTGGAGCAAACCTTCAACGTGATCCAGCATTTCCTGATGTGACTGGCGGGAGTGCTCAGGCTTATCTATACGTACCAATTCTACTTTAGAAAATTCGTGGAGACGGTTCAGGCCGCGTACATCTTTACCGTAGGAACCGGCTTCACGGCGGAAGCACTGTGTGTAAGCACAGTTTTTAATAGGAAGTTGTTTTTCATCCAGAATCACGTCACGGTAGATGTTGGTTACCGGAACTTCGGCTGTCGGGATCAAATAAAGATCGTCTACTTCGCAGTGGTACATTTGTCCTTCTTTGTCCGGAAGTTGTCCCGTTCCGTAACCGGAAGCTGCATTGACAACCGTTGGGGGCATGATTTCAGTATATCCCGATTTACGTGCTTCATCCAGGAAAAAGTTAATCAGTGCACGCTGCAATTGAGCACCTTTACCTTTGTATACCGGAAAACCTGCACCGGTGATTTTTACACCCAGGTCGAAATCGATCAGGTCGTATTTCTTAGCCAGCTCCCAGTGAGGAAGTGCATCTGTTGGGAGTTGAGTTTCCATGCCTCCCATTTTTTCTACAACATTATCCTCGGCGCCAACACCCTCGGGTACGCTGTCATAAGGAATATTGGGAATAGTATACAGCAGATTCAGCATGTCGTTGGCCGCCTGATCCATGTCAGCCTGTAGTGTTTTGTTGGTCTCCTTTATTTCGGCTACACGGGTTTTCGCAGCTTCGGCTTCTTCCTTTTTTCCTTCTTTCATTAGCTGGCCGATGGTTTTCGAGAGCGAATTTACCTCTGCCAGGTTTTTATCTAATTGGTTTTGTGTATTACGTCTTTTGTCATTCACTTCAATCACTTGGGCAATTGTTTCTTTGGCCCCTTTGAAGTGTTTCTTTTCCAGACCGCGGATTACCGCATCTGTGTTTTCTGTAATTTGTTTAATGGTAAGCATATCTATACTTTATTTATGAACTTTCTTCTTTGAGTTTACAAAGATATATAAAAATAAGATAAGAGGATACGTCTTGTATAAAAAAGAAAAGAGACGCAATCAACCGATTGCATCTCTTTCTTCAATTTCTTACAATTTCCTTTAAACTCCGGAAATTTATGCTTCTGTTGCTTCAGCAGGGATGATAGAAACATATCTTCTGTCTTCTCTACCTACTTTGAATTTAACTGTACCATCTACTAAAGCGAAAAGAGTGTGGTCTTTACCCATTCCGATGTTTTCACCCGGGTGGAATTCAGTACCTCTTTGACGAACGATGATGTTACCTGCTTTGCAAGCTTCGCCACCAAATATCTTAACGCCTAATCTCTTGCTCTGTGATTCGCGGCCGTTCTTAGAACTACCGACACCTTTCTTATGTGCCATTTCTTCTTACTTTTAAAAATTGATTAAGCTACTACTTCTGTAATTGTTAACTCTGTGAACTGCTGACGGTGACCGTTCAACTTTCTGTGACCTTTTCTTCTTTTCTTGTGGAAAACAAGTACTTTGTCACCTTTAACCAGGCTTGAAACAATCTGGCAAACTACTTTTGCACCGTCTACAGTAGGAGCACCTACAGTAACGTTTCCGTCTTTGTCTACCAAAAGAACTTTGTCAAATTCTACAGTTGCACCATTCTCTGCATTCTGAATGTGGTGAACGAACAATTTCTGGCCAGCTTCAGCTTTAAATTGCTGACCGTTGATTTCTACAATTGCGTACATCTTATATAAATAAATGTAAGTTAGCTCCGTCGGGTGGTCTTTAATCACTTAAAAAACACTTGCTCAAACCCGGTGCGGAATAATCAGGGCACAAAATTACTGCTTTTATTTGTTTCGGACAAGTTTTTCTTTTTCTTTTTTGTTGTTCAGTATGTTATTTTACTCTTTTTCTTCTTTCAGGCAAGGGCAGTTAGAAGGTTGATTACTAAATGGAATATGACTTTATTCATTCTGTCACTTTGATAATCGGAACTCCTCAGAATCGTTTATTTCGGACGGGGACGCTTGCCCAAATGAAAAAACGCATTCTACAGTTTTTTCCTGATGACATATTTCTTTGGATTTTTGATTGATTGTATACATGAGGAAAGAAAAATGTCTTGACGGCGGTGAAAGTGTTGCGGATGAGATCGTATCCCGGTTATTCTGTCATTCCAGAAAGCTCTGCCTGCGGGTGCCAACCGGAAGATGGAGTGTTCCTTTCAAGCCGGATTTTGAATAACAATAGGAGATATTGGAGAAAACAATAGGAGATATTTTCAAAACACAAGGACATTTTTGGTAAATGCTTACTTCTTTCCGGGTAAATGCTTACTTCTTTCTGCTAAAATGCCTGCTTCTTTTCGCAAAAAGCCCGGCTTTTCAACCTCGGAAGCCCGGCTCTCCGGCCCCTTAAGCCTCCGTTGGGCTTTTTTCTTCTCTCAGAGCATTGGAAACGGACAAGGACTCTGTTATAAAAAACAGATGTTTGCTTTCTTTTTGCACCGTTATTCGGCGAATGGATAACATCCGGTTGATTGCTCAGAGCGAACAGTCGGCTTTGTCGTCCGGAACGGAAATTAGCTGACCAAGGGAACTGATGATTCTGTCGTAGGGATAAGCCTGAAACTCTTCGGCAGTGGTCATACCGCTGGTAACACCGACAAAAGAAACTCCGGCAGCGGCGGCCGTTCCTGCATCCACTGTACTGTCACCGATGTATAATACTTCTTCGGGGCATGCCTTCAATCGGTCAATGGCAAGTAACAAACCTTCAGGATCGGGTTTATGATGTGTCACATCTTCACCTCCGATAATAATGTCAAACCAATCATCCGGCATGTGATTTTTCAGGAAACTCAGTATCCGGAACCGGTATTTGGTTGAAATGATTCCGATACGGGCCCCTTGTTTTTTCAGGTACGTAAGCGTGGGGAGAGTATCCGGGAAAAGGATGGTGTTTGCATTCATATATACATCTGCCTCTTTGGCATACTCTTGTCTGAATGCTTCCAGTTGACTGGCGTCAGTAATTCCTGTAAGGATGCTGAATGATTCTTCAAGCGTTTTCCCAATGGTACGTTTAATGGTATCATCGGTGACACCGGTGTAGCCGTGTCTCTCGAGCACGCTTCTGAAGCAGGTTACGATACCGCGTGAAGAGTCTGCTAACGTATAGTCAAAGTCGAATAAATAAACCGTGTATTTCATTTGCGGAATTTTCGGCAAAGATAGTGATTTTTTTATTTCAATAAAGCTTATTTGCGCACTCTGCCTCCCGATATCCAATGGGTACGGTAATAAGGCTCGTTGAGGCTGCTGACAATTACCCCTTGGCTGGTGCTGGCATGAACAAACTTTCCATCCTTGAGATAGATGCCCACGTGGGCCACTTTTCTGCGCGATTTCCGGCTGCTGAAAAATACCAGATCACCTTCCCGAAGATTCCGCCGGGCAACTTTGCTGCTCTCTTTCTTCTGGCCGTCTGTACTTCGTTGCAGTTTGATGTGATACACCTTTTTATAAATCTGGCAAGTCATTCCCGAGCAGTCAGTACCACGTTTCGTCTCCCCACCTCCCCGGTAAGGGGTACCTATCCACTGGGCCGCCTCCAGATAAAGTTTGTGATTATCTTCCATTCCGATGTCCACACCCAGGCGTACAGAAGCGCGGGCGAGTGCCTTATAATCAAGTCTGGGGACAGAAGTACGGCAAGCACTCAGGCTGACAACCAAAGCAGTAAGGAGCAGCAGATTAAAAAGATGTCTCTTCATACGTTTTTATTCTTCTACATTAAAGTAATCTTCCAGTTCTTTTTCAGCCGAATTATTCTCGTTCACAATGTCACGGATGATAATTCCGTGTTCAAGTACTGCGATGCGGGGACAAACATCTACCGTGTGGTTCAGATTATGGCTCGAAATGATGACTGTGGCATTATGTTCTTCATTATACTTTTTCAGCAGGTGCTTGATTACGGATTGCGAACTCGGATCGAGAAAGTTGAATGGTTCATCCAAAATTATCAATTTGGGATAATGCAACATGGCCGATATGATTCCTATTTTTTGCTTATTTCCCGCGGAAAAATTACGGATAAACTTCTTTTGCCCCAGTACTTCTCCGTTCATAAAACGTTCGAAAGCGGTCAAACGTTCATCCACCTCCTCTTTTTTCAGTCCATACATTTTGCCGATGAAATAGAAATACTCCTCCGGAGTCAGGTAGCCGATCAGAAAACCATCATCGATAAATGCACCGGTGAAACTTTTCCAGTCTTCACTTTGATTCACATGGATGTCATTAATAATGACCTCTCCGGAGTCAGCTTTCAGCAAATCTAACATTAAACGGAATAAAGTTGTTTTTCCGGCTCCATTGTTACCTACCAGGCCAATCATTTCTCCTTGATTGATTGTGTAGCTATCGATATCGATAGCTGTTTGGGTACCGAAATTTTTTCGGAGGTTATGTATGGTAATCATATTCTTTTTTGTTTGATAAATATTGAATCGTTATTTACTATCTCTGAATCCTTCCATATTTTCGTAGCGGCGTTGCATGAAACGGACATACACATTGTTTATCCACATAGGGGAGGTCAGGGTGAAGCCTAATCCGATGATTAATATAACAATGTAGGCCCATGTTTGTCCCAGCAGCATGGGGAGCGTACCATAGAGTGTGGTTGGTACGATGAAAACTCCAAGACTGATTAGCATCTGCATTCCGCTATTCGTGCTTTGTTTGCCTGTGATGCTTTCATTGAGTGGTACGGTTTTATGGTTGTATACCGCCAGTTGGAACAAGATGCAATAGACGGGACCTGTTGTCAGAAAGATTAGTGCGACAGCACCCAGCAGGCTGGCTTTTCCCATCACAAAAGCCGGTATCAGCAGGATCAGCGGAATGATTTCCGCCAAGCTATAGATATAATATTTGGCTGTCAACAGGCTTTTGATAGATTCTTTGCGAGTCATCAGTCCGTCGATATAGTTTCCTTCAAATCCCATAAGTTGTATCAGAATCACCATACCGAATCCAAGGAAAGAGTATACCAGGACAAAACTCTTCATGTGGTCATACGTACTGCTGAAACTCAGTATGATGGAGAAGATGATTACGAGCATTGCTACCGATCGGAGTGAGGCCTTACAGCGTTTGTTTCGTAGGAGTATTTTCAACTCCAGGCGCATGTATTCGCCCACTTCTCCGTAACGTTCCAGAAAACGGTATTCGGATACGGTTTTTACTTTTGTGTCTTCTACTTTATTGATTTCGTTGTATATTAAACCGGTCATCACTTTACGGTTGATACACCATATCAGAACAGTGGCTGCCAATGTACCCAGGTAAGCAAGTAGATTTCCTTCGATATAACCTTCTCCCAAGTTCATGAAAAAGTCACTTATAAATTCCGTTTTGGGAATAAAAATAGCGATGGCAATTCCACTGTAGACAACGATGGGAAGTAACACCCACCAAATATGTTCGTTAATCAGCGTACGGCAAAGCAGATACCAATATCCATTGAAAACCATCAGTAACCAAATGCCGATGCTGTAAGTGAGAACTCCTGATATTCCATAAAAAGGAAAGACTGTGAGTGCTGCGAACGGCACGAACAGGAACAGCCAGATAAGATTGAAAGAGCTGAGTCCGTGGCGGAGAAGCAGAAAGTCGAGTATACGGCTTCGTTTTACCGGAAGTAGCAGGTAAGGCTTTACTTCTTGTGTAGGAGTTTTTTGGAAGGGGAAACGTATTACAAAGTCCAGGGCAAGCGCAAATATCAGTCCACTGTTCAAAATATGATAGGCTTCCATATTGGGAACTTCTGTGCTGATGGCTTTTGCCAGACCGATGCCAATAAATATAAAGTAAGCACCCCAGAAAATAAAGGAGGCATACATGATGTATTTGCCGATTTTATTCTTTTCGTACATCGGATGCCGTTTGGCAGCAAGTTTGCCGTGTCGACGCAATTCGTTGAATAGCATAGTTTGTTATAGTTTAAGGGAGGGGGGAGAGCAAAACCACCACAGATTACACCGGTTTTCATTGTCTGAGTTTCATTCTCGGATTTTGAATGACTGTGATTCTAATCTGTGAAATCTGTGGTGGAAAAGATTTTTTGATGCTCTTTGCTTTTAGGATTGATTATTTATTTTCTGCACTGACCATTGTCACTTCCACCTCGTTCTTTTGTTTGAACAGGTCGTCTGCGAATTTCCGGATATCATTTACCGTAATGCTGTTGACTATCTTTTCGTAGTCATTCACACGGTTAACGCCGGTATACAGGTATTCGTCGATACTTCCCAACCAGTAGCTATTCTCTTTCAGGTCCTCGGTATGCTTTTTCAGCATGTACTCTTTCACCTTATTCAAGTTGGTTTCTGACGGACCGGTTTTCGCTATGTCGGTTATCTCGTCAAAGATGATTTTCATCAATTTCTCTTTCTTGTCGGGGGCTGTATCGAAGATAATCTGCAAAAATATTTTTTCTTTGGGATATTTTTGTAACCTTCCACCTACGTATACTCCATAGGTACCTCCCTCGTCTTCACGTACTTTTTCTGTGTAAACCAGATCAAGTATCTGGCTTGTCATGCCGAGCAGAAGGTTGTTTCTCAGATCATATTTGCAGTCTCCGCTATAAAACACGAATACCGAAGCTTTGGGCGTTTCCTGTTTCTTGGTGAATTCGTTCTTGTAAACACCCTGACGCACTTCTATTTTGTTATCTTTAAAAGTCTCCTGACGATTGATGGCAGGGAGTGCACCCAGATATTCTGCAATGACCGGTTTCATCTTTTCTACGTCTACGTTACCGACAAAGATGAATGTGAAGTCGCTTGCATCTTTAAAACGATCCTGATACATAGACAGAATCTTATTGTAATCCATCTGATCCACCATATCGGCTTTTATGCGTCTGGCTCTCGGATGATTCATATAAACACCGGCCTGAATGGAGTCGTTGAATGCCACATTCGGATTCAGTTCCTGATTCTTTAACGTGGCTTTACTACGACTTTTATAAGATGCAAATGCATCGTTGTCTCTGCGCGGGGCGGTGAATGTGAGGTAAGTGAGTTGCATCATCGTTTCAAAATCTTTGGGAGAGCAACTTCCTGAAACGTTTTCGGTCGTGAGTGAGATATTGTAATTGACCGATGCTTTCTTTCCGGCAAGCACTTTCTCAAGATCTACCGCACTGAAGTTACCTAAGCCACCGGCGCCGACAGCATCCAGACCACTTATATTAATGATTTCCGAATCGGGGAATAAAGAACTGCCTCCCAGACTGACACCTTTCATACGGATTTCGTCTGCTTTGAAATCGGTCTTTTTTATAATTACCTTTACCCCGTTAGATAGAGTCAGAGTAGTTGTTCCAAAGATATCATCTTTCGTTTCGGAAACAATTTTCCCCCCTTTCGGAGCTTCGGCCATCAAAGGTTCGTCTGATACCTTGTCTACATAAGCAGTCAGTTTCTCCGCTTTTGCATCTTTCAGCAGTTTGTTTATGGTCGCTTCGGAAGGCAGTTTCAGACCTTCTTTTTCAGGAGCGAAAAGAGCTACTACCTGATTATTGTCCGTAATAAGCCCTTTCATCAATTGGTTGATTGCTGCCACCGGAATATTTGGAGCTATCTGATTGATAAAAGTATATTCGTTTTCAATACCCGGTATTGGTTCGTTATCAAGGAAGTGACGGACATATTCGTCCACATATTTATTATTTTTCTGTTTATCCCGTTCGTTGTAAGCCGATTCCAATTGGCGTAGGTATTCTGCACGGGCACGGTTGTATTCTGTTTCGGTAAAGCCGAACTGGCGGGCACGTTCTATTTCGCGCAGCAGGGTGGCGATACCATTATCTATGCTGTCTTCTTTGCAGACCACAACTCCGAGAAAGGCATCCTTGGTTTTGGATACGAAAAAGTTGCCGTCTTGCGTTCCGGCATAGATATAAGGCGGGTTAGCCGTTTGTGCCAATTCATTTAAACGTGCGTTCAGCATACTGCTGATCAGATCCTTGGCATACTGCTGTATCAGGTAGTCCACATTGCCTTTCTGATTATCAGGAATTGCTTCGTGCTTATTGAAAAGAAGAACCTGTACATGAGGTTGTTCCTTATCTTTCAGGATACAGATGATCGGTTCTTTATTATCGGCAACCGGATAATAGATGCGTTCGGCGGCATTCGGCTGTGCCGGAATATCGGCGAACATTGTTTTGATCTTGGCTTCTACGGCATCTACGTCGATATCACCGACAATGACGATTCCCTGTAGGTCCGGACGGTACCACTTTTCATAGTAGTCTCTCAGTGTTTGTGGTTTGAAGTTCATCACTACGTCCATGGTTCCAATGGGGAAACTGTTGGCATATTTATCGCCCGGATACATCATCGGTAGAAGTTTCTCTTGCATACGCATCATGGCACTCATACGGGTACGCCATTCCTCATTGATGACACCTCGTTCTTTATCAATTTCCTTCGGATCGAGGGTCAGGTCATTGCTCCAGTCGTGGAGGATCAGTAAACAAGAATCTACTGCTCCGGGGGTGTTGACCGGTACATTGGAGATGTTGTAAACCGTTTCGTCGATGGAAGTATATGCATTCAGATTCTCACCGAACTTTACTCCGATACGTTCCAGATACTGTTTCAGCGCATCACCCGGGAAGTGAGTGGTCCCATTGAAACACATATGTTCCAGAAAGTGTGCCAATCCACGTTGGTTTTCTTCTTCTTGGATAGAGCCCACTTTCTGGGCAATGTAGAAGTCGGCACGGTTGGCGGGCAGATTGTTCTTACGGATGTAGTAAGTCAGACCATTGTCTAACTTTCCGATACGTACATTCTTGTCAATAGGGATGGGCGGCATTTGCTGTGCAAAGGCCTGCTGGAAGTTGCAGCACAGGATGACTGCAACGAAAAGTAAACCACGGAATAAATGTTTCATTGCTATACTGTTTTTGAATTCTATCTACCGCAGCATACACTGATCACACTCTCGTTTTTGATGTTTTTATATACAAGATTCTGTGCTTTCAGTGCGTTCTGTGGTGAATAATCTTGTTTCTGTTTTTTCTATCAGTCGCATTGCCGGGAAGTAAATCACATAATCGCTTCTCTAATTTTCACCAGTTTAGTCAATAATCCTTCCAATAGGTCAAGCTTCAGCATATTGGCACCGTCACTCTTGGCTACTGTGGGATTTTCGTGCGTTTCAATGAAAAGTCCGTCGACGCCGACAGCGATACCGGCTTTGGCCACCGTCTCAATCAATTGCGGCATTCCTCCCGTTACTCCATTTGTCTGATTAGGTTGTTGCAATGAGTGGGTTACATCCAGAATGACCGGATAACCAAAAGATTGCATTTCCGGTATACCCCTGTAATCAATCACCAAGTCCTGATAACCAAATGTTGTTCCACGTTCAGTCAGCATCACGTTCTTGTTTCCGGCTTCTATCACTTTGTCGGCTGCAAATTGCATGGCGAGTGGGGAGAGAAACTGTCCTTTTTTGATATTAATCGTTTTTCCGGTTTTAGCTGCCGCCACCAGCAAGTCCGTCTGTCGGCACAAGAAGGCCGGGATTTGCAGAATATCTACATAACTGGCCGCCATGGCCGCTTCGTCGGCAGCGTGAATATCTGTTACGGTAGGTATTCCGAAGGTTTTGTGCACTTTTTCGAGAACCTTTAATGCCTTTTCATCACCAATTCCCATGAATGAATCCATGCGTGAGCGGTTAGCTTTGCGATATGAACCTTTGAATACATAAGGAATTCCCAGTTTATCGGTGATGTTTACTATTCTTTCGGCAATTCGCATGGCCATCTCTTCACCTTCGATAACGCATGGTCCGGCCAATAGGAAAAAGTTTCCCGTCTTATTGTTTTTCAGTTGTTCTATCATAACATTTATATTTTATCAATTGGGTATAATCAATGTGGTTGCTTCCGGAATAATTCCTATTTCGATGGGAAAATGACGTGGCAGGAGACGTCCGTCAAGGTCGACTGCGGCATTTTGTGCACGCAATACCTTTACTTTCCGGGTGCGATAAGACTTCACGACTTTATGATTCAGGATACGTCCCTGGATAAGCATCCAAAGTCCGGATATTATTTGCAGGAACTCAGGACGGTAGATGACTGATACATCTAACCAGCCATTATAAGGAACAGCGCTTGGAGTTTGTCCGTATCCGGTAGCGCTTCCTACACAGACTGTCATGATCCGGCCGCGTATATGTTCGTCGTTAATCTTGAGATGTGAGCGATATAGCTTACGTTCGAATATCAACAGGAAAAGAGCTGCCAGGTAGGAGAGGAACTTTACGCCCCAGAAACGTTTGGTTTGATCGGTGATTTTTACGATACGTGCCCCTAACCCTATGTTAACGGCATTCAGGAAATAACGTCGCCGATGCTTCTCGCCATCGTAAAAATTGCAGTAACCTACATCTATTTTCTTTCGGCGGTTGTTAATGATCCAGTCCACTGCCTGCTTATATTCCAGGTTCAGTTCCCAATATCTGGCAAAGTCGTTTCCAATTCCGTTAGGGATGATACCAATGGCTATTTCGTCTTTTTTTTCTGCATTCGAGCTCATAATGCCGTTGATGGCGTCATTCAGTGCACCGTCTCCCCCCACAACTACGATGGTTCGGTAACCATTGTTGGCCAAAATTCCGGCAAGTCGTTCTACTGAACCGAAACCTTCGGACTGCACATAGTCGTATGACACTCCTTTAGAGTCCATGTACTCTTTAATTTCTTTCCATCGTTTCTGCACTTTTCGTGTGCCTGCTTTGGGATTGTAGATTACACCCCATTTCCCAGGTTCTACGCTCATGGATTTTACATTTATTATTTCGTACTTCTAATTCAATCTCTCTGTCAGCGAACCGGTTTCTTGCTTAAGCGGTAGATCATTCGTTTATTAACAACGGACTTACCGTACTTTAACCGTCTGACATTGGTTATTTATTAGCTTTTCCCTCGTCCTTTAGCTCGTCCCGCATACGCGGGCTCATCGTCCCGCCTGCCTGGGCTCATTAGCCCGCGTACGCGGGCTAATGAGCCCAG
>ERZ791929.214-NODE-214-length-60529-cov-6.277359_pt1 | contig 60529 bp, 91 predicted proteins | sample MGYA00510129_ERZ791929 | MGnify/ENA primary metagenome ERZ791929 (study PRJEB30046, sample SAMN00792049) | human gut metagenome | study: EMG produced TPA metagenomics assembly of the A metagenome-wide association study of gut microbiota in type 2...
CTTGCCAGCACCTGATCTACAACAACAAAAAGCCTGACTCTATTCCCATAGAGCCAGGCAAAAAAATAACCCCTCTCAACTTACGCTGAGAGGGGTTATTTTTTATCTTCTATCTTACAATCATTATCTGCTTAAATCAAACAAAACTTTCATTAAAATGCGGGTACAACCGCGCCTTTATACTTTTCTTCAATGAATTTTTTTACTTCCGGGCTGGTCAGAGCTTTGTCCAGTTTTTGCAGTTCCGGACGCTTATCGTCGCCTTTACGTATTGCTAAGATATTGGCATACGGAGAATCCTTCGGTTCAGTAAAGAGAGAATCTTTGACTGGATTCAGCTGTGCTTCCATAGCAAAATTGGAATTGATAACAGACAGATCAACATCATCCATGGAACGCGGCAGCAAAGCTGCTTCTATTTCCACGATCTGCAGATTTTTAGGATTATCAACAATATCGCCAGGCGTACCGGAAATGCCTACACCGTCACGCAGCTTGAGCAGCTTGGCGCTTTGCAGCAATGCCAGAGCACGACCGCCGTTAGTAGGATCATTCGGAATAGCAACTTTGGCTCCGCTTGGAACATTATTTAAGTCTTTTAATTTTTTTGAATAAACCCCCATTGGTTCGATATGTACCTTGGTATAGGCAACCAGAGGCAGATTCCTTTCGGAAGCAAATTTCTCGAGATACGGAGTGTGCTGGAAGAAGTTGGCGTCTAATTCTTTATCTGCCAAAGACAGATTGGGTTTAACATAATCGCTGAATTCAATGATCTGCAGATCAACGCCTTCTTTAGCCAGCTGCGGTTTGATCAGATTCAAAATTTCAGCATGCGGTACAGGCGTTGCGCCTACTTTCAGCACCACCTTTTTATCGCCGCTGTTAGCGGCTGGTTTGCTGTCGCCGCCACAGCCGGCAACGACTAATGCGATGCTGAACACTGCCAGCAAAGCCAGAAATAACTTTTTCATAAACAATCTCTCCTTTAAAATAAATTTAACACAGTACCTATCTTAGCTCGGTCGGACTAACAAAAAAGCTCTTTCCGAGGAAAGAGCGCTTGCTTCTGCTTTCCTCTCATCTATCAAGAATGTTCTTGCAGGATTTAGCACCATAGCTAGGCTTGGTTGCCGGGTTTCACAGGGCCTGTCCCTCCACCGCTCTCGATAAGAGTGTGTTATTCGATTGGCATTATGATAGCTCAACTAAATAAGCTTGTCAAGACTTTTGCAAAAAATAAGGAACTGCTTCTGCAGTTCCTTAAAGATTTGTTAAATTTGTTACTCTTTACTGTATTTGGCAATGCCAACTTTATAAAAATCGTTGCCTTCGCTGTCGATACAGACGATAGCAGGAAAATCTTTAACTTCATAACGGCGAATAGCTTCAGGCCCTAAATCTTCATAGGCAATCATTTCTTCACCTTTGATAGATTTGGCAATAACTGCTGCCGCTCCGCCAATAGCAGCAAAATAAACAGCGCCATGCTCCACGCAGGCATCAATAACTTCCTGCGAGCGCAGTCCTTTACCGATCATCCCACGCATACCCTGTTCGATCATCGTCGGGGTATATTTGTCCATACGCCCACTGGTCGTCGGTCCGGCACTGCCAACTACTTCACCGGGTTTAGTAGGGCTTGGACCTACGTAATAAATCACCTGATTTCTTACGTCGAAGGGCAATTGCTCTCCCTTGGTCAGCGCTTCTGTCATACGCTTATGTGCCGCATCACGGGCAGTATAGATGTAACCGCTGATACGTACTACATCACCTGCATGCAGGTCTTTGATCGTAGCTTCGCTTAACGGCGCATTGATATATTTGATAATCGCTTCACTCATCTCAGGCCCCTCCTTACAATACCATTTCTGCACGGCGTGCAGCATGGCAGTTCAGATTAACGGCAATCGGCAGGCCGCCGATATGGGTCGGTGCATATTCAATATTAACAGCTACGGCAGTAGTGCTGCCGCCCAGTCCGGAAGGACCTACGCCAGTCATATTGACACGTTTCAGCAGTTCTTTTTCAAGTTCTGCATACTGAGGATTAGGATTGTGCTCCCCTACCTTACGAGTAAGAGAATACTTTGCCAAAAGTGCAGCTTTTTCCATATTACCGCCAATACCGACACCTACGGTAACAGGCGGACAGGGATTAGGGCCGGCACTGCGCACGGTGTCGACAACGAATTTGATAACGCCTTCAACGCCGTCAGCCGGTTTAAGCATTTTTAGTGCGCCCATGTTTTCACTGCCGCAGCCTTTAGGCGATACGGTTATTTTTACCTGTTCACCGGGCACTATCGTTGTATGAATGATCGCCGGCGTATTATCACCGGTATTTTTACGTACAAATAAAGGATCATCAACAGAAGATTTACGCAGATAGCCGCCGACATAACCATCGGCGATACCGGCGTTGACCGCTTCATAAAGATCTCCGCCTACAAAATGTACTTCCTGTCCGATTTCCATAAAGACAACTGTCAACCCGGTATCCTGACAAATCGGTACGTCTTTGGCTTTTGCTAGTTCGGCATTCTCAACGATAGTCGTCAATATTTCCTGCCCCAAAGGAGATTCTTCGGTGGCGATAGATGCTTTTAATTTTTCCAGCAGCTCTTCCGGCAGGTAATAGCAGGAATCTTTACAAAGCTTACTGACAGCAGCAGTTATCTCCTGAACTTTTATCTCGCGCATGATAGCCTCCTTATCTGCCGACACGTTTCATAGTGTTGGCACGCACTTCTTCTGGATCGACTTTAATGCGGGCAATGCCTGTTTCCATAGCAACACGGGCCACTGCGGCCGCAACTGCCGGCGCAACGCGCGGATCAAACGCATCCGGAACAACATAATCGGCACGCAGATCTTTCTCGTCGATCAGTTCGGAAATTGCATAAACAGCAGCTACTTTCATTTCTTCAGTGATTGCTTTAGCGCGTACATCAATAGCGCCACGGAACACACCCGGGAATACAGTGACGTTGTTGACCTGGTTCGGACTGTCACTGCGGCCGGTACCTGCAACAGCAGCACCAGCTTCGATAGCGTCAGCATAAGAAGTTTCCGGAACCGGATTGGCAAGTGCAAAAACTATAGCTTTATCTGCCATGCTGGCGATGATTTCTTTCGTAAAGACGTTAGGAGCGGAAACACCGATCAAAACGTCAGCGCCTTTGGCGATATCCGCCAAAGTGCCTTTTTTATGTTCTTTATTAGTGACTGTCGCCAGATAAGACTGGATGCGGTCAAGATTAGCGTCAATGCCTTCATACAAAGCGCCGAAACGATCAACCATGGTTACATTTTCAGCACCCATGCTGATAAGCAGACGGCCGATAGCAGAGCCTGCTGCGCCGCAGCCGTTAACAACAAATTTAGCTGTTTTCATATCTTTTTTCACGAAGCGCAAAGCACCGATAACTGCTGCCAGACAGGCAATTGCAGTACCGTGCTGATCATCATGGAAAACAGGGATATCGCAGATTTTCTTCAATTCACATTCGATATCATAGCATTTAGGAGAGGAAATATCTTCCAAATTGATACCGGCAAAGCTGGGCTGCAGGAAACGTACAGTTTCAATAATTTTAGCAGGATCTTTAGTATCGATACAGATAGGTACAGCATCTACATCGCCAAAGGTTTTAAATAGTGCTGCCTTCCCTTCCATTACCGGCATTGCTGCTTCCGGTCCGATATCTCCCAGCCCAAGCACACGGGTACCGTCGCTGACTATAGCGACCATATTGCCGCGGCATGTATATTCAAAGGACAAGTCTTTATTTTCTTTGATTTCTTTACATGGTTCAGCAACACCAGGGGTGTATGCCAAGGCCAAATCTTCGCGGGTTTTAATGGGAACCTTGCTCACAACAGCAAGCTTGCCATGGTTTTCTAAGTGGAGTTTCAAAGCATCGTCACGTAATGTCATACATTATTACCCCCATAATTTCAATTTAGTATATACTAAATATTGTAAATGAATTATACTGCTTTTTCAAGTAGCAAGCGTCAGAATTTTAAGTTTTTTTACAAATTAAAAGCTTGCCTGACACGGCAGCACTATAATTTGTAAAGCTCAGCTTCCGGGCGTTCTCCTTCTTTAACAGTTAATACAGCAAACGTAGCTCCCATTTCGCTGCGAGGTAAAACAGGGCTGCCGGGATTAACCAGCAGTACATCACCGAACCATTTTACCAAAGGTACGTGCGTATGTCCGAAAACCACAATATCAGCTTCCAGCTTACGTGCCCACCAGGCCAGTTCGGATACCTGATACCCATGCAGATAACGATGGCCATGCGTCAGCCAGATGCGCTGCCCCTCCAACGTAATAAATTCGTCTACATTTGCTTTCCCTTCGCCGGGATCTGTATTGCCGCATACTGCCAGTAACGGCAGCTTGGTTTCGGCAACTAAAAAACGTCCATCCTGACTGTAATCTCCGGTATGAAACCAATATTCAACAGGCGGCACAGCATGCAGAACCTGCCTGATGGCTTGTTTGCTGCCGTGAGTATCGCCGGTAATACCGATTTTCACTTCATTTTCCCCCAATTCGCAACAAGTTTTTTAATAGCTTTGCCGCGATGGCTGATTTTATTTTTCTCCTGCATCGTAGCTTCGCCCATCCCCTTATGCAGTTCTGTTGACCAGAACAGAGGATCATAACCAAAGCCTTCCGTCCCTAACGGCTCATGCAGCAGCATACCGTCACAGATGCCGTCGCTTTCCAATAAAATTTTTCCGTTAGGAGCTGCCACGGCTAATGCACAACGGAAACGGCAGGTACGTTTTACCTGAAATTTCATCGTCTGCAGCAGCAATTTGTTGTTTTCTTCGTCCGTAGCTTCCTCGCTGGCATAACGCGCGCTGCGCACTCCTGGAGCCCCCTCCAGTGCCAGTACTTCTAACCCTGAATCATCTGCGATACATGGCAGCCCTGTTTCTTTGGCATAATAAACAGCCTTCAGTCGGGCATTGGCCATAAAAGTTTTACCTGTTTCTTCCGGTTCAGGCACATTCGGCCATTCTTCCAATGAACGTAATTCCACCTCCAAATCTTTCATCAATACTTTAAATTCTTCAAGTTTACCGGGATTACGTGTTGCAATAACAATTTCTTTCATTGTCTTTCTTTGCTCCGTTTCCTAATCTTTGAAGGCCTTTGCCTGTTTTAATTACAAACTTTCTATTTCACCATCAGCTATGTGCTGCACTAAAACATACTGCCATTTGCCATTACGTTTTTCCAGCTGTGCTTCGTCATAAGCAGTTTGCCGGCATTCACTGCAGGTATCGCGTTTCAACGAAACGATAAACGCGCTCTGATCGCCGAAGCGTGTTCCTGCAGCCGCAGTCCTGATCGTAAGATAACCGCTGCATTGCCTGCAATAATGAGCTGTCTCGATCTGTTCTTCTCTGATACCTTCTTCATCATAATAAATGCTTTTCTTCCTGCTCCAGCTGTCACCGCATTTTGCCAGCAGCTCTTTTCTGGTATTAAGCCGACTGCGCCACAATTCACCGGTTTCAGCAATCAGCTGATCGACACGTTTATTGCAGCGCTCATCCTGCTGCCGTAAATCGCTTTGGTCCGGCTCTACCACCTTGCCATAGTCCATATCCGCCATTGCCAAAATGATACCTGTATTAACATAGGGCAGCGCAGCCTCTACAGAATAGCCGCCCTCCAGTACTGCAATATCAGCCTGCAATTTATCGGCTAATTTGGCATATCCCTGCGCTGTTACAGCCATTGAAGCCAGAGGATCACTGAAATGATTATCCTGACCTGCTGAATTAATGATCAGCTCCGGCTCAAAATCATCAAGAATATGCTGGATCAGACCATCATATAATCTGTGCAGTCCCTCATCACCTGTGCCAGGCAGCAGCGGCAGGTTGATATTTGTGCCCCAGGCTGCCGGACTGCCGACTTCATCAGGAAAACCCGTACCGGGATACAAGGTCCTGCCGTCCTGATGAAAAGAAATATATAAAGTATCAGGATCATGATAAAAAATATCCTGCGAACCATCGCCATGATGTACGTCAGTATCGACAACAGCGATTTTTTTGATTCCATAAACACTGCGCAGATATTCCACCATCACCGCTTCGATATTAACAGTGCAAAAACCGCGGATTCCGTGAACTACGCGCATTGCATGATGCCCAGGCGGCCTGACTAAAGCAAAAGCCCGCTTTACTTCACCTGACATTACTGCATCAGCTGCGGCTAAACAACCGCCGGCAGAAGTACGATGCGCCGGTGTGATAAGGCGTGCAATGGACGGCACGCCGATATGAGCACGCTGCAAATCATTGATTTCTGCCAAACGGGGGCGGTATTCTCTGATCTGCGGCAAATCAAAAAGCCCTTCTTCCAGCAGTTGATCACGCGTATATAACAAACGCTCCTGCCGCTCCGGGTGTGTAGGCGATATCATCCAGTCAAAAGCCGGAAAAAATATCAAACCAAGCTTCGGTTTCAAAATGCCACCTCCCTGCCAATGACAGTTTGCAGGATACCAGGCTTCAACTGCATCCTCAGTGAAATAATTTCACCACTGTCGTAATAGCCGTGGATAGTTCTGAAAAACTCTTTGCTGATCACTTCAGCTTCCTGCCCCGGCAGCTGCCAGGCTTTAGCCTGCTCATGCAGCCACGCTGCCAAAAGCTCTTCCGCCATTTTCATACTGAAGCTACTGGGCAGCCGTTCACGCTGTCCGCTCTCCGGGATCAGATAATACCCTTCCGTAGTATCGGCCCGCAGACTGGCAGCTAAAGTCGGCCGGGCCAGTGCCGCTCCGACTGCATTAGCAACAGTTGCGCCAGCCGGTATTTCCACAGGCAGTCCCATCCGTTCTCCCACAGCCATAATCAAACCTGCTGCGCCACCGCCGACGCCTACAAGCAGCTCCGGCTCAAATTCAGTCCCTTTAATAACATCGTTGACAGTGTAAACAGGCTGAATACTCCATTCATGCAGCATTTCGTTAATCGTCGCTTCAATAACAGACACTGCCGCTTCGACAACCTGCCTGGCGACCTCAACCGCTGTCTCACCCATCAGGCACAACTGCTGCATACCCTTATGAGCCGCCGCCTTATCACCAAAGCCAACGCGCCCAGCTACTATCAAAGCATCTGACAAAGTCGGTTCACAGCCTCCCACTGCCATCGCCGGACCAATACGTTCAGGCCCAACCGCAAAACCGGTTTCTGTTCGCCGGATACGGCTGTCACCGCCAATGCCAACACTGCGCATATGGAACGAACGTACAGCTGTAGGATAGCCGGCAACTTTAGCTCCATGTCTGGCTAGCAAAGGCAGTCCATTTTCCCAAAAAGCAATATCCGTAGTCGTCCCACCTACATCCAGCGAAATACTTTTCACCTGTGGTGCGCCCAGAGCCTCTATACCCAAAACGCTGGCTGCCGGTCCTGTAAAAATAGTTTCCACAGGCTGTTTCAGCGCTATCTCTAACGGCAAAGTTCCCCCGTCAGCCTTTAACACATGTACCGGTGCAGTAATATTGCGTTCCTTCAGGCTGTCTTGGACCTGACGGCCAAAATTTTTAAAGATTTTATAAACAGCAGCTGCAAAATAAGCAGAATTAGTACGCCGCACAAAATTCAATTCGCCTGATAACTCCGAACCGAGAAAAATTTTCTCATAACCGCAATCTTTCAGCTCTCCTGCAAGTGCATATTCATTTTCAGGATTACGTACCGAAAATTTTCCGGACACAGCCGCCATTTTATTTTTTGCCTTAGACCGTAATCCCTGATGCTTCTGCCAGTCAATACGAGCTGTTATTTTACCGCGATGATCGACATAGCCGCTCACATAATAAGGCTCTACAGGAAAACTCTTACTAACATTCATTCCCGGTCCTGTCATCACAGCCAAAAATACCGGATCCGTTCGGCCTTCTGTTAAAGCGTTAGTTACGATTGTGCTGGAAATCACTACCCGTTCAATATTATAAACTTCCTGCTCCTGCAAAACCTCATCCAGAGCCTCTAAAATACCTTGCAATACTGCTTCATGTGTTGTTCTGCGTTTAGCCTGCGCTATTATTGTACCTCTCCCTATCAGCACGGCATCAGTAAACGTCCCGCCGACGTCAATTCCCAGTAGCATCTCCTCACCCCGCTTTTCCGTACACTCATTAACATTTTATAATTCCATATCCATACTGAAAAAACCTGCCAAAAAGAAAAATTATTCCAAAAAGAAAAACCGCCTTCCGGCGGTTTTAGTTGAAATTTTATATTATGCCAGCAAAGCCTGCAGCTCATCTTTATGCAAAGTAATAATTTTTTTGACAGTATAGAGCGCAGTTCGTCCACGGCAATCCAGAAACAGCGCGATATCCACATCCGGCATGCCTTCGACAGCCTGCTTCAACGTAACGCCATGTTCCGGCACCAGCTCAAATTTTACGACCATCGTCTTTTTTACACCAGGTCCAAGCAGCATTGCTTCAAAATAGTCATCTTCACGCGGCGCTTCTTTTAAATTGACGCGCCCGCGCAGCTGGGCATCAGCATATTGTTCCTGCGGCAGATACACACGGATAAACGCATCCAAGATAATGCCTTCTTCTTTACCATCGTTATGCATCGGCAGCTCAACTTCAAACTCCAGCTTGTCTTCACTGCGTTTAACAAGTCTGGCTTTAGTACGCTGAGTAACTTCAAAAAACATTTCTTCCTTGCCCTGAAGCAAAATATATATTCCGATTACAACAACTGCCAATAAAATCAGTGCTGCAATAACTTTTAAAATGAAAAGCATTTTTTAGCCTCCTTAGCGTGCCCTGCGATAGTTTTTTATAACAACGACCGGTGTTTTCTGGCTGCCATTACCAAAAGGATTATCAATCAAAATCTGTGCCACTTCATCAGCATTAACACCCTTGGAAACCCCCAGAACACAGGAACGCTTCAAATCATTAACATCCGCTACTGCCGCTCCAAAAGCACCTGTGCCGCTGGTAATATCCTCGGCAACCCGATCGGGATTATGCGGGCCGTAAACAATATGCTTGTCATATGGAGGCATCGTGCCCGTAACGTCATCGATCAAACGTGCCTGTTCTCCTGCCATACGATAAAATACACCGGAAACGCCCACGCATTTTGTCGCAAAGCCACAGATAACAGCAATCAAAACCCGCATTCCGCCTTCAGCATCGATCAAAGCCTGCATACTATGCCAGCCAGAGATACTGCCCTTGGACGGAAATAAACGGCACAAAACCTTTGCCAGCAAACCTGGCTTAAAATCCTCACTGCGTTTAGCCCCGCCCTGTGTAATAGCCACAACGCTTTCAGCAACACAAACTACATCATCAGGTCCTATCTTATCTCCGCCATATTCAACAATGGCTTCTACGATATCGTCGTGATGGGTCAGGATACGTGTCGGAACCGGCACGATTTCAAATTTTGTTTCCATCTTCTCACTCCTTGGCTGTTTCCTGCTGAAACAGCGCATTGATTTTATCAAAATAACAGGCATCTAAACGAATAATCTTTCCCTGTTGGTTGGTAAATAAATTACGGGTCCTGCCTTCAACCAGCACCACGCCATCAGCAAGCCGTATCACCTTGTAAGCAAAATCCATTTTAGCCCGGCTGAATTCAGTCATTATCGTCTGTACTTCAAACTCATCATCAAAAGTACAGGAATTTTTATATTTCACATGCACTTCTGTAATCGGAAAAATAACACCGTGTGCCATTAAATCCAGTAATTCAACACCTGCGGCACGCAGATAAGCCACACGACCCATTTCAAACCAGCGCAGATAATTGGCATGATGCACCACGCCCATCATATCTGTTTCTACAAAACGCACCCGGTCACGGATAGCAATCATTTCGGCTTTCTCCTTTACTTACTTTCTTCAAACAAAACTAATTTATATTATACCACTTTTTACCCTCAGGCTTCAACCAAAGTCAAAATTCTGCTTACAGCCTCTTTCACTAACGATGCCAGTGACTTAGGCTCCACGCCAACTATTTCAAAATGATTTTGGCTCACGGGCAAAAGAACTTTTTTAGCAGCAGCGCTGCCGACCGCTTCCGCAATACGTGGAGTGATCTCACCCATCATAGCATTGGGTATGATGATGCCGATAGGGCCGACGATCAAATCTGCTGTAGACGCCGAAATACAGATCGCATTTTCTCCTGTGGCTCCGCGTCTGACTCCTGCTTTGAGCATTGCTGCCGTTGCCAAAGCATTAGTTCCCAACCCGATAAGCTCAACCTGTTCCGGCAGCTTGCCGGTCAGTTGGCTTACGACCTGTGCGGCAAGTCCGCCGCCCATTCCATCTATCACAGCGATACGCATAATCTTCTCCTCACTTACGTCTTATATTTGCTTAATATTATAACAAAATATCTCTTTAATGAAAAATTTTCATAAATTTTACTTTGAAACACGAATTTCATCAGCTGAAAACATTGAAATTATTGCTTTAATAGTCGATAATTATAATATAAGATTAAATTTTTCATTATTAAGGAAGTGAACATCATAGATACTTTACAGGAACTTTATGCTAAAAAGGGCTTTATCTGCGATATGGACGGCGTCATCTATCACGGAAACCGTTTACTGCCCGGAGTAAAAGAATTTGTCGACTGGCTTTATAAAGAAGAAAAAGAATTCCTATTCCTGACGAACTCCAGTGAGCGTTCTCCCAAAGAATTGCAGCAAAAATTAGCGCGAATGGGACTTGACGTTGATGAAAGCCATTTTTATACCAGCGCTTTGGCTACTGCTAAATTTCTGGCAAGCCAGTCTCCAAAATGCAGTGTTTATGTTATTGGCGCACCAGGACTTGTCAATGCTCTTTATGATGCCGGTATCACGATGAACGATACTAATCCTGACTACGTAGTTGTCGGCGAAACCCGCGCTTATAATTATGATATGATTTTAAAAGCTGTAAGCCTCCTACAAAAAGGTGCACGTTTAGTAGCTACAAACTCTGATCTGACGGGTCCCACTGAGACCGGTATCATTCCCGCCTGCCGTGCTTTGGTTGCTCCTATCGAACTTGCTACAGGAAAACAGGCGTACTTTGTAGGCAAGCCCAATCCTCTGATGATGCGTACCGGTCTGAGAATGCTTGGCGTCCATTCAGATGAAGCTGCCATGATAGGCGATCGTATGGACACAGATATAGTTGCAGGAATGGAAAGCGGCCTGACTACGGTCCTGGTACTTTCAGGTGTTACTGACCTTGAAAATATGCAGGTTTTTGCTTATCGTCCCCGTTATATTTTAAATGGTGTTGGTGATATCGTCCCCAAATAATATAGTAAAAGAAAAAGCTCCTGCAAAGCAGGAGCTTTTTTTATTGATTGACACGCTTTTGAAAATTACCAACAACAAAAACATTTTCTTCTATAATTATAAAAACTTCAGGATCGGCAGCCAAAAGCAGACGCCGCAGCTGCAGAAATTCACTTTTGGAAACTACGGTCATCAGAATTTCTCTTTCTTCATTTCTATATGCACCATAAGCATTCCATTTTGTAACGCCACGATTGACTTTTTCGAAGATTATCTTTTCCAATCCTTGCTTTTTCGTAATGATCAGCATCGTCAGCATTATATTCTGGAAATGTACCTTATCCAGCACATAATAAACGATACCCGTAAACAAAACTGAATAAATTGCCTGGGAAATACTGAAAATTACCGCACATGTCCCAAAAATAAAAATATTCAGTATCGCTGAAACCTTACCGACACTCAAATTTGAATGCTTCTGCATCAGTAAAAGTCCCAAAATTTCTTCACCGCCGCCGCTGCCGCCAGAAAGCAAAGTCATCCCGGCACCAATACCGCAGATCACACCGCCTGCTACACAGGCCGTCAAATGTTCGTCGACCAGTAAATGATCTGCAATCGGCACTACAGTCAAAAACAAGCTGTACCAGCAAACACAGTAAATGGTTTTAGCAAGAAATTCCTTCCCAAAACGTTTCACGGAAACCGCCAGCAACGGTATATTCAAAATAAAATATAAAATACCGGCGATATTGGTATTGCCAAAACTGATACCGAACCAGCTTTCCATGAAATGTCGTATGAGCTGGGCAATACCTAAAAATCCCCCATTATACAGACCAACAGGCACTATAAACTGATTCAAACCTACAGAATAAATCAAAGAACCGATAACAATCAATAACGTCATTCGCGGCGTCAATAACAATCTGCAGTAGCTCATAAAGCTTTCCTCCGCCAATATTATCTAATGATTTGATTATATATAAAACGCAGAACTAAGTAAATCCCTTAGAAAAAATTTAATATTTATTTTACTGCACTTCCTGCTTCTTTATTATATTTTTTATTTCATCAACCCAGTATAAAACTTGCAAGAAGCTTGCCGTTATGCTATAATTCGCTATGGTGCATTGTGCACCAAACACTATGCGCCCGTAGCTCAGTGGATAGAGCATCGGCCTCCGGAGCCGTGTGCGGTGGTTCGATTCCACTCGGGCGTACCAATAAAAAAGTGCCGTCAAAGCCTAGTTTTAAAGGGCTTTGACGGTTTTTATTTTGTTTCAAAATTATTTTTCAACACGTCGTAAGAGGTCGCGAAATGGTAGTAAAAAGTACTAAAGTGCGACCAAAACTGCGACCACTTTTAACATATTAATGATGATGTTTTCCAGCTCTCCACAGATAAAAAACTTTACCTGCTCCGGCATCAGGATCATTGATATACGCTTTGGCAAATTTAACGTACTGAGCAACATCTTCTCCCCATAGGTGAGAATAATCGCTATGCAGCATATTCATTAAATAATACCAGTCGTACTTATTGGCATGTACACCGTTCTGATCCATGACACGGGTCGTTTCTTCTACTGTCCAATGCTCGCCGGTAGTGCCGTCAACATTCTTCATTTCCGAAACGGCTTTTTTAGCAAGATGCTCATCGAAGTGCGGTCCATGAGCTACGCAATGAATTTTCATCATTGCAGCTTCATAATCATCTTCATCGTGTGCTTTAAGTTTTTCCAAAGCTCCACAGACGATACAATCTATTTCATCTTCTTTCATTTCATCGCCGTCAACGATATCAATATAATCTTCGTACTTATGCATCCTTGCTCACCGCCTTAGTGTTTTTTACGGTCTGAACTTCAGTGTTATCCTCTGCAGGTTCTGCTGTTGCTACAGGCAGTCCGGTTACAGTACCACAGTTGCAGGCAGCAATATAGCCGCATTCAAGAACAAAGGTTGCGCTGTCAGCAGCTACCAGCAAAGAATAATTACGTCTGGTTCTTACCTGATTGGCATATAAATGATGTCCGCATTTACGATTTACATTATACAAAGTAGCACCAGTACCGATTTTAATAACTACTGGCATAAGATTTGTAGCAGTAGAAGGAATATCCTGCGCTATCCTAATACAATATCTAACGCAGTTTTCATAAGTGCCGGCAGGAATGGTCAACACCAAGTTACTGCCGCTTACTGCTACAGCCGTGGTCAATATAGTTCTGCAATTACAAGTTGCCATTTATAATTCATCTCCTTAAATTAAAACAGGGAAGCGTGACAGCTCCCCTGTTTCTTAGTCACGCATTCAGCGGAATTAGCAGTTACCACAGCCGTTGCAGCCATAGCCATTCATAGCCGTATAAGGGCTACAAGTGATATAAGCCGGTTGCGGGAACGGGCGTACTGCGTTGATAATATTGGTAGTTTGAGCAACGTTACCAAGTTGCAGTTGAGCAGCTTGCAGCTGATCGCGCAATTCCTGCATTACGTTAGCAGTAATCAAAGCACGAGTTGCTTCACCTTCTGCATGAATTGCAGTCGTGATCTCACAAGTGTTCTTGTAATTTTCTGCACGAACCGCATCAATGTTACGATTGGTTTCGCAGCAGCATTGCTGAGCGGCAAAACGGCTTTCAGCAATAGCAGATTGTACACCGCTAAAACCTTGACACAAGTCTTTTTGAATGCCAAAGCTCTGGTTTGCTACTTGAGTAAAACCTTGATTTAAAGTATTATTCAGATTGGTATAGAGAAATTCATTAGTCAAAGTATTTACAGCGCCATTAGCGCCACCGCCAAAACCACCGAATCCACCGCCGCCCCAGGCAAGCAGGAAGAATAACATTACTACCCACATCCAGCCGCCGCCAAAACCTGCGCCGTCTGCTGCTGCGGTACGATTATTCAAATCGTATACAGGCATTACGCCCGAACCTTCCATAGTCATATAGAACATCTCCTTTAGATTTATTGTTTAAAATCCTTTGGTGGCCACCGGTCAGATTTTAATACCGAATTGCGACAAAAGCTGTTGAGCCTGTTGCGGATCAATACCACGTTGTTTTGCAATATTCATCACAGTTTCTTTTAACTGTTCAGGAGACTTACCTCGCGCCATTTCCATTGCGCGCCCAAACAGGGGGTTGCTCCCCAACATTTTCTGCATTGCTTCCATCGGGTTTGGGTTGCTGCGAAGCTGATTGAATATTTGCATCATTGTGAACGGATTCATTTGCATTTATATTCTCCCCTTTCATATTCATATAACGCTCTAATGAGCTTACTTTTTGCTGCAGGGCCTCTACTACTTCTGCATCAGCATAACGTTTAGGTATAGCCTCTTTTTCAAACGAAAGTTTATAAGTTTGGATAACCGGCATACCATTCATATCAATAGCTTTTGCGTAAATACAATTATCGGCCGGACAAGGGAAATATGTCAGGCTTCCATCTAAATCAATTTGGGCAGCCTTTACTTCGTCTAAACTTGCAACTGTACGCCCTTTCATCATCAGGGGCATAGGCGGTTGTGGAACAAACTGCTGTTGCTGATATGCCGGTATCTGCGGCATTTGAGCTTGATAATTATTTAAACGTTGCTGAGTTACTCCCATCATTGCTGGATTAACAGGAGCATAAGGATTTACATACATTGTTATCGCCTCCGTTTCTTACTTATATTGTCGCCTAAATCAGCTCTTATAATCCGTAAACATTCCCTCATAATTCCCTAATATGGGCATAAAAAATAAGGCAGCCACAACTATTATGTGACTGCCTTTAATGCTCTCTTAACTGAATTATACGCCTGCTGCAGATCTCTTTCGACCGTTTGCACTGACGTATCTATTTTCATTGCTATTTGATAGTTTTTAAGATCGTGAATAAACTTGAGTTCTATAATTTCTATTTGCCGCGGCGTTAGTTTGGCTTCTGAAATGATTGCTTCAAATTCCTTTCGTGTGGACTGCGAAAGCCAATCTCTTGCCTGCAAACGGCAAGTATCCATATAATCACCTGCTCGCTGCTATCGCTCCTACTAATACCCCTCCTGCAAATCCCCAAAAGGCCTTCTGTCTCTGCTTTAATTCACTTCTGGACTTTTCTTGTTTTATTTGAATGCTCAACGTCTGCAAGGATTTGTTTTGCTCTGCTATTGTTTTTTTGGAGTTCGATAATGATTCCTGCGCGCTCGTTAGCTCGCTCCTTATCTTCTGATAAGATAAACGCTGCTCTTCGATTAGTTTCTTCAGCTCGTTCGAGTTCATCTGCTGCGGTTCCAACGTGTTCGACAGCTCGGTCAATAGAAATTCCTGTCTGTCGATTATCGTCTGCAATTCGTTGAACTGTTTCCTGGACATCGTTATCTGTTCTGGTAATTCTTCTGCCGCCAAACAAATGCCAGGTACCAACACTAACAGTACAAATAACAATAATATAAATAAACCACTTGCTATAGCGAATTTGTTTTTCTTCATTTAGCATACCCTCACCTATTCAACTAACACCCAATCATCTGCCAGTACATCACCAATCGAAGGAACCCACATAGAATGGGAACCATCCACATTTTTTATTTGCAAATACGGACGACAAATAAACAAATCCCCCTCCTTCAATCCCCATGCTTCAGCAGTCTGCTTATTACAGGGTATCCCTTGTGGATAGCCCTTCTGATAAACAACGAACATTCCTCGACCATTCCAGCCATCGCGAGCAATCTTCTTGCCATTTTTAACAGCTTCTACTGCAAAAGCAAAATTCATACCAGTAACTTCTCGAGAACATTCTTCAAATTCTTTTTGAGGACACCAAGATACATAGCCATCATGGTATTTCACTAAATACCCGGCATCTTCTCCATTTTCGTCAGCCGGCAAGGTCCAACCACGATAATCATTATATTCACCTCTGGTCATCGGTTTTGCTTCAACGATATTTGTTCTAATATATTTTTTCATAATAAAATTACCTCCAAATTATTAAATAAAATCATACATCCAGCGGTAGGTGCGGCCTGTGCCATTGCCCTGCAGCAAGTGTCCTTGCCGCCAGAATTTGTATGTCGCCCAGCGATAAGCACGACAGGTCGCGTACGATACCTGTCCCTATGTCGCTGTAAAAACCAAAGAATCAACTTTGGTAATTTTTAAAATACTACTGCCTTTAGAATAAACCCTAATATGGCGCCAATAGAAGCACCAACGATAAACGCCTTTTTGCACTGCTTATTAGCGTAACGCTGTATCTCTTCCTGCATATGAGCGTCAAAATCCTTTAAATCCTCCGTTGTTTTTACAAACCAATCAATAATTTTTTGCATTTTAAATTCTCCTTTATTCTTGATCGTCCCAAAGATATACTCCGGTAGATGCTCCACCGTCTCTCATATCGACGTGTACGAATTCATCACCATAATATTCGCCTACGCCGTCGAAAATTTGACGACACACCATCGCGAGCTCATACACGCCCATCCCGTCAACATAAATATCAGCAGCAGTTCCCTGTACGTGTTGGCTATTAGACACGCCACCTACAGCCGCATTATGTGCCGGGCATCTGTAACCGTTGGTTACATTGATCGGCTTGCCCACGATTTTACGCAAACGCTCCAGGCCTTCCAGCAATACTTCACTCATACCACCAGCAGGAAGCTGCCCGCAATGGTGACAGCTCATTTCACTTTCACTAAAATGTTCACTCAGCATTTTTATCTCCTACTTTCTTTTCAAGCTTATCAGGGACACCGTCCCCGTCCTTATCTACTAAACTCGTAGTTATGAAAGTCACAAATGCAACCATAGCTGGGCCTATAACCTCTCTTATCAGTGCCAGCAGGTCAGACATAACAATCTTATCCAACCACAACCACATATACATCCACGCAGCGTAATAGGTTAGAACCAGCAAAACGACTGCAATAAAATAGCCTACAATGACAGCCATTATTTTTGGCGACATTGAGGCTACTTTATTTCTGGCACTCACTATTAAGTTTTTTATTTTCTCAAGCATAAATATCACTTATCCTTACACGAACAGTTATTACATTTGTTTTCAATCAGTAATAGCCGTTCACCAACTTCGTTAATCCTGCTATGTGCAGATTTTGCCTTCTGATCAATCTCAGCAAATTTTATCTTTAACTCTGTTGTACGTTCTTGCTCCCTATTAATAGTCTTAGCTAAAGCGTCAACAGTCTTTTGGAGGTTATCTATCGCTGTAGATAAAGGATTTATGATCCAAATCTTAAATACAAAACCTACTATACCAAATAAAAAGCTAAAGATTGTTATTGAAGCCATTGCCATTTCAACCATCTTTGCACCGCCTAATCTAATATAATAGCGTCCAATTCCTCTTTGCTTAATGCTGCGGCTACCTCTGCCTGCTTACTCCAGCCTTGCTGCTTGCAAGCGCCCACGTGGGACGATAAGTCAGCACACCATGTATATACCTGCGAAGCGTTAAGATACTGTATTGTTTTAACAGTTTCACCATCTTTATACCCCCGTACCGGACAGCCGTCAGGATATTCATTTTTAAATCGTTCAGTGCTTACGTTCAGCGCAATCCCCTGCATCGTAAGCTGCGTGTCCTTATCGCTATCATATCTTACTATCTCACCAGTGCATTCAGATATAAAACCGCCTGTGATTTTACTTTCAGTCCAAACGTCTACCTCTGACAGCTTGATAGCTTTAAGTTCTTCCAATGTAGGCTCAGGCGATTCATATTTGCTGTAGCTACCATCAGAATTATGTATATACTCATGTCCATCAATATTACCAATTAGAAGTTGATAATCTTCCTCTGTAATTAATACAAACCCTTTTTCAAGCAGTTCTGTAACTTGTTCCTGTGTTTTTTCTTCGGCGACGTAAGTATCACTGCGTCTGCCATTTTCGTCAAATTTTATTAAATAGGTCATACTTTTATTTCTCCTTATAGAAAATTCCACTGGATTTACCATCCAGTGGGGCGATCAAACTACATTCCCCCGTACTTTTACAACAGCGTTTCAGGTTGTAATGCAAACTAATAACAATAAAGGTGAACAATTATATAAGAACCAAGTAACTGTAACAGCTATCTCTAACAATGGTTTTACCATTGGGTCGCCCGGACAAGGACAAAGATATGTAGCGTTTGGTATAAGTTAAGTCAAGCCACAAGCATAAAGTCTACAAGGCTGTGAACCACTCCAGCGATCATCATTGTAACCATTACATAGGGCAAAACTAATACTGGTATTACTAACACTTGTAACAAATGTTTCGCAGTTGCTGGTTGCTATAACATTCGCATAATACAAAGTTGAAAAGCTTCTGGGGAAATTAATACTTCTATATGTAGCATCAGTATTGCCTACCCACCACTGGATGGTAAATCCAGTGGAATTTTCTCGCGCCCAACCTGCCGACCCTTCTGAAACAGTCCAACCGGAACCAATACTTGCATCACAAGCTGTTATAGTGCCAGCTTTTAAGTACACCGGCGTGGTGTTGTCACCTACAGTACTGTTACTCGCAGTTGCCGTACCAGCATTAAGATAAATTGCCCTTACGCCACTGCCTACCGTGCTGCTCCCGAGTTTTGTTGCTGTAGTTGCGGTAGTCGCATTAGCTACGTTGTTAATAGTAATAGTACTCGTTGTTCCATCGTTCTTTGTTATAGTAATCGTTGCATTAGAATTACTCAGTCCTGACAGTGATGCGTTAATTGCAGCTCTTATTTTTTCAACTGTTACTATTCCTTCAAGTCCCATTTTTCCTCACCTCAAATCGTCAGAACAAAGCCGGCAAACTTCTCCGTACTTTGGATTATGATATTACTGCCACTTTCAACTACGTCTACCATAACACTCTCATAGGTACTGCCATTAGTACGATACATACCAAGGAAGTGTTTTCCTGAAGCTGCCAAGGTAAATGGATAGTAGCCGTTTGATAATGTTCCCCAGTTGGCGCTACTTGCTGTAAATTCAGTTTTGGTTACTGTAGTAGCAGAAGTAGGCGGAGTATACCCTAATGCCGCCACAACATTAGCTTTAGTAACAGCAATTGTACCGCCGTTATTAGTGATATTTGCGCCAATCTTAACACCGCCCATAACGGCTGTAGTAGCAGCAGGTAACGTGTAGTTATTAGCTCCAACTTCAATACCGTCTAATTTTGTCTTATCAGTTGCAAGCATTAAGCCGTTAGCAGTTGTTGTGACAGGATTATAAGTCGTGTCTGTAAATTTAGCGTTAGCTGGAACAGATGTAGCAATAGTAAATCCGCTGTCTTTGATAGCCTTACCAGTAGCGCCATCAAACGTGGCAATTCTTCCTGACACAGCACTAGCAGGTCCTACCACTGCTCCATCAATATTAGTCTGAATTACAGTCCAATCTGCATTTGCTGCCGCAGTGCCGTCATTCAGACAAATAATCATATCTCCAACCTCACAAGTTTGTCCTGCGTATGTTCCAGCAGTAATAACCTTGTAAGTCCAACCAGTACTATGAGTAGTTGGCAATTCTGTAACAGTACCGCCAGTACCTATAGTTCCTTTGTAAATCATTGCATCTGCCGCCGCTATCTTGCTATTAACCAACGACTGCACAAAAGCAGTTGTTGCAATCTGTGTATTATTGGTAGATGCCGCCGCTGTAGGCGCAGTTGGTGTGCCTGTCAAAGCAGGGGAAGCTAACGGGGCTTTAAGATTCACCTGTTGGAATAAAACATTAGCAACGTGTGCAGTTGCCGCCAATGTCACGCTAGTATCATTCAAAGAGTCTGATAACTTCACAACACCTTTTGCAGTAGTAGACGCATCATTTACTGAAATAACACCACTAGCGATATTTACGTTAGAACCTATTTTTACGCCGCCGAGAACACTAGCAGATGCAGTAGGCAGTGTATATACAGTATCCGTAAATACAGCATCAGCCGGTACTGTTTTGTTAAGTCCATAAGTACAAGCCTTAGGGACACCACCATCAAAATATACAGGCTGTGTTGTACTGCCGGCAGAAGTTGTTAGTTTAGCGGCAGCAGCTGCAGTTTCGGTCTTACCGAGCTTGCCGGTATCCAACGCTTCAAAATTAGCATTGATCTTAGCGTCTCTCTCTGCTAAAGTTCCGGTGACAATTTTTTCTACACTCATTCTAAGTAACCTCCATCTAATATTATTTTCCCTGTGAACGCTTTGCTCACATTTATAACAACGTTACCGTTATTATCTACTCCGGCATTAGCATAGTAAGGATAACTAACGCCATCAATTATTTGTGTTAAGCTGACAATGACCGGACTGTTTCCTGCCTGGTGTTCCTCAGCGGATATGGTTAGTACGAAATCACTGCCAACCTCTGCAAAATCTTCCTCCGTAAAGTTTTTGACATAGACCTTATCACCAGTCTTTTTTGTCAGCGACGCCAGTATAACGATGCCTGCAAACCTTCCAGGCACTTCGATAATCACATTTTCAGCGTCCATATAAACGCCGGTCAGTACCATTTCATACTGAGGCTTCTTGACTTCCTTGTATACGCCTATAAGCCTGCTGTTACCCATTGCCATTGTAAGACGCCACATGCCGTTGCTTTCAGTCCATCTGTCATCTGTCGCAGTAAACTCTTTTGTTATAGTTCCGCTCTCAAAACGCAGTAAAATATCTTCTGCACGGTCAGCTGCATCTTCTGCTTTCTCTGCATCTTTTTTTGCAGATTCTGCACTTTCTGCTGCTGACGTTTCAGACTTCTTTGCAGATTCTGCACTCGCCTGTGCCTGCTCCATAGCAAATTTAGGATTAGGCCCAGCAATAAGTTTTTTACCGGTTTCATCCCAATAAAAACTCTCATTTGGCATTGGTTGTGGCAGAACTGTAGAAATATCTTTAGGCGCTGAATCTGATAAACGAATTGCTCTCGTTACACCGTCCCACAGCTGTTGGCAAATTATCGTTAGTTTATCCAATGCCGCTTCGATAACATTAAATGGCCAATGAGTATCCAACTGAGATTCCTGTGTTATAGGAACCTCACGATATAAAACAAGCTGCCACCCTTCAGGTAATATTGGTGGTCGTTCTGCCTCTGGTGGTTCTGCTCCCGGAGAATAGCCAGGATAAAACACTACTGACTTCTCCATATCAACGAAATAATCTTTGGTTAAAACAGTTTCTTTTAAATCAGGATCAACAAGTACTACATTAATATCGGTCTTTTCCAATATCTTAAAAGAATATCCAAACTCTGTAGCAACTCCATTCCCATTGTATGTAATCCTATTTTCACTGCTGCCTATCAAAGTTTTCCCTCCTTCCAAATAAAAAAGCGCCTACCGAAGTAAGCGCTTTCTATTAAGTTCTAACTAACTTTATGATACTATTTTAACTCATTTTTATAGTGGTTTTGTCGGATACATTTTTAATTTTTTTACATCGCCTCTGCTCTCAAATCCAATAACCTTACATTACTATTTTAACTCTTGTTAAAGGGTATTTTGTCGGAAACTTTTTTATTTCTTCATAAAAAAGCACTTCGCATTTGCGAAGTGCTTTATCATATTCCCAATTAATCACAGTATACTGTTCGCCTATGTCCTATCTTCATAATAAGAACTTTGATCTGCTTCTCTTCTATCCTATAAATAATGCGATAGCTTCCGGCTTTACACCTATAATATCCTAAATAACCTCCGGTCATTAAGACAGCATTACAAGCGTTATAAGGATCATATCTCAGTTCATCTATAGCGTCTAATACTTTAACCTTGTCTAAAGGTCTTAAATTCCTAATGACTTCATCTACAAGAGTCACATCAACATCATACATTTACTGATACAACTCCCTAGAATATAATATAGGTTGTTTATCTTTTACACTGCGCTCAAGATCTAAAAGTTCTTTTTCTTCTTCCTCTGAAATCATGCAATCTTCAAAATAATCACGCATTTTTTCTAAAACTATTACTCCATTCCTTGCAGTTGTATCCCATGGGGATCCAGGCTCATGTGTAATTTGGCTAAGTTTTATCCCAGAATATTGCGCAAACCGATCATAAACAGCATTAAGCGCCCTCAATTCATGAGGGGAAAAATCACTTTCGTTACAATCTGGTACTATATCTATACCGCATCCACCAAATTGTGAATAGGCATTATACACAGACCTTACAACAGGTCCATGTTTCCAAGCTTCTATGCTATCTCTAAATAAAGGCCTATTGTAGCACCCCAAATAATAACCTTGTGCAAAATACAACAGTTTTTGTAGTGCCATAGGAGTTAAATAGTTTTCTCTGCAATCGCCTGCTTCTATTCTGTTTTTTAATATAAACCAATTCGCAATATCTCTTGCAGTTTTCATAAAACCCACCTCCTATTCCACAAGACTACATACTTCTTATACAAAGTATATCATAACTAAAGTTCGCCTACAATATTTTTATTGATATTTTATCATATTCTAAAACAGCCTACTGGCTGTTTTATTTCTGTTTATAAATGTGATATAATTGTGAAAAAGTGAAAGAAGGGTTATTGTGAAAAAAATATTTTTGTTAGTACTGTTTATAGCTGTTTGTATAATAAGCTATTCATATATATATGCTCCATATAGAGAACAACAAGAAATAAAAAATAATTTAAAAACAATATATCAGAATTTAGTAAAGATTAATAACGAGGTAGGAGAACAATTTGGGAAAGAATCTGATAACAAAAAGTTGCTTAAAATATCAGGAGATTTACTCATGCAAAAAAATAAATTAATTTCCACAAGAGGGAAAATTAAGAACGAAGAAAATCTTGCTATATACAACAATCTGTATAAATCTATTGAAAAACACTTTGATTGGATTGAAGCTCAGAAGGTTACAAATGAAAAATATGATAAAAACCAAAGAGAAATTCAAGCTATTTTATCTTTGGGAACTTATGAATTAGTATTTGGCGAAGGGCAATCGTTAATGAATAAAGTTGACAAATTGCAAAAAGAAAATGAATCTATTATTGATAAATCCACTGAATTATTTTGGTCATTAAATAACGAAGAATATTTGACTATTGTAGAAAGTTATTTCTAGCAAAAAGTAAAACCGCTATCTGTTGAAAACGGCATGAGTCATTCGGGCTTCTCGTTTCCAATCAGTTTAGCGGTTTTATTTTTATTCTTTTAAACTGTACTTTTCGTTTGCCATAGTAGCAATCCTTATAATGTCCTGTTGGTACTTATCCATTTGCGCCCGTTTCTCCTGAGCAGACAACTTAGGATTATTAAGTATTGTCTGCCGTTTTTTATTAAGCGCACGCACTTTTTTCATTGCATTTTTCAAGCCATTCCAGTTTTTAGCATTTTTACCTAACTTACCATAGGCATTAAACTCTTTACTGGTATCATTATAAAGCTGATAGAAATCCTCTATATTCTGGCTTCGTTTACCAGGCGTATAACCGAACCGCCCAATAACAGGCTGTTCATTCATATATTTAGCTGGCAACTCATTTTCACGGCCCAAAGCATAATCACCAATCATAGCATTTAAAGTAACAGCCCCGGTAGCACCTACATTCTGGATCAAGTTATCAATTTTCTTCGGAGAGACATTCAAAGCCTGACCAAGTTTTATTGCAGTCATGCTTGTATAAATATCATATTGTTCTTGATCTGGTAAATTCTGCAAACTTACAGGTATGATATTCTTTTCCGTAAAGAAATTATAAGATGACTGCCATTCTATAAACGGCTTCATGAAAGCAGGTATATAATCCGGCAGCATTGTATCAAGTGTATTTGCAGCCCATTTATTCATTGCATCCGGATTATCATCAAGCAACTTACTAAGACTTCTTTTAAATCCGCCTGCTAAAAACGCAACTTCCTGTGGTAATGGAGTTTTTACTATTTCAGCTCCAATTCTTGCAATAAAATAATTATCTCGAATGTCCTGAGGAACATCCTGATACCAATCTTCATCATGAAATGCCACCCATTCAAATAAAGCTGGCAATATTATTGCTGTCCCTACTCTGGCACCTAAACGCACAGGGTGAGCCTTAACCTCTCTAATGAGCCTGTCAGTACCCTGAATGGCCGCATTAAAGAACGGAACATATCTATTATATTTTCTCGCTAAACTCCCTCCTCTGCTAAAGTCTGTAGTTATTTCTTTCGCTTCCAATCCAGCTTCCTGAATACTTTTTCCTTTTCTGCGTCCTGCAGCAAATTCGCCTAACCTGGCCGCTTCTTCTAGCGACTGATTTAATTTCTGGAACCCCTTGTAAAGCATTGTTCCCAATTTTACACCTGGAGCTTCTTGTAATTTTTGCCATTTTAAACTAGATCTTTCTGTAGAAATACGTGTCGTCATCGGAACACCAGCAACTTCAAACTCCCTATATAGGCTGCTTTTTTTATGGTAATTGCTTCGCAATGCTTCCCAAAGGCCATACATCGTATTACCAATCGGTTCGATGACAGGAATAGTTGTATTATTAGAATACAAAACAGATGTCAAAGTATCTCTGGCAAGGTTAAAAAGACCAAAAGCAGGTGTTCCTGTTGCACCAGCACGCATAACTTCGGCTGGTGTCATAAATACTTTTTCAACAATATTAAATGTTGGCAAACTTAAATTAACCATTGCATCATATAATTCTGGTGCTGTTTGATATGATTTCTTTTCACCATTTTCCCATACAGTAAACACAAAATTCTCTGGAGATCCTTTACCTTCTAAGTCTGGTCGCTCCTCTAAATAACTACCAATGCCTTCTACATCTTTTAGTCTTGATAACGCAAGCCCTACTTTATTTCGTTCTGCAGCATCCACAGACTTCTGTGTATAGGCAATTAAGCTATCTAACGGATCAATAACATTTCTATTACTGCCATATTCATTTAACCCTTTTATTGGGTTTGTAACATTCGCAAGTCCTGACTTTGGTTTATAACCAGGTATTTTCACATCCTCCATGCTTCTATCTCTATACATAGGGACATAATTTTTATACTTTTCTGCTAATGTATTATGCTGTTCCTTACTAATAATTCCACTATCTTCTAAAATTGACAGCACATTATCAAAATGTTGATGAACCTTTTCAGAAGCACTAATAAACTCTTTAGGAGCATTTTCTACAATACTTGCTGCAATATTCTTCTCCATAGATCCATTATATTCTTTATGAATGCTTTGTAACTCAAGCTGTCGTTTAGCTACTAAGTATGTAGAAAATGCCTGCCGATTATCTTTATATCCATTACTCCGCAGATAATCTTTAGAAAACTTTACACTATCCACTTCTTTTAAAATATCCTGCAATGTAACAGCATACTTTAATTTGTTATTATAGACTTTATTTAAAGCCTCAATAACATCTGTCGGCTTACCCTTATCATCCAAAAGCATTGTTGACCTTGATTTTGCACTGCTTGCAGCACTTCTTGCAAGCAAATAAGGATTATCCTCATATGGTAACTCTTTACCAGTCTTGTCAATAACAGTTTCAACAAATTTATTTATAGGGTCTTTATCATCAACCGCATACTTATATGCGTCCGCCAAAACATCTTCTGCCTTTTGGGTAATGCTCTTTAAATTTAAATCATCAGCAAAAGATATAGAAGCTCTTCCCCTTGCCTGATCGCTTTGCAGAGAATAACGACGCATTACATCAGCAAGCCTATCAAACTTTTTAGCTAAGTCTTTATTGTTAGAGTTCCTTAAAGCCTGAATAAAATTCTCGTAATATTTAGGGAAATTCCTTTCTGCCATTTCTGGGTCAGCAAGTATTTGCCTTGTAAATTCAGCAATACCCTCTGCACGTTTTTCAGCATTATTATATTCTCTAAATACGCTATTATTCCCCCATACATTCTCCGCTCCAGAAATAAGTTCTGCATCGCTGCCTTTGACTTCTAATTTTTTATCTAAAAAATGTCCAATTTCATGTGAGTATGTAGCATAATCAGCAAAAGCCCTACTTCTTACAACTTCTGGCCCAACTTTAAACAACCCTTTATATTTTTTATCAACGCCTCCGACACGAACTGGAACGATTGCATTAAAAGCAGCTTCAACCTCTTTTCTAGTAACCGGTTTAATTTCTCCCCATGTTTTTGTTTTTCCAGATCGACCGAAAGTAGCGTCTTCTCCAGCTGACTTATTCCCTAAAGAATATTGTTCTGTCTTTCTATTTTTCAGGTTGACAAAATCCTTCTCAGTAGGTATATTTAAAGTAAGAGAACTGTCGACTGCTCTTTCCAACATTGGGTATTCGTCCCTTGCGGATTTGAGCCACTCGGCAGTTTTTTCTTTGTTTATATACCGCAATCTGCCAGCTAATACATTATCTTCATACCATTTAGTAGCCTGTTGCTTAGTAACTTTATCCTCCTTACCAAAAGCACTAAGCATTTCATTGATTTCGTATCCTTTTTTATTATTTCTCTGTTTTAATTCAAATGGAGTTACGATCGTTGTACCATTTTCATCCTTTAAATCTAATACTGCAATTATTCTCTTTTCGCCTTTTTTGCCGCTATACTCAGCATCAAAAATCATAATTGGATCAGTTAAGGCTCGTGGTATTTGTTTAACAATCTCTGGAGTCATACCTTCACCATTAGCAACATTATGTTTGCCTATGGTTATTTTTTTTAAGTTTTTAGGACTGATTTCAATAGGTAATATTTCAGCACCAGCCAGTTCTAAAGCTAATGGAGTAGACATAACAGGGACAGCACTGTCGCCTTTATATGTATTTTGAACAATAGCATCAACATTTTTTGCAAAGTTTTGCTCATCAATAGCTAATTTTACCTCTGGCAGACTTTGATTTTCGCTTAACATACCTTGGACTTTACGAGTATCCTTTAACGGCTCTACAGTAACCTCTTGCATTTTAAATTCAGGTAGATTTTCTTTACTATTGTCATATATATTATGCAAAATTTTTGATGCAGTATATGCCGTTCTTCTTTCGGTTTCCCCTAACAAAGAGGACATTGCTATCCTGTAATTAGGAACGCTATCTTTTACAGCGTGTTTCCCAGCTTTGAATCCCAGCACATCAGGTGCTAAACTGGCTACTATATCAACTGCAAAGGCTCCTGGACGTTCTCTTGCATATTTCGTTGCTCCTTCCTGTGTTGCCACTTGATAAGCACCTGCACCGGGTAAAAATTCAATTGCAGTATCAAGTACGCCTTTAGCACCGTTTTTATTTATATTGGTTTGTAAACTGGACAAAACAAAAGGAGAAAGTACAGGTGCGGCAAAACTACTTGGGGCTAACAGTGCTGTAGCCATTGCAGCAGGCGCTATAGTTTCTTCCGCGAAATTGCCTGTAGCCTTCTTATATAGCTCCCCTGCTTTCTCCTGTTCTTTTGTTTGTGTAGGTACTGGCGCATTTGTATATCCTTCTTGCATAGGTGTACCAGTCAAAGCAAGTGGATTAGCTGCAGCAAGCCGATTAGCTTGCCTACCGACCTCTTGTGCGCCTTGTACAGCTCCTGCAGCAAAATTTTCTATTGCCTCTCCTATCCGAGTTCCTGCGTCCGCAAAAAATTTACCTCTTTCTTCTGCAGTTACAGCTTCCATTTGTTCTTCTAATGACGGTTCAACTTCACCCTGGCTATTTAAATAATTCTCAGTTACACGTTCCGCAGCTCTTTGAAAGAATCCTTTATTTTCAAGAACCGGTTTATTTGCAAACTTTGCCAGCATTTTTTCTCTCGCTGTCGACATTATTTCACACCGCCTTCAATTTTACCTAATTTATCCCACATAATAGTGTCAAGAATATATTGTTCATCAAAGCCATTTTCTTTAGCTATGTCCTGCACATATTCCGTTATTTCGTTTTTAGAAGCACCTCGTTCTGCCATATATTCAATATCTGAAAGCATTTGTTCGTACTCTTGGTTATTGCTATAGTCCTGTTTATAATCTCTGGTCTGATAGTTATGATTAGCCCAAGCATAATAATCATTCAAATTCTTAGCAGCTTTATTATACATTCTTTGCTGAGCAGGAGTTATTTCATCAGCACTATCCATAGAACGCCTATTATATTCTTCCATCAATTTTAAATCATTATTATAATAACCTTTATTTACATACTTCCACATTGCTTTATCAGCAGTAGACATATAACTTGACGGATCTCTGGCTTCACGTTGAGCTTTTATCAACGATATTTTTTCTTTGTTACTTAAATTAGAATCATTGATAAGCCTTACAGCATCTTCTTCTGTTGGAGCCGTATTTATTTTCAAAGCCAAATCTTCCTTATATTTTGCAATCTCCTGTTTTTTTGCATTATTTATATCTGACGCCCGAGCCTTTGCCAATTGTTTTATTTGCTTATACATCTGTGGATTGAACGGACTGGAGATCTCACTATTAGGTCTAAGATTGTTTTTGTATTCTCCTAAATGCAAATGATCTCCGCTGCCGGCATTATGATAAATAACTTCACTAAAATACGGTTCAAATACTTTCTTTAAACGTTCTTTTTGCGCTTCGTTGATATTACCTAAATAAATATCAACAGCATTTCCGGAAATATGGTTACTATTGGAAACGCCACCAGCTTTGGCATTCCTTTCTTCATCCCTGTACCCGCTGGTAATCTCTGCAACATTGCCAAATCCCATTTGATTTAAAACTCCGCCAATCAAATCCAATGCACCTTTTAATTTTGGGTTAAGGTTCTCCAAATCAGGATTATCACCAGAGCTTATTGGTATAGAATAAGGAACAATTCCCTCTGAAATATCATTTTCAGGCCCAAAATCACGCTCAATCATTTTATTAAGAGCCTCATCATCTACATATCCATCTGCTCCAATACATTTATTTACTATATTATAGGCAGTTTCATAATATGCATTTTCAATTCTGAGCTTAGCAAGACTATTAGTTAACTCTGAATATACATTAGGCTCCATTATATTTTTATAGGTTCTCAATAAAGTATCTGCACTATTATAGTTTTCTTTACTTATTGCATCACCTATTGCAACTTTTAATCCATCTGTAACTGCATTGATTTTTGCCCTCATCATAGTTTCATCGTCCCAGCCTTTTTGTTCACCGCGCATTTGCACTAAGGTACTGGTATCTTTTATAATTTTATCCATAGCCTCTAAATCATTATAGTTAATGAGCATATTGCTAATATTATTATTAGCTGCCGTGTTAAACCTATTATCATCTGCTATTTCTCTCTGGTTCCGCTCATGAGACGCTGCCGAACGAAGATAATTAAAAGCATTAGGATTAAATTTTTGTCTAAGCATTTGAGCGCGCCTTTGGTTACCTAATTTAGAAGCATACTTATCAAAAGTTTTGTTTATAAAATCTTCTGATTCTTTAAGGCTTCCTTCTGCGTTTATGCCTTGGCGACCAAGAATACCATTCTCTCCATTGAAGAAATTTATCAATTCCATATTCATGGCATTAGACGCATCTAAAACAGCAGCTATATCATCAGCCTGCATTTGCTGAAGGACTACTTCATTCACCGCACCCAATCCTCTACCAATGGCCTCATATCCAGCGCCATTGCCGCCGTAACTGTTTAAATCGCCCGGGCGCTGTACTTGTCCCTGTATTGTATTAGGATTGACCTGTGGATCATATTGACTGAATTTCATAGGTTTAGACCTCCTTTTTAGGTATAGAAAAAGCGCTTTAACAAATTGTTAAGCGCTTAAAGGTATGTTATAATGTTGTCCGAGATAGTTTGATAGTCGGATTCTCTCCCTGTCAAGGGAGGTGATAGCATGACTGTATACGAAGCATTATCTTTGATGGTAACCTTTGGTACGCTCGTTGCTATCATTTTGTCTAAAAGTAAGTAATTTTACTTATATAAGACAAAAGACCCACTAACGGTGTAGTCGGCCTTTTCTTCAAGTTTTAACTTATTCAGGAGAGAGCTGACACGCCAATATCAAGCTATCTCTTTTCGTTTATTATATAATACATTTCGTACTAATGCAAGTTTAGAAGTAAGGATATTTTGATTTACCAAGTGGCGCTATGCCTGAATATGGACTTGTGTAATTATTTTGATAAGGCGACTGATAAACAAAACCTCCGTTGGATGAACCACCTGTTTTCCCGCTGCCGCCGTAATTTTTATATGCGCCAAAAATACCAGCAGCAGTACCCAAGATAGTGCCTATATTCTGCTGCTTGGCCTGTTGTTTCACGTTATAAGCAGAAGCTCTTGCAGCGTTAGCCTGGTTCTTGTAATTCACTACGCCAAGATAGTTACTCCATTGGTCGTTGCGCTGATTACTCAAAAGCTGGTTACTGTCTTTTCTATAAGCCCTAAAGCTGGAATCACTAAGGTCAAGAGCTGTCCCCACATCGCCACTGATGCCTGCTGCGCCAAATGCGGCAGCCTGCTGACCTGCTACAAGGCGACGACGATCATTGAGCTTTTGCTGCTCATAAGCGTACTGCTCCGCTATCTGCTCCCCCTTCTTTGCCTGTATATCAGCGTTTTGTTCTGCAGCCTGTGCCTGCGCATCGTAATAAGCCTGCTGCGCTTTAGCCTGTTGGTTCGTCGCAGCTATTTGCGATACTCCCTGCAAAGCAGTCAATCCCATCATCATACCTACAGATAAACACATTTATATACTCCCCTCCTCAATCACGAACGGAAGAAACTCTTTTCCGTTCTTTTTTATTTTTATAGGGGCTAAGAACATTGCTCCCAGCCTATCAAGCCACCGTATAGAAGCAGAATTGCCGCTGTAAACATAATTATAAAGCCGTCCATATTCTTTTACCCATTTTGAAATTAAAAGCCTGGCAACGCAAATAAGCAGCTCTTTTTTGAAACTGCTTATCCTTTTTGTCGCCAACATCCAAATCTCTTTACCCTGAACGCCTGGAATTTCAGTTAATCCTACAATACAAAGAATGTTATCTTCCATATCTTTATAAATGTAACAATGATCTGCATTTTCAATACTACCGGCAACAAGCATTATTTCGTCTTCCTCATATGCTTCCAGCTCCTGCCTATCACTATCTCTCAAATCTTTCAGCAGCGCTACAGCAATTCCAATAGCGTTATCAACGTCAGCCAATTCGACCTTATACTTTTTAGCCACCAAAAGTCACCTTCCTCGTTACGCTGAGCAAATTAAATGGATAAGGTTCAGTACTTGTAATACAAAGTCTTCCATCACGATCAAACCCACCTGCCGGTGGAGTTGCCGTTTTATCTCCACTATACAATTTCATATTCTCAGTAACGCTAAATTCATCATAAGCAATAGCATCCTGATTTCCAAATTCAGTACCAACTTCACCGCCGAGAGTATTTTCAATGCGTAAAATCGCCTCTGACACCTGCTTAAACCTGCCCTGCATAGTTCCGTCCTGTAATTGAATTTCAACATTAGGAAGCTCAATATTCATAGTATACGGTAGACCTGCAACCGCACGTTTAATTTGTATAGGTAATTCAACAGTACCGTCATCAAGCACTTTATAATTTCTCAATACACGCCCATCACCTAAAACAGTAATATTATTGCCAGCAAGGTGACCAAGCCCTGTTACAATATTAGTTGCCTCATCCATATCATACTTTTTAGCACAATCTAACATTACATAATCATTCGGAGCATCACCGTCATAGTTATTGTCAAACCGCTCAATATAACGGACAGTTTCTCCATTTACCACACGTTTAACAACAACATATACACTATCCTCATCACCTTCAGGAATATTCACTACAGCTTCAAATTCACCGTCAGTAATAATTCTTGACCATGCATATACTTCCTGTTCTCTTATGTAAGACAGGCACGCTATCGTACCATCACTGCGCACAAAGTAAATTATGCTGTCCGGCTCCTGCTTATAAGCAGAATCAGTAATCGAAAGTCCCTTTATAATTTGTCCCGCCAGTATCGTCAATTCCATACCGCCATAGCTGTCGGTTTCAAAACTGTAGCCCATATCCCGCACTGTCGAACCACGTCCCTGTACGAATACAATTCTATTGCCAATTGTAAGCGGCTCACAATTGCTGCAGCCCCTGGTAGTTTGCATCTTCGGTGTGATATTCGTCGGTGTCACGACCTCGCTCCCTGAAACGATCCATTCATTGCCCTGCGTTAAAACAAGCAAATCCACAGACGGAATTAAATGTAAAATATCAAATTGTTTCCTGCTGATAAACGAAGCGGCAATAGCACTATCATCTGTTACTGTACCACTGACCTTTTCTACGCCAAAATTAGGATAATCACCGCTTCTAGACATCCAAACCATATACGGTCTTTTATTATTTCCACCAAAGCAAAGTCTGTCTTGAAAAAAACATACCGTTTTTGGATAACCGAAATTGCTATTCCAAGCCCCAAAAGCATAAGTAGTAGTACTTTCTGTAGAACCAAACGGTTCGTTTACCATAGCTTTAATATTATATTCGTCGATATAACTAACTATTTTAGCTGTGCCGTCTTTAGTATACGGCAGTGCAGTAAGCGTAACAGTCAGATCACCGCTTGTTATAGAAGCTTCTATTCTCAAATAAGTTGTATCTGTTACTGTACCGCTTTCAGTAGCATTAAAATTATTTGTAGCAGAATATTTACGATATTCTTTCCACGTTGTACCATCCTCACTTTTTTGCACTTGAAAACTTCCAGTCCACGTTCCACCGGAAATAACCTTCCAACTTTCTCCAACGACAACCGCTCCAGTTGTTCCTGTAGCATTGTCTTTCAAATTTAATTCTACCGAGGACGATTCTACCTCATGTGTCAGCCTAATATTACCATCAATCAATCCCTCGTTAAAAATAGGCCTATTGCTTGTAATGGTCACAGTACCTGTTGTACTGGACGGTGTAACCTTCGGATTATCCTGAAACGCTATAGTAACCCAGCCATTTGCCCCATCTGTCCCTGAAAGATTGTTATCATCATAAGCAACGCCTTTCTTACCGCCAATGCCACCATTGCCATAATTGATTCCATCACTTCCGTTTTTTGCTCCATGCTCTTCTGAATAAGCCGCAGTAGCTCCTCCACCGCCTTGCGCTACCCAGCCAAAAGCACTACTGCTTCCACCGTTGCCGCCAGCATTACCATAACCGGCTCCATAATGTACGGCTCCGCCTTTTCCTCCGGCTCCTACGGTTACAGGAAAACTATCACCTTCGGTCAAATCCATATCAAAACTGTAAAATCCACCACGGCCGCCAGTCCCGCCAGAGCTTTGTTTATCACTTGCTTTCCTTGCCACACCGCTGCCACCGCCACCAGCACCTGCAACTTCTATTGTGTAGCGGCCATCTTTTGGCACTGTATACGTATAATCACCAGGAGACGTATAAACAGCGCTCTCAACTAAATCCATCATAACCTCATCTTCAAAATAAGCATGAGTAATTTCAAAATCGCCAAACTTCCAGTCCGTTTCGCTGTATCTTGCTAATTGTTTCACCGGATAACTACCACTCGTAATGTATATAACATCCGCAGACTGAGCAAATCTTAATTTTTCCAAATCAGATTCTGTAAAAGGAGTTACTATCTCTATACCAAGATATTCCCCGTTTCTATGTATTCTGATGTACTGATCCCCTATTTCAAGCAAATAATTAATATCGTCAGTAAAATTAAACCCCGCCAGAATACATCTCTTATCAGCATATTTTGTAGCAATACAGTAAACAGTTCCGCTGCGACGATACACGGGCCCATAAGGGCGAATATAACAATTCTCAGCAGTCAAAAGCGCATACTGATATTTATCCAGATCAACGCGGTTAGCTACCGCATTAGATATCTCTCCTGCAGTAAATGCCGGCTGCAGTACATAAAAAGGATTTGGTCCACTTCCTCTAGCCATAAGTTCACATCCTCGCAGTAAAGTATTTATCAGGGTAGTCCAACTTATCCTGACGTTCAGCGGCCGTAGTATATTTTGCCCTGCTAAGAGCTGCCTGTGCCAGTTGATATTGTGTCTGCTGGATAGTCCCATTGCCATTTAACTGTAAGCAAATATTAAAAGCTAACATCCTCGCCAACGCCTCAACAAAATCAGAACTGAAAAGCTCTGCATCCTCTGCGTCATATGTGTACTCCAAATATGCTTGGTACACATCACATCCTATAGCCTGCGTATTATCACTAATCAAAAACAAATCATACTTATCTTTATCCAAGCTGTTTACAGTCTCTTTCTCATTAAAAATACGTCTTGCACACACACATTTTTCTGGATATGCATATACATACTTCCAATCAGGATTTGAAGCATCCAGTTCTGCAAGCCTAATAATCCTCTTGGCAAAGCCCCAGCTATATTCACGCAATAGACCTTTTCGGCTATGGTCATAAAACAGCTTGCACTGCCTTGCAAGTTCGTTATTCTCGTCAATAGAAGAAATGCGGCCTTTAGCTAAATAAGCCAAGGCCATATTGCAAATATCTGTATTATTCATCACGGAAACACCTCCATGTTATTTTCCTCTTTATTAAAATAGGGACGCCTTAAAGACGTCCCTAAGTGCTTGTACATAGTCGTCACATGACTACATAGGTGTTATTTAATATTTTCTCTAATAAGCCTAATCAAATCTTGTCTACTGGCATTTGCCGGATATTTAACATCGGCATTATAGAGCTTAGCTCTTAATTCATTGGCCGACATATCTTCAAGCTTTCTACCCGGCATTACAGTATTACCATTACTATCTAAAATCATTTAAAATCCACATCTACAGCGAGCGCCGCAACAATTTTATCGGCAGTTGCATTAGTTGGAGTGCTGGAATCACTAGCTTTGATGCGCAGGTATTCTTTTACTCCCAAAGGCACCTTAGCTCGTACAGGAGCATTGTCGTCCAGAGTAAAGCTTCCCAGCGCTACAGCCTCGCTGAACGCTTCATCATCAGCAGTTTCCAAGGTTAAAACAACACTGCCGCTTTCAAGCTTCGGTCCTACATAAAGCCACATTGGATTTATGCTGCCTCCGCCGCCCATAGCGATAATATCGCCAAGAACACCGTCAACTAATTCTGCAGCAGGTTTCTCAAAGAAAATATTTTCCTTATCTAATCTCATTATTTTTCACTCCTCACGCTTCAATTTTAGCTTCGTCTTCACGAATGCAGTCAAGTTTACGTACACGCATACCATCTACATTTAATACTTTAATGCCATTGGCCAGCGTTTCCATTTCAACATGAACGTTATTTTTATCGATCAAGCACAGTTTGAACAGAGTATACATGCTGCGAGAACAGTACATCATAACACTGTCAGGATTTCTCAACCGGTCATGAACGCGAATAACATTCTCAATAATCTTCTGCTTTTGAGCAGAAGTTGCAGATGCAAACTGTGCTGCATCAATATTGCGAATAGCTCCTACAGCTCTATAATCACGAATAGTCAGGCCTACATTCCAAGTCCATTTCGTAATCATAGCTTCAAATTCAGTTCTGTCATCCGCTATTGTAGTTTGTTGTCCAAGATCTTCTTTCTTCAAACCAGCACTACCATTTTTAGGGAACACGCCTGAGCATGTACGTTCTCCCCAATTTACAAAATAAATAGATGTATTTTTGGTACCGCCGCCAGCATTAAGAGTAGTATAGCCTTCAGCCGTCGGATCATCACCATTGCCAAAATAACGATGTCTGATATCGAACCCGTTAAATTCATCCGGAACCTCGCTAAGTCCGCCATAAATAACATCTTTAGCAATACGATCACCAAAGCCGGCTACAAATGCTAGATCCTCGCTATAACGGAAAGCTGCAGGATCATTCTGCAAACGCAAAAGCTCTACATCCATCTTATTACGATTTTCGTATAAAGTAGTCGTATCATTAATCTGTTTTACTCCGCTCTTTTTATAAGGAACACCAGTATTGATACGACGGATAGAAGGTTCAGGAACTTTTGTACGTTGAGTAGTCACGATCCCAGTAGGAAGATTGCCCTCCATAAAAGTCATTTCTTCTAAAATTGGATTAGATTGAGACAATACCTCAATAATATCATCTACATTTCCGGAAGGGTCAAGTCTTCCCCTCCAATCAGCTAAGGTATATGCCAATTGATTTAAAACTGCCATTATTCATTCATCCTCTCTTATTTTAATTTACTAAAATCTGTTTTGTCATAGAATTTTTCAAGGCTGCTTCCCTGTGCGGCAGGAGCGTCAGCGCCTTTACCCGGGTCACTCTCCAAAAACTTTCCGAGCATAGAAAAAGCGCGGATAACTTCAATTCTGTTACCTGCGCCTGTTTCGTTTAACGCCTGCCTGATACCAGGAACCGCTTTCTCTACATGTTCCACCGCAAGACCGCAAAGACTAATGATACTGTCAAACTCTGTCCCAAGTTCTTTCTTTGCAGTCTCACCCCAATTTTGAACTTCTGTATTTCGCTGCTCTATAACAGCATTCATAGCAGCTTCTGCGATGCCTTTACCCCATTCGCCGCCATACTTAACAATAGCGTTAGCCTGCTCATTGTTAAGCCCCATATCCTTAATGACCTCTACGAACTTATCGCTCTCTTCCTGGCTGAACTCAAAGTCATTCATAGCGGAAATAGTTTCTTTAAAGTCATAAGCAATTGGTTCAGCTTCTTCCTGTGGTTGAGTTTCTGCTTTACCACCAAGAAGGGTATCAGCAGACTGTGTCTCCTGTTGAACCTCTTTCTGCTGTTCAACTACTTCAGTGCCCTGCGTGTTATCGTTGGCACTCGTGTTAGTTACATCTTCCATTAGTCATCGTCTCCTTCCAATTGTTCGGCAGCAATTTCCTGCGCTTTGATTTGAGTTTTTATATATTCAAGCTCAGCCTTTTGTTTGAGCTCTACTCCAGAAATACCAAGACTCTTAATATCATCGAGAATTAATAAACCGACTTTTCTCATACCCTCGTTATAAAAGGTCTGTGAATTGCCGGTAAAACTATCTATATTGATTTTTGTTTTATCAAGCAATCGCATTAAAAACCAGCGTCCGCTTTCGCTATTTAAGATAGTTGATAGTGCATCCTGATCGCGTTTGCGAAGCTCTCTTTGAAAGAACGCCTGCAATTTAGCTTGCCGGCTATCCGCATCTGTAATACTCTTATACCTCACCTGCGCCGCCTCCCATGCCTAACCAAGCTGCCATAGCTGGGTTACCATCATTTGCAGCCTCAGTCATGTTCTTTGCCGCCTGTGCTGCCGGTGCTGCTGCCTGCATAAGAGCCATTGCTTCCTGCGTCTGTTGCTGCTCTTGTAATGCCTGCTGTTCTTGCTCAATAAGCTTCTTAACATCATCGTCGCTACGTTGCATAGCAGCGGGAGCACCAAGCATTTCAAAGTATTTGGACAGTGTTCCTATAGGATCAACCTTCTTGAGCACTTCCGGCCAAGCCTGCGCCATCTGCAGCGTAGTAGCAAGAGCCTGTTCGATATTAACAAGTCCACTCATTTTCTGCGCTTGCGCCAACGGGGAAATATACTCAATTTTAATATCCTCATCGCTTATACGTTCCTGGATCTCAGGTGGTATCGGCGGGAATGCTCCAGACCTTTCGAGGATGTTGTATATCCTAACAATAATCGGCGTTAGGAACTCATCCTGTAACCGTTCGACTACAGGCCCTAGCTGCTGCAACTTTTCCTGTGTGCGTTCCATGACCTCGCGTGCCGTCATTTGCCCGTTATCAACACTATCAAGCATCAAAAATAAATCTGCACTATAGTGCCTTTTGATTGCGTCCTCCGTGCGAATGATCTCCTGAGAAGCATGGTCAATATCTAAATTGACCTGGAACAGCGGTTGAACGAACTGCTGCGACTGGTCATCCACAGCTGTCATCCCGCCAGGAATAAGATTAATACCACCGTTGTTCAGCAGCGAAGCCGGTCCTTTCATTGGAGGTTTAACCCCAATCTCAATAGCTGTAAGCAAATCTTTTTTCATAGTCTGAAGTGCTTTACTATCGCCTTCAGCGAACCAACCTGGCCCTTTAGCGTACGGTTCAAGCCCGTTTACAAGATACCTTGCAACTGGTATGGCCCATTCTTCAAACCCCCCAACGTATAAGAATTCATTATCCTGCGATTTATCAAGCCAATACACAGACCTATAAGGCATATTCAACCTATCCATATATCCTGGCAGGCGTTTGTCATTTGGTTCAACAAGCCAATTGACAGTATGCTTTTTATCAAGTCCAGTACCATTAGTCGCTTGCTGCTGCAAATGTTGAGGCAGGCTTTCCTGTCCAAAACAATCAACTATCTGTGCTAATGACATTTCATATTTTCGAGCGAATGTCTGCACCTTGCCAAAGCCGTCTACACCAAGAGCATAAGTCCCAATAGTCATAGGTACACATCTAATACCCGTACTCGGGTCATAAAAAATTGCCATTGGGCATTGTCCAAATGGCAACTCAAGATACACCGAATGTATGCTATTGTAAAAATTACTCTTTGAAAGCACCGCAGATACTATTTCTTGCCTGATATCCAACACTCTCGTGGCTTCAATATCACCACTCATCGCACTATTGCTAAACCCTAATTTGAACCACTGACGACTAGGAGGGGTTAAACCGCTCATTACTCCTGCAGCAAATACTTGTGCGGCCAACCATGCAACGCCCTGAGCAATTTCCAGATCACGTCTGCGGGCAGGATTAGTTTTATCTGCCGTATTATCGAATTCGCCTATAAACGGCAACTGATAATCTCTAATCGCTTTCCAACGAATTTCATAATCAAGTCTTTTTTCATAAAGATCTCTCATCTTTCTAATCAGTTTTCTTTTCTCTGGCCAGTGGCTTTTTAAAGACGGCCCATCTGCTGGGTGTGTTTCTGCCGGCGCTCGTGCTGCTATAGTTTCAATTTCTTTTTGCTTTAATTTAGCTTTAGCCATTTCAATACCCCTAACCTAAAGTCTTTCTGCCAGTAGCGTTGCCTGCAATAGTATTGCGATCAGACGACACTTGCGTAGAAGCAAAACCACGCCTTTTATTTTTCTTTGCCGGATCTGTTTCTGTTCCTGTCTCTGTACTGGTTACCGTAGTAGGCGCCGGAGGCGTTTCAACAACTTCTGGCATTCTAATGCTACCGCCGCCAAATACTTTTTTAAAAATTCCCATACTATCACTCCTTAAAATATCGAATAATCTGTATTGCACATCATCTTACGGCCATACCCAGGATCACCCGGTTTCAACCTCGGATAAACAGGCCTTGCAAAAGTCAAAGCAAGGCCATCTGCAAGATCGGGGCTTTTACCAATCTTTTCCTTAATTTCTTCTTTAGGCTGCAAAATGATTTTGCCATGTTTACTAAACTTATACTCTACAATACTAAGCTCGCTTTTTAATTCCGGCATATCAGGTATAGAACCACCAGACTTGAGCCATTCAAGCATCTTAAAATACATCTCAGCACGGATATTTTCAAAACGCTGTTCATGCAGTGCATTGCCCTGAAAGTAAACTTCACTGATATTGTTGTACCCCAACTGCTTAATTCGATCTATAACTCCAGCCCCCATGACTCCGGCGTCAATAAAAGTCATATCGGCCTTATATCTGATCATCGCATCAATAACTCTTGCCGCCATATCCATAGTGTCCAGGCCTTTGTAAACTAAAGGCTCATCTACCCACAGTCCCTGTCGCTTAAAAATAGTAGATCTGTCATCACCATATCTGGCTACATCAACACCAAGAATAACTGGAGCACCCTGCACATCTTTTTCTGTAAGCAGTCTGTGTGCTGCCTCCGTAACCAAATCAATAGGAATAACAACATTACTAGCCGATGCAGTAAAATCACAATAAAGCTCCTGACGTATTTCTATATCCGTCATATCTTCCATCATAGATTTAAGTTCTGCTTCGTCCAGTACACCGCTTTCATCAGCTCTATAAAGACAGGTAAACCATTCCTCGCTGCGTTGAGCTCTTTGGTATATCTCATAAAACTGATTCTGTCCTTTAGGCGTTCCGATGAAATATGCGAACCCCTTACGATCAGCTAATGCCGGCCGTATTACTTCGCCCCATAATTCAGGCTTTATTTGAGCGTATTCATCAAGGACAACGCCGTCCCAGTAAGTACCGCGAAGGGCATCAGGCTTATCTGCGCCTATAATATATATCCTTGCCCCAACAGCATTTTTATGCTTCGACGGCAGTTCTATAAACAGATCGCTTTCATTAACCTTTCTTCCTGGAATTGCGCTTGTGTAATATTTCAAGTAGTTCCAGGCAATCATCTTAGCTTGATTTCTAAACGGTGCCACGTATGCGAACTGAGGACTTATAAGCGTATTCTTAATAGCGCTCTTACTCAATTCGTTTATCATTCCTACGGTCTTGCCATAACGTCTGTGCGCTACTATAACAGCGAAACGGTATTTATCAAGCGCAGGATGGATTATATCTTTCCAAAGAGGTCTTGGCTTGTATGGTATCGTTATTACTTTCAACCGTCATCACCAGCCCAGCGAAATGTAATAGGTTCTCCATCTTTACCGCTGACTTCACGTTTTTCAACAAACGCTGCTATTGATTTTCCGTATAGCTCAGATGCTTTAAGCCTATTATTCATACGCTCTTCTTTATCGTCTATCACTTCTAGCCAGAACTTCCTTAATTTGCTAAGTTCATCTATAATATCCTTCTGTTCATCTGCAATTTTTTCTTCAGTAACAGTTTGAAGTTCTGCTACCCTGTCAACAATGTGCGCCTTTGTTAACAGCCTTGACGCAGCCTGCCTAGCACTTTTCGCTGAATATCCTGCATCTATGGCTGCCTGCTCTTGCGTTTTACCACCTACAGCCATAAGCCGACAAAACTTCTCCTGCCTTGGATCTTTTAATGCAGCCATATCTCCTTCACCACCTTTGCAAATACAAAAGCACCTAACCGAAGTTAAGTGCCTTTATATTAAGTTATATGCTAAATTTTGATGTATATTACCGTGTTTTATCGGTTTTTCAACGCCGAATTATTCATGTAGACTAAGTTATTCTTATTCCAATCTGTAGACAGTTCCACAGCTATAGTTCCTTCAAATGAATACGTTTCCACTTTATCTACAGGAACAAGTTCACAATCATAATCATGCATCACTAGTGCCTCTTGAGGCATTTCCTTGAGCTTTTCTATTAGTTCTTTTACTAACATTTAATCACACTCCAATAAATAAGCCGCTGTATTACCCCAACGGCAGGGCGGCAGCTGGAAGATTACCTGTCCAGCACACGCGCCTTTAAGCGTGGATAGGTGTTCCCCATCTATGCCAAACTACCCGTGGCAGGACTCGAACCTGCGACAAATGATTAAAAGTCAATCGCTCTTGCCATCTGAGCTACACGGGTAATGTCCAAGCGCTAAGCTTGAACGTTTCACCAAGCTTGTTGTAAGCCTACTTACTTATAATACTATTTTAACTCATCAGAACAGGTAATTTGTCGGATACATTTTTAATTCTCAATAAATTTTTTTCGAGTGCTAAAACGACAGCATCGTTTAAAAACTCTTCGCGAAGCTCGTAGTAAGTATCTCTATTCATACCTTTTAGTCCAGCAATTACTCCTGGCGACTTATTATATTCATAACGCTGGAACATAGCATCTCCTGCTGCTTGTTTCTTATGAACCTTATATGTCTCAGCTATTACTTCAAGCCATGCTTCAGGATTTATTACTATAGTTTGATAAGGGTCTTGTCCCCACGAAATCATCTTGATCGGTTCAATATTCTTTAGTGCAGATGTTTCTGTTGGATTACTGATAAAAGCATGACCTCCACCCCCAGTATGCCCTTTCTTTGCAGTACGCTGCTCTCTTTCATCATCAACAGCTTTCTGAATATATTTCCTATTCAAAAAATACCACTCTGTATGCTTTCGTAACAGTTCTATTAGCATATCAGTCTCCTTCTAGCTTTGCTTTCTAAATCGCCTAAATAATGCTCCAAAAGGATTCATACTGTCTTCTACGAGTTGGTTCAAAATAGCCTCCTCAAACTCTCCGTGTTTATGCTCTTGTTCGCCCACAACAACCCAATATTCTTGCACCCATTCTCTCGTACCGTCTGCACTTTCAAGCAAATATAAGATACCTTTAGAATCTAATTTAACACCAAGTACTTTACGTTCTCCCTTAGGCAAATGTACATTATCACCTATATTAAACTTGCTTTCTATTGTTAATAACATTTGTATCGCCCTTCTTATCTGATAGATTTATTGTAAAAATACTGAACCTTCTTAAAGCTAATATAAACAAAAACGTTAATATCCAATGTTCATATACAAATTCAAATATCCATTTTATTAGATCAGGATAATTCATGTCTTCACTCCTTAATCATCACATATAGCTTGACCGTCCATAATAGCCCCACAGTTATAACAATAATGCTGTTCAGTAATATCCAACCCGCCACCAAATACATCTGTTGCGGCATATGCGTTGCAATTAGAACAGTAGTAAGCACCGCCCCCTTCCCAATGCCCATGCTTACGTTCTTCTACAGCAGGGGCTTCGTCTATAAGCCGTCCACATCTATCGCAGTAGTTATTGTCGTGGTATTGTACTAAATGACAGTGTTTACACACTCTAGGCAAACACGCTTCCGTACTCTTAATAACATGTATAGCATGATATACCCCACTCACATATCCCTGCCCAAACTCCCCTTTACTTAAATCTTTATCTTCGGCTTGTGCTATTTTTCTTAGTACGTATGTTGTCCATTCAGCATCTATCAATCTCATAATCTATTTCACCATCCATTATTGCTCCACAGTTATAACAATACTTAAAATCTTTAGCTAATACATAGTCAAGTCCAATATGAGAAGGGAGACGTGCGTTGCATATACTACAGCAACTATGAATCCACCTCCCGTGCTTACGTTCTTCTACTGTAGGGGCTTCGTCTATTAAAAATTGAATAGTAGTGATTGCTGCCATTAAGCCGAAGCGCAACTCTTTCCGCCGACGCAGGGCGTCGGCATCTATTAATCTCATTATCTATTCACCGTCCTCTCAAATATCCATCGGGTCACAATTCTCACAGTCAGGTTCAATGTCTCCATACTGCCAACGACAATATATACAGCAGTATTTACTGTCCCAGTAATCACAGGTAGCGTCACAATCATCACAAGGGCATTGTTCTTCTTCCATTTTTATTCACCGCTCCTTTAGTAGCTCAAATCATCATAGATATTGCCGATAACTTTTGCACAAGGGTTCCCACCATGGTTTAAATAATAAATGTCACCATAATATTTAACTGGTTTTTCAATTTCCGCTAAGTAGAAAGTTCCCTGTGCATAAGCTACCTGCATACATGGGGGTATCCAGTCGTCCATACAGACGATATCGCCCTCAAATATTTTCTTGCCATTTTTATCGACAAAGCCTGTATACTGCCCTGCGGTATTAGCGTCAATTTCATACATCGCCACTCCATCCGGTGTTATGTAAGGGTATCCCTGCTGTTCTGTATAAAAGCCGTAGCGCCATTCTTTATCATTTATTCCTTTACCTCTAAATAATATTTCACGCATTATTTTCTTTACACTCCTTTATCTGTGAGCAATGCTATTCCAAATAACATAAGTGTTACAGCCCCTATAGTGCAAGTAATGACATATAAATTACTATGTCTGTCACTGCTGTCAGTCAGAAGTACCAATATAAACCAAAAAGCTGACGCTATAGCCACAATAATAGATGCTGTAACGACACAATTCATTAGTAAATAAATAAAATCCATGCTATTTATTCTCCCTCTTCCTTTAGCACTAATCATCTTCTGGAATGCTCTCGGTTTCGTCTATATTTTCTTCATATTCACTTTTGCTAATTATCATAGCTTTTGTGCCACCGCTCATGCTTATTAAAGCGTTTATAGCTGTTTCTTCCCAATGGTTTAAGTCTGTCTCAGAAATGAATTTACTGAATTCTGCACCAAATTTCATGTAAATATCGTTGTCAGATTTCAAATAAATCGTTATAGTATATGGCATTGTTATTCACGCTCCTATTTAGATATTGTACTCATTACAAAACAAGCTATCATCCAAAGTACCGTAACACTTATAAACAATTGATTCATTTTTCTTCACCGTCCCGTCTGTTCCATACTGCTACAGCTTCTTCTTCTGTTGGCTGAAATCTCCCAACAGTTGCGTCACATTCTAGATTTGTACAGATCACATAATAATAAGGATTAATTGGCGTTCTTTCCATCTTAGCTTTGCTACCGCAGAACGGACAAGGTTTTAATTTAGTCATTTTTCTTCACCTCAAATAAATAATAGGTTCACTGTCAGGCTCGTTAACGACTATGACGCTAAACAAGCTACGTCCGCTCGAGTGGTCAAGGTCTGTATAGTTGTCTATTTTATAAACTTGTGTTTCAGCAGGTAAACCCGATATAGCGTTCATTAGTTCTTCTTTAGTCATTTTTCTTCACCGTCTTTCTAAAGTTTTCCATTACTTTTTTGTTGCATTCCTCACAAAGCTCAAAGCTTTTATGTATACATGGTATTTCAAAGCCGCTGACTATACGTTTTATCTTTTTACAGCAGGTACAACGCCTGTATCTAACCATTGGTTATGTCGTCCTTTATCTCAATTAATTGATTCATATTTTTTCATTTTTATTCTCCCTTTAAATCCTCATAGTCCGTTTTTAAATGTTTTTTCGCTTCCAAATATGTTCTATAGTATTTTTTTGCTTTTTTTAAAAGTAAAAATTTTATGTCGTTTTTATCAAACAATGTTTCGGCATGTATAATCCCTTCGCCTTTGTCGCCAACAGCAACGTAAAAATATACGTCGCCGATTTCAGGTTGCCACGGCTCTTTCTTTGGCAAACACATTCCGCTTAATAAAGCCACTAAAGCAGAAATATAAACTCCTTTGTTATCACTACGCATTAAAATGTTGGTTGTATCTGTTGCATTTGCGTTAATATAAAAAGTTTCTTCATATACTTTTTCATTTGTATCTTTAATTACAATAGTAAATGGTTCATTTGCCGCTAAATCATTTTCATCTAAAAAATATTGTATATATTTACTTAACATTCTACTCCACCGCCTTAGTCGCAGACATATTTTTTATTAACATACGCTTTGATATCTGCAGGATCAAATGCTCTGTCACATTTTGGGCAGCAGGGCAACATAGTCTTATCACCCCTGCCCATATTCTTTTCCATTTCTTTAAGCGCTACTCTGTATGGTTTATAGCTGTGGGCTATTTTCCAAAACCGTCTAGCACTTTCCATGTATCTACCCCATTCACGGTTTTGCCGTTCTTCAAAAATTGCGACCATGAGCATTGCTGCAAACGGATCTATAACTGCACCGCATCGGTCGCAAAATATGAGATGACTTTCTTCATCTATGCAAAGTTGTGGTTTGACATAATCAACACCATATTTATTATTTTCATAACATTTGCAGGCCGAAAAAAACTTCTTTTTTGATACCATACCTACAAGACTTCTAATTTTCTCCACTACTCCACCGCCTTTGCTAATTTAACTGGATATCGGCTCAAACTACGAATCATGTAGTGCATAAGCTCAACTTTACGGCCGATGTTTAGCGTCATATGTCCTGACTTCTTCAATTCTATTATCTTAGCATTTTCCGGATTATATCCCAGTATCCCAATACCATGCGATATATGGCGGTAAATTTCTTCTTTTGCACTCGGATTATACAAAAGCTCTGTTGGTAAAACTAAATAATTATAATTGCCGCAAAAAGATAGTTTTGCCTTACTTTTCATATCCGATAAACTTACCTTAATTTCATACGATTTGAATTCATTTTTACTATTCATAGTCATAAAATCTACATATTCATCACCATAACCAGCCCCCAGGCAAACTTCATAGCACCCATACACGCCGGCCTGATCAGCTTTGGTATAATACAACAGCGCTTTTTTTATTTCTTTCGTCAGTTCCGTTTCAGCCATTTCAACATCTCCTATTCTTCTCGAAAGTCAATATCTGGGTACTTATAAAGCAGCATTTTCTTTTTCAGCAAATACACCTGCGTCCGCATCCCTTTCGTATCGACGTAATATATATGCCCGTCAGCTTCTGTTACCTTGAAATCTGCCTTGTAAATAATCGGCCTTATCTTTTTACCTTCCCTCTTATAACCAGGCTGTAAAACAAATTTTGGCTGTAGTTCAACCTCTTTTACTATACCTTCACGCATAAGCCAGTGTAACTGCCAGTAATAGTCAGCTTCTTTTTCGCTGTCAAACCGTATGCCGTCTACTTCGGTAATTGAGTTACCATATTTTAATTTAGGTTCTGCCCCGGGTAAATTCGCCGGCGCCGTTACGCTGTCCGAACGTATTTTACTTACAAGATGTGCTGGTAGTTCATTCCACGTCGTCATTTATTACTACCGCCGATAACATAATTTCTAGAGCTTTCTTCTCTCTCCGATACCGAGCCACTTTCCCGCCGAGCTGGCTGTTTTTTCGGCGCAGTTGTTTGATTTCCGTTAAAGCCTGCATAAGTACTGGCTTTAATACCGGTATATATTTATCCTCTGGCTCATCCTTAATCATTGCTAACATAGCTTTTATATTGATATGCATAATTACTTCTATCGCTCCATTCCTTCAAACAATTCAGGAAGCACCCTCGCCTTATATACTTTGCTTCTGCGGGTGTTTTCTAAGGCCTTGCGAGTTTCGTTTGCCATTTGACCTATCAAATTACTGGCATGAGTATTTTTATCTAAAAATCGTACCAATGGCGTTATAACTTCGAGAGTTTCTTTTGCGTTCCGGCGTCTTACGCTGTACTCCTTCATCAATCTGCAAATTTTGGTCCGTGTGCTCCTGTTTTTAGGATAATCAATCTCACATTTATGACGAATATCGCAAAAGGCCATATCAGCTTCTTTGATTTCTGTCTGACAAGCATTATCAATGGATTTTATTTCCATTACCAAATCCCTAAAGTCATTGATTATCGCTGCTGCTCTTTCGTAATCGTATTGCATTTACGCCTCCTAAACCTGTTCTCTGTTATCCTGATAATCGGCCATATTATATTTAAAAGGCCGCCCCCTACGGGCTAATCACCTCCGCAGGGGTATACTTCCCTTTATGCTTGTATATAGTTAGTATGCGCGGCCGTTTTAACTTATCGCCAGATCTGCCACTCTACAAAAACCTCAGCTAAAGCACAACCGAGCTGCCATAGGAAACCTGCAGCAAAGATAAATAATAATGTGTATACTGTTTCACGCTTAGTCATTGTGCTTCAGTCCCTTCATGACTTATACTAATATCTTCCAAAAATCTCAAATTCTTGAAGTTTTTAATTATCTCCCGTGCCTTCACGGCCCGTGTATCATCGGACCACATCAAGCAGCTCGGGCAAATATGCACCTCAAAATATCGACCTCTGTTTACGTGACTACCCGCCGTTGTATTCTTATGGCATATGTCGCAATTCATAATCTCACCTCAAAACGATTCTGACTTATTAGTGTTCAGCTTGTCAAAATGTTCTTCGCCTAAAATCTGTAGTTCTGCCATATCTGCAGCAAGGTTATATATTTTTGCATGCTTATTATTTCCATGTGTATCGGTAACCTTAGCTCTAAATTCGGCAATAGTCCCTAAGAAACAACCACAAGACACTGTTATACCTTTGTCTTTATTTTTGAAAAATGTCGTAAAACTAAATCTACTACCAATGCGACCGATCAATAAATAGTCAGCGTTGCCGGACACCTCAGCGTCGCCGTACACCCTAGCGTTGCCGTACACCCAAGCGTTGCCGTACACCCTAGCGTCGCCGGACACCCTAGCGTTGCCGTACACCCTAGCGTTGCCGGACACCCTAGCGTCGCCGGACACCTCAGCGTTGCCGTACACCCAAGCGTTGCCGGACACCTCAGCGTCGCCGGACACCCTAGCGTTGCCGGACACCCTAGCGTTGCCGTACACCTCAGCGTCGCCGTACACCCAAGCGTTGCCGGACACCCTAGCGTTGCCGGACACCCTAGCGTCGCCGGACACCCAAGCGTTGCCGTCATGCGCTAAGTTATCTTCTTTTTCTATGTATCCGCCAAGTTCACCAGCTTCAACACTTCCAAAGCTAATTAAAGCCTTAATCCTAAATAATTTCTTGCCCCATTTTTCTATAAACTCTGCTGTCAACTCATACTTTTTCATAGTTACCGCTCCTTTAAACTTTAGCTAAATCACCTTGACGACATGCTGACCGTTTTGGTACTACATCAGGCACTAACGGATGATATTTATAACACCGTTCACGATCAGCTACCACATAAGTAAATCCGCTTTCTTCGTCTACTCTCAAAAACGGTTGATGTCCGCTGTATGGGCAATCAACAGTGTTAATACATTCAGCACATTTTCGTTCGACGTCTGCGATAAAGCTGATATCGTTGTAATTACGCTTTATAAAGCTATCGTCGGCATCAGGAAAAATCCTCTTTGCTGCAGCTCTAACTTTATCGCTCACTGGCTGCCGTAGTTCACCAAATGTTTTACCGGCAGCAAGATCAGCAAATAGCTTCTTTACAAACTCATTTGCCGCTTTAGAATTACGCTCAATAGCCTTCTTCTCTGCACCAATTTTATTTTGTCGTAGGATTGATAAAGTATTATTAATATCTGCCCATGTTGGCCAATATTTATTATTATCAGCGATATAATCAACAGTATCGCCCCACATCTCAATGTCTGTGTATTTATAACGCTCCAGGGTTTGCCTTTCGATAGTTTTTTTTGCATCTTCGCTTCCCCAGTTTGGCTTTAATCCCGCCGCCTGCCACACTTCATACGCTGCCGTTATCTCTCTAAGTTCCAACATACGGCATATCCCTCACTTCCTCCCAGTCCAGCCCCATAAAACAAGCCAGTCTGTATTTTCTTTTCTCTGGAGGTATCGCTGCCCAGCGCTCCTTATTTTTTGCAATCCATTCGTCTTTCTCTTGTGCTTCCCTGTCAGCAGCTTGCACTGCTTCAGACAATTTGATTTCATCCGTCCAACGTTCATCCTGCAAAAAAGTATCAGGATCAGGTATGTACCTTCCGTTCTCCTCCTGCCACTGATTAGTTTTTTTGTATCGCTCAACAGCAGCATTAATCAATGCATACTGTTCTTCAGAGTGTACACGCATATTCATCCATGCTATTCTTGCAACAGGCTTTTTCCTTTTCGACGGATATAATTCCCAAAATAATTCAAAACCTTTTTCTTTTTCGTTAACCTCTAATCTATTTTTGGTTTGCTCGCGTGCGTGCGCGTTATTATTATTATCATTGTTTATCATTGTTATATTATTATCATTATTGTTAGATGTTAGCTGACTGTTAGGTTGTCTGTTAGGTGTCTGTTGACCGTCTGTTAGCTGACTGTTAGGTTGTCTGTTATCGACTCCCTTTTTCCCTTGATAAACCTGCCAGTTTACTATAGTTATCAGCCTTCCAGTCTTTGTTGATTGGTCTGTTAAAAAATTCAGGTTTTCAAACTTTTTTAACGCAGTCCTTACATTTTGGACTGTTAGATTTTTGCCAGCAGTTTTTGCAATATTAGGTAAGCTGGTTATAAATTGTCCCGGCTGACAAATAAATTCTTCACCCTGCCAATACCACTTTTTTTCACTGTGATTTGCCATTAAAAGCAGAGTGATTAAAATTACCTTTTGCTCAACTGTCGTAACCTGCCAAATCGGACTATCTAACAATTTTCGATGCAAAGCAATAAACCCAGTATTCATAGCACTTTACTCCTGATGGTCATATTTTGTAGATAAATACGCTTTTACCTTTCAGGTGGCTCACCATCCCTAAAGCAAAGGGCCGCTTTAATTCCATAATTATTTCTCCTCACTTTCGTTTTGAGCGGCTTGTAACTCGTCCGCAGCAAAATCCCCGTCTAAAGTAACTTCGCCTGTTTCTGCGTCAACTGTGCGCCCATCAGACAGTTGTTCAGTTACTTTATCCGAAGTGCTTTCAGCTGCTTCAACGTCAATGTATGAACTTTCGTCCTTGACGTCTAACATGTTGGCACTAATCTCCGATTTGACCGTTTCGTCCGCAGCAACGGCCCGTACAAAATCGGTCTTTAACGGCGCATATTTTAATGCCTTTTTTAGTACCGTCTTTTTAGCCATTTCGTCAAAATCCGTAGTCCAAGGTGAAAAACTGCTGCTGTAGCTCTTACTTTTCTTTGCCGCAAAAGCCTTAACATCATCGACGCTCATGACTTGAAAGCCATAACCGCCCCTTACAGTTCTAAAAATAGCGTAATAACAAATTACATTACCGCGATCATTCATTTTGGGGACATGAAGTAATTTAGGCTCTAAACCTAATTGATACTCAAATGTATCATTCTCATACACCTCGTGAGCATCTACAATACTCACTTCTTCGCTACGATAAGCTAAATCAATAAGACCTTTATAACCAAGTTGAAATTGGCACTCCAAAACACCTTTGTTTTTGTAAGGGATGAGATAAGCCTGCCCCAGCGGTGTATTTGGCTCAACACCAAGCTGAGCTGCCTGCATGATCGCTCCTAAAAAACTTTTAGGAGTACATTCCATAAGCGCCGGAGTAGTACTTAGTGCCGTCAAAACCATTCTCGTAAAGCGTTCTGGTGTAAGTACCGACGGCAAAGCCTTCTTAATCTCCTTTTCCATTGAGATAATCAAGCCCTGCATCGTAGCTTTCTTAGTTTCCGCTGCACTTTTCTTTTCTTTTGCCACATTCACAACATTACCGTTTTTTACATTTGCCATTTTCTATTCCTCGCTTTCTATAATCAACCAACCTTAAACACTCTAATCGGATTGCCAACCTTGCTGTACGAAGCATAAATCGCAGGTTGTTCAGCCTTTAGGCGTTTACTGTCAACAGTCACCCTGCCAGCTTGCGTTTTCCAGCTAACTTTATCCTCGCCGATAACGCCAACCTCAGCATCACCGAGCATAACTTTTAACTCGTTCTCACTTAACTTCTTCTGATATTCAAGTTGAACAATGGTTTCTTTCAGCTCTCGTAGACGTTCGATGCAATCCTTAGCTGCAACCGGCAGATCAATAACTTTGCCACTTTCGCCCTTAAACCGTTCCGTTAACGCCCTACTGCAGTCGTCGCTACCGTCAACTGGCGGCATTGTTCCCATAGTTACCATCGCCCAAAAATCAACAGCTGCTTTTCGCAGCGCTTCGATGTCAGCCGCATTACGTGGCACTTCCTTCCAAACAAATTTATTCCCGCCGATCAATACAGCGATATACCACTTTTCGCAGCCAGTAACCATCATGTACCACTGGCATTGGATGTAGTAACTATCCGGCAGTTCGTCGTCAACCCAAGCCTTATTATTAAATGCGTTGGTAGTCTTACACTCAAGACCTGCATTCTCACCAACCACCATACGGTCAACACTGGCAAGCATATACGGATACTCATCGTCCTGCAGCATGCCCCGGCGCTGAACCTTCTTTCCTGTCAGCTCACAAAAACGATCAGCGACAGCCTGCTCTAATACATTGCCCCAATAAACATACTCGTTGTCACTCAAATCTTCCGGTTCAACCTGCCCTGCCTTTTCCATCCACAGCTGAAAAGCTGACTTCCACGGATTAAGCCCCACGATTGCAGCAGCTTCGCTGCCGCCGATACCAGCTTTACGCATTTCCAACCATTTGCTTCGATCTTGCATTTCCTCAACAGTCATAATCAATTTTGCCATTTTTATCTACCCTTTCTTCTACAACACAAATAATCTTCAGTTGGAGCATATTCCGACAAAACGATAACCGGAACTCCGTTTTTATCACAAATACAATCACCTTCACCAATAGGTAAGCAATGCGGACACCCTTCACACGTTAGTTTCACATCTTCACAATCGCATCGTTCTCCTGCATCTAAATTAGCTCCACGCTTAGGGCAAGTCTTAAAAGTCATATCGCCCCAAACTCCTCTCTATATTTCCATAAACTTTTTTATCCATTTACAAACCCCCATTCTTTTGCTAAAATGAAGGTGGACGCTAAACTTCGTAAAATTTACAGTCCACCTGAGCTATCGAAGCTGCTACTTCGGTAGCTCTTTTTCTTTTGCTTTGTCATAATCACTCCTCCTAAACTAAATCAGATACTTCACAGTTCATTTTCTGCCCTCCTTTACGGACAATTAATACTGGGCTCATTACTCATCCGGTTTGCTAAATCGGCAAGCCAGTTTTTATTGTCAGTCTCTCCGCAGCACCCTTCTGACAAACCATATTTCCCGCTACAAACCTGATTTTGTAAATCCTCTGCCAGTCTTTCTAAAACATCACCAGCTTCATTTATCGTTAATTCATTCGCAGAAGCAAAGTAAAAAAAACATTCTCTCAAGCTTTGATAATCATCCGGTGCTACTTTGTTATTAAACATAAACTATTCCTCCTTCGCTCATCTCAACACCCCTACTGTCACTACAGCAGCCATAATAGCAATGTATGTTCCGACAAATATTGCAGTAGTTGCTACGGTAAAATCTCTAATCATAAGCCTGCCACCTGCCCCATAGCGTAGCCTATGTCATATATCAGCTTAACTACTGTTGCTATAGATAAAGCGGTTAAAGCCCATACACAAGGCTGCTCCTTAATACTCTCTTTCATCACTACTGCTGTTCCTGCTACTTTGATTAGTGCTTTCATACTTCAACCTCCTATAAAGCCTTTAGAGCTGCTTCAAAATCAAAATTTTTCTTTCGCTTACGACTTCGCTTTATCCCATTAGAGCGATATTCCATATTCTCACGCATAACTTGTGTCAAAGCTTCGTCAACTAACGGAGGATCTAACCTATATACCTTCCCAATCCGAAGGTATGGGATAATCCCTTCACGACAATACCTTCTAATGGTATCCAGCGCTAATCCTCTGCTTTTCGCATATTCGTCACACGTCACAAGCTCCATCTTCCTGATCCTCCTTTCTTTCAATTTCATCAAGCCCTTTACTATCCTTAACATACTTTTCTTCAAACTCTTTAGAATTTAAATTTTTTACCACTTCGACAAACTTTGCCAAAGCTTCATCTTTCTTGTTCATGGTATATCCCTCTTTCAAAGTTGATATACCAGTCGAAGCGTGTTATAATGTTCTCGTCAGCTTCGGCTGGTTACAAGAAACACTCGCTAACTTTTCCACGAGCAGGCGGGTGTTTCTTTTTGTGTTGTAAAAGAACCTGCTCCTTCTTATAATGATTGTAGGAAGGAGGTGATTGATATGGATAACTTAGAATTACGCGCCCATCTTCTGGCAATAGAATATGTAAAACAACAAGTATCTATGGGCAAAGTTCAAAATATACCAATTGCGTACGCTAATACGTACAAATTAGCGTATAAACAAATTTTGGCTGAACTTAAGAAAGGGTTTTAAGTTCGTCAGAATTTTCAACGATTGAAATAAATTCTTTCTTAACTGGAAGTAATCGAAGCATCCATTTTGCTGATTCTAAAATATAGTCAGCCTCAGAAGCCGTAAATTCATTTTCTGCTAGCACTAGTAAAATGTCTTTAACGGCTTTTTGTGTTTTATTTTCCATTGTTACTCTCCTTTCATATCCTTTCAATTTCATTAAGCCCCAATAACTTAAATACTACCTATATATTTATTGTCCGTAGTATAGAATTTATATATTGCTGTATACGGATCTTCTTGCGTACCCTTGCCTGTCAAACACTCAACTCTTATGACTGTTGCTAATTCAGCACCATCAATTCTACAAATTTCACAATTCGCCACACATACTGATTGTGTGGCATTTTCTTTTTCCATTACTTATACCTCCTTGTTACGCTCCTTTGTTAATTGATGCCAATTCTTCCTCGTAGTTTCTGATTGTCGATAGCGGTATTTCAAAATGATCCGATATTTTAGCAGCAATAGATAACGGTAAATCTTCATAACGAATTCCATTTTCTATTCGAGAATATTCCTCTTGTCTAACACCTAAAACATTCGCCACAAACATTTGTGTTTCACCTTTATCATCGCGCAAGTTTTTAAGCCATTGACGCATATTCTCACCCCCTTTTTATGATTTTAATTCATTATATGACTTTAATTCATATTTGTCAAGCGTAATTCGCATATTTTTGTTTTGATAGTTGACATTTTTATGAGTGTAAATCATAATTTACTTAACAGACGGAGGTGAAAGAAACAAATGTTTGAAAATAGATTGAAAGAATTACGAAAGAAAAACAAATTAACACAAAAGGAACTCGGCGAAATTCTCAATGTAGATCAAACAACAATATCTAAATTAGAAACAGGCCAACAAACATTTACCTCTCAATTACTTACAGCGACAGCAAATTATTTTTCCGTTACAACAGATTATTTACTCGGAAATGAAATCCTTGACCCAACTTCTAAAATGCCTAAAGACCTCAAAAAAATACTTGACGAAGAAGAAATAACCCTCAACGGCCGGCTGATGTCACCAGAAGATAAAGAAAAAATGTTTCGTATCATTGAAGCTGCTTATTGGGAAGCTAAAGACCTGAACAGGAAAAACAAGGGCTGATAATATGTCCTACAATATTCCGTTACGTGTCCGTAACCTCATAAATAAAGTTGGATCAGCTGATCCATATGACATAGCCGACTATTTAGGCATAAAAATAAAAACCGTTGACACACCGGCATATGTCAACGGTTTTTGGCAGCAGATATTAAATCATAAATTCATATTCATAAATCAAAATCTTTGTGAATGGCAGCGAAAAGCAGTCATCGGCCATGAACTCGGTCACATTATTTTACACCCTGAATATAGTTACTTCTGCATGGATAGGCGCACTTACTATTGTTCACAACGCCATGAAAGCGAAGCAGATTTTTTCAGCGTCACACTCTGCAGCTACTCAATGGACATTGAAGAAAATTTTATAAAACTATTTCTGAAAGAAGGTTGGAAATGATGAAATTTAATGTAAGCTATATGAACATTGTTATAGACTTAGGATTTGTTTCAGCAATGAACGCTACAAATTATGATTTATGGTCTAAATCAATTACAGCTGAATTAGAACGCAGAGAACAAACGCCAGATGACAAAGATTATTATTTAAAAGCAGTTTGGACAATAGCCGAAAACTTTCCAAATGATATTATATATAACAAAGACATAATGCGTTCCGCCATGGAATATATCGGCCGTAAAAATGCTTTAGGAGAAAATCTTAAAACTACGAGAACTGTATTTTCTAAGGCTTATGGAGAATCAAATATTGCTTATCTTGATGCGGCAAATACTGGCATGTATGCCTTTCCACGTTCTTACAGAACGGCTACAAAAAGAACCTCTAAAAAGAAAACTCATAAAAAAGTAACTTCACGCAATCATTCCACCAGTAAAAAATGGACAGAAGAACTATCTATGGGAAACATAAATACCCCTGAATTACCTAACACTTCTATATCTCTCTGCAGATTAGATGATGAAAAATTCATTGTTATCTCAAAAAATAAAACTGAATGTTTTAATATTCCATTACAGTCAGCACAATCAATAGCCGTAACCATTGAAACCGCTATTGCTCAAGCTAAAAAGTTAAATTGGTTGTAAAGGAAGTGTCCAAACGATGTACGGCGACGGAACAATATGGTACGACAAAGCACGAAAAAAATATTGTTACGACTATTGTGACAACGACGGCAAACGTCACCGTAAACGCTTTGCCACCGAAAAAGAAGCCAAAGAATTTAAGAAAGAAATACGGGCAGAACGTGATAAAGGTAATCTCACAGCATCTTCTATTACCATTGGTGAATGGGTAATAGAATTTTTAGAAACATATCAAAAACCACACCTACGCAGCAGCAGTTTTACAAGGCAAAAACAAAGTGCTAATAAGCTTGCTCCTATTGCACATATACCCATTGACCAGCTCAGCGGCAAAGAAATACAAAAGCTGTATAATAGCTATGACGGTGTTTTAAGTACATCTTCAATAAGTAAGATACATAAGTTACTTTTCGCCGCTTACAAGAAAGCTGTGGCTCTGAGGATGGTACAATATAATCCAATGCAAGCTGTTGAACCGGTGAAAATAAAATATAAAGAAATGTCAGTATTTTCTTTTAGTGAACTTCTTCGCATCTTCCGTGTACTACGTACCAATAAATACTATAAAAAATACTACACATTATTTTATTTGCTCCTAGTACTTGGCTGCAGGATAGGTGAACTTCTTGCGATAAAATGGGAAGATATTGATTTTGATAAAAGAGAAATTTGTATACAACGCGCAAAAGACAGCGGTACCGGTCAAGTATTCCATGAACCTAAAACAAAAGCCGGTATACGTTACATCCCGATCGTCTATGATGCCTGTATAGAAAGACTAAAAGCTATGCAGACAAGCGGTAAAATCACTTATATAAACGGCTTCGTATTTTGTACTGAAAGCGGTAAAGCCCTTAACTATGGAAATATTCGACGTGCTTGGTTAAAGATATGTGAATTGGCCGGAGTAAATAAAAATATCCATACATTCAGGCATACATTTGCTACAGCAGCACTCACTAAAGATATACCTATCTTAGAAGTATCAAGGTGTCTTGGACACGCTGACGCAAATACAACACTTAAAATGTACGGACATGCAATGCCAGGATTTAACAGACATATAATAGACCTTTTTCAGAAGAAAAAATCAAAGAGTGCGACCAAAACTGCGACCATAAAGCAATAAAGCAAGTTATATCAATAGTTTTCAGACTTGTAACAAGCCCTCCGGAGCCGTGTGCGGTGGTTCGATTCCACTCGGGCGTACCAATGGAAAAGACAGACGCAGACTTGTTCTGCGTCTTTTTTATTTTGCATAAATCATAAAGAACGAAATATAATACTTCGTTTATTCTGGTCATATAAAACCCTGCTGCAAATTACAGCAGGGTTTATTTTCAAACGTTATATTCATATTTTTGAATCGAACCGACAGAAAAATGCACCAAATAATCAGGATAACCATCGACAGGGATCCAAAAAGAAACTACGTCACCTAATTTACCGACTTTTTTACGATAACTGGCTTCACCATTCTTCCACGCTTCTTCTGCCCTGCAGCCCTTGTGCTGTTCTAACGGCTCAACTAAAGCACACTTGTTGCCCTCTATGCGTCCTGTACTGGGTGCGACTTTATTGGCAGCAATAATATTACGCTTTTTATCAATAAGCATTGCCGACTCCGGATAATTATCCCACATCAAATGAAACGCTTTAATTACCTCTGCCTTTTCCATACCTCCAGCTCCTTTACCTTGTCTTTCTCTGCTTTCATATTACCACAAAAAAATGACTTCTGCCAGAAGTCAAAAAATATCCCACAGTTTAAGCTGCGGGATATTTTTTATTCACTATATTCAGGTTCACCAATAATATCAATTCTTTTTTTCCGGGAACGCACTTTTTCCCAATATGTAAAATAAGCTTTTGTTTCTGCCACAACTACTCCACTCAATCCCAGCAAAGCAATCAGATTAGGAATCGCCATTAAACCGTTAACGATATCAGCCAAAACCCAAATCGTTTCCAGCTTTAAAAAAGCACCGGACGCCACAAGACCAATGAAGACTAAACGATAAGGCATGATACTTTTCGTGCCAAAAAGGTATTCAATGCAGCGTTCACCGTAATAATTCCAACCCAAAATAGTAGTAAAAGCAAATAACACTAAACCTATCATCAATAAATATTTTGCCATTGCAGGAAAAGCCATTGCAAAAGCAGATTGAGTCATAGCCGCACCATTCAAATCGCCTGTCCAAACTCCGGAAACCACCAGAACCAAACCTGTCATTGTGCAAATAATGATCGTATCGATAAAAGTTCCCGTCATTGATACCAGCCCCTGCTCAGCAGGCCATTTTGTTTTCGCCGCCGCTGCTACGATCGGAGCACTGCCTAAACCGGCTTCGTTAGAAAAAATACCGCGCGCAATACCACTGCGCATCGCCAGCATAACAGTAGCACCCAAAAATCCACCAGCTGCCGCCGTAGGATTAAAAGCACTTTCAATGATAAGAGCAAATGCTGCAGGTACCTGATCTGCAAATACGATCAGTACTGCCGCTGTAGTAAGCATATAAACTAAAGCCATAAATGGCACTATTTTTCCTGCTACCATCGCGATAGATTTCAAGCCGCCGATGGTTACGATTGCCACCAAAACAGTCAGAATAGCTGCCGTATACATGACCGGGATCCCTATGGAAAGATTAGTGATCTCAACGATAGCATTGACCTGTGTAAAAGTACCGCTGCCTAAACAGGCAACCATCACTCCGAATACCGAAAACATAACTGCCAGAGGTTTATATTTTTTACCAAGTCCCTGTTCAATATAATGCATCGGTCCGCCGGAAATATTGCCGTTGGCATCAACCGTTCTGTATTTCACTGCTAAAACACCTTCGGCATATTTAGTTGCCATACCGAAAAAAGCCGCCATCCACATCCAGAACAACGCTCCGGGACCACCTGCCTTGATTGCTGTAGCAACACCTACGATATTACCTGTGCCAACAGTAGCTGCCAACGCCGTACACAAGGCTTTAAAGCTATTGATATCGCCGTTGCCTGTATTTCTTGCAGTAAAAATCAATTTCAATGCGGTTGGCAGCTTTATGACCTGTAATAAACCTAATCTTACAGTCAGTAAAATACCTGTGCCAATAAGCAAAACCATTAACGGCGGTCCCCACACAAAACTATTGATAGTGTTTAAAATATCCATCATTATCCTAGCTCAACCCCTCAAATAAATTAATTTTATTTCGTTGGTATTCCACGAAAATATTAACTAATAATATCCAACAACGTTTTCTATTGTAACACAATCGAAACTTTTTTCAAGTATTCAGACAATTGTATACAAGTATTCTTCTTATTTCACCCGCATTTGTGTATACAGTATGCAATTAGTATTAAAAATAAAGAACAAAAAAGCGCACTAAAAGTGCGCTTTTTTGTTCTTTAGGAGTTATTTGAAAAATGTAAATCAAAACTCACTTTTCTAATCAGTGGAAACCAATATACAAAGCATCTGAGTTACATCTTAAAAGCTTCACTTCAATCTAAATTTTAAATAACCTGTTTTTTCAGTACTTTCAGAATATCCAATAATTCTTCTGCGGTATATTTGTCTTCTACCTCTTGAGGTTTAACCTCAGTATTCAAAGTTAAGCCTAAAAGTGCATCAACGCCACAGCTGAAATAATGTGAAAGTCTTAACAAAACTTTCAAATTAACACTCACACGCCCATGTTCCAGATTACTCATATGTGTTTGAGAAATACCAAGTTTTTTCGCAAGCTCTGATTGGGTAACACCTTTACGGATACGCATGATCTTGATGTTTTGTCCGATTTTTACAAAATTGGGTTCTACGCTCATAACTGCCATCTCCTCCCTGAACTGTATAAAATATAATCCCAGAAAATTTTAGAACTATATTTTTATAAAAGCTAAACATCAGGATAAAACCATTTGTTTGCTAGCTTTTCAAAATTAAACCGGTATGCAGATAAACATACCAGAAAATTATTCTGATCTTACTTAAATATCCTTATCTGTCAGCAAGATACCTGCATCAATATTCAGGACTTGCGCAATCTGCAGCAAAACTGGTACGCTGCACTGCGCTTTCCCTGTTTCTATTTTCGACAGATACGAGCGTGAGATTCCTGCCTCATCAGCTAATTCTACCTGACTTATATTTTTCATTTGTCTGTAATATTGAATTTTTAATCCTAATTGTTTAAATTTTGTCGAAAACATTTAAATCTCCATTTCCATACTAATCCAAGATGTTAATTATTTATCCCTTCTTTGCTATTCTTTATACTTTATTAATATTATTATCACATTTTATTAATATTTAGGTGTTCAGAAATAGTTAACATATGTGTTCTTTAGTGCACAGAAATAAATAAATTATATCTTTTTTATTTTATGTGTTAATTTTTTTCAACTTCCATTAATTTATATCAATAAACATTTTACATTATTTAAATGCTATTCACAAAA